>Ga0315910_10000152_pt1 | contig 84187 bp, 61 predicted proteins | sample EdamamesoilMG_FD_204470 | JGI IMG/M metagenome (GOLD analysis project Ga0315910, IMG submission 204470) | Garden soil microbial communities collected in Santa Monica, California, United States - Edamame soil | ecosystem: Environmental > Terrestrial > Soil > Garden | place: USA: California...
CACCCTGCTGCGTGCTTCTCCGCGCGGGTAAGACGAGTGCGAGCGGTGCGAAGAACCCCCTCTTGATGAGGGGTTTTCGCACCTCCACTTCCACTTCTCCGCGCGGGCACGGTCGGTCGGTGACGCCGCCCCACCCGACGGCTGGCACAGCTTGCCAAGAGCGCTGACGGCCGCGGCCTTCTCGACCTCCCAGGGGCTCGCCATGGGCGCTGGCCCCCGAGCCGATCGAGAGCACTGACCAGGAAAGCGCTGACATTCAGCTACTGCTTGCCGAAAAGCCGCGTACCACCTGACGCAGACGGAGCGGCGCTACCGCCACAGTGAACTAGGAATGAAGGATCCGCCCCAGTGCGTTCAAGGCAGGGTCGTGTCACCCTTCCTCCCAGACTAGACTACACCTTCGCCCCCGGGGGCCTGGCGCCCTCCATTCCGACCCTGGGGGAGGAAATGCGTGAGAGGTCATCCTCCGGCAACACTATGGCCAGCTTTGCAGATCTCAGTGTCATCATCCCCAGCTATAACGCGCGACACCATTTGGCGCGTTGTCTCGCGATGGTCCAGGACGAGCTGCCTGGTGCCGAGGTCATCGTGGTGGACGGCGGGTCGGCCGACGACTCGGCGGGGATGGTGCAACGCGACTATCCTGGAGTGATCCTACATTCGTGCCGCAACCACGGTTGGGCCTACGCCACCAATCGGGGCGTCGAGCTCTCCACTCGCCCATTTTTCCTCTTCCTGAACTCGGATGCGTACCCAACGCGGCATGCGGTGCTCGCCATGCTCGAGCGTCTCGACCGACGTCCGGATCTGGGTGCTGTCGGTCCCGTGCTCCTCAACGAGGATGGCACGCGTCAGGCGCTCTTCGGCTTTTGGTATTGGCCAACGTGGCGCGACATCACCCAGCCGACGGCGGTGCCAGTCCTGAGTGGTGCGTGCCTGATGACGACCCGCAAGCGCTTCGAGCAGGTCGGAGCCTTCGATGAGGCGTTTTTCCTCTACAATGAAGAGCTCGATTGGTGCCGGCGTGCGCACCAGTCCGGCTTCGGACTCGAGATCCTGCCCAGCACGGTCGTGCACGTGGGCGGAGGCTCCACCACGAAGAACCCGCTCTTGATGCTGGAGAGCTGGCGCGGCTTCGTCTACCTGTCGGAGAAGCATTGGCCGGACTGGGTCACGCTCGTACTGCGCGAAGCCATGCGCGTGCAGGGCTTCATCTTCAAGCGGGTCGATCCCCGCCCGAGCTATCGCTCGATGTGGTCGCAGATGGAATCGATGATGAAGCGCGGCGCCTACCGCGAGAGCCCGTTCGACGTGTCCGGCCGAGGGGTTCCCGACCTCTCGCCGACCGCCGCGCGGGGGCCCGAGTGACGCGGCCGCTCATCGCGCGCCTCCGTCCCCTGCTGTTTCTGCTGGGCGTGCTGCTGCTCGCCTACCTCGTCCACCGCGCCGGGCCTGGCCGAGTTCTGGAGACGGCTCGCGCGGGTCTTTCGTACCTGCCGTTCCTCGCCCTTCTCCAGGGCGCGTTCTACCTGTTCGAGAACTGCGGGCAGCGCACCCTACTCGGGCCCGATCGTCATCGCGTGCCCACGAGCGTGTTCTTGCGCGCCACCCTCACCTCGTACGTGGCATCGGTTCTGGTTCCGGTCGGTCGCGCGGGAGCCGAGGTGGCGCGAGTCAGCGCGTATTCGCCCCATGTCGGAGCCCCGCGAGCCCTCGCGGCCTCCACTGCGTTCCAGGCCCCGGCGCTCATCGGCACCGCGGTCCTCGGTGGCCTCTGTGCCGTCGTCAGCTGGATCCGTTTGGGCGCAAGTGCGCCGCTCACCTGGGTCCTCGTGGTGCACGCGGCCGGCAGCGTGGCCCTCGGCGCACTGCTGTTTCTCGTGCTCAGTCAGGTGCCCCTGGGGCGGTACTTCAGTCGCCTCTTTCCCTCGCTCGCAGCTCGTGCGGAGTCGTTCGACCAGGCAACCGCATTGCCGGGGAGCGCGTACCTCGCTGCCATCGGCTGGTGCGTGCTGGCGCGCGCCTCAGAGATCCTGCAGTACGGCGTTCTGTTGGCCGCGGTGGGACTGCCCATCGTGCCCGAGAGTGCCATTCTCGCTTCCGGCATCCAAATCGTCGGCGCCACCGCGGGCGAAGCCATCCCTGGTCAGCTGGGCGCCATCGAGAGCGCCTTCGTGTATTTCGGCAGCGCGCTCGGCCTCCCACCGCACTCCTCCCACGCGGTGACGATGCCCCTCCTGGCTCGCGTCGGCCAGTACGGCCTGGCGGCGGTGTTCCTCCTGATCCTGAATCCCTGGCTCTCCAAGCTCCGCCGCTTCCTCCCCGGGGCGCGGAGCGAGCGCGATCGGGAGAGCCCAGCGCCGTCCCGGTGAGCAAACGGCCGAGCAGGCGAGTTCGTGGCCGACCCGCAGGGAAGACGGCTAGGTCAGCGGCGTGATCCGCTGCCGGAGCAAGATCACGCCGACCCTTCGCCGCTGTCAGCGACGCACGCGCGAGCGGACGCGCACCGGCTGCGCCACTTGCCGCCGCCGCGTCCAGAAGGCCAGAACGAAGAGCAGCGCGGCTCCCCAAGGAGCGGCGGTTGCTGGCGATCGAGCGGTGTGACTGCAGCCACCGCCCGCTTCCGAGCTGCCGTCGCTGCCGCCGTCGCTGCCGTCATCGTCCTCGACGCAAACATCGTCCGAGCAGGTGAGGTCACCGTTGCAGGTGTCGTTCGGATAGCAGGCGCAGTCCTCATCGCCGACCGTGCACTCGCCTCCGTCCGTCCCGCCACTGGAGTCGCTGCCACCGTCGCCGTTGCCATCGGTGCCACCGTCGCCGTTGCCATCGGTGCCACCGTCGCCGTTGCCATCGGTGCCACCGTCGCCGTTGCCATCGGTGCCACCGTCGCCGTTGCCATCGGTGCCACCGTCGCCGTTGCCGGAGCCACCCGACCCGCTCGCACCGCCGCTACCCGAGCCGCCAGGAGTCGCACCAAGGTCCACGCCGGGGAACGTATCCTGGGGGTCGCTCTCGAGCTCGCTCGCCCATGAAGCCAACCAAGCGAGCGGGGCGTTCCAGTTCACGGTCACCTCGGTGAGCGAGAACGCCTCCTCGTTGTCCGCCCAGCACTTGGACGGTTCGCACCCCACCAGGCCGAGCTCTTCCTTCTGGTCGGTCGTCAAGCCGTCGAGGTACGCGTTGGGGCCCCCAGCCAGCACACCGGGCGGCGGCACGGGCCACGACGACGAATAGCCATGCGCCCAGAAGCGATGGTGGGCGTTCTGGAATGGAGCCACGCCGTAGCCGCTGACATAGCTCTGTCCGAGCGGGTTGCGACCGAGCACGTAGTCCAAGCCCGCGAGCGCGGCGCTGCGATACTCGGAGTCGCCGGTCAGGTCGTAGGCAACAGCATGGAGCAGGCTGGCGTTCAGAACGCTCGAGTTCGAACCCCAATAGAATGCATCGACGCTGATTCCGTAGCCTTCGCTGGCAAGATCCAAGTCCTCCTGCGCACGGAGCACCAGTGCTGCTCGCACGGCTTCACGCTCGTCGTCGTCGAGGTCGCTCGGCACCGTCGCCAGGCTGATCATGCCCAAGGTTGCCGTCGTCGGCCACGACATGGCCGCGCCTCCGAGCGGGGGCTGTGCGTGGTGATTGGAGGCAAACACGGCGTCCTGGTACTGCTGCTCCCCGGTCGTGATGTAGAGCTCGGCAGCTGCCCAGTAGAACTCGTCGCTCACGTCGGCGTCGGCGTAGTTTCCGCCACCTTGATCGTCGTCCGCGGGGGCGAGGATGGCCGGATGCTCGATCGCCGCCGCATAGGCGGTTTCGGCTACTTCCAAGCAGTCCGTTGCCAGCGCCGCGTCCGTAGACTGGTAGATGCGGGCGCACTGCGCGGCCGTGGCAGCGAGGTTCAGCGTCGCCGCCGTACTCGGTGGCCGCAGGAAGTGAGGGAGGGCGTCCTCGGGGGCCACTGGAATGGCGTCCCACTCCGAGCTGTGCGTCTTGTGATGCGCCATGCCCGCGAGCGGCTGTCCCGCTGGCACCTGCATGCTCATGAGGAAGACGAGCTCGCGCTTGACCTCGTCGAGCAGGTCACTGCGACCATTGGTACTCTCGGGAATGTTGTTTCGACCATCACCCAGAACGCTCAGATCCGTCCCGAGATGGTCGGTGCGCTCGTAGAGGTTGAGCAGCGTCCACACCGCGATACCGCCATTGACCACGTACTTCCCGTAGTCGCCCGCGTCGTACCAGCCGTAGCGCACATCCAGCTCGTAGCTGCACTCGCTCGGCTCCGTGCAGCTGATGCTGGCGTCCGTGTGGCCCGCGTCACGAGCGTAGGCTGCCCCCTCGCTATAGGTGCTCGAAATCGCCTCGGACGCGCGCTGGTAGTAGAAGAAGCGAAGCGCGTCGCGACGCAGCTCTCCATAGACGTCGCCGCCAATCGAGAACGCGGGACCGGCCGCATTGCCGACCCACAAGCGGTAGCCGGAGCCCGGCGTCTCATACGACGAGAAGTCGATGCGGTGCGTGTGATCGCCGGAGGGGGCATCGTTTCCGGTCACCGTCGTCTGGCCGGAATCCACCACGGTCCCACTGGAACTCCGGAGCTCCCACGCCTGGGGCGACGTGGACGCGTGCACCAAGGTCGCAAGCTTCTCCGCACTCGACACGTACCCCAGCTGGTTATTGTGGATCTGACCACCCACACCGCCCGTGTTCCCTGCACCGCCCGTGGAACCTCCACCCGTGCCGCCGCCCGTGCCACCACTCGATGCGCCGCCGCTCGAGCCACCGGCCCCGGTACCGCCCGAACCCGTGCCGCCCGAACCCGAACCCCCGGAGCCCGAACAGCTGGGCGACGAAATCTCCTGCAGCGAGATGCTATCGATGGAGATGTAGACGTCTTCGGTGCCGAAAAATAGGGTCAGCAGGGCGGAAGCGCTGGCATTGGCCGTGAACTCGAACGTGTAACCCTGTCCGCCTTGGTTCTCACCGAGCACCCACGTGAAGCTCTCGTCGAGACCATAGTTCGTGGCGCCGGTGCCGTCGGCCACCGTCACGTAGCCGGGGGATTCTCCGTCGGGACCCGACGACGAGTACTCGTCGTCGCCACGCGCCCAAAAAGTCAGCCGATAAGTGGAGCCGGCCGTAACCTCGACCGCTTGCTGCATGCCTGCTTCCCAAAGTTCGCGCTCCTCGCCGTCTTCGGAGTAGTCGAACTCGTAGAGCAGGTTCCCCTCGTTGAACTCGTCCTCGACGATGGCGTCGCCATAGAAGAACGCGCCGTAGAGGGTCCAGGGGCTGGGGTCGCCCGTCTCGAAGTCTCCGTTCAAGAGCAGCTGGGGGCAATCGGAGAGGGCAAAGGGAGAAAAGAGAAGGGAGGCAACCAGCACGCGCCGACGGAACCAAGTAGGCATAGGTCCGGCAGCGTATCACGATCCGACCATAGTCAGCCTGACTGCCGGGGCCGCGATGATGAATTTGTTACAGACGACCTGACATGCCCACCAAAGGTGGGCGGGCGCCGGACACTGCGCGCGCCCGGCAATGCGCCCGCCGGGCGGTCTCACGGAACGGGTGCGAGCTCCGCAGGCAATGAGAGCGCCCGGTTCCTGGGGTCCTGCGCTTCCCGGCGCCGGCGCGCGATGGACGCGAGCTCGGCTGCGAGAAAGCGCGCGGCGGACGATCCGCTCGAGCTGGAGGGCTGTGAAGCCACGGTATGATTCTCTCGTCCGAGGTGTGCCCCGGGCCACCAAGGTCGGTGCAGCGCCTGGCCAGGTGTTGTCGGCGCCAGAAGCGCGTGATACCCGTTCCGCGCTTGGGTGGCGCCCCACGACGCCCGAGCATCCCGGTTGCGGACCGGGGTTCACCAAAGCAAGGGGCCGCACGGCCTCCTTTTCTGTCGCCATGCGGACTTCCCTCCTCGCCCTCGGGACTCTCCTGGCCGTTCAGCTTGCGGGCTGCGGCACCCCTAGCGTGCCCAGCGCCACCGGCGGCGCTGGAGGCGCACCCGGTTCCGGCGGGAGCAGCGCAGTCACCGGCGGCGCACCCAGCAGCGGTGGAGCTCCGGCAAGCGGCGGCGCGGCCAGCAGCGGAGGCGCCGGAGGCGGTGCCGGCAGTGGCGGAGCCGCGGCATCGGGCGGCGGCCCGGGAGGCGGTAGCGCGAGCGGCGGCGCATCGAGCGGCGGCGGTGGCGCCGGCAGTGGCGGAGCCGAGCCCTGCGTGGTCGACCACGGCGGGGAGATCCCCTCCCTCAAAGACCATTTTGCCGATCACTTCGACATGGGAGCGGCGATCGACACCAGCTACCAGAACTACTCGGCGCTGCTCACCAAGCACTACAGCAGCATCACGGCTGAGGATCAGATGAAGTTCGACGCGCTCCAGCCGTCGGAAGGTAACTTCAGCTACGGCACGGCCGACCAGATGGTGACCTTCGCCGTGCAGAACGGCATGCAGGTGCGTGGACACGCCCTGGTTTGGCATCGACAGACGCCGTCATGGGTATTCAATGGGTCGAGCGCCCAAGTGCTCCAGCGCATGAAGGCCCACATCACTGCCGTGATGCAGCATTTTCAGGGCAAGGTGAAGATCTGGGACGTCGTCAACGAGGCCATCATGGACGATGGCACGTACCGATCCGGCAGCGAGGAAGGCAACGACCAGTCGAGCCCTTGGTACGGCGCCCTCGGTGTGGACTACATCAAAGAGGCGTTCATCGCAGCCCGAGCCGCAGATCCGGATGCGCTCCTCTACTACAACGACTACTACAACTATCACCCGCTGCGGCGCCAAGCGATCTTCGACATGCTGCAAGGCTTGCTCGAAGAGGGAGTACCGATCGACGGCGTTGGCTTGCAGGCGCACCTGAATCTCGCACCCGGCACCGATCCGGACGAGCAGTCGTCTCACCAGACGGTGGCGAACATGGAACAGGCGATCGAGATGTATTCGTCTCTCGGCCTCGACGTGCAAGTCACGGAGATGGACATCTCTCTCTACCTGCGTGGCATTACGTACACGGAGGACATGTTCTACACGCCCGAGAAGGTGACGGCCGAGGTACTCGAACAGCAGGCCGAGCGGTACCGTGAGTTCTTCGACATGTTCCGCGCCCACAGCGACGTGATCAGCAGCGTGACCACCTGGGGCATCTCCGACGACAACACCTGGCTCTCGGAATTCGACTCTGGCCGCCAAGACTTCCCGCTGCTCTTCGACGGAAATCAGGAACCGAAGCCCGCCTTTTGGGCGGTGGTCGACTTCTGCAACTAGTCCATCTACGGGCGAGCGCATGGGCCTCGCCACAGCAGCCGAGCCGGCCGACATCCTGGTGACCGGAGCGGCCGGGTTCATCGGCTCTCACGTCGTCAGCGAGCTCATCGATCGCGGTCACCGCGTCGTCGCGCTCGACGACCTGTCCGGGGGCTTCCACGAGAACGTCGATGCACGCGCCACGTTTCGTGCAGGATCGATCCTCGACGTCGATCTCGTCGACCGGCTCTTCGCCGAGCATCGGTTCAAATACGTCTTTCACCTCGCCGCATACGCCGCTGAGGGGCTGAGCCACTTCATCAAGCGTTTCAACTACCAGAACAACCTGATTGGCAGCGTGAACCTCATCAATGCCTCCATCCGCTGCGATGTCCGTTGCTTCGTCTTCACCTCGTCCATCGCCGTCTACGGCAGCGCGAAGCCGCCCGTCGGCGAAGAGAGCCCTTTTGCCCCGGAGGATCCCTACGGCATCGCCAAGGCAGCCGTCGAACAGGAGCTGCGCGTCAGCCGCGACCTGTTCGGTTTGCGTTCGATCATTTTTCGACCTCACAACGTCTACGGTGAGCGGCAGAACATCGGCGATCGCTACCGTAACGTGGTCGGCATCTTCATGAACCAGATCCTACGCGACCAGCCGCTGCCGATCTTCGGCGACGGCTCGCAAACACGCGCGTTCAGTCACGTGTCCGACGTGGCACCGCTCATCGCCGCAGCGATTGAACGGCCCGAGGCGTACGACCAGGTGTTCAACATCGGCTCCGACCAGCCGACGACCGTGCGCGAGCTCGGAGAAGCCGTGAGCCGCGCACTCGGTGTCCCCTTCCGCCCTCAGTACCTGCCCGAGCGCGTCGAAGTGCGTCATATCCACGCGTCGCACGAGAAGGCGCGCCGAGTGCTCGGCTACGAAAGTCGAACTGCCCTCACAGAGGGCCTAGCGCGCATGGCAGCCTGGGTGAGAGTGGTCGGCTCGCGCTCCAGCGTCCGCTTCGGTCAGCTCGAGATCGAGAAGAACCTACCGTCCGCTTGGCGCGACGACGCCTGAACCCCGCGGCGCCCACGAACCCGGGGGCGACTATTGCGCCCAAGCCTGGAGTGTTCGACTGATGCGGTCGAGGTAGCCGTCCTGGCGTACCACCTCCTCGTAACCCGGAACCGCACCGACCCAGCGCCCGAGGCGATCGTTCGGCTGGTCCGTCAGATACATCGTGGGCAGCCCCAGGAGCGCCGGCCCGTCCATGCCGGCCGTCGTCACTCCCAACTGTCCGACCAGACCGTGAGCCCGCCTCAGGTACTCGAAGAACTGGAGCTGCGCGCGCCTCATGTCCAGCCCTTGAAACGGTGCTCGCTTCCAAAAGAGCATCAGATCGGCGGCTCCCGCTGGCGGGGTGCCTTCCGGCAGCGCGTCCCCCACCAGCACAGGCGCGAGGCCGTGAGCGAGCGCCCGCTCGGCCAGCGCGAGGAGCTCCGCGTGTTCCGTGTTCCGGTGCGCATGGTGCGCGCCTCGTCGCACCCAGAGCAGGACCTTCCTAGAGGAGGCGGCGCGTTCGAGAGCCTGGTCGACGAAGGCCACGACCTCCACAGAGGGCGCGTCGCGTCCAAGAAACGCAGCGCGCAGCTTCGCTTGTGCACCGGCGGGATCGGCCCGAAACGCGCGCGCCACGAGATCGGGCAGTGCCTTGTTCGCGCGCGGGCGCGGACGGTACGGCGCGAGCTGAGCCGCAAGGCCCGCGTCGTGAAGAAAGCGCTCGGCCTGGGCCGTCTGCGACTTGCCTGGCTCGATCTGCATGGTCACCCCAGTCAGCACGGCCGCTGCCGCCAGGTACCAGCCTTCACCGAACGAGAAGGCTGGGTCGGCGTGGAAGGTGTAGGCGTGATTGCGGTCGTCGATCAGCCGGCGCGCAGCCTCGGCGGCTCGCCTGGCATTCTGCGCAGCCACAATACCCGACGGCTCGTCGAGAACGGCTGCGGAGCGCTCCGCGGCCCGTGCCGACGCCTCCGCATTCTCGACGATCGCCCGGACGGCCCTCCAGCCATCGTCGCAGGCGTCGCTCGTCGGCGCCCGCTGCGCGCTCAAGGACAGTTGGTTTGCTCCGTGGCGTGCATCCCGAGCGCGCGCTGCGTGAGCCAAGACGAGCGTGCGCCGCAAAAGCAAGGCCAACTCCCCACGAGCATCAGCAGCGGCGCCCACGTCCAGCGCGCGTTCGGCGCAGTCAATCGCCAGCTCGAGCTGTCCACGATAGCGAGCACGCACACCCGGCAAATGGAGCTCCGGCTCCCAGGAGCGCGCCTCCACCCAAAGCTCAGCGGCTCGCTCGACCAAGAGCTCTCCTGCGAGCGGCTCGGCCAACGGCTGAACATTCGCCACGACGCCCCTCTATCGCTCGCCCAGGCTGCGGTCGAGGGGCCTCCGAAGACCAGGCCATTCAGCACGTTTACTCACTGTCTCGCAGCGGCTGCAGAAAGTGGTAACTGTGAGTTTTCTCCCGCCCAAGGAGCCTTATCTCATGAGTCGCCTTACGAAAATCGTGTGCTTTTCAGTGCTTTTGCTTGCTCTGAGCGCAGGAGGGCACGCCTGCGCGCCTGGTCCTCGCGCCTTCGCACCAGATGACGCGGGCAACGGTGGCGGGGGTGGAAATGACGCGGCGACTCCCATGGATCCTGGGCAGACGTTGGATGCCCCGTGCGCGGACAACGCGAGCATCGCCTGCGATGGCACACGACCGACCCAAAAACTCCTTTGCTCCCGGGGTTTCTGGATGAGCAACGGAAACTGCGACTCCGGCGAGGCCTGCGCCCCTGACACCGGCCAGTGCACCGCCATCGTGCCAGCCTGTGCCGATCTGGAGTACGGCGACACCTTCTGCGGTCCAGGGGACGAAGTGCACCGCTGCGGGCCAAATTTGGTCTCGTCCGAACTTGTCGACGCGTGCGAAGGACGCTGCGTAGACGGTGAGTCGAGCGCGACGTGTGCGTCAGCCGATTGTGGCGACGGTAAGCAGCAAACCAGCGAGGAATGCGACGATGGCGACTACGACAACGACGACGATTGCACCGAGCTCTGCCTGCCGCCGACCTGCGGCGACGGCTTCGTCAACGGCGACGCGGAGGAGTGCGATGACGGTGACCACGACAACGACGACGATTGCACCGAGCTCTGCCTACCGCCGTCCTGTGGCGACGGCCTCCAACAAAGTAGCGAACAGTGCGACGACGCCAACGACAACAACGATGACGATTGCACTAGGCTCTGCCTGCCGCCGACCTGCGGCGATGGATTCGTCAATGGCGACGAGGATTGCGACGATAAGAACGACGACGGCGCGGACGGGTGCACCAACGACTGCGCGTGGGGGCCGTATCAGATCTCCGCGGGAAACTCGCACACATGCGTGCTCATGGGAGACAGCACGATCCGATGTTTGGGCCAAAATGACCGCGGTCAGCTGGGAGATGGCTCGGGGACCATGCAGAATCGACCAGTGCCTGTGGATGGCCTATCGGACGCTATCGCGGTCGCAGCCGGCGGCAATCAGACCTTCGCCATTCTCGCGGATCGCACGGTTGTAGGTTGGGGCATCACCCAGACTGGCACCGAAGGAAACAACTATGCCTTCACGCCCATCGACATCGATTTCCTCGCCCAGGTGGCTGCGCTAGCACCCGGGAGCTATCATTCCTGCGCCGTCGATACCGAAGGTCTCGTCACCTGCTGGGGGAGAAACGACGAGGGACAGGTCGGCGGCGAGCTCAGCTTCGACGCTCCGCCTACGCTCGTGCCGGTGGTAACCAATGCCACGGCGATCGCGCTCGGAACGTTCCATTCGTGTGCGCTCGACAGTGATCGTACGGTCCAATGCTGGGGAGGCAATGGCTACGACCAGCTGGGTAACGACACAATTCCGGGGGGCTCGCCCCCCAGCACCGTACCGGGACTGAATCAAGTCATCGCACTGGACGCCGGCATCTATTCGACGTGCGGCCTGCGCAACGACGGCATCCCACTTTGCTGGGGCTACGGAAACGACGGTCAGCTCGGGGAGGATATTGCTGAAGCCAGCCGCGCAGCGCCGGAACCTGTCCCCGGCATCACGGGGGCGGTTGCGCTTTCCGTAAATGGGCATGCATGCGTGATCAAAAGCGATGCATCAGTCCAATGCTGGGGTCCTGGCACGGGAGCACCGGACGGGGCAGCGGTCGCCATTCAAGGGCTCTCGAACGTGGTGGCCGTTGCCGCGGGTGGCGGCTTCGACTGCGCAATCAAGAGCGATGGCAGCGTGGCGTGCTGGGGTTTGAACGACCAAGGTCAGCTTGGCGACGGTACCAACGACGACAGCGCTACGCCGGTTACGGTGCAGTTCTAGCGCTGCGTGGAAGAAAGCCCAGGCCGCCAGCGCACGCTCCCGGTTCCGTTCCTAGCAGGGTGCTGAAATAGTCTTTTCAGCACCCTGCGTGCTTCTCCGCGCGGGCAAGGCGAGCGAGCTCGGTGCGAAGAACCCCCTCCTAGTGAGGGGTTTTCGCACCTCCGTATTCCACCGATCCGCGCGGGCACGGCCGTCCTTGGTTGGCAGGGTGCTTTTTCAGCACCCTGCTAGGACCGCCCGCCGATGCCGGAAGTCAGAGCTCGCCAGTCAGCGTGGGCGGCTCCCAGTCGATGTGATCGAGGTGGTTGGGCGGGTTGGAGAGATCCGTGTCGAACGTGCCCGTGGCAGCAGCGTCGTTGCCGCGCAGAAACTTGTCGATCATGGCATTGAGGGGATCCGTGTAGTCGGAACGCCAGGTGCAGTGGGGGCCGGAGGCGCCCTGGTAGGTGAAGTGGTCACCCACGCCGAGGGCCTCGAAGATCATCTGCCCGACCTTTCCCGTGACGTAGGCCGTGCGTTTGTCCAATCCGGGATAGGTCGCGTCGGGGTTGTCCACGATGTAGAGGCCGCGCGGGGCAATCTGCGCCATCATGTCGTGCATGTCGACCGGCAGCTCCTCCGTCTCGTCAGCCGCTGCATTGAAGTTCGCGGTGGTGAATGCTCCGAGGGCTACCTCGGACATCCAGCGAACGTAGCTGATGCCGTGATAAGGCCACTCGGTCTTGTCGCTATTCATGTTGCCCGGATCGAGCACCTGCACCAGCCGCAATCCCACAGTACCGCCCAAACCAGATTCGACGGGGATGGTCAGGGCAATGCGATTGTCGGTGGCGCCCGCGACGAAAGCGCCTTTGCCGTAGCGTGAGCAGCCCGTCACTCCGACGCGGTACGGGTCGATGGTGCCTGGATTCTGCTCCAGCACGTCCAGCACCCGACTCACCATCCACGCGTGGGCAATCAGGTACCCCGCCGGGTGATCGGATCCGTAGGCGTTGTAGAACGGGCCGCTCTTGGGGCCGCTGCCGCCTTCCGGTTCAGTGGGGGTAAACGAGATCCGCGCGACGCCGCTCGGAATCGGCACCTGGGTGGCACCGTATGTGATGATCGCCGGCGCGGGGGCTGTCGCACCATTCATGCTCAGGGTCATCATGAAGTTGCCGGGTCCCTCAGGGCCGTCGAACTCGACGCTGATCGAATTATTCGTGACGCTCCCAGATACGGCGCCATCCTCCGGGATGGGTTTCTCGCCGTAAATGAACTCGTGAGCCTGCCTCCGAGCCTCCTCCCGCCGGCACACCCATTCGCTGCGATCGGTGATGCGCGTGCCGTCCATCTTCTCGAAGGGATCGGGCAGCTTGGGGTTCGCGGTCAGTGCGTCGCGAGCAGGAAGCGCTCCCACCGTGCACGCTGCGCTGGGATTCTCGACCAAGCCCCACTCTGCACTGACCGGGCCGCCGCCGCTTCCGGGAGCCCCACCGCTGCCAACGCCACCCGTGCCGGGGCCGCCTCCACTGCCGGGCCCGATCCCCCCGCTGCCGACGCCGCCACCCGTGCTGGGGCCAAGGCCGCCTGTGCCCACACCGCCCGCGCCGGGGCCAACGCCCCCGCTGGCCGTCCCGCCCACGCCGGCCCCTCCCGTCCCAGTCGGGGGCATGGCGCTCGAACACCCGAGCGCCAGAGGCGCGGCAATCAACGTCGGCAGAGACAAAATGGAAAGAGCTACCCGCAGTCGCACTGGTTCTTCTCGCTTTCTCAGGTTCTTGGGCGAGTGAAGCCTACTCAGTTTGCCTGCGACGTCCCGCGCACCTCCCGAGCAGCGCGCACCCGAGCGAGCACCCGCATTCTGTGATCCCTGCAATTTTTCCATGAGCCGGGGTGCAGGCTCTCCTGGGCAGGCCAGAATTTTCAACCCTCTCGAATAGATGTAATCGCGCGCTCACTGAACTCTCACATCTCGCGCACTCTGCGCCACAAAGGAGATGTACGAAAGTTGCGAAAGCCCGCGCTCAGAGCGCTTCCAGGCAGCTCCACGCGAGCAGGCTCCACGCGAACCCGCCCCGCGTGAACAGGCCCCGCGTGAACAGGCCCCGCGCGAACGTGCCCTGCGCGAACAGGCCCTACGTCAGAGCTCGCCGGACAGCGCGGGCGGTGACCAGTCGATGTAGCTAGCGGGATCGGGAGGGGACGAGAGATCGGTCGTGAACGTGCCCGTCGCGGCGCTTTCGTCGCCGTTCAAGAACTTGTCGATACTCGCGCCAAGCGGTTCGCTCAGCTCCGTCACCCACGTGCAGAGGTTACGCCCCATCGCCAACCGAGTGATGTTCTCGGGTACGCCGAGGGCGTCGTAGATCATGGCGCCGACATGAGACGTGACATGGGCCGACTGGGGATCCAGCGCATCGAAGTCCGTGTTGTCGAGAATGAGCAGACCGCGGGGAGCGACCAGTCCCAAGATCTCGTGCATATCAATCGGGAGCCGATTGGTATCGTCGTCTGCAGCCGCGTTGCCAGTAGTAAAGTCGATGAGCCGTGCGTGCGAGAGCCAGCGCTCGTAGCTGATGGTCTGATACGGCCACTCGGACCCGCTCGCGCTATTGAGCTGCTCGACCAAACGTAGGCTCACGCCCGCCGCAATGCCGCCGTCCATGACCACCGTCAGCGCGACGCGGTTGTCGAATGCGCCTGCGGCCAGGGCACCTTTCCCGTAGCGCGAGCAGCCCCCCACGGCGACGCGCGTCGGATCGAGCAGGGTCGAATCGACTTCGAGCAGGTCAATCAGACGACTCACACCCCAGGCCCACGTCACGAGTAGGCCGGCATCGTCGTTCGTACCATATACATCATAGAAGATGCCCGCGGCCGAGTCGACTCCGGTCCCTGCCTCGGAGCCGATCTGGTTCACGTTCAGCTGAACGATGGCGACGCCCCGTGACGTGAACTCGTCGCGCATCCCCGCTGTGGGTGCGGCCGTATCCAGCCAGATCACGGCCGGATACGGCGCCTCTCCGGAGCTCGGAAGCGTAACCGCAGCGGTGAACCCGAGCGGCGGCGTGCCACTCGAGACGTTCACGGTGATGGCCGAGGACGTCACCGTGCCGGTGGTCGGAACCTCCGGCGTGTACTTCTCGCCATACATGAACTCGTAGCTCTGCTGCAGAATCTCTTCGCGCCGGCACAGCCATTCACTTCGGTCCGTGATGCGGCTGCCGTCCATCTTCCTGAAGGGATCGGGCAGCTGATCGTCCGCGGTGAGGGTTTCCACCTCCGGCATCGCTCCCACCGTGCAGTGCGCGCCCGGTCCCTCGACGAAATCATAGATGCTGGGGCCTGGAGGGCCGCCACCGGAGCCTTCGCCACCGGAGCCTTCGCCACCGGAGCCTTCGCCACCGGAGCCTTCGCCACCGGAGCCTCCGCCACCGGAGCCTCCGCCGCCGGAGCCTCCGCCGCCTGCCGAGTCGCCGCCCGTACCTGGGCCTTGCCCGCCACTGCCATCCGGGCCGCCGCCCCCGAGCTCTTGGCCTCCCGTCCCCATGCTTGCCCCACTCCCGTCGAGGACGGCACTGCCGTCGGCTTCGAGGTAGGGGACCACGCACGACGTCGCGAGCAGGGGCGGAAGTGCACGGCCCAGGATGAGGCCCAAGCTCGAGCGCCGACGCGCTGTCAGAGTGGAGGTTCGCTTCATTGGAACGTCCCCGTGATGCCGACCGAGTCGAACCCAAAGTAAGGACGCAGCGCGACCTCGCGTGGCTTCTTGGGGGCCGTCAGTAGCAGCGTGATACCGGCTGCCGCGAGCACTCCGCCCGCGATGAAGCCGATCGTCGAGACCGTGCGCAGATCGTTGATGGGAGCCGTTTCGTCGGGCCCAGCGTCACAGAGAGGCGCTCCGTCGCCGCACCCCAATTCCTGCCACTTGGAGAGGACCATCCCGCCGGTGATCCCGCCCAGGATCAAGCTCGCGCCGCCAAGTCCCACGCCGATCCAGCCCGCGACCGGCTGCCAACTGCCCTTCCGAGCACCAGCGTCGCTGGGGCCTGTATCTGCTGGAGCGTTCTCCCCCTCGGCCTGGGCTGACGCAGCTCCGCCCTCCGCACCGGCCGCACGGAAATCCAGAGTGACGACCTCATGGTCCCCTTCGCGGAGGCTCACCTGCGTCGTCACGGCCGGTTCGGTGCCACGCTGGGCACTGACGTCGACCGTGCCCGGGTCGACCGGAACCGGCAGACCGACGAAGTCGGGCAGGATCGTCTTGCCGGCCACGACCACCGTCAGCTCCGTAGCTTGCGCGCCGGTGAACTGCAGCGTGATCGTCGGCACACGGGGTTGGACCGCTTCGTACGCGGCTTCTGCCTCGGCGCGCGCAGACTCCTGGGCGTCACGATCGCCGCCCCGATCGAGCGGCGCGCGTTTGGCCGCCATGTAGCGCTCACTGGCCTCGACCAGTCGCCCCGCCTTCTCCAGCGCGCGACCCGACCACAGCCCGAGTGGCGCGGTCTGCAGGATGGACCAGGCCTTCTCCAGCTTCTCGACGGCGCGCTGGTAGTCGCCATCCTGGTAAGCCGCCACCCCGTCGCTGCTGAGCTTGCGCAAGAGCACGCGCGTCGTCTCGTCGATGGCGAATGCCGGTGCCACCTGACCGATGGTCAGAGAGAACGCGAGCAGTGCCGCGAGGGGCCGAACCCGGCGAGCCGTACGGCTCCGTGCCTGCGAATGGTGCCTGGTGCTTTCGCTCGTCAACGTCACGCGATCGTTCTCACTCGAGGTCGCTGCTGCAGGGCCGCGCTTCCAAAGGGCCGCGCTTCCAAAGGGCCCTGTTTCTACCGAGCCCTGCTCCCGCCGGGCGGACCCACCAACTGCTTATAGTCCAAGCTCGACGCTAGAACTACGCACCGAACGGAATTTGGGGGCCGGGATCGGGCGCAGCTGGCGCATCCCGCTTGCAGCATGGCGCAAAGCCGATATGCCCGTTCCCCATGCAGCTCGACTTGTCCGCCCTGACGAAGACTGCCGCAAGCTCGCAGGGCTCCGTTTGCACTTTATTCCTACTGTCTGCGCTCGCTTGCTCACCGGGAGGCATGGCGGGCGATGGCGCCAGCGGCGGATCGCCGGGAACGGGGGCGAACCCCGGCTCGGGCGCGGGCACGAGCTCGGGAGGCGCGCCCGCCGTGGGCGGCGCGGCGAGCGGAGGTGGCTCGAGCACGGGCGGCGCGACCACCGATCCAGGCATTTGGATCAATGCCCAGGGGAAGGTGGCGACGAGCAGCAACTCCTTCGGCATCGAGGGCTACTGGTACGCTTTCGGTGACGGCACCACGACGACCGACAGCGGCAACCCTTGGCGGGACGGCAAGTATTGCGTCAGCGGTACGTCGACCGGCGCGGAAGGCAACTGGGGAGCAGGCATCGGGCTCGACCTGAACGGCTTGGGCGACGAAAAGCTCGCCTATGCGTACGAAGGCAAAGTCTCGGGCTTTCGCATCAAGATCACCGGCACCATGCCCTCGGCGGCGCGCCTTACGTTCGTCAGCGATCCAGACGTCGAGGTGAACCCGTTCATCGAAGTCGGACCGGATGCCGAGGCGCAGATCTTCAACATCGCCGACGCGCAGGTGCCTTTCAGCTGGGACATCGAGAATGCTGGGGACCGCGTGTCCGGCGGGAACCTCTACTCACTCCAGCTTTTGGCACCCGGGGACGCGGCAGAGGGCCCCATCGATTTCTGCATCGAGGAGTTCGAGCCCGTCTACGATCCCAACGCTGGCGGCGGATTCCAGGGCACCACGTACATCAACTCCGATGGCTTCGTCGCTCCAGACAGCAACGACTACGGCATCGTCGGCTCGGTCTACGTGATCAGCGATGGCGTCTCGACGACACAAACGGGCGTACCCTTCGAGGAGGACAAGTACTGCGTTTCAGGTACTTTTTCTGGCGCCGAGGCGGACTGGGGCGCAGGCATCGCCCTCGACCTGAATCGCCAGCCGGGCGCCGACAAACTGCCTTTCGATCCGACGGGTAAGGTGGCGGGCTTCCGCCTCGGTCTGAGTGGCACGACCCCAGGTCCGGTGCGCGTCCAATACATCGTGAACGAGCCACAGGAGGGCAATCAGCCGTTCCTCGTCGGTCAAATGAACGCCAGCGCGCTCTACCCCGTAGACTGGGCCCAGGTGCCCACGAGCTGGGATGTCGAGGACGCTGGGCTCGAAGTGACGAGCTCCGTCGTCAGTGTGCAGCTCTATCTCGATGGCAGCGTGGCGGGCCCCTTCGACGTCTGCATCGAAGAGCTCGCCCCCGTCTCCGAAGCCGAGCTCACTTTCTCGGCAAGTCCGGCATCGGGCGGACAGAGCGGCTTCAAGACGTTCGACGAGACGAGACTCGAGGCCGAATATCAACTCTGGAAGAGTCGCCACTTCCACGAATGCGGTGACGGCAGCGCGTGCATCCCGCGCGCGGACGACAACGACTGCATTTCCGAGGGCATCGGCTACGGCATGCTCCTGACGGCGGCCTTCGATGATCAGGCGGCGTTCGACCAGCTGTGGCAATACTTCAAGGACCATCGTCGGCCGAGCGGCATGATGAACTGGCGCACCAACATTTGCGGCGACAGCATCAGCGATGGCGCAGCCACGGACGGCGACCTCGATGCTGCGATGGCACTCCTGCAGGCAGGTTGCGCCTGGGGCGGCACCTATGCCGCCGATGCACAGGCGCTGATTCAAGCCATGGAGACCACCGCCATCGCGACCTGCGGTAGCGCGAGCGTCATCAAGCCGGGAGACAACTTCGGCGGTTGCACCGAAACCAACCCGTCCTACGTGACCCCGGCGTACTACCGCGTCTTCCAAGACGTCACGGGCAACGCGGTCTGGGGCAGCTTACTCGACTCAGGCTACACGCTGCTCGCGGCCAACCAGGCTCGCAAGGGCGGCGTCTTCTCCGACTGGTCCAACGACACTGGCGCGGCCTCGACCACGGGCAGCCATAGCGACGACTTTGGCCCGGACGCATCCCGCGTCGCCTGGCGCGTCGCGACGGACTACATGTGGAATGGAGAAGCGCGCGCCGTGCCGATCCTCGAAGCCTTCCGAGCTCGAGTCGACGCCGACGGCGGGCCCGCACGCGCGTTCGAGCCCAACAGCATGTTCCGCGGCGGATCCGCCTTCAGCGCGATGACTACGGACGCCGCGACAGCGAAGGAGTACACGGAAGCATGGCTCCTCACGGCGGTCGACGACGAGAGCTACTTCCCCGGCACCCTGCGACCGCTCTACCTCCTGCTCGCAGCCAACCAGTTCTCCCGCGGCTGCCAGTAGGTGGCGTTGGAACGGGACATGCCTGCGCGAGAGGCATGTCCTGCAGGATCTCGATCGGTGCCCTGCTCCTCGTCGCCGCTTGTCACCGACAGGCGGGCACCGAACGCGAGGTACCCCACGAGCCGAAATCCACCGTCGTGCCGGGGGCAGCCGCTGGGCCGCCTCCCCCGGCGCCGCAGGGTCGGGCCGCCGAAACGGCTGCGCCCGACGTCCCGGAGTTCAAGCCAGCGTTTGCGGGTCAGACACGCGCCCCCCGTGTGCAGACGCAGGGTTCCATCCTGGTCACGGAGGTCGCACGGGGCTTCGACCTGCCTTGGGCCATCGCCTTTTTGCCGACAGGCCCGCTGCTCGTGACCGAGAAGCACGAAGGGAAGCTCTATGTCGCGGGAGCGAATGGCGAGAAGTCGAAGGCCACACTCGGCGTGCCCCGCGTCGACGGGCGCGACCAAGGGGGGCTGCTCGACGTGGAAATCGGCCCCACGTACGCCCAGGATCAGCTGATCTACCTCAGTTATTACGAGCCGCGTGAGGGCGGGAACGGCCTGGCTGTCGCGCGCGCCCGCCTGGTCGATGCGACGGTCACTGGGCAACCCCGGCTCGAGCGCCTAGAGGTCGTCTTTCGCATGCTACCGACGCTGAACTCGACCAAGCATGCCGGCGGCCGCCTGGTGTTTGCGCCAGACGGCCTGCTTTTCATCACGCTCGGAGAACGCTCCATCCCCGCGGGTCGCGCGCAGGCACGAGACCTAGCGAGCCATTTCGGCAAGATCGCGCGCATTCGGCCGGACGGCACCGTGCCGCCGGACAATCCCTTCGTTGGCCGCGCCGACGCACGAGCAGAGATCTGGACGCTGGGGCACCGCAATGTCCTCGGAGCCGCCCTGGACCGCCAAGGCCAGCTGTGGGTGGCTGAAATGGGCCCGCGGGGTGGTGACGAGCTCAATCGCGTCGACAAGGGGAAAGACTACGGCTGGCCGACCATTGGCTACGGCGAGGAATACTCGGGTGAGCGCATCCACGAGCGCACGGGAGCACCGGGACTCGAGCAGCCGGTCTACTACTGGGACCCGGTGATTTCCCCGGGGGCGCTGGCCATCTATTCCGGAAAGCTCTTCACGGAGTGGCGCGACCATTTCCTGGTCGCTGGTCTTTCCAGCAAGACGCTGATCCGCCTCGTGCTCGATGGCGGACGAGTGGTCGGCGAAGAGCGACTGCTCACTGAGCGCAAGGCGCGCATTCGCGAAGTCGTCGAGGCCCCCGACGGCGCCGTGTTCTTGCTCACCGACGACGGTGAAATTCTGAAGCTCACGCCGCAGAGGCCCTAACGCCGCAAAGGCCCTAGCAGCGTGCCTCAAGCCGCACCCTGCCAACGAAAACAACCGTGGCCCGCGCGGATCGGTGGCTGGCGGAGGTACGCGGGCGAGGCGAGCCGTCCCACCCTTGCGGACGCTCGCAGGGCACCTGGGGAGTTTCGCCCCACTCGACGATCGAGATCCGCGACCCATGTAGCAGGCGCTCGATTTGGCATCGCTCCTGCAACGAGCGGAATCGTGGTCACAGGGTGACGCCAGCTCGCCGCCCTGGCCCATGCAGAAAGGATTGAAAAATGTACTCGAACAATCAGTCGAACATCAACGAATCGGACATCGGACATCTGAACTCGTTCCTGCGAGGCGAGCTTGCAGCGGTGGAGACGTACGATCAGGCTCTGAGCAGGATTGACGACGCCCGACTTCGTGAGCCGTTACGTCAGGTGCGCGAGTCGCACGATCAGCGTGCGGGCTTGTTGCGGGAGCGGATCCTGGTTCTGGGCGGGGAGCCTGCTTCGAGCTCGGGCGTCTGGGGCGGCTTCACCAAGTTCGTCGAGGCGGGTGCTTCGATGCTCGGCGTTTCGCCGGCCATCGCGGCTCTGGAAGAGGGCGAAGATCGTGGCCGCGACAACTACCGGGCCGATCTGCACGATCTGTCGCCAGAAACGCAGCGATTCGTCTCGACGACCGTGCTCCCTGAGCAGCTGCGCACACATGACGTGGTCAGCAGCCTGCGTCGCCAGCTGAAGGACGACTACTCCTGACCGTGTGCTCGGCCCTTGGCACGCCGACTGCAGGGCTTCGTCGTATGTCCCGCACCGGAGCAACCTCACCCCAGTCGAAGAGCAAGCCGAGCACGAAGCACGAGGCCACGAGGAGTCAGACTGGCCCACGCGCGGCGGGGCCGCGGCCCCCCTTCCCGAACCAGGAGCAAGAGCCTCCTGGTCGGGAAAGCGAGATGGACCCGCGGCCCGACTACGGCGCCGAGTCGTATCGCGGCCACGATCGTCTGGTGGGACGCGTGGCCCTGATCACCGGCGGTGACAGCGGCATCGGGCGCGCGGTTGCTCTCGCCTTCGCCCGCGAAGGAGCCGACGTCGCCTTCACCCACCTGCCCGCAGAGCGCGAGGACGCGCGACAGTCGGCCGAAGAGGTGGAGCGCGCCGGCCGCGCTTGCTTGAGCCTGGAGGTCGACTTGGCGTCTCCCGAAGGCTGCGCGGAGGCAGTCAGGCGCGTGGTCGAGCGATTCGGTCGCATCGACATTCTGGTGAACAATGCGGCCTTCCAGGGTGGCGACGTCCAAGACTTCGCCGAGTTCGAGACCGAACGCGTGCTGCGCACCTTGAAGGTGAACGTGCTGGCGCCCATGGTCCTCGCGCGCGAGTCCCTCCAGCACATGAAACCCGGCGGCTCGATCATCAACGTGAGTTCCATCCAAGCCTACGCGCCGACTCCGACGATCCTGGACTACGCCACCAGCAAAGGCGCGCTCATCACCTTCACCAAGGGGCTGGCTCATTCGCTGCTCGAGCGGGGTGTCCGCGTGAACTCGGTCGCCCCGGGGCCGGTGTGGACTCCGCTCATCGTGCAGTCGTACAGCGCCGAGAAGAGCGCCCACTTCGGGGAGAAATCCCCCATGCAGCGGCCGGCTCAGCCTGCGGAGCTTGCACCGGCCTTCGTCTTTCTGGCCAGCGACGAATCCCGCTACGTCAACGGCGAAATCCTCGGAGTGACCGGCGGCATGCTCCTCGGTTAGCGTGAGACGCTGGCGGGGACGGTACTGCTACCGACCCCGCCGTCCGAGCAGCGCCACGACGCTGACGACCCTGAGCACCGGCTACGACGACACACCCTCGAGACCTTTGGCCTTGAGAGCAGGCGAGGCATTCGAACGCGCCAAGTCGGCCAGCGTGACGATGCCCACGAGCTCCTTGTCGCGATTGACGACGGGAACACGGCGCACTTCGCTCTCCTGCATGCGCTTGACCAACGTAGCCACATCGTCATCCTCGTAGGCCCACACCACGTCGGAGCTCATCGCATCGCCGACGGCGCCTGCGGCGTCCTGGTCCTCAGCGAGCACCCGCACCACGAGATCTCGGTCGGTGATCATGCCGACCAGGCGGCCGCTCTCGCACACGGGCAAAGAGCCCACATCGAGCTGTTTGAGCTTCCTTGCCACATCGCGCACGCTCTCGCTCGGCTCCGCCACGCTGACGTTGGTGGTCATGACGTCGCGCACGAACGCCTTCTTCTGCTCCCGTTCTTTGCCGCGGGGCGCGTGCTGTTGATTCGGTCTTTGCGTTTTCATCATTCTGGTCTCCGATTGGGCGACGCGACCGAGTCGGGCGCGCCGGGTGAGCACACCTTCCGCTGCAACCGCTGTGCCCAGGGTGGGCCCGGCGGGTGGCTTGGAAGTTGCAGCGCTCCACGTCTCATGACGTTTCCGCGAGGGATCCCCGAGGAGTTCAACGAGTTGCCCGAGCCGGGCCGCGCCAAGGCGTTCGACTTCTTTCAAGAACTCCTGACCGAAGGCCGGGAAGAGCGTGAGGCGATCGAGCAAGCCATCGCGCGCGCCCGCCACTGGATTGCCGAGCGAGCACGGCCGGCGCAGTAGAACGCTGGTCTTGTCGCGTTTTGTCGCAGGGCCCTAGGCCCGAGCTCGCCGATCGCGCTTCTGGCATCGACCTTGCTAGGTAATGGGGCATGGCAAAAGCGCAATGGAGGACAGGCATGGCAGGGCTCGCCCTGCTGGGTTCACTCGTCGGCTGCGATGACACCCGACAAGCCACCCTGGATCGTGCTCAGGAAGCGGAGCGTGAAGCACGGGAGGAGCTGAACGAGGCCAAGCAAGAGCTCGCTGAGGCCAAAGCGAAGATTCGCGAGCTCGAGGCCTCGACGAGTGCTCGCGCGGAGCAGGCAGCGGACAGGGCGCGCGAGGAAGTCAACGACGCCGCCGCGAAGGTCAAGGAGGAACTCGAGGAGGGTGCACGCGCCGCCGAACGCAAGATCGACCAAGCGGACAAGGCAGTGGCGCGCACCATTCGCGGCGACCAAGACCGTTCGCCGACCGACGATTGAAGTCGGCGCGTCGCGGGCCCTAGCTCCGCCCGGCGCAAGTGCCTTCAGGCCGCCTTGCGTCGGGAGCCCGCGGTGCCGCTTCGTTTGCGTGACTGGGCGGCTTTCTTCGCTGACGCTCGACGAGCCGCTACGGGGCGGGCGGCAGAGCGCGCGCCTCCGATACGCCCGCCTTTCTTGGCGGACACCTTGGTATCGGGAACGCCGCGACCGCTTCCGGACTTGTTACCTCCGCCTGACTCCTTGTTCACGGTGGCCCAAGCGCGACTTGCTGCTTCCTTCGGGCTCACACCGCGCTGCTCGTAGGATTCTTCGATGTGCTCGGCCTTACGCTTCTGCTTGTCGGTGTACTTCGACTTGTCTCCACGCGGCATGGCGACCTCCTTGCCCTCGCGCTGCAGAAACGATGCCAAGCCCGCGGTCCCCCCGTCAGAAAGCATGTCCCGAGGTCAAATACACACCTACTGGGTGCGCATCGGGAGACCAAGCGGCGTCCAGCGCCACGACGAAGGAGTCTTCGAAGAGCAAACGCACACCGCCTCCGATGGAGTATTTCAGACCGAGCGAGTTGCCGTCGAGGTCGTCGCTGGCGCCAAACTCGGCCCACAGTCGACCGACGTCGAAGAACTGCGTCAGCATCAGCGTCTGATGCCCAATCAAGTCAAACTCGCAGATCGCGACTCGGCTCTCCAAGTTGCCCAGGACCTTGACCTTTCCATAGTAGCGCTGAGCCTCGATCCCTCGCACCCCCTTCTCGCCGCCGAACGCGTTGGAGAAGGTATCGAAGCGCGAAAGCTCGTAGACGGGCGGAGCTCCACCGAGAATGTCCGCCATCACACGAGCGGCCAGCACCCACCGATCATCGAAGAGCCCGTAGTAGCCCCGCAGCGCAAGAAAGACGCGCTCCCACGTATCGGTGAACGGCTCGACCCCACCTGGCGCGAAGGTGAACGTCGTCGTCTGGTAGACCCCGCGGTGCGGGTTGACCTCTTCATCGCGCGAATCGAACTCGAGGGTCCAAACGAACGCGGTGAAGGTGTGATCGTCCAAGCCGCGGAGCAAGGATTTGACCTCGTCCGAACCCTCCCGAGCATCCAGAGCAAGACGAGAATCACGCGGGACGTCCATCCAGACGTAGTTCCAGATGATTCCGGCGCTGATGCGCGCGCTGCGCGAAAAGTCGTGCCCCAAGAACAGCCGGATCCCGCCGTCTGCCCGGGCGTAGTCGTAGAAGGTGCGGCCCGGACCGTCGGGATCCGGCAGGCCAGCTCCACCGCGCACCGAGGCGTTGCCCAGGCCGTAGTAGTTCACGCCCACCACCTGGGTGAAGCTCGGGCGTAGGGTCAGGCGGAGGCCCGGGCCGAGGACATCGTCGAGGACCGCCTTCAGGTAGTAGTCCTGATAGCGTGGCTCGAAGCTTTCGAGGTCGAACATTGCGACGGCCGCGAGCTCAGCGCTCCACTCGATCGCGCTCCCGCCCCGAGAACTCGGACGTGTTGCGGCCACGAGGGCACCGCCTCCCCAGCCGAAGTCCGTGTTGCCGCCGATGATGGGGACCCCCGCCCACTCCGTCCGGGGTCGTCGCGCAGGCTCCTCAGCCAGCGCAATCGAACCATGCAAGACCATCGCAAACGCGAGGAGCAGGACACGCGTCAATCGTCCTCATCCCCCTCATCGGGACCCCGTCCTCGCCCCACGCTGCCCGCGTTCTCGAGCCAGTCCGCGTAGCCTTCATCCAGCTCCGCCGCGGAGCGCTTGCCGACGGTGTCCTCTCTGAGGTCATGCAAAGCTCGGTCGAGCATGAGCACTGTGTTGCGCGAGACTCGATGTCGGTTGGCGTCGAGCCAAACGACCCAGCCCTCGAGCGCTGCTTCGCGCTCGGGCAGGGCCAAGGACTTGAGATCTTGGAGTGAAGGCAGGGAAACACCGGATCGGACATCTCGAAAGGTCATGGACACTCCCTGAGGTCGCGGCAGACTCGAGCGCCGCGTCAGCGGTTCCCTGCAAATGTCGGGCCGTCCGGCAGAGTGGCTGTCTCGCGCCATCACGATGGGGCTTATTGCGACAGCGGCGACCAGTTTGACACGTTGGCTAGCCCGGGCGGACGTCTGCGCCCGGTCAGCACGGCGCGTGGATGGCAAAGAGCACCACGTCGGCCACAGGAGAGCTGGCACAACCGTTGCTCTTCGACCTTTCCGTGTCCCAATCGAGTGCAGCGCGGATCGATCGTCTCCAGCGACAAGCAGCCAGTGGCCCGGACGTCATCTGCCTCGGCGGTGGCCTGCCTGACCCCCGCTTCTTTCCCAAGAGAGACCTCGGCGATGCCTTCTTTCGAGCCCTGCATCGCCCGAGCGATGCGCTGCAATACGGGTGGCCCGAAGGTGAGCTCGAGCTTCGTGATTGGGTCGCCGCGCGCTTGCGGCTCATGGGGGCGGATCTCGATCCCGAGCATGTCGTCATCACCAACGGCGCGCAGCAGGCAATCTCGCTCACGACGCGGGCGCTGCTCTCTCCGGGGCAGACGGTCGGCATGATGGATGAAAGCTATCCCGGCGCCATCGAGGCATTTCGCTCGGCCGGCCTGCAGCTCGTACCCTGGGAGCGCAGTGCATCGGCCTACTACTTGATGCCGGCGGTCGGCAATCCGGGCGGCCGGCGAATGGCGCCCGATGAACGAGCGGAAATTCTGAGGCGTCTCGAGCGCGAGGGTCCACTGGTGATCGAGGACGACGCCTATGCCGAATCGACCTTCGTCGGGCGCCGAGAGATGCCCCTGGTCGTTCTGGCCCCAGAGCGGGTCATCCACGTCGGGACGCTGTCGAAGGTACTGTGCCCCGGCCTCCGCGTGGGCTGGATCGCCACACGGCACCCCGCACTCGCGCGCATCCTAGCGGAAAAGCAGCAAGCCGATCTGCAAGCCCCTTCGCTCACGCAGCGTATCGTGGCTGAGTACCTCAAAGGCCCCCGTTTCGACCGCCACATTGCCCGGGTGCGCCGGGGCTACGAGCGTAAGGCCAAAGCTCTGCTGCAGGCGGTTCGCGAGGCCCTCCCGGAGTTTCGGGTCACCGTTCCGCACGGTGGCTTCTCGCTTTGGCTCGAGCACCGCGGTCCGCACGGGCTCTTCGACGATCTGAGCCTCCTCCGTGCGGCGATCCGTCGCGGCGTCAGCTTCGACCCCGGCCGCACCTTCCGCATCCGCGACAGCAAGCAGCTGGCTCTCCGCCTCTGCTACGGCTCGGTCCCCTTGGACGAGCTCGAGCGGGGCGCGGCCCGTCTAGCAGAGGCGCTCGAGGACGTGCGCGGAGCGACCTCCGCTCGTTTGACACTCGCACCGAAGGGAAGAGAAGCACCATGAAACCATGCGATAGCTGCGGAAACCTCTACGATAAGGCCTTCCAAGTCACACTTGCGGGGCAAACGTACTGGTTCGATTCGTTCGAATGCGCCATTCACAAGCTCGCGCCGCAATGCAGCCATTGCGGCTGCAAGATTCTCGGTCACGGCATCGAGGCCTCAGGTGAGTTCTTTTGCTGTGCGCACTGCTCCAAGAAGGAGGGCGTGCGCGGAGCGGTCGACCACGTGAAATGAGCGCCGAAGCGTCTCACTCGTAGCCGTGAGAGACGCCTTGATCGCCAAACTCCAGCCACACGCGTCGCGGTGACGTCGGCACTTGCTCGAGCTCGTCGGCAGGGACTTCATAGCCCTCGGCGGCCGCCGCCAAGCAGGCCTCGAACTTCTTCTGGGCGCGCTGGACGTCCTCGCGCGTCACGATCGCTCCGTCGTCGTCGGCCTTGGTCATGTTGCGCAGGTTGCCCGTGAGCTGACTTTGGACAGTGACCTTGCGCAGCGTGCGTCCCTCCATGGTTGCGTGGAGGGTGGGCGTGTAGCGCACGCCGCGCACGCCCCCGTCAGCACACTTCCGGATCTCGGGGCCGAGCACGCGCGGAATGTAGCGAAACGGTGTGCCACCAGGGCTCTTCCAGCGCCGGGTTTCGTAGGGCCACACCGTATTGCCTCCTGGCCATTCCTCGTCCGTGAAGTGCTTGCAGACCCGGTCCGACATCGACGTCCAGAGCTCGACCAAGGACTTTCTGGCCGTGGACTCGAGCGCAGGTAGGCGGAGACATTCGCAGGCGTCGGTGTCCGTGATGACGAGCTCGGGAGCCTGGGCCTGAACGGGCCGGTAGCGCTTGGGCAAAGAGCGGCAGTCGGCCAACGTTTGCTCGTCGGAGCGCCGACGCCTGGAGTCATCCAGAATCCCGCGGCCGAGGCCGCCAAAGGCATCGCCCGTCACCTTGCGTGCGATGTGACGCAGTCCTTCGGGACTGGCGACGAGCTTCGTCCGATATTGGAGGTAGAGGTCGAGGCGCTCCTCGAGCTCTGCTTTCGACAGCACCTGTGCGAAGAGCGTCGTATTCGAGAATGGGTGCGTGACGTCCTTCTTGACGTACTTCGTGAGCTCGAGCTTTCCCTCGATCACCAGGCGAGCGAGCTCGGCCAGGCGCTTCTTGCGCACGGGCTCGCTCAGGTGCTCGAACTGGAGCAGGTGGCCCAGGCAGCGGTCCATGTGAGACGAGGGCGCATGCCGAAAGGCGCGAACGAGGGCTGCGTACTCGTCGTCGTCCAAGACGCTATCCGAGTAGCGAAAGTAGCCGGCCACCTGCTCGGCATCGAAGCGATCGGGTCGATCACAGCTGATGTCTTTGCGGTCGAGCTCGGAGATCAGAAACTTCCGATACGTGGGCGAGGAACGCCGGGCGGTCCAATAGACGCCGAGCATGATCGCGTGCGGGCTATGCGTGTGGTACTTGGACACCGGCTGATCGCCGAGGGGCTGTTCGATCACGCGCCGCACGAGGCCCTCGAACGCAGCGTCGTCCTTCCCCCGTTCGGCTTCGGTGGCGTCGATGAGCTGCATCGGGAAGATGGCGTCTCGGATGACGTCTCGCACCATTTGAATGCGCGTGGTCAAGAAGCGCTCAGTGAGCAGCTGGTCGGAGAAACCAGCCTTCACCACGGCAAAAGCCGAGCGCAGACCCTCACCTGTCCCCTCTTGGAAGACGAATGTGAACAGGCGCTGCGTGAGGAGCAGGTTCAGTGATGCGAACAAGCCGCTATCGCGACCATCGATGCCTTGGCACGACTTGAGCGCGGCGTTGAGGTGCTTGAGACGCGCCTCGTAGGCGGCACCACTGAGCCCTTCGACGGCTGCGTAGCTGCGCAAGCTCTGATCGCAGGCAGTTGGATCGCGGTAGCGTACGTCGCCCTCTTGCACCACCACCTCCTGGCGGATGATGGTCGGCTCCTTCTGTCGCTCGAGCTCCGCGAGATAGGCGGCGCGCGGATAGGTCTGCTTCACCCAATACACGCAGCCCTCGTCCGTGCACTCGGAGCTCTTGCTGGTCGTCTTGCGGCCGACGGCGCGCACGTCGGCGCATTGCTCGGTGACCTCGCTCTCCGCCGTCAATTCTTGCAAATTCTCTTTGACCGTCGTGCGAGCGGTGATCTGCACACCGAACAGCCGGCAGAGTTTTTCGTTGCAGCGAGCGCGCGCCAGCGCCTCGGCGGTTTCTTCGTCCTCGGCGCGTGCCTGACAGACGAACGTAAAGCCAGCGTCGGACTCGCTGTCACCCGCTGCTGCCCAATCGGGCGCTTCGACTCCGGTGAGTGAGGCATTGCCGGCCTCGTTGAGCTCCGTCACCTCCGTCATCCGGCCCCAGCGAGCGGAGAGACGCTCGCTCAGCTCCTGGTCCGTGAGGCGCAGATCAGGTCCGTCGCCGCCGCTCTTCCGCAAGAGCTCGTCGACTTTGGCGCGCTCGACTTCCAAACGGCTGAACACGTGGAGCGTCTCGCCCTTGCCGTCCTTGCGCTTCTCCCAGTAGCGCGCACTCACGAACCAGTCGTCGATGAGCGCCTCGGCCTGGGTCGTGATGCGTTCCTCGAGCACGCGCCGGTCCTCGGCCCCGAGCCCTCCCGTTCCGCTCGCCTCCTCGTCGGTCAACACCGCGACCACGCGCACGGTCAAGAAGCGCAAGAGTTCGGCCCGGGCGTACGAATCCGACACCCGAAACGCCATCTCCATGCGCTGGTCTCCCGCCACTTTCGCGTGCCCGACGACGATGAGCGTCTCGCCCGTCTTGCTCCAAGCTTGTCCTGGCTCCGCCCACCCGGGGCGTGAGTCGAACCCATCGGCACGGGCCGTGACGGTGCCCGTGAGCTCCGTCGTCGGCGCATTCGCCGCTGGGGTTCCCTTGCTGCAGGCCACCACTACGAAGAGTAGGATGCCCAGCAGAAAGGCTAGGCCAAACCTGGTCCGATTGGCTTCGGGGCGCGAGGTCATCAGTAGCGGGAGACTTCCGTGTCTCGGGAAGAGAAGGTCTTCTTGGCACGGTCGATCAGCGCCTGCTTGAGCGGAGGCTCGACGCTATCGGCATTTTGCAAAGCGGACGAGTACGACTCGAGGTCGAGCGCCATGAGCGCGTAGTAGGTCCCGTCTTTGCCAACCCAGTACTGCGCCATGCGCGTGCCGTTGAGCGTCATCTCCGCGATCTGCTCGGACCGGTCGACGATCTCCTGCTCCACGACACCGCCCTTGGCTGTCTGGTAGTCCGTGAGCACGCTCTTGACCTCGATCTCGAGATAGCGGGCGATTTCAGTACGACCACGTGCCATCGCCGTGTTCCGCGCCAAGGAGGGGCTCGAAACGCCCGACACCGTGCCAACGCCACAGAGCACGGCCTGGCCCTTGAAAGCGTTCCGACAATCGCCCCGCACCCAGTCGGGCGCATCTGCCAGCGCCTCGTTGAGCGTCTTGGTCGTCGTCCCGGAGCTATCGGTCGGCTCCTCCGGCTTCTTCTGCGAACCGCCACAGCCGAGTGCCGCGAGAGCGGCGATCATCGAGCCGAGGATCCACGGTGCGGTCAGCGTCCCGCCAGCGCGCCGGGGCTCCAGTGAGGGGGCCAGTGTTTTTTTTGAGGAGAGGTTCGGTCGGGTCATGGCTCGAGGTTCTTTCGGTCGCTCGCAGGCAAGTGCAGGTGCTGTCGACTCTGCCCGGAGGCCTCTTCAGCGGTCGGAGAGGATGAAGTTGGGAACGTTGCTCGGAATGTCGCTCGTCGGATGCTGCTTGCCCGAGGTTAGCGCTGGCACTCGCTTGGACACGAAGTGCTCGATCTCGCGTAGCGAGATGCGGCGATCGCGGTCGTAGTCGGCCTGACCTCGCAGGCCCTCGAGCAGCGCCGTCGTGAAAGCGCCGTGCTTCCACTTGGACGACTCGAAGCTGCTCTCGGCGCCGGTGGAAGATGTGAGCACGATGAGGCCGCTCTCGGGGGACAGGTTCTTGCGCAGCAACTGGCTCACGTCGATCGGCCAAACCTCTTGGCGATTGGTCACGGCTCCGCCGTGCGATGAATCGAGCAGGAGCACCACCTTGGACGGCAAGGCTGCGAGCGCGCTCGACAGTTCACGCCACGAGAGTGCCGTCTCGCTCATGCGCGCCGGGTCGGCATCGTGGGGCAAGAAGTAGTACTCTCCCTGGTCGTCGACTGCGGCGTACCCAGACAAGAACAGGACGACGACGTCCTGCTGTTCGGCGCCGCTCGTTAGATAGTTCAGCTGCTCGAGCAAGCTGCCACGACTCACGGCTCGATCGGTGAGCGTACGCGCGTGCACGCGGCGATACAGGTTGCGATTCTGCTTCTCCAGCGCCTCGGCCACGGCCTGCGCGTCGGCGTGCGCATAAGAAAGGGGTTTGAGCCACGGTGATCCGTAGCGTGAGACGCCGACGCTCAGGAGGTAGAGGCTCGGCTGATAGATCTTCTCGAGCTCGCCTTGTCCGCCCGCCCGGTGCACGTCGAAGCCGATGGGTTCGCTGTCGCTATGACGATTGCTGGCGACGACGGTGATGCGGTTCACCTTCTCGGGCAGCGGTAGCGTGGCGCGCAGCGTCGCTTCGCGCCCATTCTTCCATAGGTAGGGGGCACCGACGGCCCGCATCCACTTGGCATCCACCGGTCGGCCATTCACCCTGAAGCGCAGATCCGTGATGGGCTCGAGCGTCGGCGAGTGCGCCTTGGCCGTCACCTCGATGCGATCGGATTGGATGCGCACGTCGGTTCCTGGATCGAGGTAGTAGACGCGCGGTGGGGCGAACTGAGGCAGGTCTTGGAAGCGATAGTAGGTAAAAGGCGGCTGGCCAGGAGGCAGCGCTTCGTTGCAGGAGCGAATCGCTGCGGTGATGCTGCCGTCGGCGAGCAGATAGTGACGCACGACGAGCTCGTGACGCAGCTGATTGGCCAGCGCACTCGCTGGGAAATAGGCTGCCGGCTGCTCGGGACCACGGCCCGTATGCCAGCCGACATAGGCGTCACCGTAAGCCGACGATGCGTAGTAGCCGGACGGCGTGAACGCGACCCATTCGCCATTGCGTGCGTGGAACACGCTGAGCAAAAGCTGGCCACTGGCTACGTCCCAGAGACGCACGGTCTGGTCGTTCGAGCCGCTCACCAGGCGCCGCCCGTCCGGCGAAATAGCCAGAGCGAGGACGTCTCCGCCGTGACCGACGAACTCGCGCAGCTTCTCGCCGGTGTCGGCACGAAAGCTCGTCAAGGCACCGTTGTCACCGCCAGAGATGACGACGCGCCCATCCGGAGTGAGGCTGTAGGCTCGGTGAACGAAGCCCGTCGTGACGTCGCGCCGAAGCGTCACCGTACGAGCACCACCCTGATGAACGAGGAGGTCCTCGTGGTCGCCTCCCGTGGGGGTACGAATCTCGGTTTCGTGCACGCGTTCGATCGCGCGTACGAAGGCATTCTGATCGGCCCCGGTGTGCGCAATCGCCAGCGCTACGCCAGAGCTCGACAGGGGCAGCTCATGACGAACCGGGCCGTTCAGCTGCTTCTGCGCATGCGCCTCGGCCGAAAGCTCGTGGCCCCAGGCGATCGAACCGCCATCCTTGCGAAAGGCCACGTTCCAAACTGCACTGCCGTGGCTTCGAGTGCGTACTTGGTCGCCTCCCGTGACGAGGTCCCACACGGAGAGGCCGAAGTCATCTCCGCCCGCCGTGGCGACCCACTTGCCGTTGGGAGAAATCGCGGAGGCCAGAACCACGTTGTCGTGGCTACGATTGGAAGCAACCAGGCGACTCGTGTTGATGTGAATGACGTGGCTCGCAAAATCGCCACCGGAGGTCGTCACGAGCACATGCAGGCCATCCGGCGAAATGCCCAAGCTAGCGATGGGCACTCGAAGCTCGGCGAGGACCTTGAGTAGCGTCCCATTCTTGGCATCGTGGATGCGCACGGTTCCGTCGGCGCTCGCTGTCAGCACCGAACGTCCACTCGGCGTGAAGGCAACGGCACTCACCACGTCCGTGTGCCCAGTCAGCACGAACTCGAGCGCGCCACTGTCGGCACTGAAGACGCGTGCGCTGCGGTCAACGCTGCCTGTGACGACCAGGCGATCATCCGGCGACCAGGCCACCGCAGTGACCCCACCAGCATGGCCCGAGAGCGTGGCCAACCGGCTCCATTTGGTGGCGTCCCAAATGATGGCGGTGTGATCGCCGGCTCCGGTGAGCAAGCGTTCCCCGCGATGCGCGAAGGCAGACGCCAGCACCACGTCCGAGTGACCACTCAGGCGCTGAATGGTCGTACCACTGTGGAAATCGAGAACACTCACCTTGTAGGCGTCCTCGCTGGAGAGGCGATCGGGCGCGTCGTCCCGGCCAAGCCAGCCACCCACGGCCAAGAGTCGATCGCCGCTGGAGAGCGCGAGCGTGTAGATGCGTCCAGCCGGCCCCGCGCCGATATCGCCGCGCAACGTTCGCACGAGCTCACCGCTCGCCCCCGACCACACGCGGACCACCTTGTCGTAGCCAGCAGAGACCAGGTAGCGCCCGTCAGCGGTGTAGAGCAGCGAGCGGACCTTCGCGGTGTGACCGTGACCGTCGACGACGAGCCTGGGAACGTCGGTAATGGTCGTCAAGTCGAGCGGCGCCAGCTCGACGACGCGCGGCGGGGCCGGCGGCAAGTCTTCCTGAGCAGGACCAGAGACGGGCGATGCGAGCTCGCTTTGGGGCGACGCCGAAGACGACGTCGACGCGCTGTCGACTGGTGCGGTGGGCGGCGCGGTAGCTGGCGGCGTCTGGGCTGTGTCGTGCGCGGGCGCGTCGGGAGGTGCGCCCCGGCCGCAGGCGAGAAGAAGGGCACCGATCGAGGCGGCGAGGCAAACGCTGCTGTGTTTCATGTTCACGGGTCCTTCGGAACGAGACCAGGCTTGGGCGCACTCAAGGGCTCTGGCTCCGGAGCTGGCCGAGGTGGCTCGTTCCGTGGCCGCACGGGGGCGGGCTTCACGGGGGGCTCAGGGGTGGCGGCGACCTCAGGCGGGGGATCGACGTAGACGACGAAGGTTCGTACCCGCTCGATCGGCAAGCGCGCGTCGAAGTGGAACGTCACATAGGACGACGAGTCCGCCGGTCGGGACAGAGGAGCCTGGATTTCGCTGCGCCCGATCTCGGCGCTCAGTGCATCGAGCGCGCGGAGCTCCAGCCTGCGCGCAAAGGGTTCTTTGAACACGGCGTAGAGGGTGACCTCGTGCTTCAGCGGCCTGACCGGCGCGGGCGCCGCCGTGCGAAAGCGGTCGGTCGCGGGCAGCTGACTTGCGGGCGTCACGCGCAGCTGATTGACGAAGAGGCCTGCCAGCGCGGCCCCGGCGCTCAACCCCAAGACGGGCTCCAGAGGGGCGGGGGCCGCCGACGGGAGGGCGCTCGGCATCGCCGCGGCGGTCGCGGGTGGAGGCGGTGGAGGTGGCGCTGGCGCTGGCGCGGCACTGGGCGACGGGGGTTGGCCCTCGGAGGCCGGCGGCTCGAGATCACAGGCCAAAAGAACCAGACACCCACCCAGCCCCAACCTTCGCACACCGCTTCTCCGCATCGTGCCTCCCGAATCTCCCTCCCGACCCGATGCGGGCTGGAGAGACCATCGATCGCGACTCATACCGCGAGCAGCCACGGATTGCACCGGCCGCGGTCGACCCCGCGGTCGACCCCGCGGCCGGCAGCCCGGCGCTCCGCGGAGCCGCCGGTAATGTGACGGGCGGACGGCGAGCAGGGTGCTGAAGCAGGTCTTCAGTACCCGGCGTGCTTCTTCGCGTGGGGTCGGGCCGAGCGCACGAAGGAGCGGATGGGCTCGCTCACCACCCCAGGGCCTCGATCATGGCCTCGCCGTAGCGCTGGCCCATCAGCACGACCGAGTCGTGATCGAAGTGGTACTCGTCCATCACACTCGTACCCTCCTGAGAAACCCAGTGGCCCATCGGCAGTTCCTCGGCCGCTTGGTGCACCCATTGATTGTGGTCCTTGCAGCCGCTCGCCGCAGGCAGCTCGCCGAGGATGAAAGGGACGTCGTAGTCGACACCCCAGGCGGCCTTGACCTCCTGATAGAGCTGCACGACCTTGGCAGGCCAGGTGCTTTGATTGCAGTCGGACTCACCCTGGTGAAAGATGATCCCCGAGAGGCGCGCGTTTTCGGCTGTCTTCGTGGCGGCGATCTTGTTCAGGATCATCTGATGATGAGAGCCGCCGGAGGTGAACGTGCCGATCGCCTCGCCACTTTCTGCCGTGCCCACGAGACCAATCGTGTGACCCTCGGGCAACTCGGGCGCCAGCGTTTTGGCGAACCAGATCCCGGGGTCGACCACACCCGATAGGTTCCACCCCTTTTCTCCCGGGCAGTCGTTGAGCGGCGGATTCGCCAGATTCCACTGCCCGGCGGTCTTTTGGCACCCGCCCCAAACCAAGAGCCGCTCGTCCGTGTTCATGTCGCCCTGCTCGAGTGGCGGCTTGCCAGCCATGTTGGACTGACCCATCAGCATGAACACGTGGAACACGGGGCCACCCGAGGCAGCCCCCCCTGCACCGGAACCACCGCTGCCACCATTCGTTCCTCCGCTCGCGCTTCCGCCGACGCCCCCTGGCGCTCCCCCGCTCGACGTGCCGCCGGTCCCGCTGGTTGCACCGCCGCTCGCTACGCCGCCACCGCTCCCCGCGCCGCCTGTGGCAGCGCCACCACCGGTCCCGACCTGGGCCCCACCGCTGCCCGAGGCCCCGCCCGACCCAGAAGACAGGCCACCTGTCCCCATCGCCCCGCCGGTTCCACCGGGCCCTCCCGGGCCATCGCTGCAGGCGCTCCCCGCGAGGGGGAGCAGAAGCGGCAGAGCGAATCGACCGGTGCGACTGAGGAGCGGACGGATGTTCGGAATCATGGGCGTGGCCGCACGCTACGCGCTCCGCTGTCGCCGTTCATCTCACGCCCAGGCTCAAATGTGGCGCCCGCTGTCGGCGAAATTCTTTCGCCCGGGCGAAGGTCGTTCGAGGGGCCCGAGCGATCCTCATGGGCCGCGTCCCCGGCTCGCACCAGCGCCGCCCCGTCCGCTCGATGATAGCCGTCTGTGAGTCCACGACGTTCCCCGGTGGCACCTTCGGGCCCGGGCTCCACACACAACGGACGAGCGCTCCGACATCGGCGCCTGCGGCAGAATGCCCCAGCTGCAATAGGGCCAATTCGCCTGCGCGGCGGAAGCGCGGCCCGGGCGGGCGTGCGCATTGCGGCACCCGCCAGAACGCTCCCACACGCCTTTCTGGCATGAGCTCTGGCGTGCTCCTTGCTTCGACCTTCGACTGAAATGCTCAGCGAAGAGACACTCAACGCGTCCGCAGTCCCGACGGGCGAGCGCCACGTCCTCAAGAGCGGGAACACCTTCGCGCTCGTCGATGGGCGCGGTGACATGTTCGACCTCGCTCGCAGCGAGCTCGGCCTCTACTTTCGTGGCACGCGGCATCTTTCGCGTCTGTCCTTCGCCGTGGACGGGGTGCCGCTCTTGCCGCTCGGGTCCGGCACGGGCCCCGGCGGAGAGCTCATTCAAGAGAGCATGAACGAACGCTTCGTGCTCCCCGGGGACCAGCATCTTCCGCGCGGCGTGCTCTACTTTCGCCGCACCACGGCGCTCGCAGAAGGGGCGCTATCCCAGCGTGTGGAGGTCACGAGCTACGCGCAAGTGCCGGTGACGCTCGTCCTCCGCTTTGGTCTAGCCGCCGACTACTCGGACCTGTTCGAGGTGCGCGGCGCGCGGCGCGCGGCGCGCGGAACTACCGTGCCGACAAGGGCCGAACTAGGAACGCTGACGTTCGGCTACCAGGGGTTGGACCATTTGCTGAGACGCACCCGAGTCACACTCCGGCCTGCGGCCACTTCGGACGGCGATGAATGGGTCGCGTCGGAGATCGACCTCCACCCGGGGAGAAGCCACGTCGTCGACCTCACTGTGCAATGCTTGCAGACGCCCGTCGCGCACTTCGACGCCGAGCCCGACGCTCGCCCAGCCCCTCCGCCCGACCTTTCCGAGATCGGAGCCGCGCGCCGCGCCGGAGACCGATCTTGGGACGAGCGCTCGGGCCGGATCGAGCTCGACCCAGGCCGATTGTCGCCCTGGTTTGCTCAGTCTTGGGCCGACCTACGCCTCATGACCGTCGAGACGGAGCATGGCAGCATCGTTCATGCTGGCGTTCCCTGGTTCTCGACCTTGTTCGGACGAGACGCCCTTTGGACGGCTCTATCGGTGGGCTGGCTGCAGCCGGACCTCATGCGCGGCGTGCTAGCGGCGCTGGCCGAGAGTCAGGCTCTCGACTGGGACAAGAGCCGAGATGCCGAACCAGGCAAGATCGTGCACGAGCTGCGCGAAGGTGAGATGGCCAATCTCTTCGAGGTGCCGTTCGGTCGCTACTACGGAAGCGTCGATTCGACGCCCCTCTTCCTGGTCTTGCTCGCCGAATACCTGGCTGCGACGGACGATGTGGTGACCGTCCTCGGGCTACTTCCTGCCGCTCGCCGAGCCTGGAACTGGCTCGGCGAGTTCGGAGACCGCGACGGCGACGGCTTCGTGGAATACGAACGACACAGTCCGCAGGGACTCTTGCAACAAGGTTGGAAGGATTCCCACGATTCGGTAGCGCACGAGGACGGAGCGCCAGCGGTCGGTCCCATCGCTCTCTGCGAAGTGCAAGGGTACGCCTACGCCGCACATCGCGCGATGGCGCAAGTACTCCACCGTCTGGGAGAGATCCGCGCGGCCAGTGAGATCGAGGCGAGCGCCGATCGCCTGCGCTCGCAGTTCGATGAAGCTTTCTGGTGCGAAGACATCGGCATGTATGCGCTCGCGCTCGATGGCGACAAGCGACCGTGCCGCCAGCGAACGTCCAATGTGGGTCATGTGCTCTGGTCGGGCATCGCGCTCCAGAAGCGCCACAGTGCACTCAGTCGCGCGCTCAGCGAGCCCGATCTCCGTTCGGGCTTCGGGCTGCGTACCCTGTCCTCGGCAGCCACCACGTATAACCCGCTCAGCTACCACAATGGTTCCGTCTGGCCTCACGACACCGCCATCGCCGTGGCGGGACTTGCGCGCATTGGCGCCCACCAGGAAGCCCTGGCGCTCTACGACGAGCTCGCTCACCTGGCCGCTCGAGTCGAGCGCGGGCGGCTTCCGGAGCTCATTTGCGGCTTTGCGCGAGGAGACGATGACCGACCGACGTTGTACCCGGTCGCCTGTTCTCCCCAGGCCTGGGCCTCAGCGGCATGCTTTCTCGGACTGCGGGCCCTGATCGGGATCGAGCTGGACGGCCGCAGCGGCTCGGTACTCTTCCGGTCCCCCCATCTCCCTTCTCGAGCGGACCGCCTGCGCATCATGCGCTTGCCCGTGGGACATCAACGGATCGATGTGATGCTCGAGCGTGACGGCGCCGAGCTCCGCATCGAAAGCTCCGGGAGAGGAACGGTCACGCTCGTCGAACCGCCTTCAAGCCACGCCTTGAACGAATGACTGGCGACGCTGAATCAGACCCTCGTAGATGGCCTCGTAGCGGTCCGTCATGGTCGCGACGCTGAATCGGCGCTCGAACTCGGCGCGGCAGACGGCTCGGTCCAGATCGTCCACGCGCGCCGCGGCGGCAATCGCTCCCTCCATGTCGTCGACGAGAAATCCGGTCTTTCGATCCTCGAGCACCTCGGGCACCGAGCCGTACCGAAAGGCGACCACGGGTGTTCCGCAGGCGAGCGCTTCGATCATGGCAATCCCGAACGGCTCGGGCCAATCGATGGGAAAGAGCAGCGCCTTGGCATGCCCGAGAAAGTCGTTCTTTTCGTGCTCCGCAATCTCACCCACCATCTCCACGAACGGCCCATCGAGGAGGGGCCCCACTACGCTCTCGAACCAAGCCTCGTCGCACGGGTCGACCTTCACCGCGACACGCAGCGGGGTTCGTAGTGCGCGTGCGATCTCGATGGCCCGGTCGAGCCGCTTCTCTCGACTCGCTCTCCCCAAAAAGGCAAAGTACTCCCCGCTCTGGGCGTGAAAATCGAGCGTGCCAGTCGGCATGCCGTGCGGGACGGTGGCGACCCAGTTGAAGTCGGCACCGAGTGGAAGCCGCTGCGCGTCGGAGATGGACACGAGTGGCATCTCCGGAAACGCCCCATAGATCCGCGCTAGGCCCGGCAGGTCCAAGCGCCCGTGCAAGGTCGTCACTGTAGGTGTACGCATACGACGCGACCACGGAAAATGGTGGTAGTCGCAGTGGTGATGAATGATGTCGAAAGCCAGATTGCACTGAGCAACGGCCTCCAGCGCCAACATCTGTTCAACGTCGTGACCATCCATTTGTGAGGCCAGACGGAGGGCCCGAGGGACGACTGGGATCAGCTGGGCGCGCGTCTTCGAGTCACCCGAAGCGAAGAGCGTCACCTCGTGGCCTCTCTTCACCAGCTCTTCCGTGAGCCACGAGATCACCCGCTCGGTCCCGCCATACGCCTGTGGGGGCACGGCTTCTGCGAGCGGAGCAACTTGAGCGATGCGCATGAGGGAAGCTCAATCGGGGGTCGGCGCCGGCGGCGGACCGGATGGTAGGTCGATGCCTTCCGTCTCCGGGGCCGGTGGGCCCGGCAGATCGGGCCGAAGCTCGATGGGTCGCTCCGTTTCGTCGAATGCGGCGCGATGGCCGAAGACTTGGCCGCGCGACGTCAGCACGAAGCGCAGCACCGCGCGGCCCTCCGTTTCCTCGAGCTTGGCGTATCGACTCATGCGACGCATCGTGGAAGGCCACTCGTCCTCCGGCAGGAACGTCACATCCGGATGATCGTGGCAGTCCTGGCAGCGATCGACGAAGAGCTGCTGCCCCAGGCTCAGCTCCGATTCCGTGGCGTCGGGCCAGCGCTGTCGCGCACGCACGACCCAATCCTCGCTCGGCCGGGGGGGAACCGGCGCGGACGGAGGGTAGGCATGGCACCCCGTCAGTGCCGGCAAGCAGAGGAGCGAAAGCAGGCGCCAGGCAGCGAACGAAGAGACACGGGCAGCCAACATGACCCAGAGCGAAGCAAAGAGCGTGCCGGCTGAGCTTCAGCCGGGGGCTGCGATCCCCTGTGGTCGTCCTGGGCACATGCGCCGGCGCCGGTCGTTCCTGGTGCGTGCCGGGCCGCTCACTGAGGCATTCTGGCTCCGCTCTTCGGCAACCTCGCAGAGCCGCAGAGGTTCCGGTGCTGCAGCAGTCGACGCGCTTCGGACCACCCACGGAAGCTGGCGAAACATGGAGGATCCACGGCGCGTCGAGAGAGCACGCCTCGTGCGAGGAAGCCGAGCAGCGAGCGCATGGCACGTGCCTTGCTCAGTCGAAAGTTGGGCTCACAGCGAGGACCGGAACGATGGCGATCGATCTACTGCGCGACCGAGGGGTTCCCCTCGAACATCAGAAATTCACCTGGAAAGACCTGGTGCGACCAACCTACAGCAAGCTCGACGACGATGCTTTCACCCGCGTCCGCGTGATTCTGATGAATGGCATCGAAGCGGAAGCACTGCGCTTCGGGCATGCCTGCGCGCGGGTCAATCGTGACCTGCAGTTTGCATCGGCACGCGTGCGTCGAGTGGAGCAGCACCAGCAGACGATGATCAATTGGCTCCATCCGGCCGACCAGTCTCCACTCGACACGACCATCGGCTTCGAACAGGTCGCGATCGAAGTCACGGCCGCCGTCGCCCAGAAGGAGCCTGACCCCTATCTGGCCCAGGTGTACCGCTTTGGGCTCTTGGAAGACTTCGATCACCTGTATCGCTACTCGGCACTCATGGACCGCGTCGAAGGCAAGGATGCCAACACGCTGGTGCAAAGTTACTCGGACATCGTCCCCGGGCGGCCCACCGTCGTCGAGCATCGTGCCCCCGAAGACGATCTACGCCGCCCCTACGAGAAGAACGCGGCGGCGCTGATCACCAAGCTACACGCGCTCACCATCATGGCGGGCGAACACATGACGCACGACTACTACATGACGGTCGGCCCCACGTTCTCGGACCCGCTGGCCCGTCAACTCTACGCAGAGATCGCATCGATCGAAGAGCAACACGTCACGCAATACGAATCGATCATCGACGCCAACGAGACCTGGCTCGAGAAATGGCTCCTGCACGAGGCCAACGAGGTCTACAACTACCAAAGCTGTCTGGAATCCGAGAACAACCCGCGCATCCGGGCGATCTGGGAACGGTTCCTCGAGTACGAGCTGGGCCAGCTGCGCTTCGTTGCGGACATCTTCGAGAATGTGGAGCGCCGAGACGCCGCGGAAGTTTTGACGTCCAGCCTGCCCGCTTCGATCGACTACGTCAGTCATCGCGAGTTCGTGCGCCAAACTCTGCGAGATGAAGTCCACCTGCGGGCCCTGGGCGCTGATTTCGTCGGTCCGGATCAGGAAAGCCAGGTAACCCTCGACCAGCGTGAGCACCTCAATTCCGAGGGTTCGCCGTCGGAAGCGGTCGCCATGGGCTACGCGTGGCACCCCGGCACCGAGCTGACGAAAGGACCGCCCGCCGCCGTCGCCCAACCTTGGATGCCTTAGCAGGACGCTGAACGAGCACGCTACCGAGCGAGAACACCCGTGCCCGCGCGCACCCATGAAGCGAGAGGCGCGAAGAATACTCGACCCCTAGGAGACATGCACCATGGCTACCACCAATGCCGAAGTCGGCTTCAACCGGACAGGCATCGAAACGGCTCGCAACAACGCCAATGCGATGCTCGAAGCTGCCGAGGAATTCAGAGTCGACAGCGAAAGCGATGGCGAATCCATTGCACTGGTCCGTGACCTCTATGCTCGTGAGGCGGATCCGATGGGCAGTGTACCTCCGCCCGCTACCGTCGGCGGGACCGTCAAAGCCCTGGCCGGCTTGCTCACTGGCGCTCGGCCTCAGCAGTTGCTCGACAAGCTTGGCGAACGGCTGGCTTTCGAACGCACCGGCACGCGCCTCTACGAGGTCATTCGCGGCAAAGTGCAGCATCAAGCTGGCTTCGCCGGCGGCCCAACCCTCGACGAAATCGAGCGCATCCTGCTCCAGGAGTATGCCCACTTCCGCCTCGCGGAGGACCTCATTCGTCGCTTGGGTGGTGACCCGACGGTGGTCACACCCTCGGCGAATCTGCACGGCACGATGACCGCCGGCATCGTAGCGGTCGCCGTGGATCCGCGCACGACGCTCGAGCAATGCCTGGAGGCCGCGCTCCTGGCGGAGCTGGCGGACAACGAGGGCTGGGAGACCCTACTCGAGTTCGTGATTGAAGCCGGAGAATCGGAAGTGATCGAGTACGTCCGCAAGGCCATTTCCGACGAAGCCGATCACCTCGCTCACGTCAGGCGCTGGCTCGCAGCCGCGCAGAATCGCGACCAGATGTTCACCGGAGAGATCGCCCCATGAAACGCACAGCCTACGACGAAGAACAGGTCACCGAGCTTCTGTACCAGGCCCTCGAAACGGAGATCGGCGGGGAGCAAGTGTATGAAAAGGCCATTTCAGCCGCCACTGACACCGATCTGAAGGAAGAGTGGACGAAGTACCTGAAAGAAACGCGGCGCCACCGCGAGGTACTGCTCGGCGTCTTCGAGGATCTCGAGATCGATCCAGAGACTGAAACGCCCGGCCGCAGCGTCGTACGTCATCTCGGCAAGTCGCTCGTCGAAGCCATCACACAGGCTCTCGCCAGCGGCGACGCCGCCGCGGCGCAGCTGGTTGCCGCCGAGTGCGTCGTCCTGGCCGAAACGAAGGACCACTCGAACTGGGAGCTCATCGGCCACGTGGCAGAGCACGGACAGGGAGATTGGACCGACGTCTTGCAGAAGGCGTTCGACGAAGTCGAGACGGAAGAGGACCACCATCTCTATCACACGAAGGGTTGGACACGAGAGCTCTGGATTGATTCTTTGGGACTACCAGCCGCCTTGCCGCCGCCCGAGGAAGTGAAGAAGGTCGAGACCGCCATTGGTGCCGCGCGTGCGGAGAAAGCTCGCGACCGCTTGGCCGAGAAGCGGTAGCGCTGGGCCGATGGTCTCCTGGCGGAATCACGGGCTCGGCCTCGTCTTCGCTGGCCTGACCTTGTTCTCGCTCGCCGGCCACGTGTGGGCCGGACACCTCGCGGAGAACCAGGTGCTCATCAGCAAAGGGCTGGCCCCGCTCGGCCTCGGGCAGTATCTCGCTTCGGGTTCCTTCGGATCGAGCTTGTTCGAAAACTGGGAGAGCGAGTTCCTGCAGATGGCGCTCTTCGTCCTTCTGACCGTTTCCCTCGTCCAGCGCGGCTCATCGGAGTCCAAACCGCTCGAAGGAGACCCTCCCGAGCCGCGCTCGCTCGAACGAGCGCCCTGGCCCGTGCGCCGGGGGGGCGCATGGCTCCGCTTGTACGAACACTCACTTTCGCTCGCACTCTTCGGGCTCTTCGCGGGGTCATTCGTCGCTCACTGGTGCTCGAGCTACACCCACTATGTCGAGCAAAGACGAGAGCTGGGACTCGAACCCCAGCACCAACTCGGCGCCCACCTAGTGGACAGCCAGTTTTGGTTCGAGTCGTTTCAGAACTGGCAGAGCGAGTTCCTATCGATCACTGCGCTGATCCTGCTCACCGTCTTCTTGCGTGAGAAAGGCTCGGCGCAGTCCAAGGACGTGGCGGCTCCGCACTCCGAGACAGGCGACTGAGGCGCCCCCATCACTTCTCGAGCTCGGCGAGGGCGCTCCGCGCAGCGAAGTGTCCGCACAGGCCATGAACTCCGCCGCCGGGCGGGGTGGACGACGAGCAAAGGAAAGCTCTCGGATGGGAGGTGCGGTACGGGTCGAGCCGCATGACCGGTCGAAACAACAGCTGACTCAACACGGCAGATCCCCCGTTGATGTCGCCGCCGACGTAGTTGGCGTTGTAGGCCTCCATTTGCCGCGCCGTTCGGACGTGCCGAGCCAGGATGACATCGCGAAAGCCAGGCGCAAAGTGCTCGATGCGCCGCTCGATGACGCCCGTGAGGTCCTCATCCGAGTCCGGCGGGACGTGCGTATAGGCCCAACCAGTGTGCTGGCCCAGAGGAGCGCGACTCGGATCGGCGAGTGACGGTTGGGTGAAGAGGACGAAGGGCTCCGGCGAGACCCGTCCCCGATGCACGGCAGTCTCGGCGGCATCCATCTCCTCGAGCGTCCCTGCCAAGTGTACCGTCGTGGCCCGTAGGCAGCGCGGGTCCCGCCAGGGAACGGGCGCGGACAGCGCCCAGTCGATCTTGAAAACGCCAGGGCCGTAGCGGTAACGCCCCAGCCGAGCGCGATAGGTGCCCGAGAGCCAATCCGGCGCGATGCGGAGGAGCTGACGAGGAGTCAGGTCGAACAGCACCACGCGCGCGGGTGGAATGTCCGCGGTCGCGCGCACCTCGTGCCCCAAGGTCAGCTCGCCTCCGAGGGCCTCGAGTGTGCGGACCAAGGCTCGGGTGAACGCGACGGTACCTCCGCGAGCGATGGGCCAGCCCACCTTGTGACCGGCGATCCCCAAGACCAGGGCGAACGAGGCCGTGGCAGGCGCGCTGAGAGGCAGCATGGCATGCGCGGCCATTCCCCCGAGCAGCGCCCGCGCCCCTGGGTCACCGAAACGCCGTCCTAGCCCGTTCATCGACCGCAGGGCAGTGATCCCGAACTCTGCAAACAACCCGGGATGCTTGGGCAGACGCAGCGGCCCGAGGAACAGGTCCATCACGTCGTCGAAACGCTCCACGAGCGGGGACATCAAGTCCTCGTAGCGGGCAGCGTCGGCACCGAACTGAAGGGCCGTCTCGACGACGGACCGCTCCTGGATGACGACCGACTCGACGTCGAGAACATGCGCCAGTGGGGCTTCTGACTCGCACCACGAAAGACCCGCCGCTTCGAGAGCGAGGCGACGAAAGAAGGGCGATGCACGGCCGAGCGGGTGAACGGTCGAGCACATGTCGTGCACGAAACCTGGAAGCGTGAGTTCCGCCGAACGCGCGCCGCCGCCCGGCTCCGCCTTGGCCTCCAGGACACGCACAGAGTGACCAGCCTCCGCGATGGTGATGGCGGCTGCGAGACCATTGGGTCCGCTGCCAACGACAACGGCATCAAGCATCGCGCGACCTCCGCGCTCGATGCGCCGAGATCATTCGGAAGGCCCCCCACCCGAGCACGTTCGCCGTTCCCGTCCACGGTGGGCGACTGCCATGCGTGGCCCCTCGGCCGGCCAGCGGGTGAGCGAGGTGACGAGCGGTCGCACGGCCGATGCCGCTCGATGCTCCCGTGAGGACGATGACGCGTGTCATGGCGGGTCTGATCTTCGGAGGCGGACATCCGCGACGCGAATGAGCGCCGTGGGGCAGCTTTCGACCCAGGAATGCAGCTGTCATGCCAGGTGGCCCGCGGCTGACGGGCGCCATCCACCGGGCAAAGGAGCACGTCCGGGAGTCCTTCGTCCGGAAAGTGAGCACGCGAGGCAATTTGCCTCGCTCCCGTCGCGCGGCAGCGCCCAGAACACGAGGATCACTGCACGGCGAGCGGGATCACGTACGCAGCGCCGGCCTGGGGCGCGCTATCGTCGGTCTGATCTCCATCGATACCGGGCGTTGCGCTCGCTTCTCGGGTGGCGCCGACCACCAGGCGAGAGCCGTCTTCGGAAAGGGCCAGCGCCCAGCCAAAGCGATCTCCTGCATCGACGTGGGGCGCCTTGATCAGCTCCGCTTGCTCAAAGCCCGCACTTCCTCGTCGAAAACGGTACACAGCGCCCGAAGCGGGCGCATTCTCGTCGCTGCCTTCGCGACTCGAGCTGGCCTCGAGCGCGGCGCCGATGACCAAGCTCTCACCGTCCGCGGCGAGCTGCAGATGATAGCCAAACTCGTCGCCAGGCCCGGCGTTGCTCGCCACCAAGGCCGCCGCCTCGAGCCAACCCGCGCCATCGTGCTCGAAGACATACGCCATGCCGGCGTAGGGCGTGCCGGTGCCGGCCGCATCGCCCACGGCACCGACCGCCAGCGTAGCAGCGTCGGCGGCGAGCGACACCGCAGCGCCGAATTGGTCGCCCGCATTGCCATCGGCCGAGGTACCCTTCAAATACGCGTCCGTTTGCCAGCCGCTCGCGCCGTAGCGAAAGAGGTACACGGCACCCGCCGTACCGGCAGCGTCGTCGCTCTGGTCGCCATCAATCCCGGTTGCTGCGCTGTCCTCTCGGTAAGCGCCCACGGCCAAGACCGAGCCATCGAGCCCGAGAGCGACCGAACCACCGAAACAATCGCCAGGGCCGGCATTGGGAGCTTTGAGGATATCGCGCTCTTGCCAGCCAGAAGCCCCAGCTTCGAAGACGTAGACGGCGCCCGAATCGTAGGTGTCCTCGCTGTTCGGCTCCGCCGAAGAGCTGTCCTCGCCCTCGGCGCCGACGGCCAGCACCCGTCCGTCCGCTGAAAGCGCCAACGAAATTCCGAAATAGTCTTCGGCATCGCTGTTGGATGCTTTCAGGTACGCCGCTTGCGACCACACACTGCCGATGCGCTCGAACACATAGACGGCCCCGACGTCGAGCGAGCTGTCGTCCGTCTCGTCACCGTCCACCCCGTGAGCGGCACTCGCTTCGTACGGGGCGCCGATCGCGAGCGTACTGCCGTCCGCGGAGAGCGCGATGGTCGTTCCGAAGGCGTCGCCCGTCCCGCCGCGCGAGGCCTTCACATAGGCTTCTTGCGACCAGCCGTCTCCTTCAGAGGAGAAGATGTACGCCGCGCCCGCCCCGGGCAGAGCGTTGTCGGAAGAGTCGCCGTTCACGCCCGTCGCACTGCTCGCTTCTCCCGGCGCGCCGACCACGAGAGTGGTCCCGTCAGCAGACAGCGCTACGGCGGCGCCAAAAAAATCCCCGCTCTCGGCGTTGGCAGACTTGAGGTACGCGATCTCGCCCACGTCGGATTGGCCACCGGTCGGCGCACCGCCACTGCCCGCGCCGCCACTGCCCCCGTCGCCGGATCCACCGTCGGCGATCGTGCTTCCACAGGCCGGGGCAAACGCGCAGAGCCCGAGTGCGAGCGTGAACGTGAACGTGGAGGGCCAGCGGTACGGCCGCAGGACGACCCCGCCGAGCCGGCTGTTCGTGGGCGACGTGCCAGCCATGGCGCACAGAGGCTACCGCGCCTGCCGTGCCTGCGTCGCCGGCTCACGGCACTGCTGACGACGCCGCCCGCAGGAATTCCATCCTATCACATCCGTGCTCGTCCAAACTCTGCCGCCAGAGTGGACGTGGAGCCATTGCTGGCTCCGCGCGGGCACGGCGTCCTCGTCGGCCGTTGCGCTCGAGGCCTCCCCTCTTAGAGGGCCGTCTCCTCGTCGATCAGATGCGTGATCCGGGCCAAAAGGACGATGCCATCCCCTTCTGCCGCCAGCTCCAAGATGTCACGAATGGACGCCAGGCCGGCCAACGTGAGCACGCGGCTCGGGCAAGGCCGAGCGAGCTCCGATTCGACGCGGAGGATCCTGGTCTCGAGCTCCTCTTTCGAGCGGTCATCGAGCTTCAGCTTGCTCGAGATTTGTCGCAGGTGCAAAAGGAAGGCGTCCACCTCGTCGATGCTCCGTGTGCCTCGTTTATCGTCGTCGAAGTCCGTGACGTCTGGATACGAATCCGTCGACCTGAGTGGTTGTCGCAGAACACGCTCGACCGTTCTGAGACCCTCGTCGCTCAAGCGCACCAAGGAACCGTCCGCTGCGCACTCGACGAGCCCAGCTCGTTTGAGCTGAGCCGCAGCCGTCTCACTCGCTTCCGGCGAGAGCGCGACGGCTCGCCCCAGGTCAGCTGGGGGGACTCCGGTCGCGTCGGCGCGTGCCCCCCGTTCGTAGAGTCCTTTCAGGATCAGGTAGCGGCCTTTGTGCTCTGATTGGTAGTCCACGAAAATCTCCTCACCGGTTGTGAGATGCGCCCTAGCCCGTTGCCTTCTTGAGAGCGACGACCAAGTCCCGCTTGGACATGCGACTACGCCCCTGAATGCCCAGCGTCTTGGCACGCTCGTAGAGTTCGTTCTTGGCCTTCTTGGCGAGCTCCGGCTCCTCCACGTCGCGGCGCGGAGGCCGCTGAGCTTTCGCGGCGTGCTGGTCGGAGATCAACCCCGCGTGCTCCAGCCGCTGTTTGAGCAGCGCGACCAGGTCAATCGGCGCCACGGGCGGCACCTCGTCCTCGGTCTCGGCCTCCCCCACCACGATGTCTTCTCCGCGCTGGGCCTTGGTTTGCGCCAGCTCGGACAGTGCCTCGCTGGCTTCGTCGCGCAGCTCTTCGAGGTCGAGTTCATCCTCGACCAGGGCGTCGATGGCCTGAAGCGCCTCCCGCAAAATCTCCGCTGGCACGCGCACCGGCTCAGGCAAGCCGACACTGGCCGGCGTGCGCAGCTCGCCGGAAAATCGCAGCGTTTCCGCCCGCAGTACGCCGCCGGCTGCTAGGATGGCCACGACGTAGGCCTTGTCCCGCATCACGAAGGTGGCAATGCCCGCGCGGTCCGTCCGCTCCATCGTTTCGGCGAGCAGGTGGTAGGCTTTGGTCGAGCCGCCCGCCGGAGCCAAGACGTACGCGCGCCGGAATAGGAGCGAGGGCAGCGAGCTCCTCGGCACGAACTGCAGTAGATCGATGTCGCGCGTCTTTTCCGGCGCCGCTGCCTCGAGCTCCTCGTCAGTGAGGACCACGAACTCTCCCGGCTCTCGCTCGAAGCCGCGGACGACCTCGTCGTCGGCAATCGGCCGCTCGTGTCGGGGGCAAATGTAGCGCTTGCCCACAGGATGTCCGTCGTCCGTCACCATGCGCAGACTGGCACGGCGCGGACGGTGGGCTGCGTGGAAGTCGACGGGGATGCTGACCAGGCCGAAGGTGATCGTGCCCGACCAGAACGAACGGCTCGCGCTGCGCTCACCAGAGGACTCGTCCTCTGCCGGCTCGGGCCGTTTTTCCTCAGCTCGACGCTTCTTGCGCGCTGACATGCTTCTCCTTCGCCCGAGTGTCTCAGGCACTCTTCCTGCGCACGGATTTCAGGCTGCTCTCGAGGGCCGCCGCCAGTCCAGGTTCTCGTGTGGCCTTCCGGGGAGGACGAAAGGCAATGACTTGTCCGCTCGCCTTGCGCTCCACGAGCGCCTCGACACGCTCCCGGTAGTCATCGTGGTAAGCCGCGGGATCGAAATCGCTCTCGAGCGCTTGGACGAGCTGCCGGGCCAAGCGGAGCTCCTGTGGATTGAGCGACTTCGAACCTTTGCTCTTGAAGGCGCTGATGTCGACCACCTGCTCGGCATGCCGCAACGTCACGAGCACGAGGTACCCATCGCGCTCCGAGAGCGCGCCGACGTACATGCGTTTGCGCATGACCCAACGGGCCAAGCCCTCGCACTTGCGCTGCTGGAGAGCGCGCGCCAGGGCAAAGTAGGCCGCTAGGTCGCCGTCCGGACCGAGGTAATAGGGGCGTTCGTAGAACGCCGGAGGGATCTTGCCGAAAGGTAGGCAGCGACGGATGGCCACAATTCTCGAGGGCGGCGGCTCGAGGGCGGCGAGTTCCTCCGGCCGGAACATGACGAGGCGCTGATCGCTCACTGGCAACGCCTTCCGAATGCTCGCGCGTTCGACCGGACGCTCGGTGGTCTTGTCGATGTACTGCTGCGTGACGGGCTGGCCGTCCGTGGAGTGCAGGAGTCTGAAATGGACGTCCTGATCTTCGGCGGCAGCATAGAATCGGACGGGCACCTCCAGGGTACCGAGCTCGACCTTGGCCTTGTAGATGGCACGGGCTGTCATCGTCCCTTCTTTCGGGCCGTGAGCCCCAAAGCGCGGACGGCGCTGGGCGTGAGGCTCTGCTTCACGTCGAAGAACCCCTGCCATGGGTCGGCCTGGCTCAATCGGAGGGCCAGATCATGAAGCGAGAACTCGCCCCTGACATCGCGAGAAAGCTCCTGCCACGCAACGGGCACGGCAACCGGCGCTCCGCTCCGGGCGCGCGTCGAATAGGGGGCAACCACGCTCGCGCCTCGAGCGTTGCGCAGATAGTCGATGAAGATCTTGCCCGTACGCTTCTGCTTGGATGCCGTTGCCACGTACCGCTTCGGGCTCCGAGAAACGAGTCTCTCCGCCAGCGCCTTGGAAAAGTCCTTCGCTTGCCCGAAGTCGCTGCTGGCGTCGAGCGGCACCGTCACGTGCAGGCCTTTTCCGCCTGTCGTCTTGACGAAGGATTGCAGGCCGAGCTGCTCGAGCTCGTCGCGGACGTCGAGCGCACCTTCGACCAGCTGCGCCCAGGAAAGGTCCTCATCGGGATCGAGATCGAAGACGAGCTGGTCAGGCCGATCGAGGTGATCGATATGAGCTCCTCCCGTATGAACCTCGAGAACTCCCACCTGAACCAGCGCCACCAGGCCCGCTGCCTCGCGCACGTACACGAAGCGGTCGACCCCGGCTTCTGCACCCGGTGCGCTCTCGTCGTAGGCGAGGATTGTGGCGGGGAGACCCTCACTCGCGTGCTTCTGGAAAAAGCACGGCTTCCCTTCCCCGCCCGGACATCGCACGAGGGTGAGGAGGCGATCACGCACGTAGGGCAGCATGCGATCGGCCACCTTCAGGTAGTAGGCAGCTAGGTCGGCCTTCGTGATCCCTGCCCCGGGATAGACGACCCGCTCGGGGTGAGTCAGAGGGATGGGAAAGGGAGCCGGAGGGGGGTCAGCAGGCACTTCGAGCGAGACGTCGCGCGCGGGCTTGTCCTCACGAAGGCCTTGGAACGAGGGATGACGGAGCTTGCCGCCGGTGGTGACTTCCGTGAACGCGACCTCTGCCACGAGCTCGGGCCGCACCCAGTGGACGCCCCGTGCCGCCGCGCCCCGCGGAGGATCCACGAAGGGCGCCTCCTTTTGCAGCATCTTCGAGAGGCGCTGCTGAAGCTCCTCGAGTGACTGCACACTGAAGCCCGTCCCCACTTTCCCGGCGTACCGAAGCTGACCAGCAGCATCGTGTAGGCCGATCAAGAGAGCGCCCAAGCCGGACCGTGCGCCCGAAGGCTCGGTGTATCCTCCGATGACGACCTCCTGACGCTGGATGCATTTGCACTTCAGCCAGGCCTGGGTCCGTTCCCCGCGATAGGGTGCGTCCGTGCGCTTGGAGACGATGCCTTCGAGGCCGACCTCACAGGCCTGGGCAAAGAAAGCCGGCCCGCTGCCGAGCACGTGGTCGCTGTAGCGCAGCAGGTTCGAATCGGCTCGAGCATGAGCCAAGAGCCGGGACAGCAGGCCTTTGCGCTCGATGAGGGGGACGTTCGAGAGGTCGTAGCCATTTCGATGAATCAGATCGAACACGACGTACACCAGCGGGACAGAACGCTTGCCCCCGAGCGCGTTCTGCAAGAGCTGGAAGCTCGTCTTCCCCCGTTCGTCGAAGGCAACGATCTCGCCATCCAGGAGCACCTCCCCGAGGTCGAGCGCCGACAAATGATGCACCAAAGCGGGGAAGTGCTCGCTGAAGTCCCGGTCGCCCCTCGTCCAGAGCTTGACGGCGCCAGGACGCACCTCGGCGAGCAGCCTGTAACCATCGAGCTTGGCTTCGTGTAGGAACTCAGCGCTCTTCGGTGGCACGCTCACGAGCGTGGCCAACTGGGGCCGCCGTTGCCGCGGAAAAGGAGCTCGCCGCGCACCCATCGGCGGCTCGAGCCCCGGGGACTCTCCGGGCGCCATCACCGGCTCTCCGCGCACCGTCGCCCGCGCGCGCGCGATGTCGTCCAGGGTGCGGCCAGATCGAACGCTCTCGGCGGCCAGAGCGGCCGCGCCGGAGGAGCCGTCCCGCGCCTGAGCATCGCGCGCTTTGATGAGGAGCCAAGAGGAGCCGGCCACCTGCGCGCCATCGCCTCGGCGAGTCCGTGTGAGGTGAAAGCGGCCGCGCAGCTTCTTTCCCTGGAGCGTGAACGTGAGCTGCCCGCGCTCGAGGCCTGCGCGCGGGTTGCCTTCGGGCACCCACGTCCCCTCGTCCCACACGATCACCGAACCGCCACCGTATTCGCCTTGCGGAATGACTCCCTCGAAATCCGCGTACTCGAGCGGGTGATCTTCCGTCAGAACGGCCAAACGACGTTCTTTCGGGTCCAGACTGGGGCCTTTGGGAACTGCCCAGCTCACCAGCACATCGTCGACTTGCAGCCGCAAATCGTAGTGCAGCGACCGAGCCGCATGAGCCTGAACGACGAAGCGCAGGGCACCGTACGCCCTCTGGGGCGACCGAGGGAGGGGCTCCGGCGTCCGATCGAAGTCTCGGCGGCGAACGTACTCTTGGAGGCTGCTCACACACGGCAATCCTGCAACTGCTAGGCCAAGATCAGAGTGCAACCGATCTCTGCCGCTGGGCGGCGTGGCCTGTGGTCCATTGCCACGTCCCGGCCACCGGCTGTCGCCGTTCGCCTCGCCGTCAGCGCCCGCAGTCGCCCTCGACGACGAGGGAGCGTGGCGGTCCGGTTCCTGCAACGCGCGCCCACATGGACGCAGCGAAGAGCCCGGACGTCAAAGCCAAGCACCGCCAACGAGCACGGAAATGGTCGAAAATCGCCCTCGTCGCGATCCTCGTCTACATGATTTACCCCATCACCGTCACGGTGGCGCTGTCGACCGGCCTGGTCGAAAAATTCCTCGCCTCCGAAGATCTGCGGGTCGAGATCGATACACCAGCGTGGAGCCTCTTGCCGGGCGACATCCACATGGCGCGGGTCCGAATCTTCATGAACGGCGACACCCAGTTCATTCTCGCCGCCGACAACCTCACCGCGCAGGTTCGCATTCTCCCCTTGTTTCGCCGGCGGTTCGAGGTGGCGTCGCTGACCGCCAAGAACGTTTCCTACCAGATGCGCACCCAGCTCGAAGAATCGAGAGCCCGCTCGCCTCGGACACGCGCATTTCCACCGCTACCTGGCTTGCCCGGTGATCCAACCCTGTCGCGGCAGGCCGCCGCTGCCACCGAGGAACGAACGCCCAGCTGGACCGTGGCGCTGTACGGCATCGACGTGAAAGTGCGCGAGCTCTGGTTCATGGAATACCGCTACCAGGGAGATGGCACCCTCAAGGGGGGCTTCGAGCGCGGTCCAAACATCCTGCGCGTCGACACCTCGGTCCAAGGGCTGGGCCCAGGTCAGCTCACGTTTGGCGCCGAGCAGATCATCTCCAAGAACTTCGCCGGACAGGTGGAGGCCGAGATCCCGGAGCTCGATCCATCCAAGCACGCCGACACGAGCTTCTTCGAGTACGTGGTCGCCAGGATTCACCTGCACGCCGACATCGAAACGCTCGCGCATCTGAGCGCCTACATTCCCCGGGAACCGACGGTGACGGGCGGAGCCGGTCCACTCGACGTCCGCGTAGGCATGCAGAAGGGAATCCTCTCGCCGGAGACGCGGATTTCGTTCGGGACCCCAGATGTGGGGCTCAAGGGGCCTGGCTTTGGCGTCAAGACGGACTTTCAGCTGGCAATCCGAGTCGGCCAGGAAGGAAAGCCCGGGAGCGAGCCACTGCTGCCGCACCTGAAGTCCAGCGCCCAGGTGACGTACGTGTCGTTGGCAGCGCCGGGACGAGACGCTTTCACCATCCAAATCCAAGGTCACGAGGAGCAGGCCACACTCAACTCAGCCAGGATTGGCTCGGACACAGAGCTCGAAAGCGCGCGCATTCACTTGCCGAAGATCGTCACGAACGACCTCGACGATCTCGGTGGGCTCATGGGCAAGTCTGGCAGCACCGAGACGCGGGCTGGCAAGGCCGAGGCCAGCCTGACACTCAACCTGGATGAAAAACGCCGGCTCAGCGGACCCTTCCGCGCCGAGATCGACGGCATCGCCGTGAAACTGCCGCAGCTGACGGCGGCCACCGACGCCACCGCCAAGTTCGATCTGACCCTCGACCCGGCGCACGATCGCGGATCCATCAGCGACCTGGCCATCGCCGTGCGCCGAGGGCAATTCAGAGCCGGGTCCGACCGAGTCGACAACTGGTGGCTCAACCTCGGCAGCGAGCGCATCGAGCTCGAGGGGCTACCGGCCGACCATGTCCGCGCGGATGTCACCATCTTTGCGCGCGATGCCGAGCCGGTCATCCGAGCGCTGGCCGAAGACGGCAAAGTGCCGGGCTTCGTGGCGGACATCGTCCACCTGCGCAACATGAAGGTGCTCGCCAAGGTGCGCAAGCGTCAAGATACACTCGACGTCATGCTCGACACGCTCGAGAGCAACTTCATCGACTTCAGCGGGCGCTTCGTGCGCGGCCCCGAACAGGTGCGCCTGGCGCTGCTCGTGGGAGGCAAGACGGTCGCGCTCGGCATCGACAAACGGGGCCAACATACGGGTTTCCAGGCCTTCGCCGGCACCGATTGGCTGAATGAGCGTCTCCGGCATTTCCCCAAGCCTGCCGAGCGCGTCCGCGGCGACAAACCCTGAGCCGCCGAGCAATAGGTCCCTGCGCCGCAGCCCCGGGAGCTTCAGTGCCTGCCGTCGCGCGGCTCCGCCTGCATCCGGTGCTGCTCGGCCAGGAACGTGTTCGGCGTGATGCCTGCCATCATCGTCTGCAGTTTGTTCTTCCAGCCTGCCACCACCTGCGCTTCTCCTCGGAGCGCGGCTTGGTAGCCGACGCGAGCGACTTGATCGGCCGGTTGCTTGGTGGCCGTCCCCACTTTGGTATCCAGGAGATCGGCACGCCGGAAGAAATCCGTTTCGGTCGGACCGGGCATGAGGTTGGTCACCGTGACGCCACTGCCTTTGAGCTCCGTACGGAGCGCGATCGCGAACGAATCGATGAAAGCTTTCGTGCCGTTATAGACTGCCTGATAGGTGCCAGGGATGAATCCAGCAATCGAGCCGGTGATGAGGATGCGGCCTTTGCCTTGCTCGCGCATGATTCGGCCCACCCGATGCAGGAGGTACAGGGTGCCCGTGATGTTCGTGTCGATGACGTGGCGAATCGCCTCGAACTCCTGCTCGAGGAAGGCACGTCCCAGCCCGTGACCTGCGTTGGCACAAAGCAGGTCAATCGGGCGACCCTGGGCGGCCGCTAGCAGGTGATTGTTGCCTTGGATGGTGGAGAGATCGGTCTCCACGAACTCGACCTGCGCGCCCAGGGAACGAAATTGTTCCCCCACCTCGACGATGCGCGGGCTGTCGGCACCGATGACCAGATCGTAGCCATCCTGAGCTGCCAAAAGCGCTAGCTCGAAGCCGATTCCGCTCGAGGCGCCTGTGACGATGGCAAGTGGACGTTGTTGCTGCATGGCTGGCTCCTCTTCGCTCCGGGTACGGTTCGGAGCTGCAGTTCGGAGCTGCAAGAGCCACGCCACACGTCGCTTCGGGAAAGGGCCCGAGCGCGGTGTGGCTGCGCACGCGCGAGCCGGCTCACGGTTCTACGTTGAGGGTCGCCCAACCGCGGCTCGGCAGATTGAAGGAGACCTTCTTGCCGAGCACGGCAACGGTGACGTCCTTGGCGGCGCCATTGTTGTAGAGGACCGTCGTCACGCTGCCGTCCAGGTTCTTGAAGGCCAAGGCGTCGCCACCGCTCGTGTCCAGGCGTGTGGCCCCTGGATCGACGTACTGCGAGATGTGCCGGAACACGAAATAGGTGGGCGTGAGGTTCAGCTTCTTGGCTCCGAGATCCACGGTCAAGAGCGCGTTCTGAGCCCAGATGCGCTGCGTATCGATCTCGCCGATGCCCACGCTGTCGAGCACCATGTTCCACGACGAGTACGAGGTGACCCCAGCCTTGATCCATTCGCGGATGAGGCCCCAGCTCTCCTCGGCGTAGGCATGATCGTTGGGCGCCGGCTGCTTGTGGCCGGCGATACTTCCGGGGATTCCGGGCGGCAACGTTTGACCAGTGAAAGGATAGTTGCCGCACTTGTGCTCCGTCTGCCAGATCTGGAGCTGTGGGCTGAGCCCCAAGCTGCCGATGGTGCTGAGCATGCCCCACTGCAGGCCGTAGCCCTTGATGTACGAGCGAGCCTTGCTGTCGTTCATCACGGCCTGCAGGAGCCCGCCGTCGGAGTTCGCGTTCGACATGGTGCCGATGAAGATGTCGGCCGTGATGCCGCGCTCCTCGAAGGTGGGCCCGAGATAGTTGCCGATGAAGTCAATCATCACCGAACTCGACCAACCGCACGAAGGATAGGTTTGCTGGAAACCCGGCTCGTTCTGCGGGTGAATGGCGGAAATCGGGATGCCCTCCTGGCCGTACGCCTCGACGAAATTCGAGAGATAGTCGGCGAACGCCTGAAGGGTCGGTCCGTCGCCGTTCATGTTGCCGCCATCGAAGGCGCCATTGCTCTTCATCCACGGCGGCGGCGACCAGGGACTCGCCCAGAAGGTGATGTTCGAGCTCGCCTGCTGCGCTGCCCGGATGAAAGGGATGAGCAGGTTCTGATCGCGTGCGATCGAGAAATCTGCCGAGGCGGACTCCTGCAATGAGTAGCGCGGCGCCACGGCGTAGTCGCTCGCGCCAATCGGAATGCGACCGTAGACGAACTTGGCACCATCGACGGCGTCGAACAGTAGTGCCAGCGCTTTGGCCTGCTCGTCCGGGGTCAGCTGCGAGAGCACTTGCCAGCCTTCCTCGTTGAATGACCCTCCGAAGCCGGTAAAGACCTGGCGCGTCGTTTCGCTCACGGTGACGTCGGCGTTCGCTGTCGACTCCGCCACCGCGCCGTCGGTGCGCCAATAGCTGCAGCCTTCGAGCGTCGGAGTGCAGCCGCTGCCTTGCGCAGAGGTCACGAGCGGCGGCCGATCGACGACGACGGGAGGCTGACCACCCGCGCCGCTGACGCCACCCGACGCCGTGCCGCCCGCTCCCGGACCCCCACCCGTCGGCCCGGGGCTCCCGCCCGCGCCCACTCCGCCCGCCCCGGCCGGAGCGCCGCCCGCACCCGTCGGCGCTCCGCCTGCGCCGGTACCACCGGCTCCCGACTGTCCAGCACCTCCACTACCGCTCCCTTGGCTGCCGGTGCCCAACGGGCCGGCGCCAGCGCCACCACTCCCGTCGCTCGGTCCGCTCGGACCGGCCCCCGGCCCGGCCGGTGAACAGCCGAATACGATGCCGGCGAGAGTGAGTGCAATGAGAGAACAGTGGATGACGGTCGAGCGCGCAGATCGCTGGTTGGTCACAGGTAGTCTTTCGTGAGTGGGCGCCTCAGCATGTGCGCCCCTGTCGCGGCCTTCAAGCCATGCGGTAGCGCTTTTCCAGCTCGAGGCAGCGCTTCACCTGCGACGGCTCCACAGCCACGCAGCAAAGTTCTCGACTGCTTGCTAGCGAGTCTCGAGGTACGCGCGCAGACGCCCTTCGCCAGCGCGACTGATCGGGAGCGCACGGCCGTCGGCGAGCACCGCAACACGACTGCCGCTGGCGAGGACCTCGACTTTGGTCAAACGAGCGATGTTGAGCAGATAGGAGCGATGGATGCGCACGAATGCCGACGGGTCGAGGCTCGACTCGAGGCTACGCAGAGTCTGCGACAGAAGACACGACTCGCCACTGAAGAACACCTCCACGTAGTCGTCCTGGCCCTGGAAGTAGTCGACGTCGGCCACGGGAACCACGCGGACCGTGGACCCATCACGCGCGACCAGACGAGCTGGGAACGAACCCTCGGGGCGCGCCGCTTGCGCCAGCTCTTCGGCTGACAAGACACGCCGTGAACCGAGGCGGTCTTCCGCGCGACGGAGCGCTTCATCGAAGCGCGCCTGCGAAAAGGGCTTGAGCAGGTAATCGACGGCGTGCACGTCGAAAGCACGCAAGGCGTACTGGTCGTACGCGGTCGTGAACACGACCGCGATCGCGGGATCGAGCGAGCCGAGCACTTCGAAGCCGTCGAGCTTCGGCATTTGTACGTCGAGCAGGACCAAATCCGGATGAAGCTCGCCGGCCAAGCGCACCCCGTCGAGCCCATCGACAGCCTCGCCGACGACGAGCCAGCCGGGGTGAGCGCGCAGATACTCCCCGAGCAGGCGCCGAGCCGGTAACTCATCATCCACGATGAGCACGCGCCGTTGGTTCAAGGCTGTGCCTCCGCTGCACGCACCGCGGGCAGCTCGAGGTGCGCCACGAAGCGCTCGGCTGTCGGCAGAGCGGTGAGGCTCGCCTCGGCGCCGTAGTGTGCAGCCAGGCGAGCCCGCACATTGGCAAGACCCACCCCACCGGAGCGCCGGGCAACTGCGCCTTCCACGCGCGCATTCTCGATGTCGATGAGCAAGCGCTCACCCCGGCGTTCTGCCCGGACGCTCAACGGGGACGGCTCCGAGGCGCGCGACACTCCGTGGGTGATCGCATTTTCGATCAGCGGCTGCAAAAGCAGCGACGGAACCTGACACTCGAGCGCCGCCGGCTCCAGGTGCCGATCGATCTGCAGGCGCTCCCCCAAACGCAGCGCTTCGACGCCGAGGTACGTCTCAGCGAGATCCCACTCGGCCTGCAAGCTGACGAACGGGCGCTGCCCGGCACCCAGCGTCTGCCGCAGGTAGGACCCGAGTTCGACGCAGGCTTCGCGTGCGCGCGCTGGATCATAGCCAATGAGCGCGCTCACGGTGTTGAGGCTATTGAACAGAAAGTGCGGATGCACCTGTGCGCGCAAGGCGCCGAGCTCTGCACGCTGTCGAGCGAGCAGTAGAGCCGTCTCACGCTCCGCCGCCCAGGCGCGTGCTTCGACCGAGAGCAGTAGATAGTGTGATGCCAGAGCCAGGAGCGAGAGCACGATGCCGACGCCGAAAAGCTCGAGCCCGCGCGCGGACACGGACTCCGGCAGCTGGCTCCAGGCCGGCCACACCGCCAAGAGTCGCGCGCCCACCACGAACTCCAGCCAAAAGAAGCTCGCGCCGAGCAAGGTCACCGTGGCCTGGATACCCAGCACGCGCTGGAGTCGCCGGGAGTCGAGCGGGAGAGCGCGGCAGAGGTAGTACGTCGGCAGACTCAAGAGCGCGAGACCCCACGTCCCGAGGAGCGCCAAGACTTGATGTCCGAACGCCGGTCCCGCCCCCATGACCAGGGCCGGCACGATGGACAGCGCCGTCCAGCTGAGCACGTACGTGGGCCAGGTCGAACGCGTGGAGAAGAGCGGATGCATGGTGGCCGCTCAGTTGCGCACACTCACGCCACCCAGCGTCACGTTGCCCACGATGCGCAGGCGCGGGGCCGACGGATCTCCCTGCGCGCCGCGCGTGACGTCGTCGGCGCCGCCCAAAAACGGCGAAATATCGCACACGACGTGCCACGTATCGGGCACGCGGATGTCCACACCACCCATGACGACATGCACTCGCAAGGTTGCCCCACCTTCGGCCAGGCGCGCATGACGCAGATCGATCTCGACTCCGGCAGCAGTGACCGACAGGTCGCCGCCCGTCCAAGCCTGCGACTCGATGCGGAACTGCGCGCCCGATAGGCTGACGTTGCGGTCGAGCCGGCTGTCTTCGCTCACCAGCAGGTGATCCTCGCCGATTTCGTCGTCCGAATGCACGATCCTAGGCGCAGCGGCTTCGCCCTGCCGCCGACGAGAGCCCCCAGCGAAGAGCACCGAGAGGCCGAGCAAGATGAGGAGCGCGGGCCAGTAGCGTGCGGCGGTGAAGTCACCGAGCCCCAAATTGCCGGCGAAGAGGACCCCGCCGGCGGCGGTGAAAGCGAGCCCGAAAAACACTCCCACGGCGCCTCGAGCGCGCACCAGCTGCGCGATGCCGAACAGCACGACGGCGAGCGGCCAAAAATCGACCACGCCAAATCCAGCGGGCAGGTAGCCGAGCTCCCGCGCCAGTAGGCCGCCGCCAATCGTAACGAGGATGAGTCCGGGCCAGAGGCCGGGCACGCGGGGGGAGGAGTCGGAGCAAGTCATGTGAGTCACCAGTCTGTTTGGGGGGTCGCGCCTCTGACCGAGGCGCCTTCACAAACCTAGGGCGCGAGGGCCCCTCCCGCCTCTCCTCATCGGCCAGCAGGCTTCCCAGGTCGGTGAATGGGCGACGTAGCGGGACTGCGCCGGGCGGCGACGCCAGGCGGACCCGTTACGCAGTCGTCGGCGGCACTTTGCCAGGTCTTCTCGGGGGCGACGTCAAACCGCGATAACGGCGCTGCAGGTTACGGCGACATGACGCTGCTTCTCGGCGCCATCGCCTTCATGTCGCTGGCGATCTCGGCGTTCGCGCACTTTTGCCTGGCTCGAAAGCTGAGTGAACCCGTTCCCCCGGCGACCGAGCTTCCGCCGATCAGCGTCCTGAAGCCACTTCGTGGGCTCGACGACGGTCTCTTCGCCAATCTGATGGCGATCTGCAGCGACGACTATCCGGACTTCGAGGTGCTCTGCTGCGCAGCCGATCCGAACGATCCGGCACTGGAAGTCGCGCGCCGCGTCCAAGTAGCGTGCCCGCGGCGCGTCATCCACGTCCTCTGTGGCGACGTGGGCGAAGGGAAGAATCCGAAGATACGCCTGCTCCGGCGCATGCTGCCCCATGCAGCGCACGACTGGCTCTTGGTGTCCGATTCGAATGTCCGCCCCGAGGCCGGCTACCTGCGCGGGCTGATGGCGACTCGTCAGAAGAACGGCGCAGCGCTGGTGCATAGCTTGCTCCGCGCGGTGGGCGGGCGCGGTCTCGGCGCCCATTTGCAGAACCTCCAGCTGAATGGCTGGGTGGCGTCCTCGGTCGCGTTTGCCGACGCCGGACGACACCCGGGCGTGGTGGGCAAGTCCATGCTGCTCGACCGGCAAGCGCTCGCCCTCGTGGGAGGGTTCGAAGCGGTGCAGGACGTGCTCGCCGAGGACTACGTGCTCGGCCTCTGCTTCGTCCGAGCTGGCCGCGGCGTGGCGCTCTCTTCCCACCTCGTCCCGATGGTGAGCGAAGCGATGGACGTGGGTCGCTTCTTCGAGCGGCAAGTCCGCTGGGGACAACTGCGGCGTCGCGTGTCTGGTGCGCTTTTTCTGGGGGAGCTCTTCGTGCAACCGCTCCCATTCTTCGCGCTGTTTGCTTGGTCGGGGGGGCTCGAGCATCAGCTCATCGCCGGCGCCGGCATGTGCCTCAAGTGGGGACTCGACGCCGTCAGCTTCATGCGCTTGGACGGCGGGTCACGCCCGTGGACACCGCTCCTCTTGCCCCTGAAGGATCTGCTCGTTCCCTTCATTTGGCTCGTGGCCGCGTTTCGCACGCGCGTGTCTTGGCGCGGTCACCCGCTCCGAGTGGGTGCTGGCAGTCGACTGGTTCCCGTCAACCCACGCCCCGTGCACCCCTGGTGGGGCCGAGCCCTGGCTCCCCGAGCCGTCCCCGACCGCGCCTGAGCAGGGTGCTGAAACCAGCACCCCGCCGACGAGAGCAGCCTGAGGAGCGCCCCCGCGCCCTCTGCCTCACTCCGGCGCACAGATGCGGAAGACGAGGGCACCGCGCTCGGGCGTGCTCTCGCCCACGAAGCGCAGGAGGCGCCCTTGTGAAGAGGGACAGACGGCCGAGTTCGGATTCTCGCACTCATCCCAGCTTTCCGGATCTTCCGTGCAGTCTGCGCCCTGTCCGCCGAACGCGGGCCCGAGCGACGGATCGATCAGGCAGTAGCCCGCGGCTTGGCTTTCGGCGGCAGTCGTACCGAAGCAGGGCTCGGGATCGTCCACCGGCTCGAGAGCGCAGAGTCCGTACTCTTCGCACTCGTCCCCGTCACACAGCCCCTCCTCTTCGAGGAATGCCGCAGCTGGCCCTAGGATGCTCGGGTCCACTTCCGAGCGGCCAGCCCTCGAGCAGTCCCCCGCGACCAATGTCGCCTCCAAGATGGCGCAGGGACCCGCCTCTTCCTCGTCGTCCCAGGAGAGACTCGACGTCAGGCACGTAGCCCCGCGCGTACCCGCGAGCCTCTCCACGACGGCATTGAGCGCTGGCGTGTAGCCGAAGTACGGACTCTCCGGCTGGTCGAGGATCTTGGGGCAGATCGAGGCCACGATGGCATCCTCACCGAAGCCGCGGAGAACCTGGAGGAGGCGCTTGGCGGGATAAGCTTTGCCGAACGATTGCGTCGTCGTGGCTGGCGTGCTCGCGAGCGACCCCGCGGGCTTACAGAGCGGGCTGCCCTTGCTCGGCTCGTAGCCACAGTCGCAGTTGGGATCTTCAGAAGCGCAGTCGTGCTTCACGGCGTCCTCGTCGAGCGGGAAGATGCACGCGTACTGCAGGTCGTCGTTGGCGGTGTTTCCGTCCACGCCGGGGACGGAGTTGTCGTACTCGCTGCCGTTGATGGGCGACCACGCTGCGGCGCCCAGACCGACGATGGGGTCACCCGTCAGCGGATTCTCTCCGGACCGGGGGGTGATCGAGTCGAGCATGAACGGGTCGAGTGGGGGCACGGGCTCGGCGCCGCAAGCAGCCGGTGCGTTCGTCCCCTGGCACTCGAGGGAGGCCGCCGGAAGCCCCGGCTCGCCCAGAATGAGGGCCCAGCGATTCGCGCCGCCGAGCGCCTCCACCGGCACGTTCAAACCCTGCGCATCTAGATACTCGAGCGCGTCGGGATCTTCTCGCGTGGCGGGAGTCGCGATGTCCTGCCACGGGACGCCCACGATACCAGCCAAAAAGACCTGGTGGGGAGGACGCGGGCTGCGCAAACCCGGGTCGACGTTCGCCCCGCGTAGGAGCGGATTGGGTACGAACACCGGGTCATCCTCGTCGGCCGTTGCTTGGGTGTCGACGATGGTGGCTTGCTTGAGTCCATCGATGTAGCGCTGGATCGGATAGAGGAGGTCGAGGCCGAAGCGCCGCTGACCTTGGTGGCAGCGCAGGTTGCCACGATCGTCGGTGATCGGTAGCTGACTGCCGTTTCCGCCCGCGTCCCTCGCGCACGTGTCGACGCAGCCGTCAGGAGCCGAGGTCCGGAGGCAGGAGTAGCAGCAGACGTCGTTCGGGTTGGTCGCGCACTCCGCACTTGCGGTCCTCATTCCTTGTTGGAGATCGGTGGTGAGCCAGCCGTAGCCCGCGTACGGATAGTACCCGCCGCCCTCCATGCCGGAGCAGTCGTCTTCGTCCGTGAGCATGACAATCGCAACCAGGCTGTCGGGCCGCAGAAAGGCGGAGCGCTGCTCCAGAATGGCGGTGTCGACGGCGGTCGACACCGCTACGTTCGACTGCAGCTCGAGATCCAGCGGCGGGCTCGGATCGACCAAGAAGCGGTACCAGGCTTCCAGCGGCGCCTCGAAGCCGCAACCTGTTTCGCCCACGGCAGCGATCTGCTCGGTGAAGGTCGCATTGAGCGCAGCAACTTCATCCGCGTCACCGCCGCTCCAGCTCAGGAATCCGAGACCATCTGGATCGGGCACGTCGACCCGCACCTCTGGAATGAGGCGAGCTTTGTCGATGCGATGCCCGCTGGTGCAGGCGACTCCACTTCCGAAATCGCCGAGTGACGTGCTGATGACGCCGATGTGCAGGTCGGAGGCCGGCTCCATCTCCAGAACGGATCCCGGTTCACAGGCTAGGTTCTGGCTCGGTGAACGGGTGCCGTCGAAGAGATCGATGCAGTCGGGCGTGACCAAGCGCTCGAGCATCTCCGGCACCGCCTTGACGAACAGTGCCTGCTTGTCGGCCATCGAAATCGAGTTGTCGACGACGAAGAGGACATCGACCTTGTCGATGGTGCGCACCGAAAGCTCGACCACCGAAGCGCCCGGCGCACCGCCCGAGGACTCACCTCCCGACGCCTCGGCGCCGCCCGAATCGCTCCCGCCCAGGCCACCGCTACCGCCGCCTGATCCTCCCGTGGAGCCGTCGGCCGCTGCGCCCCCCGCATCGCCGCCGCCCAGGTTCTCGCCGCCCGTGCCGGGCGGCGAGCCTCCAGTTCCGTCCCCATCGGGGCCCGTGCCGCAATGCAAAGATGCCAGCGAGGCCGCCAGCAGCGGAAGGATGCGCAAACCGGAACGGTCGAATCGAGCAAGCATGATGTAGTCCCCCAAAGTCGAAGTCGGACGGCGGCGCACGTCGACACGGCCAGGTGGCCGGGCGTCCCGCTTGCCTGCCAGGCTAAGCCCCCACGGACCGCGCCCGCAAGGACCGACCCCCATCGGGTCGGCCAGAGGTGAGCGGGGTGTGAGGCCCACCACGCCCTACGCACGGCAGCGCTTGGCCTTCCCCGCGGCTTTTCTCGGCCCGCTTACTCGGGCTGAGTCACGTAGAGGTACGTGAGGCACATCTCGTCCTCGGTCCCCTCACCCCAAGTGACCGGCTCGGTGCGGCTCCGCGTGTCATAGCCGCAGGTGATGCTCACCGAGTCGACCGAGTCGAAGCTCAGCGGCTCGCTGTACCACCAGGCATTTTGGGAGTGGAAGTCCCAACGATCGACGCTGACCAGACAATGCTCGGCGTCGTCCGCATTCGTGGTCACGCGGAGCTCGCGTCCGAGGGTGTGCATGTGAGGCATGACGCCGTGCACCACCGCCGATTGTCCGAAGGTTGCCACCGTGGTGGTGGTGGTGGCGAGCTCCATGCCGGGATCGAGTATCATGTCGAGGTCGGCGATGGGCTGGTAGCTGGCAGGAAATGGCACCTCGTCCGCGAGCGCCAGCTTCACGGTGGTGCGATCCGGATGAGTGCCATCGTGGACGTTGTAGTGAACCTGCAGGATGAGCTTGCGCCCAGCAGCCAGGGGTACGCCCGTCTCCTGTGGTAACTCGGTGTAGCCGCCGCCCGGCGCCCAGAGCACCCGCGGCTCGGAGTCGACGCCTGCTCCGCCGAAGCAAGTATAGCCCTCCCCTGCTTCGTCCGCGTCCAGCGCCTCGGCTTCGGCTTCGGCTTCTTCGCTCGATGGCTCATACACGATCGCATGGTGAACGACTCGCGCATCGCCGGGGACGACTTCGTAGGCGACGATGAACTGCTCTTCGTTGAGACCAGGGTCGATGATGAAGCAGCGATAATCATCGTGGAACGCCTCGTTCGGGGTGTACTCAGCGCCGGGATCGAGCGTGAGATCGGGGGCCTCGAGTGCGGCCGGAGGCGCAGGCAAGGCGGGAGCGAGAGTCGGGTCGCCCAGGGGTGTCTCGGCGTCGTACCAAGCACGAAAGAGGTCGATCTCCTGCTCGGTCAACCAGCGCGCATTCGCATAGGTGTTGCACGTTCCGCTGCCATCGACCGGCATCGGCGGCATGTGGCGTTCCGCAGTTTCGCCCGCGAGCGCAGCCGCAACATCCGCGGCCTGCTCGTACGTCTCGAGCGGGAACGGCCCGACACCCCCTTCGCGGTGACAACCGACGCACTCGCGATAGATGATGGGCGCGAGGTCCGCGGCCCAGGTCGGCCCGGTGGCACTGACCTCTCCGCCCGAGCCTGTCGCACCTCCGCTCGACGTGGTTCCGCCGCTCGAGGACGCGCCGCCGCTCGGTCCGGTGCCCCCGCTCGCCGGCGCGCCACCGCTCGACTCCGAGCCGCCGGACCCACCCCCCGAGCTTCCGCCCGAACACGCCAAGAAGAGCGATGCCGGGAGGAGCGTGGCGAGCAGCCACCCGCTCCCGCTGAACCAACTACGATGGATGCGCTGCATACATACGCCTACCAGACGCGCCTTCCGACAGGAAGGCGCCGCCCGGGACGTGCTGTCTGCCGCCGCGGGAGCCGCTCGGCGGAGGTGCCTGCGCTCCGGGCTACTCGAGCACGATCTCGCCCGACAAGAGTGCCCTGTCCGTGTCCGCGAACTCGGCCCGCAAAACCGCGCCCGCGGCGACACTTGCACTCGGCACCGTGACGACCAGCTCATGGGCGACGTCAGGCGCGACGAGCAGGTCCTCTTCGTGAATCGCGACTCCGTCGAGCTCGAGACGCGCGTGCACCGCGCGACCCGGGACCGTCAGACTGGCGACCGCTCGTAGCGTCGTGTCGGCTCCATTCGGCTCGGCCGAGAGTAGGACCGCACCGTACTCGCTGGCGGCGGAGATCTCTTCGAGGCCAAAGGTCGCAAAATAGTGATCCCGCCAGCTACGTGTCTCTCCAGCCGCCAGCGCCCCGCGGTCCCAGAACTCCGGAGTGACGCCGTGCCACATCTCGATCGTAGGACGGAGCCATTGCGCACTGTCGCTCGGATCCGCCGTCAAACTCTGGATACCGAACGTCCAGAGCTTGAGTCCCGGAGTCTCGGCGCCGCCGGTCACGCGGACCACCCCGATCCCGCTCTCGGCATTGAGGAGACCGGACCAGTTGGCTTCGTACTCGGGGTTCGCGAAGGCCGTGCCCTGGTCCGCCCAGTTCTCGAAGGAGGCCAGGTTGTTCCACTCGAACACCTCGCCGCTCACGCGCGCTTCGGCTTCGCCGAACCACGGCCAGGAGCTCTCCAGCAAATGAACCTGATCCATGTCGGCCAGGATGCGGGTGCTCGCGGGGATCTTGGTCTCCCCGGGAAGCGAGCCCGGTGCGAGCGTAGTCACCGTCCAATACTCGAATGCCGAAATCGGGCTCGTCTTCGGATTGCTGAGCTTCGTGTCGAGCTCGAGGCTCGAACGCCCGGCCCGCAGGGTCACCTCGAGGTCCACCAGGAGATCGGTCCGGCCCACGTCGTAGCGAGTCGGAACACCGGCGGGGGTGTCCAAATCGTCCTGACGTGACATGCGCACGGTGACGGCGTCTGCCGTCTCACTCACGACCTGGAAGGCGTAGGGCTGGTTCCAGTACTTGCCGTGCTCGGGCTCCGGGAAGCTCGGAAAGATGCCGCCCAGGATGACGAGGTAGTCGTAATAGAAGATGTCCTCGTACATCAGGTACGGCGTGCCGATGGGGTTCTGGTACAGGAGCTCGCGACCCGTCGGCTTGTGCACGATGCTGAGGACGCGGCCGCCGTAGTCGGGCAGAAGGACGACCTTCAGATACCCGTTCTCCAGCACCACGGTGTCGAACGTCCGAGTCTCCACCGTCGTCGCAGGCATCTCGGCGCCATTCCAGACGCCACTCTCGGCAACCTCGATCGGAAAGTGCGCGAACGTGTAGCTGCCGCTCGTGCGCGTGACGCTGTCGGCCAGACCAGCTCCGCCGCTAGCGGTCGCGCCGCCCGAGCTGGCACCGCCGCTCTGTGCCCCGCCCTGACCACCCGCTGGCGCGCCACCGCTGCCCCCGCTGCTCGGCGCGCCTCCACTCGGCGCACCGCCCACGGTGCCCTGCCCGCCGCTCCCGAGATTGCCTCCGCTGGCAGAACTCCCACCGCTGCCCGCAGCGCTCGGCCCCCCGGATGGCGAGCACGCCGAGCTCACGGCGACGACCAGTGCCGCAGATGCGTGCACGGATGCAGAACGAGCGAGCCACGGGCGTGCCCAGGCGAGAGAGAAGGAATTCATGGGGCGGCCGCGTCACCATGCAGGACCGGTTCGAGGCGCGCAAGCGCCTGCGCCGGGCGAAGCGCCCCTGACTGGCATGGTCTCTGCCTTGAACGCAGCCATGTCCAACCTGTCGCCTCGTCGCCATTTCATCTCGAGCTTGGGTGCGGTCGCCTTGGCCGGGTGGGTTCCATTGCCAGCCCTGGCCGACGAGCCACCAGGCTCGCTGATGCCCACACGCGGCCCACAGCAGAAGGCCGAGCTACCTCGGAACAACGAGAAGGGACGCTACCGACCGCTCACGCGCCTGGGGCTAGGGGGAGTTGCGCTGGGCAACGGCTTTGCTGCCGCCACCGACGAGCAATGCGAGGCCACGCTCGCGGCAGCATGGGCTTCGGGCGTGCGCTACTTCGACACGTCTCCCTGGTACGGCCTCGGGCTCTCGGAGCGGCGCCTGGGCGCGTTCCTCAAAGATCAGCCCCGCGAATCGTTCGTCCTCTCGACCAAGATCGGCCGCCTGTTTCAAGCCACGACCAAGCTGCCCAAGACCCCGTGGAAGGACCCTTCTCCGTTCAAGTACAGCTACGACTACAGCGCCGCCGGCGTGCGGCGCTCGATCGAGGACAGCTTGCAGCGCCTGGGTCTAGCGCGTCTGGACATCGTGTTCGTCCACGATCTGTCGCCCGACAACGACGACTTCGGCCCTCGCTGGACCGAGCAGTTCGAAGTGGCGAAGAAGGGCGCCTTCGTCGAATTGACCAAGTTGCGGAGCGAAGGCGTCATCCGCGCGTGGGGTCTCGGCGTCAATCGTCCCGAGCCAGCGCTGAAAACGCTCGAAGTGGCAGACCCCGACATATTCCTCCTCGCCACGCAGTATTCCATCCTCGAGCATCGCCAGGCTGTGGAAACGACCTTCCCCGCGCTGGAAAAGCGCGGCACTTCCGTCGTCGTCGGCGCGCCCCTGAACGCAGGCTATCTGGCCGGTCGCAATCGCTACGACTACGATGGCACGGTGCCGGCGGGCGCAGCCGAGAAGCGCCGCCGCATCCAGGCCATCGCAAGCGAGCATGGCGTCGACCTGCGCACGGTTGCCCTGCAGTTCTGCAACGCCCCCCGCATCGTGTCGGCGGTGATTCCAGGAGCCCGCACCGCCGAGCAGGCGCGCGCCAACGGACAGTCCTTTCGGGTCGCCGTCCCCAAGGACCTTTGGGACGAGCTCAAGGAGCAGCGGTTGATCCACGACGCGGCAGCCGTCCCGGCCCTGACATGAATGCACTGAGGCGATTTGCCTCTCTCGTGGCGGGTGGCCTCGCCTCTCCTCCGCCTCCAGGCACGAGCGCGGGCGAGACACCAAGCCCGCGCTCCTGGATCGATCCTTGCCTGGAAATCCGATGATGTCCCTGCCCCGTGCCCCTGGTTTCGATCGCACCCGATCCTTCCTGCGCGCTCCTTACACCTTCATCGGCAGGATGTGCGACCGTCTGGACAGCGACGCCTTCGAAACGCGCCTGTTCCTGCGTCGCACCGTGTGCCTGCGCGGCGCAGAGGCGGCGGCTCTCTTTTACGACGACGAGCGCTTCGATCGCAGCGCGGGGCGGTCCGGCTGGCTGGCTCGCACCAGGTTCGGCCACGGTCGAGTCCGCGAGCTCGAGGGGACGACGCACCTTGCACGCAAGACACTCCGGCTCTCGCTCTTCGACACCGCAAGCGTGGCCCACGCCAGGCGTCTCTTCGCCGAGGAGTGGGCCCTGGCCGTGCCGTGGTGGGAGCTGCAAGGAAAAGTCGTGCTCTACGACGAGATCCAGGCTGTCCTCACGCGCGTGGCTTGCGCTTGGACGGGCGTGCCCTTGCCGGAAACCGACGTCCTCCGACGCACCGACGACCTGGCGCTCCTCTTCGACGCAAGCGACGCACCGAAGCTGCGTGACGTGCGGCGAGCGGGACGGGACGTACACGACTGGCTGGCTGCCCAGATCCGGGCTGTACGGGCCGGCGGTGCCGTCGAGCCGCACTCTGCCCTCGAGCGCCTGGCTCGATCGAGGCTCGACGAAGCGACGGGCGCCACCGAGCTCGACAGCCTGATCCGACCGGTCGTCGCCTTGTCAGTCCCCATCGTCTTCCTGGCCTTGGCTCTCCACCAGCATCCGCACCTGGTGCCTACGACCAAGGACGAACGCCGAGCATTCGTGCAAGAGGTCCGACGATTCTATCCCGTCTTCCCCGCCACCGCGGCACTCATTCGTCGCGACTTCGAGTGGAAGGGTGCCAAGCTCCAGGCGGGCCGCTTGGCTCTCTTCGATCTCTACGGCACCAATCATCACCCCTCGATCTGGCCGGTGCCCCACGCCTTTCAGCCCGAGCGCTTTCTCGGCGCAGCACCGCAGGTTTTCGTGCCCCTGCGTGGGAATGAGCACGGCCCCGAGCGGTATGCCGGGGACGAGCTCAGCCTGGCACTCCTCGACGAAGCGCTGCTCCAGCTCACGGTCTTCATGCACTATTCCGTGCGAGCGTCCCAGGACTTGCGGCTCGACATGCGGAAGATCCCGGCACTGCCGCGCAGCCGCCTGATCTTGGACGAAGTTCGAGCCCGCGCCTTCATGGCGCCCCTCGGCGAGCAACTACGGGAATCCAGTGGGCTCCGTCCGCAGCTCGGGCGAAAAATCGGATGAAGCCCGAAGCGCGCCTGGACCTGGAAAGGTCTCATGTCGACGTGACCGAGCGCGAGCACGGTCACGAGCTCTGCCCCACGGTCACCGCGGCCGTGGACCACGAGCTCGCGGAGGAGTGGACGAGGTACCTCGGCCGCTCGGATCGTCGACCGATGCGGCACTTGGGCACCTCGCTCCTTCATGGCATCGAACAGGCTCTTCACGACCTCGAGCGGAGCACGGCGGGGTTCGAGCGCAACCAGGCCGTCGGCCCCTGGACGGAGGTGCTCGAGCACGCGCTCAGTGAAGCCGACGCTGGCTAACCGGATCTCTTTTCGGCTCCGTGCGTGCCTCTCCACCTGGGTCCGACGGTCAGCGAGACGCCGCCAGAGTTGGCGCCGAACTCGACGGCCGCATCGAAGGCGGCCTCTTGGCCGCCGCGGCCTGCACTGCGGTGAGTGCGATCGTGTAGACGATGTCGTCGACCGTAGCTCCGCGCGAGAGGTCGTTCACAGGCAGAGCCAGCCCCTGCAGCATCGGACCAATCGACAGCACATGAGCGCTGCGCTGCACCGCCTTGTAGGTCGTATTGCCTGTGTTCAAATCGGGAAACACGAGCACCGTTGCGCGCCCTGCCACCGCACTCTCCGGCGCCTTCGTGGCAGCAACGCTCTGAGTCACGGCAGCGTCGTACTGAAGCGGCCCATCGATGAGCAGATCGGGGCGCTGCTCCCGAGCAAGCGCCGTGGCAGCTCGCACTTTGTCCACGTCGGAGCCGCTGCCCGACGACCCGGTCGAGTAGCTAATCATGGCAACGCGCGGCTCGATACCGAACGCTTCTGCGCTTTCCGCACTCTGCAGCGCGATGTCCGCCAGTTGCTCGGCATTGGGATTGGGATTGACCGCGCAGTCGCCGAAAACGAGCACTTGCTCGGGCAGGCACATGAAAAATACGCTACTGACGAGCTTGGCGCCGGGTCTCGTTTTGATCAGCGAGAGCGCGGGTCGGATGGTGTGCGCCGTCGAGTGGATGGCACCGGAAACGAGGCCATCGGCTTCGCCCATCTTCATCATCATCGTGCCAAACGTGGTCACGTCACTCATCGCATCAATCGCCTTGAAGGGTGAGTCGATGCCTTTGTGGCGACGCAGAGCGATCATCGTTTCCACGTAGCTTGGAGGAGGCTCGAGTGGACTGCGGATTTCGATATCCGTCGGCAGATCGGCACCGGCCCGTCGCGCGGCCAGTAAGACCTCGTCGCGATTGCCGATGAGCACCGGGCGAGCAATCCCCATCTCGATGCACACGTGCGCAGCGGCCAGTACTCGAGGTTCCGTGCCTTCTGGCAAGACGATGCGCGCCTGCGCCTGACGAGCTCGTTCAATCAAGCGATGTCGGAAGGCTGCCGGGCTAGTGCGGGGGGTGTGCTTCGTCTGCCTGAGCTCCAAAAGCCAGCTGGAGTCGATGTGATTGGCCACGGTGTTCATGACCAGCGCCGCTCGGTCACGATCCGTGGGCGGGATCTCGTCGTTCACCTCGTGGAGAAGGCGTGCTACCTCGTACGTTCCTTCGGGCACGTGCAATACTGGAAGCCCCGTGTCGAAGGCCGGCTGACAGAACTCGAGAATGCTCGGGTCGACGTCATCCGTGCCCGAAAGCAAGATGCCGGCGAGCTCGGTGCCGCTCAGCGTCGCCAAGGCAGCCCCCACCAGGATGTCGGCGCGGTCGGAGGGGAAGACGAGCAGGCTACCGTGCGAAAAGGCGCGGCGCGCATGCGTGAGCCCCATGGCGCAAATGCGGATGGCGCGGATGCGACGCTTCTCCCAGTTGCCTTGCGACACCACGCTGGCGCCAATCTCGCGCGCCACGTCGGACACGCGGACGGCGGCAAAATCTTGCACGAAAGGCACGGCTCCAAGCGGCCGAATCCCGGCTGTGCGGAGCGCTTCGAGCTCGGCTGCGAAGCGCAGATGTTGGTCGGCGCTGCCCGCGCCCGCGCGCACGAGCGAGAGCGAAGGGGGCGAGCTCGCGACCTGGGAGCCGATGCGATTCAGAATGCAGCCGGCCACGCGCCCGCGAAACTCTCCTGCCCGGATGCGCACGTCGCCCATGACGTCCTCGAGCGAGGTCCGCTTGGCGTCCGCAATCAGGATGACCCTTGCGTCGAGCGCTTCGGCCAAAAGGTGATTGACGCGCTCCGCAAACGGGTGCTGGTCGGTGGCCACCATCCCTTCGATCACGACGACCTCGAGGCCAGTCGCCACGCTCTGATAAGCGGCGATGAACCGCTGCTCCAGCTCATGCTCGGCGCCTTCGGCCAGCAGGCGTTCGACCTCTTCCGCCGGGATGGGTAGCGGAGCCGACATGCCCTTGGTCTCACGCACCAGCGCCGTCGAGGCTTCCACGGCGTCTTCCGGACTCATGCGACGCGAGCTCGGCCGCAACTGCGCTACCGGCTTGTAGAAGCCGACGCTCAACCCTTCGCGATCCAGGCTCTGCAAGAGGCCGAGAGAGATGCTGGTCAGGCCGACCTTGTGGCTCGTGGGAACGGTCAGCAATGGGTGGGGCATGGAACCTCAGTTTCCTTGGAGCACGAGATCGCGGGCATCGCGGGCAATCATCAGTTCTTCGTTGGTCGGGATGACGAGCACCTGGACGCGACTACCTGCAGCATGAATTCGCGTCTCGCTCCGAGCGTTCTTCTCCGCGTCCAGCTCGACGCCGAGGCCGCGCAGGCGCTCGCACGCTCGAGCCCGCACGCTCGGGGCGTTTTCACCGATGCCACCGGTGAAGACGAGTGCATCCACGCGCGGCAGGTTCGTGGCCAGCCCCCCGAGGTGCTTGGCGAGCCGGTGGCAGAAGACTTCCAGGGCGAGCGCCGCCCGCGCGGCTTCCGGGCCTTCGCCCTCCGCCGCCGCGATCAGAGTCCTCATGTCGTTGCTCTTCTGAGACAAACCGCGGAGGCCACTGTCTTGCGACAGGGCCCGCTCGACCTCGTCGAACGACAGGCTGCCTTGCCGGACCACGTGAAAAATCACGGCGGGATCCAGGTCTCCGGATCGAGTCCCCATGACCAAGCCTTCGAGCGGGGTCATACCCATCGTGGTGTCGACACTCTCTCCGGCGGATACGGCGGCAGCGCTACACCCATTGCCCAAATGCGCACTCAGCATCTCGAGCTCTGCCGGCGGACGTCCCATGAGCTCAGCCGCTTTACCCACCACGAAGCGATGAGACGTCCCGTGAAATCCGTAGCGGCGAACGCCATAGTCGACGTACCACGCGGTAGGCACGGCGTAGCGATAGGCTCGCTCCGGCAAGGTCTGGTGAAAGGCCGTGTCGAACACGGCAACGTGGGGCAGGTGAGGCAATGCCCGTCGCGCGACGCGGATGCCGAGTAGGTTCGCTGGGTTGTGCAGGGGCGCCCAGAGAGCGCAGCGCTCGATGCCCTCCTCCACCTGCTCGTCGATCACGCACGAACGCACGAAGGCTTCCCCACCGTGTACGACGCGATGTCCGACCGCGCCCAGGGCGTCCATCAGCGCCCCTTGCTGACGGAGCGCCTCGAGGACGAAGCCGAGCGCGCGCGCGTGGTCGGCCTGAGCGACATCTGCCGACTCCTGGCGGCCGGGTCGACCCAAGCTGAGACGCGCCCCAGCGGTCCCCAGGCGCTCAGCGCTCGCGCTGAAAAAGACCTCCCCCGTCGCGGGATCGAGCAGCGCACCCTTCAGCGACGAGGAGCCACTATTCAGCGCGAGGACGAGCATGGGTGCCATGATCCACGACTGGTACCGGCGGAACCAGGCGATCGCCGAATGTACGACGGCACAAGGGCGTCTGCGGCCCGTGGCGCCGCCCGTGGGGCGATTTGCCCCCGCCCGTGGCGGCTCGCCCCGAGCGAGAGGACGCTCGCGGAGCGCTCGAGCGCGCGCCCCGCGCCCGTGCTCACGACAAGACGAAACGAGCCGGCTGGCACGCGGCCTGCATTGGGCCTGGCACCATGCAACGGTCCAAGAGCTCCCCGCCTCCTCCAGCCACGTATCGCGCCGACTTCATCCTGCACCTGCAGCGCCGCCTGCATCTGAGCCGCCGGCAAGCGCGCGCACTCTTGACGTCCTGGATGCACGACTTCGGCCCCGACGGACCGACTGAACTCACGAGCCGCGGCTCTCTCGGCGAGCATCACGGCCTCGGCTCGTAGTCGCCTCAGAAGAGGCTCCACGGCCCCTTTGTCCAAGGCAAGTCCAAACTGCCCCCAATCGGCGGAAGCTCCACCTCGCGCAGGGCGCCCTCCTTCCACATCAAGAAGCAGAGCTTCCGGTTCTCCAGGTCATCGCGGAAGGCGAAGCGCACGCGCTTCCGCCACGGGCCGTCCACGTCGAGCACGGAGGCCTGCATGAAGCCGAGGTCCACCCGCTCACCCGCGCTGAGCGGCGCGCGATCGCTGCGAAACGCCTGCTCGAAGCCCGGGCGCGGCCTCTCGAGCTGCTCGAGCTCGAACTCCCGCGCTGCCGTCCGCACGAGGCGATGGTCGACTTCCGCGAACGAAAGGGCATGGTAGCCGACGGGCAGGTCGCCGCCTTCCACGCCGAGCCGCGACGGCACGTAGAGCGCGAAGATCGGATCTGGCGCAGCCAGTACGATCGCCCGTCGCCCCGCCAGCTCGTGCAGGTCGCTGGCTGCGAAGGCGGCATCCTCTGCTGCGCACGCCGTGGAATAGATGTTGTAGCCTACCCACAGTCCGAAGAGCGGAAGCAGGATGTGTGTGAGCACGAAGGTGCCTTGCAGCACGCGCGCGCCCCACAGCTTCCAGCCGCGAAGCTCCCGGGCAGCCACGACGAGGACCGCGCTCAAGAGGGGTACGATTCCGACCGTTGGTCCGACCAGGCTCCGATCACTGAGGATGCCCGCGCACTGAGGCAGGAGCGACAGCGCCGTGCCGAGGCTCAGCCATGCAATGGCCTTCTGCTCCTCGGGTGCCAGGCGCGGCCAGGTCAGTCGACCACCGACCGCTCCGAGCACGAGCGAAGCGCAGCCGATACTGGAAATGACGAGTCGAAGATCACCACGGAAAAACCAGATGCTCGTCGGCACGCCCAAGAGCGCCCCGCTCGAGAGCGCCGTGAACTTGGCCGGTAGCTCTTGCAAGTAGGCGAGCGGCTCGTGGAGCGGATTGACGTAGAAACCCGAGTTGCGCGTCCCATAGCCGAGAGCCAGGTAGGCAGCGAGCCAAAGAACCACGAGCCCCACGTAAGGCGCAAAGCGGAGACTACGCGCTCGCAGCGAACCGGCCGCGCCGAGCAGCTGATAGCTGCCCAGAAACAAGAACGCGCCCAATGCGACCTCACCGGCCAAAAGAGCCAGCGCAAAGAGGGCGATGGCCGCCCAGTACTTGCCACGTCGCCGTTCGGTGTCGGCTTCCACGTGCAGGGTGAGGGCCCAGAATCCCAGCGCGGCAGCCATGAGTGCGTTGCGGGCGCTCGTCCAGCCGAGAGGCTCGTTGTGGCTCGGTTCGAGGGCCAAAAGCACGAGCGCTGCGCCGGCGATGGGGAGTGAAAGGCACTTGAAATACAGTCGCCCAGCGGCCGCAATCAGCAGGCCCAGCCAGCACAAATTCTGAACGAGCGACCCCCACGAGGCGAAGCCGACCGTGTGGTGATCGATGACGTGAGAGAGCACCGCCAGCGGCCGAAACAGGGCCAAGCGAAGCTCGGGGTGCGTGAACCAGGGCGCCGGTCCTTCTGCGACGCGCGCCCCCTCCAAGCTGCCCGTCGCGAAGCGGAACAAATCCCAACGTGTGACGGCTCCCATCGTCGGCTGGCCGCGCATGGCCGCGTCGAGCCACCAGTCGTCCCAGAGATGCCGATCCACAACAGCCACCACGATCGATAGCCACGACCCCAGGACCAAGATCACCGCCAACGTCCAGGCGCGACGTTGGGTCAGCCAACTCATCATCATGCCCTCTCAGCCGTGCACAGGCGCCCGACCTACCACGAGCGGCTACTCGGAGGCGATCGCGGACTCGAGGCCGATCGCCCGGAGGGCATGCAGCCCTGAAAAATAGGGCGCTTCGGGTGGCTGCCGCGTGGCGGGGCCCGCCGGGGCACGGCGAGCCCTGACGGGCGCCCTCAGTTCAGCGTTGGCGTCGTCCAGTCGATGTACTCGGCGAGCGCCCACTCGACGGGCTGGTCCTGCTGGTTCCGAAGCTTGGGCTCCATGAAGTTCGCCGGTGCCGCCGTCTTCTTGAGGAAGGCATCGATCGCCTTGCGGGCCGTCTCTTCCTGCGAAGGATAGAACGAGCAGTGCTCGTGGGGGTCGCCGTCGTTGCCACCGTGGTAGCCGACGTTGCTCTCGACACCGAGCGCTTTGAACACCTCGGCGGCTGCTGACACGGCCGTAAACTGCGCAACGGGGCCCAGGTGGCCGATGCGATTGTTGTCGAGCGTGGTGAAGCCGCGCGGCGCATACATCGCGGCCAAGAAGTGCGCATCTCCGGGCAGCGAGTCGACCTGGTTGCGGTACGTCGAGCAGAACTGAGTGCTGAACCAGGCGGCGTTGGAGCCCTGGCAGACGTCCGACAGCTGCTCGGGGTTGTTCTCGCCCGTGTTGGGTGCAATGTCGTTATCGGCGATCACCCTGAAGGACGCCAGTCCGCCGGTGCCAGACTCGACCGGGATGCCGAGCGCAATGCGCTCGTCGAATGCACCCACGGTGAACGCTGATTTTCCGGAGAAAGAGCAGCCCGTGGTGCCCAGACCAGTCGGGTCGATGACGTCGTTCTGCCCTGCAGCGGCCTCATCGACGAGGACGTCGATGGCGCGGCTGATGGCCCACGCCCATTTGATCTGATTGCTGACGCCTCCTCCATCGTAGATGTCGTCGTAGGCATTCTGGGCCGTGGTGTGGCTGTAGCTCATCGCTGCCACGTCCTGGTCGTGCAGGAATGCGGTGGGGAGGCCCAACCCTTCCGACTTGAACATGCCGGGGACGGGCCCGCTCACGCCATCTGGCAAGTCGATCGGGATGGAAAAATCCGTGCTTTGCCCGCCATCTTCGACGTGGACACTAATGGACGTGCCCGACACCGATCCGGTGACCACCTCAGGCCTGCCAGGCTTGGCACCATGCACGTAGGTCTCGATGATCTTCTTCAGCCAGGCGCGCTGACAGGCCCACTCTGAGACGCTCGTCATGCGCGTGCCGTCCGACATCAGGAAAGGATCGGGCAAGGAGTGGTCCGCCGCCGACAAGAGCGCTGGCTCGCCGAGCACGCAGTCTTCACCCACGAACTCGACGAAATCCGGATTGTAGCCGGTCAGACCGGAGCCGCCGCCCCCGGAGCCCGGCTGACCACCGCTGCCCGTCTCACCGATGCCGCCAGCGCCGGGCGTGCCCCCGGCCGCCGCGCCACCAGTCGACGCGAGCCCCCCGGCCCCAACGGTGCCGCCGGTCGTGCTCGGCGCCCCGCCGCTTCCGCTCGGCGCGCCGCCAGAGCCGTTGCCACCCGAAGCACTCATGTTGCCTCCCGAGCCGGAGAGTCCACCGCCGGAGCCGTTCGGCGGACCGCCACCCGCAGTGGAGCAAGCTGACGAAGCCAGGAGAACCGAGAGGGTAGCAAGGACCGATGATGTGAGGATGCGAGAGACTGAAAATTCCGCAGACATGGAGACCTCCGAAGTTGGGCGATTCGGCTGTACGCCTAGCTACCTAGGACGATCGCCGGGTCTCCGCCGTCGCATTTTTGGCGCTTTCGCCAGACGTTTGTGAGCTTTCTAGTATCAATACGAACTTGAATCTCAAGCGGATGGGCGCGCGCGCCGACGAGCCACCCACTTCCTCAGTTCCTCGACCCACAAGACCGGGCTGCCAACGACCGCGAGTATCAAGACCACGGAAAGGTCGAGCGGGACGGTACGAAACAGCCGGCCGAGAGGGGCGAAATACACCACGGCCACGTGCAACAGGTTGCCCAGAACCAGGCCACCGAGAAGCCAGCGATTGGTCAAGAGGCCACTCGTCAGCGCCGACTTCGTTTCCGAGCGGCAGTTCAGCACGTTGTACCACTCGCAGATGACGAGCAGCGTGAACGTCTCGGTCTGCACCTCGGCGGCGGGCACCCCAGCCTTGGTACGTAGGATGAACCAGCCGAGCGTGGTCGCGGAGATGACCGGGACCATGAATGCCATGCGGGTCAAGATGATGCGAGTGAGGAGCGGCTCGCTCGGAGAGTTGGGCGGACGGCTCATTTCGTCGCCCTCCGCCGGCTCCATGATCAAATTGATGGTGATCAGCCCCTCACTGACGAGGTTGTTCCAAAGGATCTGCACCGCAGCGAACGGTGCAGGGAAGCCGGCCATGAGCGCGGTCAAGAGAACGATGACCTCGGCCGCCGAAGTCGAGAACAGCAGCAGAACGGCCTTCTTGATGTTGCGGTAGGCAACACGCCCTTCCTCGACTGCCGCTACGATCGTCGAGAAGTTGTCGTCCGCGATGATGATCTTGGCCGACTCCTTGGCTACGTCGGTGCCAGTGATGCCCATGGCCACTCCGACGTCCGCTTTCACGAGCGCAGGCGCGTCGTTGACACCATCTCCGGTCATGGCGACGACGTCACCGCGTTTCTGGTAGGCGTCGACGATGCGCAGCTTCTGGGCGGGGTGCACGCGCGCGAACACCGAAACGCGATCGATGCGCTGCGCGAGCTCCTCGTCGGACATGCCTTCGAGTTCGCGACCTTCCACTGCCTCGTCGCCGGGCTGCGCGATGCCGAGAACCTCGGCCACGGCACGCCCGGTCACCTTGTGATCACCGGTCACCATCACCGCCCGAATCCCCGCCTCGTGGCAGCGCAGCACGGCCGCTTTCACCTCGGGCCGAGGTGGATCCATCTGGCCCATGAGGCCGAGCAATGCCAAGCGCCCCTGGAAAGCGGCAAAGCCGGCCGCAGGATCGATGTGCACGCCATCCACGACGGCGACCGCCAGCACGCGCAGTGCCTGCGCGGCCAGCGCATCGGCGCCTTCTCGAACGGCGCTCAGCGCTCGCTCGTCCAGCGGAACATCCCCCTCCGCCGTCCGCCGCGACCCGCACAAGCCCAGGAGCACCTCGGGCGCGCCCTTGACGATCACGCGAGAAGCGCCGCCGACATCGTGCTCGGTGGCCATCAGCTTGGTTCCCGAGTCGAACGGCAGCTCGGCGCGTCGCGGCACGTCCTTCCGACGCTCGGACGGCACGATGCCCGCTTTCATGCTGGCGACGACGAGCGCCACCTCGGTCGGGTCGCCGAGCGGCCGATAGCCGGAGCCTCCTGCCACCGGACCCTCGAGCTCCGCGTCATTGCACAGAACCGCGGCTTCCAGCAGTGCCTCGAGGCCTGGCTCTGCGCGGACATCGAGTGCGCGGTCGGCCTCATGAAAGCTTCCTTGAGGCTCGTAGCCGATGCCCGTCACCTGCACACGACGCAAATCCGGTAGAAGGATCTCCGTCACGGTCATCTCGTTACGGGTCAGTGTGCCCGTCTTGTCGGTACAGATGATGGTCGTCGAGCCGAGAGTCTCGACGGCGGAAAGGCGGCGCACGATCGCCCGTCGACGCGCCATGCGCTGCACACCGACGGCGAGCGCGATCGTCATGGCGACGGGCAGGCCCTCGGGAATCATGCCCACGACCTGGCTGATGCCGATCATGACGATCTCGCCCAACGGCATCGCGCGCAGAACGCCCACGCCAATCACCAGCGCAAAGACCACGACTGCGAGGACGATGATGGCTCGACCGAAACGAGCAATTCGCTGCTCGAGAGGCGTCTTCGGCTGCTCAGCACCTTCCGCCAGCGCGGCGATGCGGCCGATTTCCGTGCCGGTTCCGGTCGCCACCACGAGCGCACGAGCGCGGCCGGCGGTGACGTGCGTGCCCGCGTAGATCATGTTCTTGCGGTCGGCGAGCACCGTCTCCGCCGGTAGTTCCGACACTTCCTTGCTGACCGGCACCGACTCGCCCGTCAGCGCTGCTTCGGCGACTTGTAGCGCCGCGCCCTGGAGGAGGCGCGCATCCGCCGGAACGGCGCTCCCAGCTTCGAGCATGAGCACGTCGCCAGGAACGATCTCTCGCGCTTCGATCATCGTCTCATGACCGGCGCGCACGACCCGCGCATGATCGCGCGCCAGAACGCGCAGTGCTTCGAGTGACCTTTCGGCCCTTCCCTCCTGCAGCGCTCCAATCAGCGCGTTCAAAAGTACGACCGCAAAGATCACCAACGCGTCGGTGCGATGGTCGAGTGCAAACGCAACGATGGCCGCAGCGATGAGCAGGTAGATGAGTGGACTCTTGAATTGACCCAGAAGCACGACCAGCCAGGATCGACGTTTCGCCGAAGGCAGCTCATTCGGCCCGATCCTGGATAGCTTTTCCTCGGCGAGTGCAGCCGAGAGGCCCGACTCGAGATGGGACTCGAGCTCACGCACGACGGTGTCGAGGCTGCGAGCATGCCAGCTGTTCGGTTCGGCTACGGCCTTCGGATTGATCGACTGGCCAGGCATTCGGTGAGTCTCCCCGAAATACGCGGGCAAGTCTGGCCCAGCAGCGCTCGCTGCACATTCTTGGCTCGGTCACGCCGCTCATCCGGGGGGGGCCTGGACCAATTGCACGTCGCCTCCAGACGCTCCCGCGCTGGTGAGGCCATCGGAGAGCAGACGACCTTCGCCCATCTAGTCAGCAGTGCATACGTCCCCAGTCCTCGAATGGATTGCTATGGCGAGCACATCATCAATTGATAAGGTGCTGGGATGCGGCTGAACCTAGAACGCCTCGACGCTCGCGGTTTCGACCTCACCTTCGGCGCGGATCCCGAAGGCAAGCACCGCGTGACCCTCGGTCAGGCGCAGGGTCTACGGGGCACACTCGTGCAAGCAGTGAGCGTGCTCCGTCTGTCCGACGTCCTTTGCGAGCAACTCGCCGTTTCACTCCTCGAGCTCCAGTTCCGCAGCTTCAGCGTCGGGCTCCATACCGCAGGCACCCTCGGAAGCGTAGTCGGACGCTATGAACGACGAACGGACGGGACCGACCTCCACCTGTCGGCGCGGTCCCTTCACGCACCAGACCTGTCGCTCGATTTCGAGAAGTTTCGCCTACGTGGTGAGCTCGTGGCAGAGAACGTCCAGCTCGACGTGACCGGCTCCGAAGGGCGCGTCCGGGCTGAAACGCTGGAGCTCGTGGGTCTGCGTTTCGCCGGCCCCGCCGGAATGACCGTCGATCGCCTGACCGCCCACCACGTCGAGGTGTCCTGGGGCGCGGCGGGCACCACCGTCCGGGTCGCAGACGTTCACGTTTCCCAGGCGGAAGGTGAACTCGAGCTCCAGCCTTCGTCTGGTCGAGGCGGCGCAGCTCCGCTCGTGCCGTGGGAGGTGCTGGATGGTCTGTCCGGGTCTCTCGACGTCGACGTCCACGTGGACCTCAAAGTGCCGGTCATTGGGGGACGTCGGGCCATGCACCCTCTGCGTATCTCCATCGAAGAAGGCACCATCAACTACCTGGCGCTCGAGCGGAACCTGTCGGCGCTCGAGGACTCACTCCTCGACTTCGCCGTGCGCGAGGAGTCGCTGGTGCTCGAACGGGGCATTCCCCTTCTGCCCACGCGCGGTCGGGGCCAGCCCCTGGTCCGCTGGCCGCTGGACCAGCGGGATCTCGCGCTCACCAGCCAAGACCGGGTGCGCCTCGCGGTCCTGCCCCATTTCCGATTGGAGACAACCCAGGAGGATGAGCCGGGCGAGGACGGCCCGCGTGATGCGGCGGTGGCGCTCCGGCAGCTCAGCTTCGCCAACGTCCAGGCGCTCCTGCGACTCGACACCATCGGAGCGGCCGAGACTCCTCTCCGCGACGTGTCCTTCCAGGAACTGCGCGTCCAGGGCTCGGTGCACCATCTGCCCGACACTGAGCCGCGGGAGGGCGAGATCACGGCCCAGCTATTCGACCTGCGGGGCCTCATCGAGCAGCTCCCCCTCGGCACGAAGCACCTGGACGTCGGCTCGTTCTCCCTCGCCCGAATCGGGGACCTGCGGGCACGATTCCGGGGCATTCGTCCGCACGAGATCACCATCGACATGGCCGATCTCCGCGCGACGTCGCTCTGCCTGGGCGGACCCGCCTCCCGGGCTAGAGCGGCAGGTAGCGGCTCTCCGTGAGAATGCTGCGGGCGTCCGTGGCCCGAAGCAGCCGAGACAGCGCCACCTCCCAGCCGCCGTTGGCCGCAGCATAGGCGCGAGCAATCCGATGGCCCATGAAATAGCCGAGATCGCTCGGCCGCTCTCCGTCGGTGGCTCCGCCACCGAGCCAACGAGTCACGTCGGTGCCATCCATCTCCGCCTGGAACTCGGCCCAAATCTGCTCCTCTCGACTGGCCGCATACTCGGCAGCCGCGGTGCCCACCACGCGACCGGTCAGCTGCTCCGCCGCGAACTCGGCGATGCCTTCGAAGAGGGCGCGCTCGAGCAGGGTTCTCCCGTCGCTCGAGCGCAGACCGCCGAGTCGCAGCTGCTGCACGTGAACCAAATGGTGCACGATGAAGGGCACCAAGTGGTCACTTTTGCGCACCCTTCCGAGCTCGGCCGGGGTGAGCGTCTCGGTCGGCGAGTCCGCCTGACGCGTGAACACCTCGAGCGCCACGAGGATGCGTGCGTCCGAAGTGATGCCGCCGCTGTTCAGGCGGCCGATGACGAGCGCGACCGGAGGGAACACGACGGCTGGCTCAATCCGCTCGAGATCCGCGAACGCGGCCTGGGCCTCGGCCCAGAAATCTCCGCCGCTGGCGAGCTCCAGCGTCTCCGCGCGCACGCTGTCGTAGTAGGGCCTGTTTCGCTCGACTATGCCGGCCAGATCGGCCGAACTCCCCACGCGCCACTCGAAGAACGAGTCCAGATGCGGACTGCCGGGCTGGCGGTAGTCGAGCTCGAGGGCCGTCTCCAGATCTCCGCTGGCCACCCCCGCGTCGTATGCGGCCCAGAAGCGCGCGACATCCTCACTCACGAGCGCGACGTCCGCAGGGACGCCAGCCGGTGCCGGCTCGCTACTGCAGGCCCCGATCCCCAAGCACAAGACCCCTAGTGCGACCCAACGATTCATGGTGACAGTCCTCGATATCCGGGGCGCTCCTCCGCTAAGGAGTCCCGAGACGCGACTTAACCAGACGGACCCCGGCGGCGCCACGCACGCCGCAGAGGCCCGCGCGCGCGGCCGCTCTCGCGGCCCCGGCACCCGAGTGACTCCTCGCCTCCCCGACACTACGCTGCGTCGAGCCCATGAGTTCTCCTCCCGCCCCGAGCCCGAGCTCCCCGCTCACGCGACGGGCGGACGGCTTCCTGTGGTCAACGGAGCCTGAGCCCCATGGTGCCCGACGCCGCGCCATCCTGGCCGCGCACCCCGAAGTGAAGGACCTGTACGGCCCGTGCCCGAAGACCAAGTACGTCTGCACGCTGCTCGTCCTGGCGCAACTGGCACTGGCCTACGTTCTCCGCGACGCGCCATGGTGGCTCCTCTTGACGGTCGCCTACACCGTGGGCGGCTTTCTGAGTCAGTGGCTCCTTCTGGCCAACCACGAGCTTTGCCACAACTTGGCGTTCGAAAAGCCGCTCCACAATCGGCTCTTTGGCCTCTTCATCAACCTGCCCATTGGCATCCCCATCGTCGCCGCCTTTCGCGAGTACCACCTGATGCATCACACGCATCAGGGAGTCGAGGGCGTCGACACCGACGTACCGACCCAGTTCGAAGCACGCTGGGTGAGGGGACCGCTCACCAAGAGCCTGTGGCTCGCCGGCCAGGGCTTGGCATACGGCCTCCGCCCGCTCTTCATGATGCCGCTCCCGCTCAACCGCTGGCTGGTCACGAACTTCGTCGTACAGCTGGCCTTCGACGTGCTGGTCTACTGGGCCTTTGGTGGGAAAGCCCTCGCCTACCTGCCCATCAGCGCCCTCCTCACCATGGGCCTGCATCCGATGGCGGGCCACTATTTGACCGAACACTACGTCGTCCAGCCGCCGCAGGAGACGTACTCCTACTACGGCCCGCTCAACGCCCTCGCCTTCAACGTCGGGTACCACAACGAGCACCACGACTTTCCCTACATCGCGGGCTCGCGTCTGCCCGCGCTGAAGCGCCTCGCCCCCGAGTACTACGACACGCTCGTCGCGCACCGCTCGTGGACCGGCATGCTCTGGCGGTACATCACGCAACCAGAACTCGGCACGACGAGTCGGGTGCGACGAGCGTCCAAGAGCGAGGCCTAGCAGGGCGCGGAAAAACGCACCCTGCCAACGAAAACAACCGGGCCCGCGCGGATCGGCGGATGGCGAAGGTGCGAAAACCCCTCACCAAGAGGGGGTTCTTCGCACCCATCTCGCTCGACTTGCCCGCGCGGAGAAGCACGCAGCAGGGTGCCCGCACCCTGCCGACGAAAACATCCGGGCCCGCGCGGAGAAGTGCGGAGCGAAGGTGCGAAAACCCCTCACCAAGAGGGGGTTCTTCGCACCCATCTCGCTCGACTTGCCCGCGCGGAGAAGCACGCAGCAGGGTGCCCGCACCCTGCCGACGAGAACAACC
>Ga0315910_10000153_pt1 | contig 83486 bp, 59 predicted proteins | sample EdamamesoilMG_FD_204470 | JGI IMG/M metagenome (GOLD analysis project Ga0315910, IMG submission 204470) | Garden soil microbial communities collected in Santa Monica, California, United States - Edamame soil | ecosystem: Environmental > Terrestrial > Soil > Garden | place: USA: California...
TGCCGGCAAAGCCGTCACGGGACCCCCTCCCCAGCGGTCGCCGCTGTGCGGCTCCTTTCCTCTAGCCGGTACGGAGGGGCCTCGCGCTCCTCCCCCGGGCCGGCAAAAGCCGTCACGGCCCTCCCCAGCGGTCGCCGCTGTGCGGCTCCTTTCCTCTAGCAAGTAAGGAGGGGCCTCGCGCCCCTCCCCCGTGCCGGCAAAGCCGTGACGGGACCCCCTCCCCAGCGGTCGCCGCGGTGCGGCTCCTTCCTCTCTCATGGGCCGCCGCTTCGCGGTGGCTAAGGGTCCGCTCGGCGAGCCCAGGTCTCCACGCGAGGATCTGGCCAGGGCACGGTGGGTGAAAAACAGGGCCGTCCGAGGGCGCTGCTTCCAATCGCTTCGGAGAGCCGTAGGTCCAGGTCGTCATGCTGTGAGGTGAGCTCCACCTCGAAGACGCCGGCGCCGATCGGCGGGCGGCCGAGCTTGAGGTGCTCGAGCAACGCATGGCCAAAGCAGGCGATGCGGACGTCCCGGCGTAGGATCTCGCGATGGAGGGCATCCGTGCTCGCGGCGCGGGCTCGCCCGAGCGCGGCCAAGTCGTCGCGCGTTCCTCCGAACAAGATCACGGCTTCGTCGAGCAAGGTCAGCGCATCTTCCTCGGGTCCTCGGCTCGCGCGAGCACGCGTTTGCTGGAGCGCCAGCACGCGTTCGTGAAGGGCGGCCTTGCTGCGAGGAAACCGGACGAACGCGAGGACGTTGAACGTGTCGTGCCACGAGCGCTCGCGCGTAGGGATCTCGTGCTCATGCAGCGATTGTTCGTAGCTCCGTGGCGCGACGGGTGGCGGGATCACCCGCAGAGGGCTGCCTGCGGCGGTCAAGTAGGCCTGCAGCGTCTCGCGGTTGGGCGGTTGCTCGCCCAACACCTCCGGCCAGCGCTCGCCCAGTCTCTCCAGCCATCCGGAGCCGCTCATCCGCGTCTACCGGGGCCTCGATGCCGATACGACCCTCGGCGATACCCATACCGCCCACCGTGCCGAGGCCGCTCCGTCCAGGCCGTCGCGAGCTTCGCCCGCTGAGGTGGGGTCAGGAGCGCGTGCGTCCGGGCCATCGCCTCGATCCGTGCGTCCGCGATCTTGCCCCGCAGGCGCTCCATCTTGCGACTGATCCGACGCAGCGCCCGCTCATCGAGCTTCGCCTGAGCGAACTCGGCCGCCATGTCCATGCGCAACACGGTGATCTTGGCCTTCTCATCCTGGATCTCGGCCTGGTGCCGCGCGTGGATCCTCGAGATCGCGATCCTCTGCGTGTCGGAGCACTCCAGTCGATCGCATAGCCTCGCGCCGGCTTCGCGCGAGTCGCCGCGGGCAAACGGGGGCAGGAGCGAGGCGTAGACGGTCATGAGTCCAGAGAAGATCAAGGCGTGCATGGGTGTTCCTCTGCGCAGTAGACCGCGGACGCAAGCGCGCCGCCTCCCGCCCATCGAAAACGGTTCCGCACCATCTCGTAAACGGGCGGTCTCGGGTAGACTCCCGCGACCCGAGTCGACCCGTTGTCCGACGCCGAACGCATCGCCTCCCTCGCCCAGCGCGGCGCCTTCGTCGAGCTCTCGCCCACGGAGCTGTGTTTTCTCGCGTTTCTGCACCTCCGGAGCCAAACGGGACGCATCACGTCGTTTGGGGAGCAGGAGCTCGTGGACGGCTTCGAGCAGGCGAGCCGCGCCGTGGATCCTGCCGCCGAGAACCTCCGCGCGCGGGCCAACCACGCGATCCGGCGGCTCCGCGAGCAACGCATGCTCGTGCGGGTGGATGGCGCCGGCGTGCGCCGGGCTGGCGAATTTGCGCTCACCCGCCTCGCCGCGGGGATCGCCGAGTTCTTCGTCGAGGAAGAGGTGCTCACGCGCGAGAGCCTTACCGTCCTCACCCGCACGCTGCTCACCAAGCTCGAGGAGCTCCGGGGCGTGGCCGCTCGAGCCGCGGGTCCCCACGATTGGAAGCAGCCGATCGAAGAACCCCTTCGCATCACCGTCAGCGACCTCGTGCGGGGCATCGAGCGCCGCCAGCGTGGGCTCGACATCCAGCAAGAGGAGTTCCAGCGCGAGGTGGCGCGGCTGCTCGGATCCGATTGGTTCGGCGCGCTCGATCGCTGCGAAAAGCTGCTCGAGGAGACCGCCTCCACCTTGCGCGAGCTCAACGCGATCTTGCTGCGCGACAGCCACGAGCTCTGCGCTTTGCTGCTCGACCTGCGGGAGCACGCGACGCTCCACCACGCCGACGGGGCGCAAGTCGTGCTCGAGCGCTTGATCGACCAAGTCGATCGGATCACGGCATGGGGAACCGCCCGGCAGCGCGCGTGGTCCGAGTACTACGAATACGTGCACGGATATCTGCGCGACGTGGTGCGTCTGGATCCCTCGCGGGCGCTGACGCAGCGGCTCCGCGAGCAGCTCGCGGCGCATTCGGGGCGGCCCTTTGCGCTCGTGGTCGCGGCTGCCTCTCCGTATCGGCAGCTGCGTCCCGCGCGACCGGTGGTCCCGCCTCCGCCCGTGCGGCGCCCCAAGGCCGATCGCGAGCGTGAGCCCGAGGCGGAACCGGAGCGCCCCGATCCGCTCGCCGAGGTCGAGACCCGCGTTCGCGAACAGCTCGAGCGTGGCGTCCGCGATCTTTCGGAGATCACCGCGCGCATCACCGAAGGGACGCCGGAGCAAGAACGCTTCCTGCTGGCGGGGCGCATCGCCGCTGTGCTCGCCAACCTGCGGCGACCCCTGCCCGAGTGGGAGCGACCTTGGGTGAGGATCGGGTCCAACCTCGCGATCGAACAGTGGCGGCTCCCCGAGCACGCGTAGACGACATGGAAGAGTCCGGGCATACGCAGATCGGCGAGGCCGTGCTCGATCCGAGCTTTCCCGAGGTCGACCTCGCGTTGCGGCGAGGCCGGCACATCGATCGCGAGGACGGCCCCTGGTACACCTTCCTGCTCGACGCCCAGGCCGTCTTGGAGGAGTTCTACCGGCGTTTCGGGTGCGAGCTCGTGCATCGCACGGATGGCTACTTCTATCTGCTGCCGAGCGGAGATCGCCTGCCACGGCGGCAGCTCTCGACCGCCGAGATGATCGTGGGGCAAGGGCTCGCGCTGCTCTATCTCGATCCCGGAACGATCGAGAGCGGAGGCCTCGTGCAGCGGGCGACGCTGCTTGGGAGTCTCGCGACCGTCATGGGGGCCGATGCGCTCGCGCATGCGATGGGTCACAAGCGCCGTCGCTCCGACGAACGCTTGGCGCAGCAGAACGTCCGGCGCAAGGTGGCTGCGGCGCTGCGCCGGCTTGCGGGTCTGGGGTTCGTGGAGCTCGTCGACGAGGAGGGGCTGCGGCTGCGTCCGGCGCTGATGCGGTTTGCGGAGCCTGTGCGCGGCGCGGGGTCACCCACGCATGCGCTCGAGCTGCTGATTGCCAAAGGCGAGGTCGTGCTCGGCGGGGAGGAAGCGTCCGAGGACGATCTCGACGACGACGACGACCTCGAGGACGAGGACGACTCGGGCGCGGAAGAATCCGAGGGTGACGAAGAAGAGCCGGAGTCGCGCAGAGAACCGGCGGGCGGAGGAGACGAAGAAGAGCTGTCGTCGCTCGGTGGACCCGTCGATGCAGGCAACGAAGAAGGCCAGGAGTCGCCCGGAGGGGACCTCGCGGACGACGACATTCGCGTCGAATCGAGCGAGGGCGAGGGCGAGCCCGGTCCGCGCTCGAGCTCGTCATCCGTGGGCGCGGATGAACCCGAGGCGGTCACCGACGGCGCTGACGAGGACGACGTTCCCGTCGAATCGCGATCCGCTCCGCAAGTGAGCGCAACACCCGTGGCCGCGGACGAACCCGAGGACGTCGACGACCGCGAGGACGACGTTCCCGCCGAATCGCGACCCGCTCCGCGAGCGAGCGCGACACCCGTGGCCGCCGAAGAACCCGAGGACGTCGACGACGACGACGATGACGGCATCGAGTTGCCGGACGAGCCGTCGTGGTGGAGCGGCGAGGATGACAGCGACCGATGAAGCGCACCCGCGCGGTAGCTCTCGCGCTCGTGAACTGGCGGGGTGTGTTCTACGAGCGCTACCTGCTCGATCGCCACGTCACCGCGCTCGAGGGCGCCAACGGGTCCGGGAAGACGACGGTCATGATCGCGGCCTACGTCGTCTTGCTCCCCGATCTCACGCGGCTACGGTTCACGAACCTCGGTGAGACGGGAGCGACCGGGGGAGATCGGGGGATCTGGGGCCGCCTTGGCGAGCTCGGCCGCCCGTCCTACGCCGTGCTTTCGCTCGAGTTGCCGAGCGGCGAGACCATGCTCGCGGGCGTCCAGCTCGAGCGCAAAGGCGAGCCCGCGCTCGAGCTCACGCCGTTTCTGGTGGAAGGCGTGGCGGAGAGCGGGCGCCTGCAGGACATCCTCCTGTGCACGACCGGTGATCAAGAGGAGATCCCCACGCTTCCCCAACTGCGCGCCAACGCCAAGCAAGCCGGGGCGCGCCTCACCGTGTTTCCCTCCGCCAAAGAATACTTCGCGGCGCTGTTCGATCGCGGCGTCACGCCGATGCGCCTGACGCTGGACGAGCAGCGCAACAAGTTCAACGAGATGTTGCGCACGAGCATGACGGGCGGGATCTCGCGCGCGCTCACGTCACAGCTGCGTTCGTTCGTGCTGCGGGAAGAGTCGGCGCTGTCCGAGACGCTGTCGCGCATGCGGGGCAACCTCGATGCCTGCAGGAAGACGCGCAACGAGGTCAAGGAAGCGCGCGTACTGGAGCACGAGATCGGCGGGATCTTCGAGGCCGGGCAGGCGATGGCACGCGCGGCGTTGGAAGCCGTGCGATGTTCCGTCCGTGAGCACAACGCGGCCGTGGCTGCGCTGCGCGGGAGCTACGACGTCAAGGCGCGCGACCAGGCCAAGCTCGAGCGCGATCTGGCGGCGCTCGAGGCCCGCAAGAGCGCCGTCACGGGGCAGCTCGAGGTCGCAGGGAAGCAACTCGAAGCGGCCAAGGCCGATCGCGATCGATTGACCCGAGCCGTCGCCCTGCGCGAGCGGGTGGATGCCCTCGGAGGAGAGCTCGAGCGCCTCGGCATCGAGCTGGAAGCGTCGGCCGCCGCGTATCGACAGGTGACCGAGCAGCGCACCCGATCGCGGGAACTCTGGTCCCAGAGGCAAACGGAGCTCGTGGAGAGCGCGCGGAGCCTTGCCGACGTGCAGGCGGGGCTCGATGCGCTTGCACGCAGGATGCACGCGCGGCGGCTCGCGACCGAGCGTCTCGCGGCCTTGCGACAGACCACGGGCAACGTCGCCCTCGGCCTCGCCGAGCTGCCGGGGTTGCGCGAGCAGCTGACCGTCGAGCAACGGGAGGTCGATCGCGCGCTCGCACGTTTCGAGCGGCACGATGCGCTCGAGGAAACGGTCGGCCGAGATCGCGAAACGGCCCTCTCGGCATTGCGGCGGATCGCCGGAGACGTCTCCGAGAGCGACGACCTCTACGCACGAGCCAAGCAGGAGCTCCGTCGCATCCGCCAGCTGCAGGCGGTGGCCGATCGTCTCGGCGCACGCACGCGCGAAGCGGAGCAAGCACGCGAGCAGCTCGAGCGGCGCGAGGCCTTGATCCGCAAGCTCGATGCCCTCGGGCTCCACCCCGCACCTGCGGATGCCACGGCCTTCCTCGAGCGGCTCTGGACGGCAGACCGCGACGCTGCGATGACCGAGGAGCTCCAGCGCGAGGAGGATTGGCGTGCGCGCGAAGCCGCGGTATCGGGCGAGCAGCTCGCCGCGGAAATCGCAGTGCTCGAGCGGCGCGAAGGCGAGTGGGCCCAGGTCCAGCGCGCGCTCGACGAGCTCGGGGATCTCGTCTCGGGGCTCGAGCCCGGCCGCGTGGCGACCCAGCGCCTGCGCGAACAATGGCTCGCCCGGCAGACGCGCGCTCACGCCGAGCTCGAGCGTTGCACACGCGAGCGGGCCGAGGCGCTGGCGCACGCACAAGCGCTCGACTCGAGCGAGAGCGTCTCGCCGGGCCTCGACCTCCTCGAGCTCAAGGAGCTGCTCGACGCCGAGTTCCTCGCCCAACGCTACGACGATCTCGAGGATGACGAGGCCCGCCGTACGGAGGCCATCTTGGGTCCGCTCGTCGATGCGCTCGTCGTCGAAGATCTCGATGCCGCCGCGACGGTCTTGCAGAAGCGTCCCATCGCCGTCGAGACGGCATGGATCGTCGGTGCCGGGACCGATCCCATGCGGAGTCTCGGCGCGGGGACCTCGGTCGACCCCGCGGGGACGGTCATGGTCGAGACCTCCATGGGACTGCGGATCGGGAGGATCCCGGAGAAGGCGCGCCTCGGTCGTCAGGCTCGCGCCCGGCAAAGCGCCGAACGCCGCGCGCACGCCCAGGAGTGCGCTACGGCCATCGAAACCCTCGAGGGCGAGCAGCGCCAGATCACGGGGGTGCTCCATGCCATCGATGCCTTGGATTTCCTGATCCCCGCGTGGCAAGCCGGCGATCCCGGCCGAGCTCTCGTTGCGCTCCGCCAGCGCGCAACCGCGACCTCCGAGGCGCAGGCCACCGCGCGTGCGCGCTCGAACGCCGCAGGGGCGCGTCTTCCCGAGCTGCGGCGCTTGGCCAATGCGCTGCGTGCCCTGCTGCCTCAAGCCGGAGATCTGCATGCCCCCCTTTCCGCGGAGGCCGTCACCGAGCTCCAAGCCGCGCAGCGCGAGTCCGAGGCGTCGCGCGTCGAGCTCGATCGGATCGGTGACTCGGCGTCTGTACTGGCGGAGCTCGTCGAGGCCCTGTGCGAACCCTTGCAGAGCCCAGAGCAGCGCCTCGAGCGTGCGCAGGAGCGGGTCGCCTTGGAGCGCAGGCGCGACGAGCTCTATACCCAGCTCGAATCCATCGACGCGCTCGAGCTCCATGGCAACCTCCTCGAGGAAGCGGAGGCCTTCACGGAGAACGCCGACCCCGGAGCGCTCGTCACGGAGCTCCGTACCCACCATCAACGCGCCGAGCTCGCGCTCGAAGACGCCAAGCAGCGGATGGACGCGTCCGAGTCCGAGTGGCAGGCGCTCACCGACGCTCACCATCGAAACGTGGCGACCGTCGAGGCGGCCAAGGCCCACCACCAGCGAGCGCTCGTGGAGCTCCAATCGGCAGGTTTCGTCGAGCCCACCGCCGAGGCCCTGCAGGAGCTCGACCAGACGATCGACCGTCAGTTCCTCAGCATCGCCGCGCACACACGAGAAGAGCGCGACCTCGAGACGCGCATCGCCCTCGAGCGCGACCGCGGAAGCCGTTTGACCGCAGAGCTGTCCGCTTTGCAGAGCGATCAGGAATCCGCCGAAGACGCGGCGAAGCCCGCCGCGTTGGCGTGGACACAGCTCCAGCAGCGAGCGGCCAGCGCGGGCCTCACGGCCGCGACGCCCGGAGATCTCGTCGAACAGAAGAGCAGCGCATGGTGGCCCGAAGCGCGCAGCCGATCTGCCCTGCTCCTCGATCGCCTGCAGACCGCCCGCGGGGGTTCCGAACTCGCTCGAGACCTCCACGCCCGTCTCCACCACGAGGACGGTGATTCCTTCTTCGACGCGTGGCTCGCCACCCGCGCGTGGTTGCAGCGTCGCCTCCCCGCCCACATCACCGAAGGCGAAGAGCCATTGCTCGGCCTCTCACGCCTGCGCGACGACCTCGTCCGCCTCGAAGGACGGCTCGGACGCCAAGAAGACGACCTGCGCGGGACTTCCCAGGATGTGGCGCGCAGCATCGACGTCCAGATCCGGCGCGCCGTCAATCAGGTGGAGCGCCTCAATCGGAGTCTCGTCGATGTCACGTTCGGGAGCATCGAGGGGATCCGGATCAAGCTCCAACGCCTCGAGAACATGGAGCCTGTTTGGGGGGCTCTGCGGGATGGGAGCGCGCAGCAGCTGCTGTTCCATTCGTCCATGTCCATCGAGGACGCGATGGAGGAGATCTTTCGTCGCTACGGCGGGGGAGGCAAAGCCGGCGCGCAGAAGATCCTCGACTATCGCGAATACATCGAGCTGCGCGTCGAGGTCCGCCGGCGCGGCGATGGAAAGGATTGGGAGCTCGCGAATCCCACGCGCGTTTCCACCGGAGAGGCGATTGGCGTAGGCGCGGCGCTCATGATGGTGATCCTCACCGAGTGGGAACGGGACGCCAATCTGCTGCGGGCGCAGCGGGGCGCGGGGTGCTTGCGCTTCTTGTTCCTCGATGAAGCCAATCGGCTCTCGCAGGACAACTTGGCGGTGTTGTTCGATCTCTGCGAGCGGTTGGACCTGCAGCTGCTCATCGCGGCGCCCGAGGTCGCGCACGCGGAGGGGAACACGACGTATCGGTTGATCCGGCGGCAGTTGGAGGACGGGCGCGAGGAGGTGGTGGTCAGCGGGCGGCGGTCCACGTTGCCGGAGGCGATGAACGTGGCGTTGCCCGTAGCGCTCGAAGAGGTCGGTCCCGTCTCCGATTGAGAGCACACGTCGTCCTATTTGACGGGACGGTGTTGGCGCCGAGGCGTGTAGGAATCTCCACACGTGCGCAGGGGCCGTTGGACGACGGTCGCGAATCGTTCGTCGCGTACGCGCAATGTGGCGCAATCGCAGGAACGAAGTGCGGGGCCCTGACGGGTGGGTCCGGCGGAGATTTAAGCGAGCTCGGATCGTTCTCCGTACGATGCTGGTCACCCCATGGCCATCGGTTCCAACTACAACAACCTCGTCGCGGAGCAATCGCAAGCCCACACGCGGCTCATCCGGAACTACGACGGTAGCAACCCCGACTTCGACTACATCATCATCGGCTCGGGCATCGGAGGGGGGATCCTGGCCGACGACCTCGCGGATCGCCGCGGAGGTGATGCACGCATCCTCGTGCTGGACGTCGGGTCCTTCGTCTACCCAACGCATGTCTACAACATCAGCCGCGTCCCCAACGACTCGGTGGCGCGGCATTTCGGCGTGGACAACTTCCGCGACTGGCCGGACGACCCATATTACATTGGAGAGCGACCTCAAATGGTCTTTGGCGGGCGCTCGATCTTCTGGTCCGGGTTGATTCCGCAGGTGCAGGCGTGGGAGCTCGCGTACTTCCCCGATGCGGTGCGGGCGGAACTGACGGCGGAGTCGTTGGATACCGCGGGGAGCAAGATGAATGCCTCGCGGTCGCTCGGCGAGAAGGCGCGAGCGTTGGTGGAGCGATTCGCGAGCAGCGATCTCGCGGAGGACTTCGTGATCCAGGAGACACCGCGGGCGCTCCACCAACCCTACCTGTTGCCCGACGGGACGCCATCCAAGAGCTTCTTCGTCGAGCCGACGGGCGTCTTCAACACGGCGGAGCTCCTCATCAATCAGGTCGGCCTTACGCCGGGCGCAGACCAGAACGGCAAGGGGTTGTTCATTCGCCTGAACTCCTTCGTGGAAGGGGTGTCCGATACGGAGCACGGCTGGCACGAAGTTCGGGTCACGGACACTGTCAACAAGAAGCAGCTGAGCTTCTTTGCACCGAAGGTGGTCATCGCCGCCGGTTCGCTCGAGAGTCCCAAACTGATCAGCCGTTCGGCGGTCTATCAGCGCCTCGGCGAGGCGGTCCGACGAAACGTGGGCTTTGGGCTCACGGACCATCCGGTCTCGGCAGAATCGCAGGCCTATGTTTCGGGGATGGCCGGGTCTCCTCGGATCCCCCTTGCGCGGGCAGACCACGCCAAGATCGTCTTCTATTCAAAAGGCCGGCGCGATTCCAATGGGCATATCATGTTCCCGTTCAACATCGAGATGAACGTCAATCATGAGTATTGGCACCTGCGGGACAACGATCCGACGGCCGACGCTGTACCGGACGAAAGCGGTAGGTGCCGGGTGGACATCAAGTTCAGCTTTGCGAACTGCCTGGACGACAACAATGGGATCTTCTCGGCGCCGGACGACGACTACCTGCCGCTCGTGCGCTTCCGTCGCTTCTCCGATCTGCGCGAGCTGTTGGACGTGCGGTTCCCCGCGGTGGCTGGCTGGCGCAAGGGCGAGGGTGTCTTCTTCGACCTGCTGAACGCGACACGAGACCGCGTGTTCTCCCAGTTCGAAGGCGTCGAGATGATCACCGGGCGCTACGGCGGGGGCCCGGGCGAGCAGTGGCCCTTTGGATGGGGAACCGTGCATCACGCGTGCGGGACCCTGCGCATGCCGTGGCGGCCGAACCTTCAGACCCAAACCTTCCAAACCGATTCCGTCGTCGACGAGAACTTGGAGGTTCGAGGGGCACCTGGCCTGTACGTCTGTGACATGTCGGTCATGCCGATCAGCACCGCCGCGAATCCAGTCCGGACGCTCGCCGCTCTCGCGTTGCGCCTCAGCAAGCACCTGACGGACGGCGGCTCGCCGTAGCGAGGGCATCGCGCTCGAGGTTCGCCTCCTGCCATTGCGCCTCGGCGTGCACGTCACGGACGGCGGCTCGCCGTCTGTTCACCCGACGAGAGGGTCCCGCCGCAATTCGCCCGTACCACGCGACGGTACTTCGTTGTGCGTATACTTTCCGTGTGACCGCACCGCTGCATCCCATCGAGGCGTCGGAGCTCCAGGCTCGGCGCGAGCGCGTGTTCCTCATCCTCTCGGGGGTGTTCCTGGGCTCGATGGCGATGCTCAACATCATCGGCATCACGAAGTTCATCCACATCGGTCCGCTCGTGCTGGCGGTCGGTGCCTTGCCGTATCCGCTGACGTTCATGTGCACCGACCTCGTGAGCGAGCTCTACGGGAAGGAGCGGGCCTCGACGTTGGTGTGGGTGGGGTTTGGCATCAACGTGCTCATCCTCGGGACGATGTGGCTCGGCCACCACCTGCCGGGCGTGCCCATCGAGCAGCAGCCCCCTTGGCAGGAGCTCTCCTTGGCGAGCCCGGTCCATCTACCGAACGGCTCGTCCGTCTCCGAGCGCGTCGAGCTGTTCAGCCTCATCTACGCCTGCACCGCGGGCGCCGTGGCAGCGTCCATGGTCGCCTACCTGGCGGCGCAGTTCTGCGACGTGCACCTGTTCCACTTCTGGAAGCGGGTGACCCGTGGGCGTCACCTGTGGCTGCGGAACAACGGCAGCACGCTCGTGAGTCAGTTCGTCGATTCGTGCGCGGTGATCGGTCTCACGTTCGGCGCAGGGTTTCTGCGCGGGGAGTACACCACCGAGACGATCCTCGTCCTCCTCGGGAGCAACTACGCGTACAAGGCCGTCGTCGCGCTGCTCGATACGATTCCGGTCTACGCATGCGTCCACTACCTCAGCCGCTACCTCCAGATCGACCCGACCGTCGAGCATCATCGGGATTGAAGCGCCAGTGAGATTCAAAGACTTCGTCTACGTCGCCGCCTTCCTGGGGACCTGGAGCTTTTCGGGTCCCGTGCTCGGCAACGATGCAGAGATGGGAGGGGTGGGCACGGATCTCGTCCCCACCGAAAACACGAGCGTGGCGCTCGCGAAAGAGGACATCACGTTGCGACTGCGCGGGGACAAGTGGTCCGTGGTCGCGCGCTACGTTTTCAAGAACCCGGATGCGTCGCCACACCGCGTAACGATGGGCTTTCCGGAACATGCGTGCGCGGTCGACGACGAGGACTGTCCCAAGAACATGTTCTCTCGGATGAAAACCTCTGTGCGCGGGCGTCGGGTTCGGCACCGCCAGGGGAGCCTGCGGCCCGAGCACGCATGGGCCAAGTTGCTTGGCCCCGTGTGGCTGTACGACGTTGCGTTCGAGCCCCGCGAGACGGTCGAGATCGTGCACGAGTACGCCATGGAACCGGGCGGGTCGATCACCGGAGCGGCGTGGGTGGACTACATCACGCGGACGGGCGCGCTATGGGCCGGGACGATCGGTGAGGCGACGTTCACCTTCATCCTTCCGCAGCAGGCCATGCTCCTCGCGATGGTGCCGGAGGTTCCAGTCTCCGTCACCCGCGAAGGCGATAAGATCCATGTGGTCTTCACGCATTCGGGTTGGGAGCCGGAGCACGACCTCACGCTCCACTATGCACTGACCGACGTGATGCTGCCGTGGACGATCGGGGAGGAGCCCGGTGGGTTCGATTGGGACCTTGCGATGAAGCGCTCGGGTGTCCGTTCCCACTGCCGAGCGCTCGGGGACCTCGACCCTGGCGCCGTGCTCAACGGACTCGAGGTCGAACGTGTCGCTACGGAGCTCGCGGCGTCCTCGTCCGATCTGCGGCTGTGTCGCAACGCGATCTATGCCCGGAGGGGCAAGATCTTCGAGGACGAGAGCCTCAACCGCTACTTCTATGGCGAGTCCACGCCGGTGCCCGGGTCGAGGGCACACTTCGCGTGGATCCCCACGACGCGGGGCGCGACGCCTCTGTTCGCGACGGATCGAACGCGGCTCGGGATCGTGGAGCGCGCGGCTGCATTGCGCGAGAGCGGCCAGGTGACGGCCGCTGTCGAGGTAGCGCCCGTTTCGACGACGGAACCTGGGAGCACGGAGACGCCGGGACCGGGTAGCGCGGAGCCGCAAGGACCTGGGAGCGCGGAGCCGCAGGCCCCGGGTAGCGCGGTGTCGCAGGCCCCGGGTAGCGCGGTGTCGCAGGCCCCGGGTAGCGCGGTGTCGCAGGCCCCGGGTAGCGCGGTGTCGCAGGCCCCGGGTAGCGCGGGGCCGCAGGCCCCGGGTAGCGCGGTGTCGCAGGCCCCGGGTAGCGCGGGGCCGCAAGGACCTGGGAGCGCAGTACCGCAAGAACTGGCGAACTCGGTGCCATCCGACGCGACCCCGAATCCCGTGCATGGTGAGGAGAAGTCCGCGTCCGAACCGAGTCGTGGCTGCTCGATCGATGCGCGCAGGCATGGAACCCCGGGCCTGTTCTTCTTGGTCTTCGGGCTCGGCCTACGTGGGCGCCGTCGACCGTCCGGTGAGCGTTCGCGAGGCCGGTCTTAGGCTTTGGGCCCAAGACCGGCGGAGTGCGGCAGGCTCAGAAGGCGACCTGCGTCTGGAAGATGAACTCCGAGAGGCGGGCCGAAACGGTCGCATAGCCTTCATCGGAGGCCGAGTACACCGGGCGATTGCGGTAGGCGGCGGTCAGCTTGAAGTAGTGGCCAAGCAGATGCCAGTTGAGCCCGACCTCCGGGATGAAGGTGAACTCGTCCGCGGCGACTCCCGGCCGATCGAAGGCCTCGAAGACGCTGAGTTGGCCCGAGAAGTACGGTTGGAGCCTGTTCACGCCCATGTTTCGGAACGGAAGCATGTAACCGATCTGGGCATACACGTGGTGGCCGCTGCCCATCGTCGGATAGGCATTCCCGGCGCCGTTGAGGGTGTTTCCCCCCGTGGCGAGGTTCATGATCCCGACCATCCGGACGTAGTCGGGGCCAAAGAAGTGCCAATAGTACACTCCGTAGAACGTGAGCGCCCCGGTCTCCTTGGGCATGGGCATGTCCACGAACACGTCGACGCCGACTTGCGCGGTATCCTGCGTCTGGACGTCGCCCTCCCCATCTAGCCACCAAACGCCGTCGTTCTCCCACTGAAATCCGACGCCGAGGTTGGCGACGCGCTTCGTGCCGAGATAGGTGCCCGTGGTGTAAGGAAGGACGTTGGACTCCTGGTCGAGGAACTGGAGCATGAAGTAACCAGCGGTGCCGATCGTATTGGCTCGCGGGTTCTCCACGGCGACCGCAGTCGTCGGGAGCTCCTCTTCGGCTCCGGTCCCGAGCGAGAACGGTTTGTTCACCGCAAACCGGTAGTCGAAGAGGCCGACCTTGCCCTTGGCATAGAACCCGAGCTTGCGCGCGAACTGGTCGCTGCGCTCGATGGTGGGCCAGTTGAGAATCGGCGCGTCGAGACCAAGGAAGCTGATCGTGCTCGCGTTGGTCATGCGCGAAATGCCGTGCCAGTAGTGCAGGCCGGCTCCGAAGTAGAGGTACTCCTTGAAGACCCGAACCTCTCCGACCGCCTCGTGGACGAAGATCTGGGGCTTGCGGGCGTTGTTGAAGGTCTGATTGTTGATACCGATGTGGGTCAGGATGAGGAACCGCCCCGCGAACTGACCGAGGAAAAGGAACCGCGAACGGCGAATGCCGATGTCGAACTGATGTTCCTTGTCGACACCCTGGACCTGCGATCCAGGGTTCATCTGGGTGTAGCGCGCCCAGATCTGATGCCACGTGAGCAGCCGGAGGGAGTTTTGCTGGCGGGCCCCGAAGGTCCACTTGACCCCGCCGTCGTAGAGCTGGGCGGGATCGGTGGGCTTCTCCTCGGCAGCGGGAGGCGGCGGCTCACTCGGCTTCTCGCTCGGGGGCGGAGCCGACACCTCGGGTGGAGGGGGTTCCGCCGTCGAGGCATCCGAGGCCGCGCTCGGATCCTCCGAGACCAAATCTGCACCAGGGTCCTCCGCGGCTGGGTCCGTCTGCTCTGCGGCAGGGTCACCCGGTTGGAACAGCAGCAAACCCGAAATGATCCATGCATGCATCATCATCAGTGACCAAACCTAAAGTTCGAGGTTGGCGTTGCTTCGTCCTTGTGCTCTGGAAGGCGGATGTTCTCGACCATCTGTTGCACGTCCTTCGGAGGCGCCGGAAACCGGCTTCCCACGCCGATCGCAACCGCGACGTTGAGCAACATGCCGACCGTTCCGATCCCCTCGGGGGAGATCCCAAACCACTGCTGGTCGGGCGTACCGCCGAGAAACTTGAAGTAAACAATGTATGCGCCGGTAAAGAGGAGTCCGACCAGCATTCCACTCACGACCCCTTCTCGGTTGGCGCGCTTGAAGAAGATGCCGAGAATGATCGCGGGGAAAAAGGTCGATGCCGCGAGGCCGAACGCGAGCGCCACGACCTGTGCGACGAATCCGGGTGGATTCACGCCGAAGTATCCCGCGACGATGACCGCACACGCCGAGGCGATACGCGCGATCCGTAGTTCGTGCTTCTCCGAGATGTCCGGCATGATAACGCGTTTGACGAGGTCGTGGCTAATTGCAGTGCTGACCACGAGGAGTAGACCCGCGGCGGTGGAGAGCGCAGCCGCGAGGGCACCCGCGGCAACGAGCGCGACGACCCAATTGGGGAGATTGGCGATCTCTGGATTCGCCAGAACGATGATGTCGCGGTCGATGTAGAGCTCGTTGGGAGAAGGGCTCGGCTTGTTGGAAAGCAGCCACTCGCCCCATTTCCCACGCTTTGGTTTTCCGTTCTCGTCGAGCGCAACCGCGGGGTTTCCATCGAACGGAACTCCGGCCCGATATTGGACGATTCCATCGTCGTTCTTGTCGACCCACGCGAGCAGCCGGGTGGACTCCCAGGTCTTGAACCATGCTGGCACGACCTTTTGGTCCGCTTTCTCGACGGCCCCGGGCGCGTCGGAGTACCGGGCTTCGTTCACGCTATCGATGAGGTTGGTTCGGGCGAACGCGGCAAGGGCGGGCGCGGTCGTATAGAGGATGGCGATGAAGAGGAGCGCCCAACCAGCGCTCGAACGCGCGTCCTTCACGCGCGGCACCGTGTAAAACCGGACGATGACATGGGGGAGGCCGGCGGTGCCCACCATCAGCGCGGCGGTGATGCAGAACACGTCGATCAACGGCTTCGTCCCGTCGGTGTACTTGGAGAACCCGAGCTCCACGTGCAGCCCGTCCAACTTGTCGAGCAGACTGATGGACTGACCAGCAGCGATCCGTGCACCGGCCTCTCCCGCCAGCTCTCCGCCGAACCCGAGCTGTGGGATCGGATTGTTGGTGAGCATGAGGCTGATGAAGAAGGCCGGAATCATGAAGGCCGTGATGAGAACGACGTACTGAGCGACCTGCGTATACGTGATGCCCTTCATGCCACCGAGCACCGCGTAGACCAGGACGAGCGCCATGCCGATGTAGACGCCCGTGTTGATGTCCACCTCGAGGAAGCGCGAGAACACCACGCCGACGCCACGCATCTGCCCGGCGACGTAGGTGAAGCTCACGAAGATGGCGCAGACGACCGCGACAACCCGCGCTGTGTTCGAGTAGTAGCGGTCGCCGACGAAGTCAGGAACCGTGTACTTCCCGAACTTGCGGAGGTAGGGCGCAAGCAACAACGCGAGCAAGACGTAGCCTCCCGTCCACCCAAGCAGGTACACGGAGCCGTCGTAGCCCGCGAACGAGATGATGCCTGCCATCGACATGAAGCTCGCCGCGCTCATCCAGTCCGCCGCGGTGGCCATGCCATTGGCGACAGGCGGTACGCCTCCACTCGCGACATAGAAGTCCTTGGTGGATCGCGCACGGGAGGCCACTCCGATGCCGATATACAGGGCGAATGTCACGCCCACGATAATGAATGTCCACGTCTTGACGTCCACAGAACGACCTTCCCACGGCGGTTGCCGGAACAAAAATCAGCGCGCGAGGACCGGGCGCCCGGATCTGGGCGCCGACGGCATGAGCTCAATCGAGCTCGGTCTCGTCTCCGTACTTGCGATCGATGTCGTTCATGATCGCGACGTAAACGAAGATGAGGATCACGAAGACATAGATTGCACCCTGCTGTGCGAACCAGAACCCGAGGGGGAACCCTCCGATCTTGATGCTATTGAGGGCTTCCGCGAAGAGGATGCCTGCACCGTACGATACGACGAACCATATCGCGAGCAGGATCGACACGATGCGGAGGTTGGCTTGCCAATACCTCATCGCGCGGGACTTTTCCGGGGGGGAGAGATCTTCGGGGGTTTCGTCGTCCATCGGTGTATTCCTTGATCTCAGGTCGGGGCCCCTGGGGCGCCAACGCGGAGCAGCTCTTCGATGACGTTGGGATCGGCCAACGTGGAGAGATCTCCGAATCCGTCGCGCTGCCCTTCGGCGATCTTGCGGAGGATCCGGCGCATGATCTTGCCGGAACGGGTCTTGGGTAGGCCGGACACGAAGACGATGCGGTCAGGTTTCGCGATGGGGCCGATCGCGTGGCGGACCTGCTCTTTGAGGGCACCAATGAGCTCTTCCGGATCCCAGGAGGCGTCACCCGAGTCGGTCGCCGCGACGGTGACCCACGCCATGATGCCTTGTCCCTTGATCTCGTGCGGGAGCGGAACGACGGCCGCCTCGGCGACGGCATCGTGCGCGACCAGGGCGCTCTCGATCTCCGCGGTCCCAATGCGGTGGCCGGAGACGTTGATCACGTCGTCCACGCGACCGGTGACCCACCAGTAGCCGTCTTCGTCGCGGCGGCACCCGTCGCCCGTGAAGTAGAGCCCCGGGAAGCGCGAAAAGTACGTGCCGAGGAAACGTTCATGGTCGTTCCAGATCGTGCGGGCCTGCCCTGGCCACGAACCGGTGATACAGAGGAGACCTTCTCCGGGACCCTCGAGGGGACGGCCTTCGGCGTCCACCATCAAGGGAACGACGCCAAAGAACGGTAGCGTCGCCGATCCGGGTTTGCACGGCGTTGCGCCAGGGAGCGGAGCGATCATGATGCCGCCGGTCTCCGTCTGCCACCACGTGTCCACCACGGGGCAACGTCCTTCGCCCACCACGTCGTGGTACCAGAGCCAGACCTGAGGATTGATGGGTTCGCCCACCGTGCCCAGCACCCGCAACGAGCCTCGGGTTCCATTGACCCAACGATCGCCTTCCCGGATCAACGCGCGGAGGGCAGTGGGGGACGTATAGAGGATGGTCGCTTTGATGTCGTCGATGATGTTCCAATACCGGCCCGGGTCGGGCCAGGTTGGAATGGATTCGAAGATGACGGATGTAACTCCGTTGCACAGCGGACCGTAGACGATATAGCTGTGGCCAGTGATCCAGCCGATATCCGCCGCGCAGAAGTGGATGTCGTCTTCGCCCGCGTCGAACACATAACGGTGGGTGAGGGCCGTGTAGAGCAGATAGCCTGCTGTGGTGTGGAGGAGCCCCTTGGGCTTCCCCGTAGAACCCGAGGTATAGAGGATGAACAGCGGATCTTCCGAGGACATCCATTCGGCAGGGCACGCCGTCCGAAACCGGACCAAATGCTCGTGCAGCCAGAGGTCGCGCTCGGGATCCCAGGCGACCTTGCGGTCCACGTCTCGGCGCGCCACGAGGACGTGCCGAACCTGCTCGAGGCCGGCGACGGCTTGATCCGCCACTGCTTTGAGCGGCACCACCTTGTTCCCGCGCAACCCTACGTCCGCGGTGATGAGGATCTTCGCACCCGCGTCGACGATGCGATCGCGGAGCGCTTCTGCCGAGAAGCCCGCGAACACCACGGAGTGCACGGCTCCGATGCGCGCGCATGCGAGCATCGCGACGGGCAACTCTGGGACCATCGGAAGATAGAGGATGACTCGGTCCCCGCGCTCCACTCCGAGCGAACGCAGGAGGTTGGCCATCCGCCCCACGCGATGCTTGAGCTCGCGAAACGAGATCTCTTCGTACTCCCCCGGTGCGTTCTTTGCCCATATGAACGCTGTTTTGTCTGGGGTCCGATCCGCGTGACGGTCTACGCAATTGACGGCGACGTTCAGACGGCCGCCCGAGAACCACGTCATTTCCCCCGGAACCTGAGTTTCGGCGATTGCGTGGGGTTCATGATACCAATCCAAAGATTGGGCTTGCTCACGCCAAAAACCGTCGGGGTCCGCAATGCTGCGCTCGTAGAGCGCGCGATACTGCTGAAGATCTCGGATTCGAGCCCGTTCGGAGAACGACGGTTTCGGTGGGATGGTCGTTCGCGACTCACTCATACGCGGCGTAGGGTACCCAAGAGTGCAATCCTGGGGCCGAGTTTCCGCTACCGATTTCATGGAGCGAAATGGTCTCCGCAGACCTCGCTCCGTTTCGATTGGGAACGAGTTGTTACCTCAGGGAACGTTCCTATCCTTCACACGCGGAGTTTCGGCAGCTCTCCGCGGCGATCGTTTTCATTTGCGCGCGCGCGGGATTCCGAATCTGTGCCGGCGCTCCCACAACGACTTTCGGCTGATCCCGAGCCTGCGTGCGAGCTCGGTCTCCGAGAGCGTGTCTTGGTGATCGAGGACGAAGCGGCAGAAGTAGGCGTCGAGGGAGCAGTCGCTTTCTCCTGAAGCCGAGCCGCTTCCCGTCGGGCGGCAGGCGGCGAGCCCGAGCAGCTCTGGGCCAATGGGACCCGCGTCATGCAAAGTGACGGCGCGTTCGACCGCATGGGCGAGCTCGCGCACATTGCCTGGCCAAGTGTGTTGGGTCAGGGCGAGTTCCGCCGAACGCGAGAACGCGAGCGGGGTGCGACCCAAGCGTTCGCACTGTCGGTGGAGGAAGTGGACCGCCAACTCGAGCACGTCGTGGGCGCGATCGCGCAGCGGTGGGACGATGAGCTCGAGCACGCGGAGGCGGAAGTAGAGATCTTCTCTGAAGTCACCCGAAGCGACCAACGTCGGGAGATCGCGGTGCGTCGCCGCCAGCAGGCGAACATCGACGCGCTGCGTGCGGTTGGAGCCCACGCGGCGAACCTCGCCCTCTTGGACCAGCCGCAGCAGGCGTGCCTGCGCTTTGGGGGGGAGCTCCCCGACCTCGTCGAGAAACAACGTGCCTCCCGCGGCGGCCTGGACCAACCCTTGTGCGCCGACGACCGCCCCGGTGAACGCTCCACGCTCGTGCCCGAACAACTCGGACTCGATGAGACCATCCGGAATTGCCGCGCAGTTCACGGGTACGAACGGTTTGTTCGCCCGTGGACTCTGTTCATGGAGTGCCCGCGCGACCAGCTCCTTGCCGGTGCCAGACTCTCCGACGATGAGCACCCGGGCATCGCTCGCGGCGAGCTTCGCGATGTTTCGGCGGAGCGCCTGGATCGCGGAACTGCCTCCGACGATGCCGTGCTCTGCGGGCGGCGTGCCTCCTCGGTGTTGATCGATCGAAGAAAGTGCCCGAGTCACGACGCCCACGAGTTCCTCCGGACCGAAGGGTTTGGTGAGGTAGTCCACGGCACCGCGTTTCATCGCCGCCACCGCCGAAGGCACGTTCCCAAACGCGGTCATGAGGATGACAGGGACGCCTCCTGCCGAGCGCCCAAGCTCGATCAGCGCGTCGCCATCTCCCCCCGGCAACCGGAGGTCGGACACGATGAGGTCGAAGCCTGCGAGCCCATGCCCGGTCGCCTCCGTGACGTCCGCGGCCTCGACGACATCGTGGCCCTCTCGGCACAGCGCCCGCTTGAGCTCCGCCCGAATGACGGTCTCGTCTTCGACAACCAGGATCCGTGCTTGTAGTCCGGTGTTCATGATGCTTGCTCCTGACCCATCGGGAGGTTCACGCGAAAGGCACAGCCGCGCGGTTCGAGTTCGTGGCGGCTCGACCACGTGAGTGAGCCGCCATGTTCGGTGACGATGCGAAAACTGGTCGCGAGTCCGAGGCCCGTGCCGCGCCCGGGATCCTTGGTCGTGAAGAACGGCTCGAACACCCGTTCGGCGAACTCCATCGGGATCCCCGAGCCATCGTCGCAGACCTCGACGATCACGCGGTCCGCCGAGACGCGGCCGCTCACGACAATTGTCGCGCCCTCGGGGGATGCATCGATGGCGTTGGTGAGGAGATTGACCAGCACTTGGCTGAGGCCCTGCCGCTCTCCGAGCACGCACGCCCGCGGATCGATCTTTTGCTCGAAGCGCAGCGATTCACCGCGCGCGCGGGCGAGACGGGCGAGCGAGACGGCATCGTCGACCAGTTCGCTCAAGGCGATTCTCTGGCGCGGGCGGACCTCCGCGGGTTGCACCTGAGCGCGGGAATACACGAGCAACGCCCGCACGATCCGTTCGATCCGCTGCGCTTCCGAGACGATCGTTCCAAGGCGCGCGGGAAGATCGGGATCGGACCCGGCCGTGGGTCGGTGGAGCTCATTCGAGACGTTGCGCGCCACCATGAGGATGCCCGTGAGGGGGTTGAGCACCTCGTGGGCGACGCCTGCGGCGAGGCGTCCGATCGAGCGCAGGCGGTCGCGGTGGCTCAGCTCCGCGAGCATCGCCCGGCGTTCGGTCAGGTCTTCGACGACGAGCACCGCCCCCGCGGCGCCCTCCTCCAACGCGGTCTTGCGCACGCGCAAGATCCTTGGCGCGCCTCCCGAGCGCAACGTGTACTCGCGCTGCGCTTCGCTCTCTTGGCCGTGCATGTCCGAAAGGAGTCCACCCCAAGGGGAGGGGAGGTGTTCGAGGTGATCCCCGAGCACTTGTTCGGGCGTGAGACCCGTGAGCCGCGTGAGCGCGACGTTCCAGACGACGATCGCCCCATCGGCCTCGGCCGCGCATACACCGACGGGGAGCTCCGCCAACACCTGAGCGAGATAGCGGCGGATCGGCTCGAGGCCGGCGATCTGTGGGCCGCGCGTCCAAGGAGGATTCTCGGGTGGGCGGGCCTCGAGCTCCGCGGCGAGCGCAGCCAGGGTCGAAGGTTCCGACGCCGAACTCCCAATCAAGTCCGCTGCCGCCAGCGGCCCCAAGTGTTCCGCCAGGTTCACCTCGATGCGGCGCGTGAGCTCGCGAAGCGGTAGCGCGCGGCGTTCGTCTTCGTCGAGACCGAGTTGCTCGAGCGCCAGTTTGAGTTCGAGATCGGCCCGGGCAGCGCCCAGGACCGCGACCAACCGCTCGCGCAGCTCCGCCACTTGGACCCCGCGGCCGCGCACCTCCACCGCTTGCGGACGGACGCAAGCTGCAGCGACGGCGGCTTCGGCCGGTCGTTGCCGCTCCGTGAGGGACACGAGCACGTACGCCCCCGAGTTGATGAGCAGGCTGAGCCACAGCGCGGGCGCGAACGCTTCTGCCGGCGTTGGCGAGGGCTTGCCCACGAGCGCCAGCACGAGTGGTTCGAACGCTGCGTCCACGAGCGGAAGCACAGCCACGACGATCCACACCCCGATCCCGAGTGCGAGGCCCGCGACGAATCCGCGACGCGTCCCCCGCGGCCACAGCAATGCCCCCGCGACGCCCGGCACGAGTTGCGCGACCGCGGCGAAGCTGACGAGGCCCAGGTCGACCAGCGAGCGGCTGTGGGCGAGGAGCAGGTGGAGGGCAAACCCGGACAGGACGAGCCCCACGATCACCACGCGCCGCACCCAGCCGAGGCGCTGCAACAGCCACCGCTCTCCAGCCAGCGGCAGCACCATGTGATTGACGATCATCCCCGACAACGCGATCGAAGACACGAGCACCATCGCGCTCGCAGCCGACAATCCCCCCGCGAACACGATGAGCCCCAGACCGTGGCGCAGCCCGAGCTCGACCACCCACATGTCCGGGCTCGTCGACATCCCCGGGGTGGCCTGCCCAGCCCACAGCAGGATCGGCAGCGGCAAGTTGAGCAGTAGGAGCAGCAGCGGCAGCACCCACGTCGTGTGGCGCAACGCTGCCGCTCCACGCTCACCTTCGCCCGCGAGCACGAACGCCACGTGGAACTGGCGTGGCAGCAGGAACGCCGCCACGAACGACGCCATGCACAGCGCCGACCACGATTGTCCGCGGACCGGCGCAAACATTTGCGTCAGCGCCTCGGGGTGCTCCGCGAGCCATGCCTCGAGCCCCGAAAACCCTCCGAAGACACGCACGAGCGCGAACGCCCCCACGAGCAGCAAGACCCCCATCTTCACGATCGACTCGAGCGCAAGCGTCGCGAGCAGCCCCGCCCCGCGCTGCCGAACATCCGCCCATCGCACCCCGAGCACCGCAGCGAACACGCACAACATGGCCGCGTAAACGAGTTCGATGCCCTCCGCCGCACTGCCTCGGCTCAGCATGGCCCCCGTATCCACGATCGCGCGCAGCTGCAGCGACAGATACGGAAGCAGCGCGATGACCAGGAACGCGCTGACCATGACCCCGGCGAGTTGCGACTGGTACCGCAGCGCCAGCAAGTCCGCCACGCTTGCCAGCCGATGGCGCCGCACCAGCACCGCGAGCGGTTGCCACAGCAGCGGAATGGCCAGGCACGAGATCGTGACCCCCAGATGGATCGCCAAGAACCCGTACCCGTGCCCCGCCGCGAACCCCACGCTCCCGTGGAAGCTCCACGTCGTCGCGTAGACCCCGAGCGCCAGCCCCACCACGATCGGTCGGCGCGCGAGCGCGGTCAGGGACGCCGACCGTTCCACCGCCTCGGAGATCCACGCCAGGACCGCCAAGTAGAGGGCCGCGCCCACGATCGGGAGCCACCACATCGCTACGCGTCTCCGTTCGTGAAGGCCCGCAAGGCCCCAATCCCCACCAGCAGCGCCCACAGCCCGAAGGGGGACCACCACGGGGCCGCCTCGTGTGCCCAGAGGACGCGCCCCGCCACCAGGGCCACCGCGGCCCCGACGACCACGACCACGTCGAGCGCTCTGCGGTCTTCGCTATCGCGCAGCATCACGGCCGCGATTGTATCGAAGCGGGCGTTCCCGAGACACGGCGGGGCACGAGACCGCCCGGCGGGGCGCGCGGAGCGGGTGCTGCTCCGGAAGATTGAGACCTACACGGGGATCAACCCAACGCGCGGGTTCGCCCCTATCAACGCGGGGCTCCGCTCGGTTGCGCGTACGCCTCACTGACAACCGAACTGATGGGTCCCGACCTGAGGTCCTGCGACGCCGCCTTCGAGTTCCTGCTCGATGATGCCGCCGTTCACGTCGTGAATACGCACTCGGTAGGTGAGGTTTCCGTTCGGCTCTTCGGTGAAGAAGAAATTCGCGGGGTCCCGTACCGCGTCCACCCAAGATCCGTCCTTGTGTTGGTATTGTGCACGGGCGATTGGAAACTCGTGCTTCATGACCACGAAGGCTTTGTAGTAGACGTTGTCGGGCTCGCGGAGCTCGATCGCGATGGGCTCGGTCAGTCCGCAGGGCACGACATTCCAGCTGACGCCGCCGATGTCACCTGTGCCCGTGTTCGTCAAGGTTTGGAACGCCTGACGACTCAGGTCGATGTGGCCATTGGTGCAGGTTGGATTCGATCCGACAGGGCACTCGTCGGCGACGGTGATACGGACCATTCGGCCCTGGTAGTTGAGGTCGACACACGACCCGCATGCCGCGGCGTTGTTGTAGTCCGCGGTGGCGATCGCTCCGAAGAGACGTGAATCGAGGATGTTGTACACCTCGTCCCCGCCTCCGCCGTCGTCACCATTCCAATTCCGCGTCGACCCGAAGCTGCAATGGACATCCTGCGTGGCATCATTGGGATTGGTCAGGGTGCCCTGGGCAAACCAGTACACAGTGACTCCCGCGTTGCCATTGTACGCAGGAAGGTTCCCGGCGCAGGTGACGGGATTGCAGGTCCCCCCGTCGCAGTTCGTGCCGTTGGGGCAGTCCTCGGTCACCAGTGCCCCGTTTTCACAGCGAGCGACGCTGTTGGCGGAGGCACACGTCGGTGGCTCGTCGCAGACCTCCACGGTCCCGCTCTCCGAGGAGCTCTCCTCCTCTTCGGTGACGGTGCTCTCCTCGCTCGTGGACGCGGTCGTGCTGGTGCTGTCCTCGGTGGTGCTTGCCTCGCCTTCCTCGGACTCGGACCCGCTCGACGAGCTCTCGCTCTCGGACTCCCCACCTTCGCTCTCCGACTCCTCCTCGCCGGAAGAGCCTTCCTCGTCGTCCCCCGACTCGCTGTCATCCTCGTCGCCGGAGTCGTCGCCTGCGGAGGCTTCCATGGGCCCGGGGGCGGTGCAGGAGGTCAAGAGACCGAGAGCGACGGCAAGGGGGGAGCGGCGGAGCGCAAGCGTCATCGTTCCCGACTTTACCAAAGGGGTCGGGCATGGATTTCGGGAGATTGACCAGCGCCGAGCGCGACGCGGCAGGTTTAGGCGAAACCTTCGCTATGCAGCCCACGTTGTCGTCGGGAGTTGTTGCGCGGTTCGGTGGTTTCCCGTGGCCTATGCACCGCTGATGCAAGCTTGGTCTCAGGCGGGCTCGAATCCACGGAACGACCCGCAAGAAGCCCCGCAGGGTGGCACTTCGCGGTGGAACCCTTTCTCGCGACCGAGCCGCTTGTCTTCCAGTCGAGCGACGGCGGCTACAAAACCGTCTCGCAATGAAGACGCGACAAGATCCTCGGCCGCGGATCAGGGGTACCCGGTCGTGTGGCGGCCGATCTCCACGACGTCGCCGTGCTCGGTGACGGGTCTCGTACACCATGCCGCCCTGGCTTGTCACCGCGACGCGGTCGGCGAGGGCAAAGATCTCGTCCAAGTCGGCGCTGAGGGATGAACACGGCTGTGCGAAGCGAGCTTGGTGGGCCCGTGAGAGGATTCTCGGCGAAGGCAGCGAAGTCGAGGCCAAAACAGGGCTTGGCGACGAGGAGGAGACCTCGCGTTCGAGCTCGCGTGCAACTAGGGAACGCTGGAAGCTCCCCCGACAAGTGTGCCGGTGGGGGCATCGGGGGAGGGAGTCTTCATGTGCACCAAGGCTTTTCTGATGGATGCGTGGGTGGGTCTCGTCTATCGCTCGGCGACGCACCGCGCGTAGAGTTGTAAGAACCCTTCGCCGTACTGGTTGACGGTTCCGCTACCAGGGATTGCTTGCCAATGGGCTGTCCCCGTCGAATAGGTCCTCGACCAAAACGCCTGAATCTGAAATGGTTCGCAACTTTCCTCGCCATCCAATTCCGGCACCCAATAGCATCCTTGGTCGGGCCCTTGGCCATCCGTGCAAGCCCGGCATGTGGCGGGGAAAGTCATCGCGGGATCGCAAACTGGAGCGTCGCAAGATGGGGAGAACTCGCAGGCGCTGAGCACGTTCGCACCACCTCGCGTCCCATCGTCGCAACCTCGGAAGATCCCAAACCACTCATTGAGAGTTGGCAGGCGCCAATGGGTCGCTCCTCCTACAGTGAGGTCCTCGCAGTAATCCTCCGCAACACTGTAGCTCAATGGGTCATCACTAATGCCATAGTCCCAGCATAGATCGGTGCTTGGGTCACAGTACGCTGCGCACTCAAGTGTTGGAGCGCAGGTGGCCGTTTCTCCCGAATCCGTGCATGTCTCATTCGCGGCGCATTGATCGATCGTCTGGAAGGCGGTCTGCGGCACACGGGCTCCGGTGCATGCTGAAGCCGTCCCAGTGCAGTACTGACTGACCTCCCGGCGTTGAGCCGCTGCACCACAAACTGAACCCGGCGAGCAATTGCCTTCTGTAGTCTCATCGCAAACTGTAGTCGTCGGCAAGAAACAGCTGCGTGCTTGTTCGGCGGCCGTGTCACAACTCGATCGGTCGCAAGGGCCATTTCCACGGCACCGGTCTCCAGCTGGGAACTCGTGTTGGCACTGTGCCGATGCACTGCAGCTATCGGAACCGTTGCAGAAGACCCCGTCGTCGCATCTCGTGCCAGACTGGGCATTTGTCCATGCTGTCACGTTGATGGTCGAATCACAGATCTGACATGGATTGTTTGGGTTCTGAGCGCCGTGGCCAAAGCACACCCCGTCGATCGTGCAGAACGAAGATTGCACAACGCATTCACCCCACTGCCGGTTCTCAGGGTCACACGCTTGGGTTGCGCAATCGGCACAGGCTCTGCTTTCATCGCCAACGCAGGGACATCCGTCATTCTGGCCATCGTTGCAGTTTGCGTCGTCACCGACTTCCGAGCAGGAGTCGTATTCCTGAGGAACCGTACCCCCTTCGCACGGCCCCCAGGCATTGCCGTCACAGGTTTGGAGACCAAGCTCGCAATTGCCAACGGCGGTCCCGCACTCGCGCGTCTCGTTTCCCGTGCACGAACAAGATTCATTCGGTATACCGTTGCAGTTATTGTCCGCGCCTGCGACCTCGCAGGAATCAAAGTCCGCTGGAGCGGCGGCACCCACACAGGATCCCCAGCTTCCGTCGTCGAGGCATCTTCGTGTTCCCAGGCGACAATCACCCAGGAGCGGCCCCATCATCTCCGGGAGAGGGATGCCGTTTGGCGTCTCCCAGCAACTTTGCTCGTCCCCTATTTCACAATCAGGAGTCGAAGATGTCTCTGACGCGGCATCGGACGAGCTCTCTTCGAGGAAGGAGGTCCCTTCAGACGAAAGGCAATTCCCAGCACTGCCTTCTTCGCAGATGCTTGAATCGGTCGAGCTGGTCGAAGTCGACTGTGTGGAGGTTTCCTCACCAGAACTTGAGGTTACGGTACTCGTCGATGATGCGGCCGATGTTGTCGAGGATCCATCGGTTGCTGGAGACGGGGGCGAGAAGCACCCTGCGGGAACAGGAAGCAGTAGTCCCGCCGCAAAGATGTAAGGAATAATACCGATAAGGTGCAGGTTGATCCCGCCGCCAGCAGGTGCTCGCATGGTTCGAAGCTACGCGTAGCGCGGCCAACGATCAAGCTGAAAGCAGCGTCCGAAAAACGCAGACGGTGAGTGGCCTCCATGGCGTAGCCAACCCCGTAGGAACCGTGCAAGTTGGCTGTTCGCTCCAGTTGCAGGCATCACCGGCCGGTCGGCCGGTGATGCCTGCAAGGGAGGTGAGCGGGGGCAGCGTCGCGCGTCTGCCGCCGCGTGCGGTCTAGAGCGTCAGTACGAGCCCTACTCGCCAAACGAAATGCTTGTCGTTGGCGCGGAGACCCAACGACCGCTGCGAATGCTGTGCGGTTCCAAGGTGGGAGTGACCAAGATACCGCGAGGTTGTGACTTCAAGAGGTCTCTAAGCTATCGTAACGATACAACCGGTGGGGGTAAACGTTCATTCTCACCGTGATCGAGTCACGCTATTGCGAAATCTAGGCTTCCGTTTGGCTGACGGCAAGGGTGTCCGCCGAAGCCGTCGGCGGCCGAGCATTCCGAGAGCGGAGGCAGAAGCCGTCGAAGTGGCTTGGAACGTCCTGCGCGTCACCAGGATCCGGCGCAGCGTTCGTCGCTCTTTGGAGTCGACGAGGCGGCGCGATACCGCAAGTTTCCGAGCACTCTGACTGACGGCCATCTGCGCAAACCGCGCAGAGACGTCGATTCCCGCGCCTGCACGGGTTCCGTCGTCTTGGCACGGGACTTCGGGTGCCGAAGCGCTCGGCGTGGAACCGGATCCACAATGCTGCTAATTCCGTCACGTACCTAACAGTCTTGGACTGCAAAACTGGCGATCTCCCGCGCTTCCTTGCCTCATGAGCGGCAGCGCGTGGCGTCTCCCGCTCTTCTCGCTCCCCTGCTGCTACAGATCGCTCACGGATGGCTTCGAGTGCGGGGGCGACGAGAGACCCGAGCGTCTTGACAGTCGTCAGGATCTGCCGGCAAATTGCGATCAACACCAACATGGAACTGCGTCGACGCCGCGAAGCTGGAGCCTCGATGCGTGGATCAACGGAAGTTTTGAATATGGACTCAAAGAAGCTATCCAAAGTGTGCTCACTCTTGATGCTGCACGTCGGATTGAGCGCCTGCTTCGCTCCCAAGGGCGAAGAGAGCACCTCCAGCGCCGAGGATGACGAAGGATCAGACGGGGAGGTGGACGAAGGAGGTGAGGACGACGAGGATGGGTCGGCAGATGACTCTGGCTCCAGCGACTCGAACGACGAATCCGATTCGAGCACGACCTCGAGCACCACAGACGACCCGTCGACAACCGCGGGCGACGAAGACGAAGACGAAGGCGACGCATGCGAGCATGAGTGCCTAGAAGAGTGCACGGCCTGGGGTGGTGAGGTGATGGATGGCACATGCAGCGGCGGCGCGACGTGCTGCGCAGGTGCCACCGTTCCGAGCGAGACGTCGGACTCGGACGAATCGGGTAATGACGCCGATAGCGACACCAGTAGCGATACCAATGTCAGCGGTGGCGGAGATATCGACTGGATTCACGGCGATGGCAACTTTACGTCGCCCAGAGAGGACATGGCGGCGGAATGCGAGCTGAGTGGTGAGTTGCCGTCGAACTACGACAATGACAAGCTGCCTGATCCGTTCTTGAAGTTGGATGGCACGCGAATCTCCGCGAAGTCTGAGTTCCTCTGCTTGAGAAAAGAGCTCGAAACCGCGGTCGGGATGACTGCCCACTCCATGAAACCAGCACCCCCCGAAAGCGTGAGTGGGTCCGTGAGTGGCGGAATGATTCAGGTTTCTGTGACCGACAACGGACAAACGGTCAGTTTCTCCGCGTCGTACAGCCTACCAGGAAACGCGCAAAGACCCGCGCCAGCAGTGATCGCCATCGGCGGCGGGGGTTTTGGAGGTGGGGCGCTCTTGGGTGGTATCCTCAATGAGGAAGGGGTTGGAACAATCACGTTCAACGAACAGAGCATCTGCGCTGAAGGCAGTGGCGGTGGCACCTTCTCGACGCTCTACGGCAACAGTCATAGTTGCCAGGTCGCGTGGTCTTGGGCTGTCAGTCGGATCATCGATGTCATTGAGCAGAATCCAGGCGAGCTTGATCCTTTTGGGATCGGAATGACAGGTTGCTCGCGCCTCGGAAAAGTTGCCTGGTCGATGGGCGCTTGGGATCAACGCGTCGCACTAACGATCCCGCATGATCCGGGGACTGGCGGGATCGCGTCCTGGCGTATTGCGAATAACCCCGGCAACTGTTGCAATGGTGACAACAACAACGAGGCTCCCCAGAGTCTTGGCTCCTGCTGTTCGGAGGCCCGCGGATGGTTTGGACCGGAGATGTGCGGGGGAGCGAACTATCAGAACAACCCGAATTCGATGCCCGCGGACTCTCACTTCATGGGCGCGATGTACGCGCCGCGTGGGATGCTCATTCTGGACAACCCGTTCATTGGCCACCTGAACCCAATTGGCGGACACGTAGCTGCCCAGGCCACGCTGGAGGTCTATAAAGCCTTGGGTTTTGAGAAGAACCTCTACTATTTCTCCGCACCAGGGGATGGACAACACTGTCTCTTCAACCCCGAGGCTGCGCCCATGACACGCAGCGCCGTTCGTGCGTTCCTCACGCGAACGGAAGAGCCGAATGGTGGAATCTTGATTCACGAGTTTGAGCCAGACAGGGCAGCCAAGATGTACGGCGAATTGGCCGATTGGGCCGATTGGACCGCTCCGACCCTGGAGTAGCTCGAGCGCGCTCGCGGGACGCCCCTGCGAGCATTTGCGGTACGCGGGCCTGCAATCGTGCGAAGCGGCGTGACCGCCCTTCTTGTCAGCCGCTCGTTCAGCGAGCGGTTGGCGTAGGTGGGCTCGTTGGACGCGCACGCACTTCACACGCCAGCTCCGCCCCCGCCCGTCTCGACCCCCTCCAGCGTCGCGAACACCTCCTTGATCACCCGCCACACCGCGTCGATCCGCGGCACCTCCCGCAGCGGCGCCGGCGTCACGAGCCAAAGATCCAGCTGCGGCCCCACCGGCAGCCCCACGTCGAGCTCGACGAGCTCCGGGTCCGCGCGAAGCATGGCCCGCGGAATCAAGCCGACGCCGACGCCCTTGCGGATTGCCTCGATCTGCGAAACGTAGCTGCGTGTCACGAGCACCGGCGGGCGCGCGACATTGCGCGCGAGCCAAGCGTGTTCGGGGACGGAGAGGGGTGAGAGGTCGATGGCGACCCACTCGAGTGCGGCGAGCTCGACGTTTTGCCAGGAGCGGTGACCCAGGACGGCGGTGGGCATGCGGCCGAGCCACTGGGTCACGAGGTCGCCGGTGGTGGGTCGAAAGAAGCGCAGGGCAATTTCGGCTTCGTGGTGGCCAAGGGGCGCGACTTCGTCGCCGGTGATGAGCTCGAGGGCGAGGCCGGGATGGCGGCGTTTGAGTTCGGGGAGGACGATGGGCATCACGACGTGGATGGCGAGGCCTTCCGTCAACGCGAGGCGGACGCGCCCGGTCGCGGACCGATCCTGGGCGCCGGCGTCGTCGAGGAAGGCCTGGACGGCGGCTTCGATGGCTTCGGCGCGAAGGGCGAGGCGCTGGCCGAGGGGGGTGAGGGTCGAGTGGGTCGTGCGTTCGAAGAGGCCCGCGGCGAGCTCGGTCTCGAGGGCGGCGATGCGGCGGCTCACGGTGGATTGCTTGACGCCGAGGAGGCTCGCGGCTTTGGTGAAGCTCCCGGCTCGGCATACGGCGAGAAAAACGCGGGCGTCGTCCCAGTCCATGCCTTCATGCATCGCATCCATGCGGCGCGAGGTCTACCGTCAGGGGCCGAGCGGCGCTTTCTTGGTTGCATGAAACAGGCGCTCTTGATCCTTGGGAACCCTCGTGCGGGGAGCTTCAGTCACGCACTGGCGGAGGCGTACGCTCGCGGGCTCGAGCAGGCGGGTGTCGCGGTGCGGTGGCTCGATCTCGGAAGGCTGGCGTTCGACCCCATCCTGCGGCACGGGCACTCGCGTGAACAGGCGCTCGAGCCCGATCTCGTGCGGGCGCGCACCGAGATCGAGGCGGCGGGGCACGTCGCCTGGTTCTTCCCTACGTGGTGGGGGAACTTGCCGGCGTTGGTGAAGGGCTTCGTCGATCGCGTGTTCTTGCCGGGTTGGGCGTTCCGGTACACGGGGCGTGCGTTGCCGGATGGGCTCATGCGCGGACGAACCTCCCGCGTGGTGAGCACGATGGATAGCCCCCGATTCTGGTATCTCCTCTATCACTTCGCGGCGATCCGAGGATCCTTCGTGCACGCAACGTTGCGCTTCGTTGGGTTCCAACGCGTCCAATCGACCATGATCTATGGACTGCGCACCTTCTCCGAGCGACGCAGAGCGGAGGTTCTCCGCGCGATGGAGCAGGTTGGTGGGAAGGACGGGGCCAAGCTTCTGCGCAGCCACGGTGGAGCCGGTCACGGCGTGCTGGCAGGTGCGCGAGAGGACGGCGCGTAGTCGCACGGCGTTCTGGCAGCGAGTGAAAGGACGGCGCGTAGTCGGTCACGGTGTGCGGGCAGGCCTGCGAGAGGACGGCGCGTAGTCGGTGACGGCGTGTTCGCAGGCGTTCGAGAGGACGGCCGGTTGTCGGTCACGGCGCGCTGCCAGGCCTGCGCGAGGACGGAGCGTCGTCGTTTGTGGGCTGGGGCGGTGCCGTGAGGAAGGAAAGGAGGAGGCACCAGAAGCAGAGGACGAGGTTGAACAGGGGGACCTGCAGGGGACTTGGGAGCGCGTAGACGATGGCGACGGCAGGGATCCAGACGGCCCATGTCGAGAACAACACGAGCAGCGTGCGCCTGAAGGCGGATTGCTCGGCGAGGGCCGACCTGACTCCAATCCACGAGAAGTCGCGATCCTTCCAGAGAAAGAACAACGTCTGAGTCGGGGCGGCCCATAGCGGGTTGTAGACGAACTGGTCTACGACCGTTTTCGAGAGAATGGTTGTCCACGTCGCGTCGTCGCCAAAAAGCCAGGCTTGGGTTCGGTAGAAAGCGTCGACTTCGACGCCCTTGCAGAACCAGAACGAGACATAAAAGAGCAGCTCGCGACCCGCGCGGTGCGTGGGGATCTTCCCCGAAGCGCGGAGGATCAAGAACGGGATCAATCCGCCAAAGGCCGCCGTGGAACAGGCGGAGAAGTAGAATCCCTGGCGCTGTTTCAAGCGTCCGAGCTGGTCGAGCAGCTCCGCCGCGGATGGGATCGTGAAGTAGGCGATCACGATAGCGACCGCGAACGCCTGGAGGATTAGACCCGGCACGAGGTTTGCCCGCATCGCGCGGAAGGCTTGGCTCAGCAGGTGGTTCATCGCGTGGGACCTCGCCATACCTGACCTCGTTCGAAAATGGTACGCGTGGACGCGTCGGCGCCCATCGGTTATCCGGCGACTTCGGTGCAAACTCGCCGGGCGGGATTCAGGTGGAACCGAAACTGCGAACGTTGCAGTCCGTGTGATAGCGTTCGTCGCCATGAGGAACGTGATTGCTGCGTGCGCGCTCGCAGTGGCTTGCTTCGGGTGCAAAAAGGACCAACCCGAGACGACGACACCTGCGGCCTCGAGTTCCACACCGGCAGCGCCTACGACGGTGTTGTTGGCAACGTATGGGGCGAACTCGGGGGTGACGGACAACGTCCGCAACGAGTGTACGCTCGAGCATAAGGTCGCCGAGTACATCGTCGAGGCGGCTCCGGGAGCGAGCGTCGGTGCCGCGGGGACGCCAGGGCGGGTACTTGCGGTGGAGATCACGACGGTGATCGGGGCCGGTGGTGGTGCTTGGAGCGGTGCGAAGTCCCTCGAGCTGACGGGGACGCTCACCGAGAACGGCGCACCCATCGGTACGTTCCGGGGCCGTCGCTCGACGAGCGGTGGAGCGTTCGGGGGATACAAGGGCACGTGCACGCTGCTCCATCGCGACGCCAAGGCGCTGGGCCAAGACATCGCGGGATGGTTGGCGGCGCCAACCATGAATGCTCTCTTGGGCGAGCTGTAGCCGCGGCGGGAGCTCCCTCGGTGGCACCGCCCCGCGAAGGCGCGGCGGGAGGTGGCACCCCTACGGCTGAAGGATGTGGGCCGCGAGAACTCGCCCCGCGAAGGCGCGGCGGGAGGTGGCACCCCTACGGCTGAAGGAGATGGGCCGCGAGGACGCGGCCAATCTCTGCGTGGGCGGCAGACAACTCGTGCAAAGGGAGCTTGCTGCCGCTCAAATAGGCGGCGATGAACCATGCGGGACCGCCGGGGGGCCAAACCACGGCGACATCGTTGCAGGCGCCGCGGCGGCCCGTCCCCGTCTTGTCGCCCACGCGGAATGAATCTGGCAGACCCGCTCGCAGACGTGAGAGGCCAGTCTCCGCTTCGATGAGCCACTGCACCAGCCGCTCACGGAGGTGCGGGGGCAACACGTCACCGTCGAGGACGCGGCCGAGTGTTCGCGCCATCGCCTGCGGTGAAGTCGTGTCGCGCGGATCCGCGGAGGTGTTTTCGTTGAGATCGGGCTCGAAGCGATCGAGGCGGGTGACTTCGTCGCCGATCGAGCGCATGAACGCGGTGAGACCGGCGGGTCCCCCGACGCGCTCGAGCAGCAAGTTCGCGGCCGCGTTGTCACTGACGGTGACGGCCGCACGGGCCAAGGCCGCAACGCTGGCACCGCCCTCGTGCAAGCGGGCGCTGACGAAAGGCGCGTGCTCCACGTGAACCGAGGGCCCGAACGGAATCAGAGTGTCGAGCGCCAGCTCGGAAGCTGCGACCTTCGAGAGGATTGCGGCGGCGAGGACCCATTTGAACGTCGAGCACAGGGCGAAGCGTTCGTCCGGACGGTAGCTCAGGAACGTCGTGGAATGTGGAGAGTAGGCGAACACGCCGATCCTCCCGCCAATGCGGGTCTCGAGCTGGCGGAAGGCACGTTTCGGGTGCTTCGTGGGGACGTTCTTGGCGGTCGCGATGGCCGGCGGCAAGCCGCAGATCGCCGCGGTGGTGTAAATGACGAAGGTCCTGCGGTGGATCGGACGCATGCGCGCACCAGACGTCTCGAGGGCGGGGTTTTGTTCCAACATCGGACTTCGGGCGATCCCTGCGGGCGAGACGCGCGATTGTATCTACCCGGATTTGGTCGTGACGTCGTCGACTTCGTTCGGGCCCATCGTGCGATGGTCGAGTCTCCGACCGCGAGACGTCGTGGCAGCACCGATCGAGCGCTCGGGTTTCCAGGCAATGCGCTTTGTGGCAAGGTGTCGCGATGCTCGTGAACTCTCGGTGCGCGATATTGGCCGGCGTATGGGTCGCCGCTGTTGGATGCTCGTCGGATGACGTCGCGACGCAGCCGAGCGATGGTTCGTCCACGATGGCGGATGTCTGGACGACCACGGGAGGGACGACGTCCGAGCTGGGCACGACCTCCGGTGCCACGACCGCGGAGGATGGCGCATCGACGGACGAGACCACAGATGATACGACGAATGGTGCAACGAGCTTGGGCTCGGTGGAAGGCTCGGATGCCGTCATGACGTCTCCGGAGGAGGTGACGTCCGCGGACCCGGACGCGGGCGATGCGACGAACGAGGAGTCCACGGACGGACCCACGATCAGACCACGGCCGACGGCGGTCAACGACGCGTACGAGGCCTATCAGGGCCAAGCGCTCATCGTCGACGCTGCGCAAGGGCTCCTCGCCAATGACGACCATCCGACGGGTCTACCGATCTCGGTCGATCTCGCGGACGCGTGGACCGAATCATGGGCGGGGGCGAGACTGACGCTCGGAGCCGATGGTAGCTTCGAGTACATTCCAATGCCCGGATTCTCGGGACGCGACGAGTTCCGCTACATGGCCGTCGACAGCGAAGGTGGTATGGCGCCCGCATGGGTCACGATCGAGGTCCACTCCTCGATCACCGCTCTGGACACGGTGATTTCGGGCGAAGACGGCTTCGTGATCGAAGGGGATACCGCCCTCGGGCAGCTCGGCCATGGGGTCGACATCGTGGGCGACGTGAATGGCGACGGCCTCGACGATGTCGTCGTCGGAATGATCAGTCAATCGATCGACCGTCCGGTCGCCGCGGTCGTGTTCGGCCGGGCGCGCGGCGAGCCTGCTTCATTGACGGATCTGCTGGCGGGCACCGGCGGATTCGTGATTTACCCCAGCGAGTTCCGTCTCGGGTCATACTTGATCTCGAGTCCCAGGGCCGCGGGAGACGTGAACGGGGACGGTCTCGCAGACATCGTCATGAGGCTGTCCGAAGGTGCACCGTCCTCCCGGGGGGCAGTCGTCGTGTTTGGCAAGGCGGATACGGACCCCGTGGACCTCGCGGAAGTGGGGGATGGGACCGGCGGATTCGAGATCCTCGCCGCCGCGGCGACCCTCGAGTCGGCGAGCGGTGCAGGGGATCTCAACGGTGACGGACTTGGTGAGGTCATTTTGGGGGCGGGCGTAAGCCCCTACATCGTCAACGGACAAGCAGGGACGACGGCGGTCAACCTCGTCAACCTCGGAGAGCGAGGGACGGCGATCGTCTCTGAAAACGGGCTCGCCGGGCTCGGAACTGTCGACGGAGGGCAGGACGTCAACGGCGACGGGGTCTCGGATATCGCCTTCGACGCCGCGATCCCCTACACGTACGGCGAACAGAGGTGCGTCGTCGTCTTTGGTGCGCCGTTCGGCCCACTGCTCGAGTTGAGCGACGTTGCCGCGGCGGGAGGTGGCTACGAGATCATCATCGACGAGCTCGGGTACGGTAGCATCACGTACACGGGCCACTCGTGCAAGTTGGTCGGCGACGTCAATGGTGACGACCTCGCGGACATCGCGATCACTGGAAGCGTCCCCAGTGGCGACTACGGGTCCTTTCCGGCGACGATCGTGGTATTTGGCAAGTCCGATTCCGCGACATCGGTGATCTCGGGGGGGCGGCCCGGCACGGGCGTCGGCTTCACCGTGGACGGCCTCGACGGCGCGGTCGATCAGGCAGGCGATGTGAACGGCGACGGACTGGGAGATCTCATCTTCGGGCATCCGTACTTCTACGCCCCGGCCGGCAAGGCGTTCGTGGTGTTCGGTGGAACCGGCTCGCATTCGCGTCTCGCGACGGACATCGAGATTTCCGTCGGCGGCTTTGCTTTGTGGCGGCCCGAAGATAACGACGAGCTCGGGGCGGAGGTCAGCGGCGGTGGCGACATCGACGGCGATGGGCGCCAAGATTTCGTCCTCGCCGCGCCAGGGTCCAACGGCGAGCGAGGGCGGGTCTATGTCGTGCTTGGATCGCTCGGAACGAACGAGTGAACTCCCGCGCGCGCGAGCGGCCTGAGCGCGCCGGAACCCGGCGCGACGGCTCGAGTTCACGCAAGCGAGGGCGGTGGTAGAGTGCTTGCCGTGAGGCGATCTCCATTCCTCGTCGGCGTCGCGTGGGTCGTGGGTGCGTGCGCTGATCCGGGCATACCGCACGGGGTAGGCGACGATACCGTGGACGCGACCTCGGGGACCTCCGACGAGGTCGAGGGCACCGTCGGGAGCACCGCGGAAGATGCTTCGGAAGCGAGCTCACTCGAAACGGGAGGCACGCTGGACGCGAGCAGCTCGGGTTCCGAGGATGGTCGCACCGCCGAGACGACGGCTTCGAGCCCGACGTCGACCAGCACGGACGACGGCGCGAACGACGACGCCGATGCGACGACCGGAAGCGGTGAGGAGTCACCCGCGGAGAGCGACGGCGCAGCCGAGTCCTCGACGGGAGGCACGGAGATCCCACCTGCGACCTGGCCCCAGATCAACGGAATCCAGTGGTCCGATGTCGACGGACGCGCCATCCAGGCGCACGGCGGCGGGATGTTGAAAGTTGGCGAGGACTATTACTGGTTCGGCGAGAACCGCAACCCCGACGGGACGTTCTTCGCGGTCTCTGCGTATCGTTCTCGCGACCTCCAGCGCTGGGAGCATGCACACGACGTCCTGACGATGAACTCGGACGGGGACCTGCAACCCGCCAATATCGAACGACCCAAGGTCGTCTACAACGCGTCCACGGGAAAATACGTCATGTGGATGCATTGGGAGAACGGCCGTGACTATGGCGAGGCGCGAGCCGCCGTCGCGAGCTCCGATACCGTCGATGGCGACTATACGTATCACGGTAGCTTCCGTCCCCTCCAGGATACGGGGGTGGTCGATCACGACAAACCGGGGTACATGTCCCGGGATTGCACGTTGTTCGTGGACGACGATGGCACCGGGTACTTCCTGTCGGCTTCCAATGAGAACTACGATCTCCACCTCTACCGCCTCTCGAGTGACTACTTGTCGATCGAGCGCCGTGAGGCGCTGCTATTCGAGGGCGGGCACCGTGAGGCGCCCGCGCTGTTCAAGCGAGGGAATGTCTATTTCTTGCTCACGTCTGGGTCGACGGGGTGGTCGCCCAATCAGGCGCAGTACGCGACGAGCACCTCGCTTGGGAGCGGCTGGTCCAACATGCGAAACGTGGCCGATGGGACCACGTTCCACTCACAGTCGACCTATGTGTTGCCGGTAGAAGGCTCAGGGGGGACGTCGTTCCTCTACCTTGGGGACCGCTGGGCGGGCGCGTGGAGCGGGCGCGTGAATGATTCGAGCTATGTGTGGCAGCCGATCTCGTTCCCGAGTGACACGAGCATGGAGATGACGTGGTCCAACACGGTCGAGATCGATGCCGAGGCAGGCGTCGTGTCGGGCGCCGTGAATACGTTTGCGTTCGTCAACAAGCGGAGTGGCCTGGCGCTCTCGGTCGAGGGCCCTGCGAGCGAAGACGGCGCGGATGTCGTGCAGCGCGAGCTCGCGGACCAGGCGAGCCCGCAGTGGCGCTTCAACTACGACGGCGAGGGGCACTTCAGGCTTACGAACGAGGACGGCGGCAAGGTCCTCGACGTTCCGGACGAGTCCGAGGAACCGGGGGTGGCGGTGCACGTGTGGGAAGATCTCGGCGGGGACAACCAGGGCTGGCTGCTCATCGATCTCGGGGAAGGCGAGTACCGCGTCCGCAACAAGAAGAGTGGACTCTACCTGGGGGTCGTGGCCGGGGCGACGAACTCGGGCGCGCGCGTGGAGCAGCAGCAAGAGAGCGCCACGGACGAGCAGGTCTGGAGCATCGAGGTGTTCGAGGATTGATGGGCGCTACGCCCCGCGAGGGTCAGCCGTGCGTCGGAGGGCCCCGAGCGCGGTGATGATCCGGGCGTCGCGGCGGTAGATGTCGTCGCGGAACTGGACGGTCCCATCCGCCTCGACCCACGCCGTCCAATACGTGAGGTAGACGGGGATCGGGTCCTTCAGCCAGATCGTCTGTTGGCGTCCGGAATCCACGGCGGACTCGATGCTCGCGAGTGGCCAGGCGGGGTCGCTGGCCAGGAGCCTCGCTGCGAGCGCGACGGGGTGCTGCAAGCGGATGCAGCCCGAGCTCAGGGCACGGGCGCTCGCGTCGAAGACCTCGCGTTCCGGCGTGTCATGCAGGTAGATGTTGTGGCGGTTGGGAAACATGAACTTGAGCCGTCCGAGCGCGTTCTTGGGTCCGGGGCGCTGACGCAGCCGGTAGGTCGAACCCTTGGTGCCTACGCTCACGGTGGACCAGTCCACGCTCTTTGGATCGACCTCGCGCTCGACGCCCCCTTCGATCTTGAACAGGCGAATGCCCTTCTCCTCGACGATGCTTCCGTCTTTGCGGATCTTGGGGATGAGGTCCTTGCGCGCGAGTTTGGTGGGGACGCTCCACGTTGGGTTGAGGACGATGTGGGTGATGCGATCGTTGAAGATGGGGGTCTGCCGGTACTCTTTGCCGACCGCCGTGCGCATCCGCTCGATTGGTTTCCCTTCCTCCACGATGTAGAGCTCGAACGCGGCGATGTTCACGACCACGATGAGCGGAGGCGTTTCGTCGGGGAGCCAACGCCATCGCTCGAGGTTCGCCTCGATTTGCTCGATGCGTTTCTCGACGGGGACGTTGAGCGCTTTGATCGTCGGCGGGTCGAGAACGCCGGACTCCGCGAGGCCATGCCGTCGCTGGAAATGTGTCAGTCCATCGCGGAGCTCGGTCTCGGATCCGCTCGGAAGATCGTGGCTGGCGACGAGGCGCTCACGCAAGGTTTGGTCCGATGCCGCGGGGTCGATTCGCGGCCAGCCGCCGCGCGCCTCGGTTTCCGCGAGCCCTCGTCGCGCTTCGACGAGTCGCTGGTACATCGGGCGGCGTGCCGCCAGGTGCGAGAGGATGGGTTGCTCGCCGCGCTCGAGCGCTTCGAGCAGGACTCGACTCGCATCGGGAACGTGGCGTTCGACGTCCAAGGCCTCCCCGAACGCATGGGGATCGACCTGCCCGCCGAGAATGAGCTGCATGGCATGCAAGAGACCGTCGAGGAGCAGAAACTCGGTCTCGATCGTGCCGGCGGTCGCATTCGCGAGGCGGTCCTTCAAAATCGGGACGTGGAATGCTTCGGGACGTAGGCCATGGTTCTTCGTGGAGTCGAGCTGCTCGAGCACTGCAGCCTGTTCGGCGGCACGATCGGGAGTTCCGACGAACACCGGTACATAGTGGCGATGCTCGTAGAACGCGCTCAGGAGATCGAACACTGCGAGCGGCTCACCATCGATCTCACGGGTGTCGACGAGTTCTTCGAGGGCGACTTGAAGGGCGACCCGCAGCTCCTCGGTGCGGTCCACCTCGGGAGCGACGAGCGGCGTTCGTGCGACGGGCGGCGGCGCGGGTGGTGCGGGTTCGAGCGGCTCTGCTTGGGATTGATCGCTCGGTGGGGGGGGCTGCGGGTGCGATTCGCACGCGAGGCCAAGAAGGATTCCCAGCAAGGGAGTGCGAACGAGGTGGCGCCGCTGTGCCATGGCGCGGAGTATCGCAGGCGGGCCATCGCCCGGGCGTCGACGAGGTGAGGGCGGGTAGCACCGTGAGGCGATCGGTAACATCGACGAGCGCACCGGGCGCGCGGCGTCGAGTTGGACGACCCCCGGGGCGGCCGCACCCCTTGCTCGACCGATGTGCCGGCGAACGACCGCGATCGAATTATTTCGCGTCGCGACCTATGCTGAGAAGGCATGCGAAATCACTTCTGCGTCGTCGTGTTCGTCTCGGTGACCGCCTGCTCCGACGACGGCACGCTCGGACCCGCCGCGGGAGTGGGGACGGACACGGACGTCGCCACGGGGGCCGCTTCGGAGGAGACCCTCGGGGATGATGGCGAGTCTCCTGCGACGGCGGGGGGCAACGCGGGATCGTCTGCAGCGGGCGGCGAGGCGGAGTCGAGCGTGGGTTCGACCGGTGCGGGGGCCTCGATGGCTTCGGGCGGCAGCGCAGGTGAAGACGCGGATGGTGCGCTGACGGGTGAAGCATCGTCGATGGACACGGCTGGTAGCGCGGGTGACCCCTCGGACGAAAGTGGCAGCGATGGAGACACCATCGTTCTGCCCACCGCCAACGCATCCTTCGACTATCAGCTGGGGGGCGCCTACGATCCTCCGCAGGACGTCACCATCCTCTCCCGGGACCGCACGGCCTCGCCGGCACCTGGGCTCTACAACCTCTGCTATGTGAACGGGTTCCAGACGCAGCCCAACGAAGAATCGTGGTGGCTGGAGGAGCACCCAGACCTGCTCTTGCGCGACGAGAACGGCGACGTCGTCATCGATCCCGACTGGGACGAGATCTTGCTGGACGTCCGAACCGACACGTCCCGCGCGGGGCTCCTGGCCATCGTCGGCGGTTGGATCGAACAGTGTGCGCTCGATGGGTTCGACGCGGTCGAGATCGACAACCTCGACACGTACTCGCGGTCTGGCGGCCTCATCGAGCCCGATCACGCGGTCGCATACATGAGTCTGCTTTCGGCGGTCGCCCACGACGCGGGCGTCGCGATCGCGCAGAAGAACTCGGCCGAGCTGCTCGATCGGCGAGACGAGCTCGGGACGGACTTCGCGGTCGCGGAGGAATGCAACGAGTGGGACGAGTGTCAGGACTTCCGCGACGCGTACGGAGATCTGGTGTTCGTCATCGAGTACGACCGCGGCGCGTTCGAGCAGGGGTGCGCGGAGTTTCCGGAGCTCTCCATCGTGCTCCGCGATCTCGACCTCGTCACACCCGCCGACGGCTCGTATGTGTACGACGGGTGTTGAACGAGGCGGGCGACCCCGCTATGGGGTTTGGGTCACTGTCAGGACGTAGGGCTCGACCATCATGGGGTGGGCCGTTCCGACGGAGAACGTGTGACTGTCTCCGTAGGGCTGCACGACGACGTAGTGCGTCCCCTCTTCGACGCTGTCGATGGAGAGCGTCGCGTTGAACTGGCCTTCTACGGTGTAGAGGGGGTCCTCCACCACGAGGCCAGACGAGTCGCGCAGCTCGATTTGGATGCGCCCAGCCGTGGGTAACGGATCGATTTCGACGTTGACGGGGCCAGCCGCGAGTTCGACGACGTACCAGTCGTCGGCGATTTCGACAGTCGAAGACTGGTAGGCCGCCTGCGCCGTCGCCGTGATGGGTTCATCGAGACCGAGTTCGGTCGCCGTGGAAGGATCGTTGTTGGGCTCGTTTGCGTCGGAACCCGGGGTGACGAGGACGTTGAGGGTTACCCGACCAAAGTTGGAGTTTCCGGAGCGATCCACGTGCACCAAGACGTTCGTACCGTGTGAAACACTGACGAAAAACGTCTCGGACGCGCCCTCCGCGATCAAGTTTCCATTGGGACCGCCGATCTCCGAGTTGTCGACGGTCGAGCGGTGCATCACCCGAGTCTGTGACATGAACTCTTGGATGATCTCGACCTCCACGAGATACTCCTCGGCGCCTGCGTCCGGCACGGGGATCTCCAGCCAGTCGCCTTCGCTATCGGTCGTGGGGAGGTAGATGCTCGCCGTCGTGACGAGCGGAATCGGATTGTCCATGCTGTCCCAATCCAGCGAGGTCTCCTCCGGCTCCCAGTAGGGCACCGTGGCGGTGCCGTCGCTGCCGCCCGAACTCGAGGTCGCCTCCTCCGAGCTTTCGCCAGGGCTCGTCGACGCCTCGTTCTCGGACGATGATGTCGAGGTCGCGGCATCGCTCGAGGTCGCGGCATCGCTCGAGGTCGCGGCGTCACCGTCGCTCGTCGACGCCGTAGTCGCGCTCGCGGTCGTGTCGAGCGAGGTCGTCGTCTCGGTGGAAGCGCTCGTGCTCGTGGTCTCGCCCAACGTCGTGGCCGCGCCGGTGGTCGTGCTGGTCGTCGTACCGTCGACCGTGCCGATCTCCTTCCCGGGGTACGTGCTGACGCACTCGTTGCTTTCGGCGCAGAGCTGACTCGGGGTGCAGTCCGACGCCGAAAGACAGGGGTCGCGGCACTCGAGACCGACGCCGCAGACTTGAGACCCGAGGCAGTCTTCGTCGACCCGGCACGTCTTGAACTGGGGAAGCTGGCACACGTACTTGCCCGGCTCGGTTCCCAGAACGCAGCGCTCTGCGCCTTCGCAGTCGCGGTCTTCGGTGCAGGGTTCATGACAAAAAGTGAAGATGCAGACGTGGTTGGGGTCTTCGCAATCGGAAGCGAGGCTGCACGATTCCCCCCGCAGTGCCCCGATGTCTGGAGTTTGGCACGCGGCCGAGAGCAAGAACGGGATGCACACGCCGAGCAAGCAAGTTCTTCGGGTAGGGATCATCGCAGCTCCTCACGTCGGTTCCGCATCACGAAGTCGATCGCTTCGCAGCGGAACCGACTCCGACGGTCGTCCACGCGCGCGACTCGGGTCAAGTACCGCAAGCAGAACGGCGTGCGCCTCGTCCAACGCCCGTGCCCTCCAAACCCACCCAAGGGAGACTCGATCGTAGCCGGACCATCGCGCCCTCTGGAGAACGAAGATCCGGGTGTAATGCCGGCGTCCCGCGTACGTCTGCCGGGGCGGAGACGACACCATGAACCCATCGGAAAACCCCACCTCCTCTTGCTGCACGTCTGCGAGCCCTCGCCCTGCGACCGCCGTCCCGCGCTGCGTTTGCGGACCCGCCTGCGAATGCGGTCCTGCGTGCGCTTGCCCTCCGGTCCAGCAACGCGGCGCCTCCGCCGTCGAGACCGCGGTGCCGAACGGCGCGAGCGCGCAGGTGTGTTGCTGTGGACCTTCTTGCGCTTGCGTCCCCGTTTGCGCGTGCAACCCTGCGTGAGGTCCCCATGAGCCAATCCCTGCTCCCCCGAGGTGCCCAGGAGCCCACCGATCCGCTGGCGCCGATCCTCGCGGCGCGCGAGCGCTTTTTCGAGTTCTTGGCGCGCCGCGTGGGGGACAGGGAAGCGGCGGAGGACATCCTCCAAGCGGCGCTCCTGCGTGCGACGGAGCGCGCGTCGGAGCTCCACGCTCATGAATCGATCACCGCGTGGTTCTACCGGGTGCTGCGCAACGCGGTGGTCGATCACTTCCGTGCTCGTGCACGGGCGGGCGAGCGCACGGAGGCCTATGTTCGCGAGGTCACGGGGTTTCACTCGGCGGAGATGGAGCCCGCGTTCGAAGCGGAGGCCTGCCGCTGCCTCGTCAGCCTGGTCGACACGCTCAAGCCCGAGTATGCGGACGTGCTGCATCGGGTGGAGCTCGACGGGATGAGCGTCAAGGACTACGCAGACGCGCGCGAGATCACGGCCAACCTCGCGGGGGTCCGCGCTTTCCGTGCAAGGAACGCGCTCCGTCGCCAGCTGATCGCGTGCTGTGGCGGATGTGCGGACAACGGCTGCAAAGACTGCGACTGCCCGCCCCGTTGAGAACCGCCCCAGCGGGTGAGGCGTTTTTTCCCATCACCCGCCAACGGGAGCCGCACCGAGCCTCGTTTCTCCACTGGCATGGGGATTGCGTGTTGCGGCGCCACGGATGCGTACCGCTCGCGCTGATCGTCCTCATTCCTTCGCGGTGGTTGCCTTGGAGGAGGGGATTCTCGAATGGGTTCGCGTCCTGTCCAAGTGGCTCCCTGAGCAGCGACCGCTCGGCGTGTTCGTGCACGCCAATCCGCTCGGCGCGGTGGAGTCGTGCCATTTTCATGTCGCATGCGAAGCCGCGACGCGGATCCGCGGCGCGCGTACGACACTGACGCCGGAGCGGTATCGCGAACTCGCCGAGCAGCGCCGGATTCGGGCCGATGATCTCGCGGCCGCGCGCAAGCAGATCTCGGCGATCCCATGGCATTCGCTCGACCAGCTCCCGGATCCTGGCACCGCTTTGCTCCTCTCCACGGTTCGCCCCGAGATGGCAGCCGAGGTGGGGGAGATGGTGGATGCGTTCCTACTACGCCTCCTGCCTCCGTTTTTGGACCTCGGATCCGCGCTTTGGCCCATGCCAGGGCGGGATGGCGGTCTCTTGGGGGTGCTGCGCAGGTTGGCGCGCGCACCGTTCGGAACGCCCGAGCCGTGGCTCTCGCCGCTCCACGAACGTCTCGGTGACGCCGACACGTCGGCGTTGTCCCTCGTACGCGCGGCGCTCGCGGAGAGGGGCGAACCAGACTCCGGTTGGCCCCATCTGATCCACGAAGCCTTGTTCGCGCTGCCGGGGTACGCCGGCATGATCCACCGCCTCGAGCACGAGCCCCACGAGCGCCCCGAAGGCACGGCGGTCTCGCTGCTCGACTACCTCGCCGTTCGCCTGGTGGTCGAAGGTCTCGCGCTCGAGGAGATCAGCCGGAGACTGTTCGGCCGTCGCGCGACGCTGGCAACGCTCGCGAACTCGGTCGGGGCGATCTCGAGGTCCAAACCGGAGTTGTGGTCCCCCGAGCTCGCGGCCATGCAAGACGCCTACGAGGAGGACTACGTGCGCAGCCTCCTTGGCGCCCTCTCGACCGCCGGCGCGACGGAACGAAGGGCGGCCGAAACGACCGAAGTCCACTTCGTCTGCTGCATCGACGATCGTCTGGAGTCCATTCGCCGCCACATCGAAGAGTGCGTCCCGGGCGTAGAGACCGTGGGCTCGGCGGGCTTCTTTGGCATTGCGCTCAAGCACCGTGCTCCGCTTTGCAGCGACGAGAACGCGTCGTGTCCAGCTCCGGTCACCCCCAGCAAACGGGTCTCCGAGGTGTTGGAGCGTAAAGTCGAGCGCGATCTTCGGCTCGCACGACGCCGGCAACGGTGGATCGGAGCGACCGTCGGAGACGAAGCCTCTCGCCGTCTGACGACGGGATTGCTCTCGGGGTTCGCCAACTTCGTCCGTGCTCCGCGAACGCTGCTCGAGATGCTTGCGCCGCAGTGGTTCGTGCAGCCCGCGCGAGATTTCGAGGGGACCAAGCTCGTCTACGCACCTGACGAAGATCCCCAAGGCTTCACGCTCGACGACCGGATCGAGCTCGTCTACCGCAACCTCGCCAGCATCGGTTTGACCCGTGGGTTGGGCCGCTTCGTCCTCATCGTTGGGCACGGGTCGCTCGGGACGAACAACCCGTTCGTCTCCGGGTACCAGTGCGGCGCGTGCGGGGGCCGGCGCGGAGGAATCAACGCGCGCGTGTTCTGCGAGTTTGCGAATGATCCCGCCGTCCGCGAGGGCCTCGTCGCGCGGGGGATCGAGCTCCGACCCGAGACGATCTTCGTGCCCGGAGAGCACGACACCGCGCTCGACTGCATCCGCTGGTTCGACCTCGAACGCACGCTCCCGCAGTCCCGGCGCGACGCATTCTCGGAGCTCCGCGCGCGGATCGAGGTGGCGCTGCGCCGCAACGCGAAGGAACGTTCCCGTCGCTTCGCCGATGTGCCGCTGCACGCGTCCATGGACGAGACCGTGAAGCGGGTCCAACGGCGCGGCGCCGACTATGCCGAGACCCGGCCGGAATACAACCACGCCACCAACGCCGCGTGCATCATCGGCCGTCGAACGCTCACGCGCGGCCTCTTCCTCGATCGCCGTCCGTTCCTCGTGTCCTACGATCCCACGATCGACGACGCGGAAGGCAACACGCTGCAGCGGCTGCTGGCAGCCCCGCTGCCCGTGTGCGCGGGAATCAGCCACGAGTATTTCTTCTCGACGATGGATCCTCGGACGTTCGGCTGCGGGACCAAGCTGCCCCACAACGTCCAGGGACTGGTCGGCGTCTCGAACGGGGCGGACGGGGATCTCCGTCCCGGCCTATGGACGCAGACCACCGAGATCCACGAGCCCATCCGGCTCGTCACGGTGGTCGAGGCCGAGCCCGAGACCATCACCGCGGTGCTGGAACGCCTCCCCGCCGTGAAGAACCTCGTCGTCAACCAGTGGATCCACATGTTCGCGTATTCGCCCTCGCGGCGCGGGTTCTTTCGCTGGGAAGGGCGCGCCTTCGCGGCGTACTCCATCCGACCGCATGCGCTGTTCGAGGTCCACGAGTCGCTGCAAGCCTGCGGACACACGCGCGCCAATGTGGCTCCCTGCCTCGTCGTCCCTCACCGTAGCGAGACCCGACCATGATCGACATCGTGCGCGCGATTGCAGACTCGCAACCTCTGCTTCATTTGCTCACCTGCATCACGTTGCTGTCCCCGGCCGCAGGGGCGTTGCTGCTGATCGCGATGAACATCACGGGGATCAAACCCCACGAGCGATGGATCGCCGTCGTGTCCGCGGTGACGGTCACGAGCGCTGCGATGGCCGCGGTGCTCCTCGCGGGCTTGACGATGCTTCGACCGACGCGTGAGTTCGACGAAGTGGTGTGGACGATGTACTCGGTGCACGAGTATCAGCTCGACGTCTCGATCTTCGTCGACCCGTTGTCGGCGACGCTGACGGTGCTGGGCGCGTGCGTCATTCCGGTCCTCGCGAGGTTCTCGAGCCGCTATCTCCACAACGAGCCCGGGTATCTACGATTCTTCGTGCTCGTGGGGGTAGCGACGACGGGCTTCTTCTGGTTCGTGCTCGGCGGTAGCGTGGACATGGCGTTCTTCGGGTGGGAGCTGCTCGGACTCTCGAGCGTCTTGCTCGTGGCGTTCTTCTGGGATCGCCCGGAGACGGTCGTGGCGAGCGCGAGGATCTTCGCGACGTATCGCTTCGCCGACATCGCCTTGCTCGCTGGCGTCGTGTTGCTGCATCACTACGTAGGGGACTCGAGCTGGGCCTCGGTCTTGGGGGTGGGTCGTCCGGGACACGATGCGGTGCATCCAGGGACCTTCCCGGCCACCGTGCTCGGGCTCGCCTTTCTGCTCGCTGCGATCGGAAAGTCCGCCCAAGTGCCCGTGAGTCCCTACGTGTTGCGCGCGATGGAAGGGCCCACGCCCTCGTCTGCGCTGTTCTACGGGACGCTCTCGATCCACGCAGGCGTCTATCTCATGCTCCGCGTGGAGCCGCTCCTCGCCGACGCTCCGATCGCTCGGGGAGCGGTCGTGGTCGTGGGGGTGCTCACCGCGATCACGTCTTCGCTCGCTTCGCTCGTGCGCGCGGACGCCAAGGGGGCGCTCGCCCTCGCGACCTCGGCCCAGGCGGGCCTCATCTTGGCAGAGACCGGTTTGGGTTGGACCGAGTTCGCGATGTGGCACCTGTTGGCGCACGGGCTGCTGCGACTTGGACAGTTCCTCCGCTCGCCCTCGTGGTTGGCGGATGCCCAGGCGCGGCGGCTCGCGCTCGGAGGTGGGGCGTACCGCCCTGCGTGGTACCTCGAGCGCGTCTTGCCGGCGCGTTTCCATGATGCGCTCTACGCCGCCGCGCTCTCGCGTTTTGGTCTCGATGCGCTCGTGGAGCGGCTCGTGACGCGGCCGTTGGCCGAGTTCGCCCACCTCGCGAGCATGCCGCGTCCGCGCCTCCGAGGCCGCGGCGCACGGATCTCCGGTGGCGTGATGCCCGTGCATGCGCCGCCCAGTCTCGGTGCGCGCGTGATCGTCCGCGTTCAGGCACCGGCACAACCCCAGGAGGCGGTGCGCTGATGCTCGACTCACTGTGGTTCTTCGACGCGTTCTTCTGGATGATCGCGCCCGTCGCGATCCTCGAGGGGGTACGCACCGCGCGTCTGAGCACGGTGCTCAATCACCGCAGGCTTCGTCTTGGGATCACGCTCGGGCTGTTCGACGGCGTCACGCTGCTGGCGTGCGCTGCGTGTGCTTCGTTGCTCGGCTTCGTCGTGCTGGGAGCGCTGCGGATCGTCGTTCTCAGCCGCTTCGGCGGCGAGCTGTGGACCCGGGGGCTCGTCAAGCTTGCTTTGGTCGGGGCGGCGTTCGGTCTTCTGCACGGTGCCGGCGGGGTTCCGTATTTTTCCGAACTCCATGCTTCCGCGCAGTCGCTCCGGCCCGACATTCGGATGGCTGCGTACGCGTTTCTGTCCCTCGCCTGCGTCGCCGCGTTGTTGCCGGTGCGCGCCTGCGATGAGGCCAAACAGACGCTCGTCGCCCCGTTCGTGCTGATCGCGTTCGCCCGTGGAGCCCTCCCCCTGAGCGCCGTGGATGCCACCCTCGCTGCGGCGGCGCCCATCGTCGCGGTGTTGATCGGGGCCGTTTGTGCGCTCTGGCTGCTCTCGGCGGGGATGCGCGCCAACCACTTCGAGCATTCGACGCTCGTCTCCGAGATCCTCATGTGCGAGCGCGGTGTGCTGCTCTCGTTCATGTGGCTCGGCCTTGCGTCCGGTGAACGGCTGGCGGGCGTCGGGGCGATGATGCAGTGGTGGTCCGCCGCACTCGCGTTGCTCGCTCTGGAGGCGTCCTTGCGCGTGAAAGTCCTGCCGAAAGCCATGGCCTTCTTTGCGCTTGCCATGGCCGTGGGTCTGCCGGGGACCACCGGCTTCATCGCCGAAGACCTGCTCGCCCACGGTCTCCTCGAGCTCCGTCCTGCGCTCGCGGCCGCGTTCGTGATGGTCGCGGCCGTGAACGCGGTGGCGCTCTACCGATCGCTCGTCAACCTGATCGTCGATCTCGGAGGCGACGGTCGCGAGGAGCCGCGGCTCTCGCCGATGATGGTGCTTCCCGCAGGGCTCTCGTTGCTCATGGGGCTCGTTCCCCACCCGTTCGTCGCGACGGCGTTCGAGGCTCGCGTCGCGCTCGTCCCGACCGAACATCCCGATCGGGAGGTGGCCTCCACGACGCACGCGAAGGCCCAAGCGCCGCACGAGTAGCCCCCGGCCTGCGTCGCCGCAGTTCCTCCCTGAGGAGAAACACCCCAGACGCGGAACTCCTCCCCAACGGCCCGGTACGAGTGAATGAAATCATTCGGGAAGTCCGGAGGTACGCCGACTGCACAAAGGGGCCGCCGTGCAGAGTCCCGCGGGTGCAGCGTCCATGGATCAGGCAACGGGTGATGGGTTTCAGTCCGACAACGAGGTGCCGCGCGGAGACTTGGACGGGCTCAAGAAGCACGCGTCCAAAGACCTCGTCTCTGGATTTTTGGTATTCTTGATCGCGCTTCCGCTGTGTCTTGGGATCTCGCTGGCGAGTGGATATCCGCCGATTGCGGGGATCTTCACCGCCGTGCTCGGTGGGATCCTGACCCCCTTCATCAGCAACTCGGAGCTCACGATCAAAGGTCCCGCTGCCGGCCTCATCGTGATCGCGATCGGCTGTATCAGCGACTTCGGCGGGACAGGGTTCGGGGATGGTGAGTGGTCCGCCATCGATCAGCAGGCGTACCAGTACGCGCTCGCCGTGGGGGTCGCCGCGGCGGTCTTCCAGATCGTCTTTGGTCTCGTTCGTGGCGGGATCCTGGGCGACTTCTTCCCCACTTCGGCCGTGCACGGCATGCTCGCTGCGATCGGCGTGATCATCATCGCCAAGCAGCTTCCGGTCGCGCTGGGCGAATCCTCGGCCGGAGGCCCGCTCGAGTTGCTGGCCAAGATCCCCGAGGAGCTCGTCCATATGAACCCGGCGATCGGGCTCATCGGCGGGGTCAGTCTGCTCATCCTGTTTCTTTGGCCGCTCATCGAGCAGCCCCACCTGAGGCGCGTCCCGGGCCCCGTCGTCGTGCTCCTGGTCTCGGTACCAATGGGCCTCTACTTCGGACTCAACGCTCCGCAGGCCCACACCTACACGTTCTGGGGGCAGACCTACGAGCTCGGCCCGCGCTTCCTCGTGAACGTCCCCGACAACCTGTTTGCTGCCGTCACCCTCCCCGACTTTGGCGCGCTCCGCTACGGCCACGCCTGGAAGTGGGTCGCGATGTTCGCGATCATCGGAACGCTCGAGTCGCTACTGAGCGCCAAAGCCGTGGACCTCATCGATCCGTGGCGCCGCAAGACCAACCTCGATCGCGACGACGCCGCGATCGGCGTGGGCAATCTCGCTGCGGCGTCCGTCGGTGGTCTTCCGATGATCTCCGAGATCGTCCGCAGCCGCGCCAATATCGACAACGGTGGGCGCACGCGTTGGGCCAACCTGTACCACGCCGCGTTCTTGCTCGTGCTCGTCGCCGCTGCGCCGCGTCTCATCTCGCTCATTCCTCTGTCCGCGCTCGCGGCCATGCTCGTGTTCACTGGGTTCCGACTGGCGCATCCGCGGGAGTTCGCCCACGTGCTCGAGATCGGCTGGGAGCAGCTGACCGTCTTCGTCGCGACCATCATTGGCGTGTTGGCCACCGACCTCCTCGTCGGCATCGCGATCGGCATCGGGATGGAGTTCCTGCTGCACGTCATCAATGGCGCGCCACTGCGCACCGTGTTCTCCGCCGATGCGACGGTCTCGCGGGGCGAAGAGGGGTGTGCCCTGGTCACCGTCAAGCACGGCGTCATGTTCAGCAACTGGATCGGCCTGCGTCGGAAGATCGAGACCATCCCCGACGTTCGCACGATCACCGTCACGTTCGCCGAGGCTCGCTTCGTCGATCACACCGCCATGGAGAAGCTCCACGGCCTTCAGCGCGACCTCGCCAAGCGCAGCACGAAGCTCGAGCTCCACGGTCTCGACACCCACCGCCCCGTCTCCGCACACCCCTTTGCAACGCGCCGCGTTGCCCGCTCGACCTCGGGCACGGCGAACGCTCCGTAGCCCTCGAAGCCCCCGAGAGATCCAGGTCTCGGGATTGGCGTCAGCGCGCGCGTCGCCGGCGCTGGCGCGCGAGGCTCGGGGTGGCGCGAGTGGCGAGGGAGATCGGCCCCTTGACCCTCCGGAAGGCGCGGGGAATAACGTGTCCAACATGCGGATGCGCGAACGAGGGGCGTGGGCGCTGGCCCTGCTGCTGGGCCTTTGGGGTTGCAACGGAACGCAGGCGGAGCCGGCGGCCCAAGGGGCGAAGACGGACGCCGCCGAGCCGGAGAAGAAGCTCGTCGGCTACGATGTCCGGCGCCTCCGGCCGCGAAACGCGCAGCCCCTCAAGGAGATGTTCGAGGAGATGTTCGCGAAGTCGCTGGCCGAGGGAAAGCAGGTCGCGGTGTTGTTCAGCGCGGGGTGGTGTGAGCCTTGCCGCGGACTCGAGCTCGAGCTCGGGAACTTCCAGAGCGAGGCCGACATCGGCCATGTCCGGGTGCTCGAGCTCAAGGAAGAGGATTGGGCGGCGGTGACCCGGATGAACGAGTTCAACGACCTGCGCCGGCGCTGGTATCCGGGGCTCAACACCTACCCGATCTTCGTCGTTCTCGACGAACACGGGGCCAAGATCGAGGAAATGCGCGAGGCGATCGAGCGCCTCACCGCCCAGAGCGTGGAACCCACGGTCGCAAACTGGTTCCGGAGCGTGAAGGACGGCACCGGCGCGGTTGCCGGGTAGCCGGGTCGCCGGCGCTGGATTGTCTGTTGGAATCTTTCGTCCTGGTGCGGCGTGCGATATCCAGTCGGCCGATGAGGACGCTCGGGATGTCGCTGCTGCTGCTCGCGCTGGTGAGCTGTGACAGAGGGGGAGATCGCTCTCGGACCTCCCACCGGTCCGAACCGCGGTCGTCCTTGGGGACCTCCGCATCCGGCCTCGCGCCCAAGCCCGAGGCGGAGCCGGAGCCCGAGGAGGAGGAGGAGGCTCCCCTCGCGGATGCACCCGCGGGCGATACGGCGTTGGTACCCGAGGGCGAGGTCGGCCAAGAACCCGAGCTCGTCGCGCCGCTCGACTACGGTCTCATCCACCCGACCGACCCTCCCCCGGATCCTGCGGCGCTCACCCTGCACGCACTTGCAGGGTACGAGGTCGTCGCGATCTACGACAAACCCGACCTCGACTCCCGGAAGCTCGGATACCTGCGCCTTGGTCACCGTCTCCAAGTGGCGGGCAAGGTGGCGGGCGAGGGCTGCCCCAAAGGTTTCCACCAGCTGCCTCACGGTGGGTACGCGTGCGCGAGCAAGGGCCTCGTGGTCGACACGCGGCCTCCATACATGTTTCGCGCCCCCACGCCGCCGCGCGTCGAGGACCCGGTGCCCTACGACTATGGCTTCGTGCGCAGCTGGAACGCGCCGATGTGGTGGCGGATCCCCAATGGGGTGGAGTTGCAGTTGGCCTCCGAAGAGCGAGCACGGCTCGAGGCCCTGCGCGAGAGCCTTCTGGCTCCCGCGGACGCTTCGGCGGAGGGCGCGGTCGCAACGGTCGCTGGCGCCCGTCCCGAGCCGGCGGAGGTTTCGGCCGCCGCAAAGCTACCTGCGGTCGACGGTCTCGCCGCCGCAGATTCGGCGACGCTGGCGAGCGCCGCGGTCGGCAGCGTCGCGCAAGACGAGGAGCTGCTCGCGGAACCCCCGGTGACGTTGCCGCTCAACCCGGAGCACCCGTGGCTCGAGCGCGGGTTCTTCGTGTCTCTATCGGAGAAGATCGAGGAGAGCGGCCGCGGGTGGTGGAAGACGGCGCGCGCTGGGTACATCGAGAGCAAGTATCTCTCGCAGTACGCGGCCAAGGATTTCACGGGCGTGGTCCTGGATGAAGGGGCGACGTTTCCGTTTGGCTACGTGATGGCGAAAGATGGCACGCGCGTCTACGCGATGGACCCGAGCGGCAAGCTCGTCCGGGAGGGATCGCTCGAGCGTCGGTCGTTCGTGGACGTGACCGACGAGATCGAGATCGACGGCAAGGCCTACATGCTGACCTCCGAAGGCAAGGTCCTGCTCAAGGGCGATCTCCGGCTCGCGGAGCCGCGGCCGCTCCCGGAGGGGCTGGAGCCGTGGGAACGCTGGATCGATGTCAGCTTGGCCCAGCAGATGCTCGTGGCGTACGAGGGTGAGCGCCCAGTCTTCGTGACGTTGGTCTCCACGGGTCGCCGCGGGTCCAAAGAAGAACCCTTCGATACCCCGACGGGGCGCTGGCGCATCCGGAGCAAACACATCTCGACCACGATGGATGGCAACACCGCCTCCGATGGCAACTACTCGATTCAGGACGTTCCGTGGGCGATGTTCTTCGAGGGGAGCTATGCCCTACACGCCGCCTTCTGGCACGATGGCTTTGGGCGCGTGCGAAGCCACGGTTGCGTGAATCTAGGGCCGAGCGACGCTCGCTGGCTGTTCTATTGGACGACGCCTTTCCTGCCCGAGGGATGGCATGGCGTGCATGCGCATGAAGGAAGTCCAGGCACGACCGTCATCGTGCGCCCCTGAGCGCCACAGCACACCTTACTGCCATGCGCTGGTGCGGCTGTGTGCGCGCAGCAGGTGGCGAGTCGCAGCGGTTGTCCCAAAAAAAACCGAAAGATCCTGAGGATTCCAGCGGATCCGTGCACGCGGATCAGCGACATCCTCACTATGGATGCGGGCAAGGTTCTCCTAGTGTTGGGCGCGGCGTTGGCCGTCGGGTGTGCAGATCCCTGTTATGACGATGGATTGGCTCAGGGCGGCTGCCCCGAGCAAGAGACGGACTCGACGACGGGCGCGACGGCGGGGAGTGCCTCGATGGGCTCCACCATGGGAAGCGCGACGATGGGAAGCGCGACGATGGGAAGCGCGACGATGGGAAGCGCGACCCTCGGTACGGCGACCATCACCGCGAGCGGAGGGACGGATTCGGTGAGCGCGAGCGGGGGGACGGATACCGCGTCGGCGACCGCCACCGTGACAGTGAGCGCGAGCGGGGGGACGGACAGCGCGTCGGCGACCGCGACAGCGAGCGCGAGCGGAGCGACGGAGACGGTGACCGCCACGGCGGGAGAGACGGAGACCGCGACCGCGTCGGACACCGAGGGGCCCGCAGATTGTCCGGAGCTGCGGGAGATCCTCGTTCCGCAGACCCCGACGATTCAGCTGGTGGTCGATCAAAGCGGCAGCATGGACGAAGACTTCGGGGGGATCTCGCGTTGGACCGCCGTCGAGACCACGCTCCTCGATCCGGGGAACGGTGTCGTCACGGATCTGCAGTCCTATGTTCGGTTTGGCGTCTCGTTGTACACGAGCGACGACAGTACCTGTCCGCGAGTGCAGCAGCTCACGCCGCAACTCGACGCTGCCGATGAGATCGATACGTTTCTGGGAGCGGCTGCACCCGACGGCGAGACCCCGACGGGCGAATCGCTCCCACTGGTCACCGAGCTCCTCTTGGACGATGTTTGGGAGGGCGACAAAGTCATCGTCCTGGCGACGGATGGCGAGCCCGACTCGTGCTCGGTGCCGCGGCCGGAGACGGACGAGGAGATCGCGGAGGTCCGAGGCCTCGCGGTGTCGGCCGTCGAAGCGGCCTACGCCCAGGGGATTCGAACCTTCGTGATCAGCGTCGGCACGGAAGTGGGGCAAGAGCATTTGCAGGCCCTCGCGAACGCCGGCATCGGTGCCGGCGTCGGCGCTACGGCGCCCTACTACACCGCACTCGACGCGGAAGGACTCACGGCGGCATTCCAGACCGTCATCGCGGGCATTCGCAGCTGCTCACTCGATCTCGAAGCCGAGCTGCAGCCAGAGTTCGCGCCGTCGTGCAGCGTGACGATCAACGATCAAACCGTCGCGCTCGACGATCCGAACGGCTGGACCTTGCGTGACGATCACACTTCGATCGCACTGCAGGGGGAGTCATGTCGCCAGATCCAAGAAGGCGTCGTGAGCATCGAGATGACCTGCACCTGTGAAACCGGGACGTGACCTCTATGGCCAACTACACGCGACCCCTCTCCGCTTGCGCACTCGTCGGCACGATCACCTTGGCTCCGCTTGCCGAAGCGGCACCCGCTGCGAAAGACTCCAACGCGCCCAAGGCCCAACCCGAGGACAAGGCCAAGACCGCGGCTCCGTCCCCAGAACCGGCGGAGAAGCCGGCGGAACCCGCAGCCTCGCCGCAGCCCGCAGCCACCACCACGGCGGAGGTGAAGGCGACCCCGTCTGCGACCTCGACGCGTACCGATGCGGCGGCTTCACCCGCCGGGGGCGCCGCCAGTCCTGCAGAAAGCTCACCGAGCGCCACGCCTGCGTCTTCCGAGGGCACGCGCTACTCCCCACGTGATCCCGAGCCGGATCGCAAGCGTTGGATCCACCGCTATCCCCCGCAAGCGATGACCGGCGAGGTGGGGGTGTTCGGTGGCGTGTGGTTCCCCAACAAGCGCCTCGAGCTCTACGGTCCGGATCCGGACCTTCCTGATGAAGGGCTTCAACGGCTATCGCTCGCGGCGCCCGAGATCGGCCTCCGCGGCGGCTTCTATCCGCTGCGCTTCCTCGGCGTGGAGGCCGAAGCTGCGGTCATGCCTACGCGGACGCAGGAGACCGAGGGGCGGGCCACGGCGTGGACCGTGCGCGGCCACGTCATCGCCCAGCTCGGGCTCTGGAGCATCACACCGTTCTTGCTCGTCGGTGTGGGCGTGATCGGGATCGCGGGCGAGGATCCACCGGAGTCGCTCGGGAGCGATCAGGACGTCGCGATACACTTTGGTGGTGGCGCGAAGTTTCAGATCAACGATCGCATACAGTTGCGTCTCGATGTGCGGGACGTCGTCAGCAACCGCGCGGGCGTCGGTGAAGGGCTCGCGTCTTCACCCGAGGTGTTGGCCGGCCTGACGGTGACGCTCGGCCGCCGCAAGAAGGGCACTGCGTCGCCCAGGCAGGCCGATCGCGACGGAGACGGGGTCCGCGACGAAGACGATTTCTGCCCGGACGTCTTCGGCGAGGCGCCGCGCGGCTGCCCGCAAGTCTGCGTCGACGACAAAGATGCCGATGGCATGTCCGATCCGGTCGATGCGTGCCCCGCGGATCCGGAGTCGCGCAATGGCTTCGAGGACGACGATGGCTGCCCCGACGAGGTGCCCGAGGAGATCGAGAGCCTCGCAGGCGTGATGGAAGGCATCGAGTTCGATACCGACAAAGACACCATCCGACCCGAATCCCAGGCCACGCTCGAGCGGGCCGTCGAGGTCATGAAGAAGTATCCCGACCTCCGCGTCGAGATTGGCGGCCACACCGATTCGCGCGGTGGATATCGCCACAACGTCGACCTTTCGCAGCGCCGTGCAGCGTCGGTCAAGGCTTTCATGGTCGACGCGGGTGTCGACGCCACGCGGATGGAAACTCAGGGTTTCGGGCCCGACCAGCCGATCGCCAGCAACGAAACCCCGGACGGTCGCGCCCGCAACCGTCGCATCGAGTTCAAGGTCCTGACGGAAGAGCCGTAGGCCTAAAGGACGGACTACCCCGGGACCTGGGCGAGCGAGTCCAGCGCCCGGGGATCGAGCGCGACGCGGACGGAGGTTCCGCTCGCGAACACGCCATGGATCGTGGCCTCGGCTTGCGAGAGCCGAGGCAGCAGCTGCTCGAGCGCCGCCGAGGTCGTCAGCAGGGCGATGCCTTCGCGAACCTCGACTTCACCGAGCTCGGGCAGGGCGCGGACCCACTCTCCCACACGCCCAGGCCAGTTCTCTTCCCCAGGGACGACACCGCACACGCCCTGGGCGTGAGCCTCGAACGCCAGCCACGGGACGCCCGAGAACGCCTCCAGGGCGCTCTTTTGGAGCGCCCAACCATCGGCGCCCGTTTCGATGCGGACGAAAACACAATCTCGGCGGATGTCGCTCGCCATTTCGCGCCTCTCATACCACGAAGGCCGCGCGGGTGTCCCGCTCTGCTATACGTCCCCAATGTCAGGGCATCGAATCGCAGTTTGCAGGCGCGGAGGGCGAGGGCATTGAGCGACAGTATCCGCGTAGAGGGGTTGTGCTTCGAGGCGATCATCGGCGTCAATCCGGACGAGCGGCTGCGTGTGCAACCGCTGCGCTTCGATCTGGAGCTCCAGATCGACCTCCGGACCGCCGGTCGCAGCGGCAAGATCAACGACACGGTGGACTACGATCAGGTCGCTCGCGAAGTGATTGCGCTGGTCCAGTTCCGCCGCTACCGCCTGATCGAAAGCGCGACCGAAGAAATTGCGGCGATGCTGCTCGGTTTGCACGACTCCCTGGAGAGCGTGCGCGTGTCGGTGCACAAGCCGCAGGCGCTCGCGCACTGGAACGCGGTCGCGTCGACCTCGATCGTTCGGACGCGCACGGACTACCCACGCCGGGAGGAACGATCGCGGTTCGGGTCGGTCGAAATCCTGCTCGAGACGCGAGACGCAGGCCTCTACTTGCTGCATGTCGATCCTGGCAAGAGGATCCCGCTGCACCGGCACCGGGTCATGCGTGAGCTCGAGTGGGTGGCCGACGGTGAGCTCGTGCAGAACGAGCGGACCTTGCCCCAAGGTCAGGCCGTGACGTGGAGCCATGGCCAGGTCCACGGCTACGAGAATCGCAGTCGTGACCGGGCCACGTTGTTCTGCTGCGACTGTCCGCCGTTCATCCCCGAAGACGAGGTGGACATCGATGGAGCCGTGACGCGGTGAATCCCACGATGTTGGTCACCGGTGCGTCGCGGGGCATCGGTCGGGCGATCGCTCGGTTGCTCGCGGCGCGGGGGCATGACGTCGTGGGCGTAGCGCGCGGACCGGCCACGGATTTGGGCGTGCGGTGGCTCTGCGCCGACCTCACGCAGCCGGAGGCGGCCGCCTCCTTGGTCGGAGAACTGTCGCGGTTGCAGGTCCGGCTGCAGGGCATCGTCCTCAATGCGGGCATCACCGCGCGCGCACCGTTCGATGCACCGCAGGACGGGACCCTGGCCGAGCAGCTACGCGTCAACCTCGAGGCACCGCTTTCGCTTCTGCATGCGCTCCTGCGGGGAGGTCTCGATGCGCCCAGCCTTTCGATCGTCGCGATCACATCCAACCTCGGTCATCGGGGCGTGCCGCACAAGGTCGCGTACGCGGCCAGCAAGGGCGGCCTCGAGGCTGCGGTTCGGGGCTTGGCGCACGAACTCGGTCCGCGCGGCATCCGAGTCAACGCCGTCGCGCCCGGGCTCGTCCGCACCGACATGATCGCGGACCTCGGAACCACGGCTTTGGAAGCCTACGCCAGCGAGGTCCCGTTGCGCCGGCTGGGCGACGTGGACGACGTCGCGCCGCTCGTCGCGTTCTTGCTCGGCCCCGAGTCGGCGTACATCACGGGGCAGATCATCGACGTCGACGGCGGCTGGCGCTGCTGACCGCTACTCGCAGGTCGAGAGCACCGTGAGGTACCACGGGGCCGGGTTCGCACAGCCGCCGCACTGAAGGGCGAAGATCCAGGTGCCTTCGCCGTCGATGCCCTCGAAGGCGTCGCCGTCCGCGTTCATGAGCTCCGAGAGCATGACGGAGGTCCCTGCGGGGATCTCCGCTTCCCACAGGTCGTCGGCGAGCGTCTCGAGCTCGAGGAAGCGCGATTCGAGCTCCTCGGTGTCGACCGAATAGTGCGCGACGAGGGCTCGGGTGATCTGCGTGGCCTCGAAGGGTTGCCCCAGGCCATTGGTCTCGATCTCGGACCAATCGAACTCGATCTCGGCTTCACCCGCGGCGATGGGGAGCGTGGGGGCGCTCGAGAGGTCTGCGGTGTAGTCGAGGATCGTAGAGGAGGAGTCGACCACCACGTCGGTGTTTTCCGAGCTCTCGTCCAAGATGAATCCAGACAGCATGCGGATGCCCGTGGAAGGCACGGTCCCGGTGATCACGTTGGTCGTGTAGGTGTAGGAATCCGGCGGATAGACCTCTGGATCCATGTACGGGAGGATCTCTTCGGGGGTGACGGGATTGCCGAGCAGCGTGAAGTCGAACATGCTCGCCGCGGTCTCTCCGGTGGGCTCGTAGCTCACGATGGCAACGAGGTCGCTCATGTTGAGCGCATCGTCGTTCAGCTGCTGCTCGAGCTCCGAGAGGGAGAGGCCCCACAAGATCACCGTGACCATGTTGATGTCGGTGGTGGGGTCGACGGTCTGTTCGCGGAAGTCTTGGGTGACGCCGGACCAGTCGAAGTTGATCTCCGCGTTCGGCATCACCGGCACCGTGGTCAGGGTCAGTGAACTTTCGAAGCTGTAGTTCTCGGTCTCGCTCACGGAGATCATCGAGGGGCACACCGCTCCTTCCTCGGTGCCTTCCTCGGTGCCGGCTTCGTCCGAGGTCTCGTCCTGGCTGGCGTCGCTGTCCTCCTCCGATGCGCTGTCTTCGGTTTCGCTGGCGTCGTCGTCGGCGGAGCTGTCTGTTTCGCCGGGGCCGGGAACCGCGCAGGCAGGGGCAAGGGCAAGCAAGGGCGCAAGGAGAAGCGAGACCTGTTTCATGTCACCAACCATTGTACTGGCGCGACAATGATCCGTAAGTGAAACGCATACGACCTACGTGACGTTCCGTGCAGAGGTTCGGGTTCGAGCCTTCCTACCCCCCTCGCGAGGCTGTTTTTGTTCCACGGCGCACCGGTCAGGCTGCGCTGGGCTCCGGTCGACCCGGGATCGGGGCGCCGAGAGCGGGGCAGCCGCTCAAATTTTTTCTGGTTCTGGCGTTTCGCGCCGGGGTTTTTTCGGGCGACCACCACGAAACACGAGGGCGAACCGCTCGGCGGTGGGAGGTCCTCCCCAGTGACCGGTTCCTCGTCCGATGGGTGGTTGGTTCGCGACGCGACGTCGAGCGCGAGTGGTCGAATCACGCGCGGTCGAACGGGACACGTCTACGGGCGGTCGCGAAATCCCGAACTGCAGGGATGAGGATCCGAAGTGCCGTCGAATCGCGAGCATGTCACCTTGCGTTTGAACGTCGGCGTGTCCGTCGACGGGAAAGTTGGTGGAGGTCGTGAAACGAATCCAATCCACGCGAGGTCCGGTGTTGCTCCTCGCGTTCTTCGTGGGGTGCTCCGAAGATCCTCCGGAGACTTGTGAGACGGCGGACCGGAGCGCGCCGATGCAAGGTTTCCTCTCGCCCATTCCGCTGCCGTCGCGGAGCGAGATCCCGGTGGACGCCTGTGTCGAGCCGATCCTCCTCCCGGCGGACGGCGCTTGGACGCTGAATGGCGAGGTGCTGGTCGATCTCGGAATCTTTCACATCCATGAAGGGATCGAGCACGTCGGCCTCGGTGAAGCCTGCCCAGCCGAGCGTTGCGGTGAAGGCATGGCTCGCGAGGCGCACATTCCGTTGGGCGGAGCCGAATGTCGCGACGGGGTCTTGGCGCAGGTGTTTCCCGATACCCCCGAGGGCCGCGCGGCGAGAGCGGATGCGTTGCTCGGATGTGCACAGGCCGTCGTTGGCTACGCGGTCTGCCTCGATGGCACTGCAACCTCCGCGGACCTCGGGGCGCTGTGGCCACAGATGCAGGGGACTCGCTGCTACAACTTCGGCGGTCCGACGGGTGGTCACGCGGGGCACGCAGCCATGGTTCAGTGGATCCACATGCGTGACGTCTGCGAGAGCATGACCTCCGATCCTGCCCTGCTCACGACTGCGTGGGAGGTCGGCAAGGTGCAGGTGGGCGTCGTCGCGGCGTTGGAAGTGCCCGGCGAAGGGGGGGATCTGCCCCTTTGCGGGACGGTGACGCAAACCTCGTGTGCGGACTGCGGTGCGAGGCACGAGCGTTGTTGCGGTCCCGAGGAGGCGGAGGGCGACGCCTGTGGCCTCGAAAGCGGCTTGGAGTGCGTGGCGGGGCGTTGCTGGCCGGACCCGTCGGCGAGCGAGTGTCCGCCAGACCCGCACGAGACGCACGAATAGGCCGCACGGTCCGCCGAGCGGCCGGTTAACATGGCGCGCTCCGCCGGATGAGCGCGCCTCTCTCCCGCCTTGGCCCCTGGGTGGTCTTCTTCGTCGCGGCGGTGATCTACTTGCCAGCGCTGGGCGGGGACTACGTCTTCGACGATCGCAAGGCCCTGCTCGAGCATCCCGTCGTGATGGGCGAGGCCGTCCTGTGGGAAACGTTCGTACGCGAGTTTTGGGGACAACGGGTGGACGAAGGTTGGTCATCTTCGTATCGGCCCATCACGACGCTCACCTTTGCGATCGAGCAGCGCCTCACCCCAGCACCGTGGCTGCACCTCGCGGTGAACATTCTCTTCTATGCCGTCACGTGTGCTCTGGTCACGCGTGCGGCTCGCAGGGTCGCGAGCCCTGCAGGTGCGCTCGCGGCGGGACTCGCCTTCGCGCTGCTTCCGATCCACGTCGAGAATGTCGCGAGCATCGTCGGTCGCGCCGACACCTTGGCGGTGTTGGCCTGTCTCGTGGCGTACGAGCTCACGGTGATTCCAGCACATGGGTGGCGTTGGGTCGCGTGTGTCTTCGGTGCGACCCTGGCGTATGCGGTCGGGCTCCTCAGCAAGGAGACGGTCGCGTTGTTCCCGGCAGTGCTTGCATGGCTGGGCGGACTCGCGGTGTTGCACGAACGCCCGCGCCCGTGGGCCAAACTGCTCCCTGCCATCACCACGGGCCTGGTGGGACTCGCCTATCTCGGCGCCCGCGCCCGCCTCGAGGCGCTCAGCCTCGGTTTGCCCGACAACTTCGTGCCGGGCCAAAACCAGCTCGATGGTCTCTCGGGGTGGCCGCGGCTCCTGGGCAATCTCGCCGCGCTCGGTCACTACGTCGAGATCACGCTCGTGCCGCTGCGGCTCTGCGTCGAGCATACGTACGCAGACATCGTGCCTCCCACGTCCCTGTGGGGGGCAGGGGCGGCGCACGCATGGCTCGGCTTCTTCCTGATCTTCTTGGCGTTGCTCGACGGTGTTCGAGCCGTGAGGGATCGCCGCGGGGGCTACGGAATGGCCGCACTCCTGGCCTACGCGCTCGTTGGCCATTGGGTGATCCCGCTCGTCGTCATCGTCGCGGAGCGCTTGGCGCTGTGGCCCACGGCCTGGCTCGCGATCGCTTTGGCTCCGGCGCTAGGACGCCTGCTCTCGGGGCCTTCTCGCCGATACTTCATCGCGGGAGGCTCGGTCGTACTCGCGTTGATGACCACCCGCGTCGTCGTCCGCAGCCTCGATTGGCGGAACAACGAGACCCTCATTGGAAGCTCACTCCGCATGTGCCCCGCGACGGTCCACACCCGGGTCCAACGCGCTCACCAAGCGAAGGAGGCCGGGCGGGCCAAAGAAGCGGCGTGGCACTTTGCGGTCGCCGCGGCAGCACGTCAGCGATTCCCCGCTCCGTTCGACGTGCCGGCGCTGGAGGCCGAGCGGACCATGCCGCTCGAAGAACGGCTGCTCGCGATCCCGGAGCTGCTCGAGGTCGAGCACCCGACGGGTTTTCTCGTGGGCCTACGAAACTACCTTGCTTCGCAGGGGGCCCACGCGGAGGCGGCCGTGGTCGAACGCGTCTTGCAGGCCAGGGCAACCCTGCAACGCCGCGTTCCTTGATCGCCAGGGCTACGGGTTGGCGAGCAAGAGAATATCAGGCCCGCTGCGGGCGCAGTCGAGCGTGGCGGGGGTGGGTCCCTCGCCCATTCCGAGCTGGTCCCCAAGGCAGATCGACCCCGCCTCATCGAATACGTACGAGTAGTATTCGCCTTGGCGAACGCGGATGTACGTGATGTACGAATAATTGGGACCGCTCCATGACTCCCAACAAGACGACGGGAGGGTCATGGTGCGGGGGGACGCATAGAGTGTTTCCCCGTTGATCACGACCGGTGAGGTCCCGCCCGTATAGTTCGCGATGACGGTCGCGGGCCCGTAGTGATGCGAGCACGTGATTTGCATCGCGGCTCCGCTCGAGATGCTCATGATGGTAAACGAGATCGGCGTCGAGCGGGTTCCTACGTGGTCTCCATGATTTGGTGAGACCACACAACCCGTGCTGGCGCACGCGAGCAGCACGAATAGACATGCCTTGTTCATGATGTCCACCTTCCAAAACTCGCCAAATCCGGCCAAATCCGGCCAGATCCAAGATGTCCGCATTGAGACTGCGGAACTCGGACCGATTTCAAGTCGTTTCGCCGAGAACCTAGCAAGTTTGGGCGAAGACGCGATGACAAAATCGCGACCCGATGCATGTCGTCGTGTCAATGCGTCCGTCGCTTCGGAACCATACGCGGGCTAACGGTGTCCACCGCGTGGTTCCACGCGTTCATCGGCGTTGCAAGGCGGCGCGGGTTCGCGGGGTACCGTACCTGGCATCGCTCGGTTATCCGCAGAGGCGTCGACGCTTGGCGGATCGACCCGAAGACGCGCGATGTGCTCGAGTTTTGGCGACGACTCCTGATACCGTCGCGAACACCGTGTCCGGGGCAACGAAAACGAGACGCACGCGCGCACCCCATACGCGGGGCAGGCAAGGCCTCTTCTGTGTGCCCCTGCTGCTCGTTTCATGTGGGCACCCAGCTCCGTCCGTTCGGAGTGACCCGGCCACGGCTGCCGAAGCCTCGTCCTCCGGTTCGTCTGGCGGCTCGACCTGCCTGCCGCTGCGGCACTGGATCCGGCGGGCGGAGTCAGGGATGTCGATCCATCCGCGCACGCCTGACCTCGACGGGGTCGCGCCGCAGGACGTCGTGATGTCGCTCGGATCCTGCGGAAACTGGGGCGATTGCGTGCACGTCGTTCTCCAGGGTTGCGGTACCGACGAATATCGGGCGGTCTGGGGACCGGACTACGCTCAGGCCATCGAGGTCCTCGAGAACGGGAATCCTCCTGCGGATCTCCTCGTTCGTAGCCGAACCGCGAGGTCGGGGTGTGACCTCCCGGTCCAGGAGATCCTGCGTTGGCAAGGAAACCATTGGGTTTCCGTGGAGCGATGCACCGGAAACGGCGTCTGGACGGAGGACGTCTGCGGCCAGCTTCCTGCGCCACCCTGCACACGCGAGTGAACGTGCGGCGGGTGGCGACGCGACGGGCGACGCGTCAGAGCGCGGTCAGGCGCAGAAGCGCACCCGCGGTCCACAGCATGGGCGCCTGGCCATGGTTGTCGCCGGTCCGCTTGGGACGCTCGAAATAGTAGTTCTCTTCGTCATCGGCATAGCGCTCCGCCGCGGACGAGCCGTGCGATGAAGGCAGGTACGCCCAGTCGCTGATGTCTTGCAGGGCGGCCTCGTCATCGAGCCTGGCGACGAGCCCGAGCCACGCCGCGCGAGCGGCACGCCCGTATTTCTCCGGTTCGAGCCAACCCAAGCGAATCCCGGTCACGAGCGCGTAGGTGAACATGGCGCTGCCCGAGGTCTCGGCCCAATTGCGCTCGTCTTTCGAATCGATGATTTGCCGCCAAAGGCCATCATCCGGGCCGCCTTTGCGTTGATGCCGAACGAGGCTGTCCATCATGCGCTCGTAGCCCTGGCGAACGGCCTCGAAGTTCGGGTGGGTCTCCGGCAAGTCTTGGAGGAGCTCTGCCATCCCCGCGGCGACCCAGCCGTTGCCACGGCCCCACTTGTGCTCGAAGTTGCGATGATGGAAGAAGAGCCCGTCTTCTTGCTGCAGCGTCTCCAGGTAGTCGACCATGGTCACCGCCGCCGTATCGAGGTACTTGGGGTCCATCGTCGCGCGATAGGCCTGCATTTGCAGGCCCGTGATCATGAACATGTCGTCGATTGCGTATCGCGTATGACGCTCGATGTTCGTGACCTGCTGGTCGGCGATGGCGAGGCCCTCCTGGAGCGCTACCGGGTCTTGGTTGACGAGGGCGATCTCGAGGGGAACCATGCCGAATACGTTCTCATCGACGTGGCCAATTTCTCCCAGGAGCTCGGTCCACGTGGCCTTGTACGGCTCGTAGCTCGCCACGAGTCCGTCCAGCATCGCTTGATCCTGCAACAACCGGCCGACACCGAGCGACCCGTACCACGCGCAGGCCACCTTGTAGTGCTTGCCATCGGTGCTCGTGGGGGTGTGGCCTTCCGCTGCGAAGCGCTGCGCGACGCGAGCGCCCACGGTTTGGGGATCCACGCCCTCCGGCCACTCGTCGAGATGCCACTCACCCAAGGGCTCTTCATCACACCCACCAAGCAAAGCAAGCGACAACACCAACGGTGCGCAGCTCCGGGTGTGCGAGCCGCGGCTTCCACCGAGAGCCGCGCGGCCCCAAGCGAGATGCATCATCGCTCCACGCTACGTCGTCCCTCTGGTCGGCGTCAACCGGGGTCGGTATCGTCCACCGCGTGGGCCGTGGTTTGCGACATGTCGCCTTGCTGCGCGGGATCAATGTGGGCGGCAAGCACAAGCTCGCGATGGGCGAGCTACGGGATCTCGCGGCCACGCTAGGTGCCGAGGACGTCTCTTCTTACATCCAGAGTGGCAACCTGGTGTTCACGGCCAGCGCGAGCACGGTGAAGGTGTTCGGTGACCGGCTCGAGACCGCGATCGCCGAGGCGTATGGGTTCGAGGTCCCTGTGGTCATTCGAGATCGCAACGCGTGGCTTGGCCTGGTCGCCCAGAACCCCTTCGTGGAGCAGGGGGTCGATCCGAATGCGCTCCACATTGCCTTCCTCAAGGCGAAACCTGCGGAGAAGCTCCGGTCCTCGCTCGATCCCGAGCGCTCGCCCGGGGACACCTGGCGGTGGTCCGTGGACGGAGCCGCACTCTACTTGTGGCTCCCCAATGGTGTAGGGCGGTCCAAGCTGACCAACGTCTACCTCGACAAGGCGCTTGGGACGACCGCGACGGTCCGGAACTGGAAGACCGCCGAGGCGTTGGCCGCGTTGCTGTGAGGCGCGTTCGCACGGTGTGACTGCTTGCGCACGACGAGGCGTAGAAAGGCGAGCTCGGGCATCGCTGCTCTCGCCTCCGACGCCGGTTGACAGGGAGGAACCTCTGCATAGCCTGCATTCGTCTGTCTGTGACAGGAGGAAGCGTATGAAAATCGTGATTACGGGCGCGACGGGGAATGTGGGCACGAGTCTGCTCGAGGCGCTGGCAACGGACGCTCGAGTGGATGAGATCGTGGGAGTCGCCCGTCGCAAACCCGCCATCGCCTTCACCAAAACACGCTTCGTCGCGGCGGACGTCGGGGAGCACGATCTGACGCCGCACTTTCGCGGCGCGGATGCGGTCGTCCACCTGGCCTGGATCATCCAACCGGGGCGCGATGAGAGGTTGCTCGAGCACGTCAACATCGGCGGCAGCGGGCGCGTGTTCCGGGCCGCGCTCGACGCGGGCGTCCGTACGATCATCCATGCGTCGTCCTCCGGGGTGTACTCGCCCGGGACCAAGCATCGAGGCGTGGATGAGGCGTGGCCACGAGGTGGGATCGTCACTTCCACATACTCGCGGCAGAAGGTCGTGGTGGAGCGAATGCTCGACGACCTCGAGCAGGAGCACCCTGGCACTCGAATCGTGCGCATGAGACCCACGCTCATCTTCAAGCGCAAGGCGGGCTCGGAGATCAAGCGCTACTTCGTGGGTCCGCTCGTTCCCTGGGCCCTATTGCGGCGGGGTCTCCACCTCGTGCCAGACATGCCGCAGCTGCGCTTCCAGGTCGTCCACTCGACGGACGCCGCAGAAGCCTACCGGAGCGCCCTATTCGCAGACGTCGGGGGTGCTTTCAACATCGCCGCCCGCGAAGTCCTGGATTCTGACGCACTCGCGCGGTTGTTCGATGCTCGGAAGGTGAAGGTCGGTCCGAAGTTCGTCCGTGCGCTGGTGCACGGGACCTTTCGGCTCCACTTGCAGCCCACCGAGCCCGGCTGGTTCGACATGGCGCTCCAGGTTCCGGTACTCAACTGCAGCCGGGCGGAGCGTGAGCTCTCTTGGGAGCCACGCTATTCCTCCGCGGAGGCGCTCTTGGACCTCGTTTCTGGAATTCGCGAGAAAGCGGGCATGAGGACGGCGCCGCTCGAATCGGCACAACCCCACGGCTAACAAAGCCGAAAGGCGCGCGAACTAGGCCCGCGCGCCTTTCGGCGTTTACTTCGTCGTGGTCAGTGATTGGGAGGGCAGGAGCTGATGGCTCCGAGGGCCGACTCTGGGTCACGCGCCAGCGCGAGATCTCCGAGCGAGACCACGCCGATGACCTTGTCTTCGTCGCAGATCGGGATCCGTCGCACGCCGTATTCGGCCATGAGACGGACGACGTCGCGAATGCTCGCGTCCCGTTCGACCTTCACGAGATCGCGACTACAGACCTGGGTGAGCTTCGTGTTGCGACAATCGTTGCCCTCGGCGACGCACCGAACGACGATGTCGCGGTCGCTGAGGGTACCGATGAGCTCCTCCCGGTCGTCACACACGAGGACGAGGCCGATATCTTCTTCTCGCATCAAGCGAGCGGCCTCCGCGACGGTGGTTTCGCCCCGCAAGATCGTCGGATTCGGGGTCATGACGTCTTCGATTCTCGTTGCCTTGTCCATTGGTTGGTTCTCCTTTCGGACGTTGCGACCGTGAGGTATGCAATCGAGAGACCAGGGGGGTCGATGCGAGCAGAACGTCGCACCAGCGGAGCACGCGTGGTGCCCCGCAGATCTCCGCATTCGTGCGCCGTCCCGATTGCCACGGTGTGTCGGATCGACGCGTTCGGTTCTGTCTTCGGGCATGAGTCGAGCGTGTCGCAGGCGCACAGCTGGCGCGGAGACGGGGGGACGTGGTCGCGTCTGGTCCACCCCGTCCGTCGTCATCATCGCCGCGCACCTCCACGCGGAAACCACTCGCGACGTGGTGTCTCACGAAGGATGCGTCGTTCGTTCGTTTCGCCAGCCGTGCTTGGCTTGTGTCCCACCCTCCTCGCGCTCGTGACTGCGTGTAGTCAAGACAACTCTCGAGATGATTGGGGACTGAGCGGTGACGCCTCCGGGATGGGCCCCGCGGAAGGAAGCGGCGACGGAACGAGCGGTGGCACGACCTCGGCGACGGCGACGAGCAGCGGGACGGGTGGTGGCGAGACGACGGGACTCGCGACGTCGTCGGAGGGGACCACCGTGCAGGGCACAGAGGGCGACGATGTAACCCCCTCGGAGGCCGACTCGGGTGAGGGGAGTCCAGGGACCGACGCCTCGGCGGAAGGCGAAGACGACGCGGAGGAGAGCTCCGGGACCGGCGCGACCGAGGTCTGCGAGACGGTCCTTTGTGGCGACGAAGAGACCTGCTGCGGCGCGGACGAGGACTGTGTACTCGGGGCGTGCGTGGATGCCTGCGATTCGGGCGTTCGCTGCGGCGCCGCGCAGGACGTCTGCTGCGGTGCGTCGCAAGTTTGTTTGGCGTTCGAGTGCACCGATCCTGGTCAGGATTGTCTGGATTCGTTCGACTGCCCGTTGGGTGAGTTCTGCGAGCCGACACTCGGTCGCTGCCTCCCCCAAACCGACCCCATCGCGTGCGAGTTGATCCCCGAGTTCGAGGAACTCCAGGCGGCGGAGGAGTGGTCGTACCAAGACGATCAGATCATCTCGATCCCCGTGGTCGCCGATATCGACGGCGACGGCGATCCGGAGGTCGTCCTCAACCTGACACAGCAAGCCGTATCCAACTCCGACTGGATCCACGGCCGCATCATCGTGCTCGACGGCGTGACCGGAGAGCTGGAGTGGCCGACGGAAGACCCCGCGCCCGCGCTCTACGATTCCCACGGTCGTTCGACGATCGGCTTGGCCGACGTGAGCGGTGACGCATTGCCCGACATCATCTACGCGGGTCGCCAGGGCGGCGGAAACCGATCCTCGATCTTCGCCGTGGACGGATTCGGAAACCAACTCTGGACCTCGCACAATGCCGATGACTCGGCGCACACGTTCGTCGTGGTGAACGGCGCGCCGAGTTTCGCAAACTTCGACGACGATGACGCGTCCGAGATCGTCTTCGGTGCATCGCTCATCGACGACGACGGCCTCGTCGTCTGGGACGAAGGGGGCAACGGGGCGGTGTACGGTTCGCCCGGAAGCTATCAGGGCGGCATCTCGGCGATCGCCGACCTCGATGGAGACCACCATCCGGAGATCATCTCGGGCCGCAACGCATGGTCGGTCGCGTGGACGGACGAGGGGGGCGTTCCGAGTGTCACCGTGACTCCATTTTGGACGGCGCCCGGCAGCGACGGCTACCCGGCGATCGCCGACCTCGACGTGGACGGCGACCCCGAGGTCGTCATCGTGGCGCAGGGTCGTGTGACCATCGTGGAAGGCGCGACGGGCAGGTTGTGGTGTGGGGTCGATCCCACGGGAGCGCTATGCGACGCCGACGACACCTTGCGGACGCAGCCGGTGGACATCCCCGGAGGCGGGCGCGGCGGACCTCCGACCATCGCCGACTTCGATGGTGACTCGCGACCGGAGATCGCAGCGGCCGGCAGCAGCTCGTACACGCTGTACGACCTCGCCAGGTCCGGTGAAGACATCGTGGTCCCCGACGGCGACCCCGCGCCGGAGGACGGAGCGATCTTCGTGAGGTGGAGCAAGACCACCCAAGACGAGTCGTCCAACGCGACGGGATCCTCGGTGTTCGACTTCCAGGGCGACGGCGCGGCCGAGGTCGTCTACGCGGACGAATGCTATCTGCGCGTCTACGATGGCTCCACCGGCGATGTCATCCTCGAGACCCCGAACACCTCCGCGACGATCCACGAATACCCCCTCGTCGTCGACGTCGACCGCGACGGCAACTCCGAGATCCTGATCGTGGCCAACGACAGCAACGCCTCCGGAAACTGTCCCGGCCACCCCACGCGCCGCGGTCTGTTCGTCTACGGTGACGTCTTCGACCAGTGGGTGGGGACGCGTCGCGTCTGGACCTCGCATACCTACCACGTCACCAACGTCACCTCGGCGGGCAACGTCCCCGCGGTCGAGTCCGACAACTGGACCGATCCCAGCCTCAACAACTATCGCCAGAACGTCCAAGGGGAAGGGGTGTTCAACGCTCCCGACCTGAGCGTGCAGCTCGTCGCAGAGCTGAGCGCTTGCGGCCGCAACGAGCTCCAGATCGTCGCCACCGTGCGCAACGAAGGATCGCTCGGCGTCCCAGCGGACGTCCCCGTGAGCCTGTACCGCGGTACCGATGCGGGGGGCACCCTCGTCAGCACGCAGCCGACGACGCGCGCGTTGCTGCCTGGGCAGGAGGTCGAACTGACTTGGACGCTCGCGTTCCCGCCCGGCTACGAACCGCTCGAGCTGTTCGTCACCGTCGACGGTCAGGCCCAGAGCGGGGGTCGAGTTGCCGAGTGCAACGAAGCCAACAACGACGCCTCCTCGGTGACGGCGTTCTGCCCCGTTCCAGGGTGATGCGAGCGTGACCGGGTTCGCGGAGCGGCGTTCCGCGAACCCGCACTACCGGCGTTCGTGACGACACGTCTCCTTCGACGCGACGTGCACGTACTTTCCGCCGCGCGTCGCCCGTTCGATCTCGTCGCGGAACTTCTTGCGCGCTGGGTCCGACAGGTGCGTCAACATGAAGCACTCGTCGTGCTCGCCCTCCTTGCCCCAATAGCCGGTCGCGGTCTCGAGCCCTGACGTGCCTTCGATGACCTTGCGGACGCGCTCGTAGGCGTCGCGGTCGGTTCCATCCCCAGGGCTGCCGAACGACACCACGAGGTCGTAGATCTTCCCGGGTTCCGGGTGCGTGGGCTCTGCGCTCGGCCCCGGCTCGGGCTGCGGATCCTCGAGGGTGTGGCACACTCGACCGGGTCCGTCCGCGATCGTGATGCACCGCATGCCCTCCGGGCAGGTCCCGTCGACCGTGCACTTCACCTCGCACGAGGCGTATTTGTTGCCGTTTGGACCGGCGATGCCGTAGTACTCGATGCACTGCGCCGGCGGCGAACAGAGCAGCTCGGCGCACGGACTCGAGGTCGCACCGAGATCACCCTTGGTCGCGTCGACCGGTGCGGCCCCCGAGGGGCTCGACCACTGACACGAGCCCGAGAGACACCCGCACGCGGCATCCTGCGGTAGCGCCACGGGCAACGCGACGCAGATCGTCATGACGTCTAGTTGCGCGGAGCAGACCTGGTCGCCGCAACCCCCGCGATGGCAATCGCCATCCACTGCGCAGGCATTGGGGAGCTCGGGCGCCTCGAAGGCACCGTGATGAGGATCGCCCTCCGCAAACAGCGGCTCGAGCGGGGGAGGGGCCGTGGTGACCGGCGCTCCGGATTCGGGTTGCTGGTGTGAAGGCGCGGGACATGCCACGCAGAAGAGGACGACGAGGAGGCCTCGCGAGGCTCGCATGCGGCGAGGTTATCAGCTTCGCGAAGGGCGCGATGCCTTCGCGGCGGGGGCCCCGATTCGTTTCGTCAGGTCCTCGTCGGCGCTCATCGGCGTCGCGCCTTGCGGGCCGTAGCGAATCGCTGTTTGAGCGCGTCGATGAACACCCGAGTCTTGCGGGGTACGAGTCCCGCCGGGTAGAGCGCGTGCAGTGGAAAGCCCAACGTGGGCGCAACCCCGAAATCGAGCTCGACGAGCGACCCCTGCTCGAGTTCGTCGCGAAGCAGCATGCGATCGATCATGAGCACCCCGGCACCCGCCACAGCGGCGCGCACGAGACTGAGGCCATGGTTGACGCGGACGAGACCTCGTACGCGCACGCTGACCGGCCCGTCCGGTCCGCTGAACTCCCACTCGTCATAGACGCGTGGCCCGTTGCAGTACAGCAAGCAGCTGTGGTCGCGCAGTTGTTCGATCTCGGTCGGCGTCCCATGAGCTTCGAGATACGACGGTGCGGCGACGACGGTACGTGGATTGTTGGCGAGCTTGACCGCCACCAGGTTCGAGTCACTCAGCTTCGAGAGCCTCAACACGACATCGAGGTTGTCGGCGACCAGGTCTGCGAAACGCTCTTCGAGCTCCAGGGTGACCTCGAGTTTGGGATGGCGCTCGTTCAACTCGAGGATCGTGGGGAGCACGTAGAGGTGTCCAACGGCGGCCGAGCACGATACCCGCAGCATCCCGCGCACCTCACTCTCGTGGCTGGCGACGACCTCGTGGATCCTCTCGATCGCGTCTTCGACCTGCTCGGCGTGGCGAAGCACGCTCGCACCCACGTCGGTGAGCATGAGGTGGTGGGTCGAGCGACGGAGCAGCCGTGTACCGAGTTCGCCCTCGAGCCGCGCGAGGCTGCGGCTCACGACCGACTTGTGCAGGCCCAGACGCGCCGCGGCGTGGGTGACCCCGCCCGCTCGCACGACCGCTGCGAAAACGGCGAGCAAACGCGGGTCGACGTTCGGTTTGGCCATGGTTGCACGTGGCGGAACGCGGTGTTCCGTCCCCCAAGCCTACCGAGCGTCGGTCCCGCTGCCTAGGATGCTCTGCACACGAGACCGACATGAAGACCCCACGAATTCTCGCCATCGCAACGAACGCCGATCCCACCCTCAACGGAGCGAAGACCGGCCTGTGGCTGTCCGAGCTGACCCACTTCCTCGCGGTCATCGTCGACGCCGGGTTCGACTACGACATCGCGAGCCCGAAGGGTGGCAAGATCCCGCTCGACGAGCACAGCAAGACGACCGCACAACTCGCAGACCCAAGCAACGTCAAGTTCCTGGCCGATCCGCGCTTCGTCGCCACACTCGAGGATTCGATGCCGGTCTCCGCCGCGGATCCCGGCAGGTACGACGCGATCTACCTCGCAGGGGGCCACGGAGCCATGTTCGACTTCCGCCAGTCCGCGGATCTACAGCGCTTGATCACCGCGCTTCATGATCGCCATGCCTACTTGGCCGGTGTGTGCCACGGCGTCGCTGGGTTCATCGACTCTGTCGACAGCGCGGGCGACGTGATCGCACGCCATCGCCGAGTCACAGGGTTCTCCAACGCCGAAGATCTGCTGGCGGGCACCAAGAAGCTGATGCCCTTTCTGCTCGAGGACGAGTTCGAGAAGAACGGCGCCGACTACCGAAAAAACGTGATCCCTTTCACGCAGCACGTCGAGATCGACGGGAAGCTCATCACGGGGCAGAACCCGGCATCCGCGCGCGCGGTCGGCGAGAGGTTGGTCGCAGAGCTGCGTCGGCGGACGTAGGTTCTGGGCGGCAGGGGGCGGCCGACGCGTTGATTCTCACGCGGTCGGGTTGCGCCCGAGTTCCTGCTCGGGCCCTAACCACCGGCGTTCGAGACCCTCGGTGGTGGCGAAAAGTCGTCGTAGGGTGCCGCCAAGATCGCGTGACCGGCCGCATCCTCCCACGTGACCGGGAGCTCGAGCGTGAAAGCGGCACCGTGGCCGAGGCCCGCGCTCGCGTGACGCAGTACGCCGCCCATCGCTTTGGCCGCGTTCGCGGCATTGTGTAGCCCGAAACCGTGCCCATGGGGCTTGGTCGTAAACCCGTAGACGAAGATCTTCTCGAGGTGCTGGCTCGCAATCCCGACGCCGTTGTCGGTGACTCGAATGTAAAAGCGATTGCTTCCGAGCGACCCAGTACGGACGTCCACCTTCGCGACCGAACCTGCGTCCACCGCATCGATGGCGTTGGTGAGCAGGTTCACGAGAATGTGCAGTACACGGTGGCGGTCGATGAGCACGCGGAGCGCGGGACTTACGTCGACATGGATCTCCGGGCGTTTGGGTGCTCTCGCGGCCTTCGCCACGGCGATGGCCTCTTCGACGAGCGGCAAGACGGTGCACTCTTGGACGACGCTCGTGACGACGGCGTAGTCTTGCTGCTTGGCGACGACCACGGCGATGTGTTCGATCCGCTCGCGCAGGCGACTCGCCTCTTCGCGGAGGCGATCGTCGTGAGCGCGAACGTCGGCGGCGACGCCACGGATGAACCCGATGACCTTGCTTCCTCGTTCTTCCTGGGTCAGGAACTCCGCGAGCTCGTGTTCGTGGTCGGCGAGCAACGTGGCCAGGGGATCGAGCGCGGACGCGGGCGAGGCGCTCATCTCCTCCGAGATGAGATCGGCGGAGATGACGACGCTGTTGAGGGCGTTGCCCACGTTGTGCAGGATGCCCGTAGCGACCTCGGCCATGCCGGCTGCGCGTGAGACTTCGAGCAAGCGGTTCTGCGCGCTGAGGAGGTCACGCGTGCGCTGCTCGACGAGATCTTCCAGGTGGTCGCGATAGCGTGCGAGCTCCGCTTGCGCTGCGGTGCGCTCGTCGATCTCGCGCCGGAGGTCCTCGTTGGTGCTCGCGATGATCGTCGCGTGCTTCTGCAGCGACTCGAACAACCGAGCGTTCTCGATGGATACGGCGATCTGAGCGGTCAGCACCTCCAACGCCCGCAGCCTGTCGGCCGTGAACGCGCCTGCGACGAGGTTGTTCTCGAGATACAACACGCCCGCGAGCTCACCCTTGTTGCGGATCGCCGTGCAAAGCACCGATTTGACCTCGTGCGCACGAATGTAGGGTTCGTGGACGAACGGTCCCTCGCGCGAGGCGTCCTCGAGCACGACGGCCTCCGAGCGACGTGCGACGTAGTTCACGACCGCAGCGCACACGCCCTTCGCAAGGTCCACGGGGACGGACTGCATGAGCTCCAGGGATTGCGCGCCGGTGGATGCTGCTTGGACCAATAGACCCTGCTCACTGGGGAGCAGCAGGGCGCCGCTTTGGGCTCCGGCCGTCTCGAAGATGATGCCCATGAGGCGCTCCAGCAGTCGCTCGAGCACGATTTCACTGGAGATCGCCCGGGCAGCCTTGATGACGCTGCCGAGATCGAGGGATTCGCTGGTCGTCGCGGGCGTCGGGGATTCGGGGTCACTCGGGTCCTCGGCGAGTCCCACGTGATTGGACTCGAGCGCGCGGACCAACCCGAGCGCCCCCCACTCGGCGTACGCGCTGTGTGCCCGGCGCAGGTACGGCGCTGAAAACTCTGGTTTCTCGCGCTCGCGCCACAGGTCTGCGGCGCGCTGACTGGCGATCCCGACGATGTTGGGAAATCCTGCGGCTGCGGCCGCGTCGATGGCGAGATCATAGGACTCGGTCGCACCGAGAGCGTCTCCACGCAAACGGGCCCGCTCGGCTTGCACGAGCAGCAGGCGCGCTTGGAAGTTCTCGGGGCAATTCGCCGCCCAGTGTTGGAAGACCTTCTCGTTGCGCTCGAGGGTCGCCTCGAGCTCCAGGCGTTGCGCAGCTTCGGCCTGCGGATGAAAGGCCGCCGCGGCGAGCGATCCGAACAAGTGGTGCTCCGCGACGGAGACGAGCCCTGGGGTCGCGGGAAGCAGGCGTTCAGAATCGGCCGCGAACCGAAGCGCCGCCGCGTAGTCACCGCAGAAGTAGCGATGCATGAGACGCGTGACGGCATGCCGCGCAATGAGGGCGGCATTTCCCACGGAGGTGATCTCGGCGAAGTACGTCTCGTCGTCGAACGTGGCGTCGTCGAGAGAGTTGGGATTCTCGAGTTCACCGCTCAGGAACTTGACCAGGCGCTCGGTACCCCGCTGGAACCCGATGTTGGTGCGGTCGCCCATGTGGGTGAGCAACGCCATGTGGGCCTTGGCATCGGCGCGCAGCTGCTCGAGGGGGGTTCCCGCGAAGAGCTGGTGCATCGACACGAACGTCCCGCTGTACGTGGCGTGGGGATGGTCGCCTGTCTCGAGCCCGAGATCGATCGCGAGGCGAAAGTCTTCGAGGCTGTGTGCGACGGGATGGCGCCAGATCGATGAGAACCCGGCGAACACGAAATGCGCCGAGGAGAGCACGGAACGCACGCCGAGCCGGTACCCGAGATCGACCCCGACTCTTGCGAAGCGTTCGGCGTCCCGGAAGTTTCCGAGTACGCCGCCCACGATGACCGCGAACGATCCGTAGCCCTTCGCCGAGGTCGCGTGGTTCCCGTGCTCGAGCGAGAGCGTCACCATCCGACAGCAGATGAGGGAGAACAGCTCGGGATCCAGCTGATACGCAGCCGGGATGCACGACATGAGCACCTGCATCATGGCGCACATCCGCGGTTCGCTCATGCGCGGCAGGTCGAGGATCGTCTCGATCTCGTGGCTTGCCGTCCACGCCAGGATCTGTCCGATCTCGGTGTGCAGAGCCGCGCGGACGCCCTCCGCAGTGCGGGGAAAGTCCTGACCGAGGGCGGAGACCGCCTCGAGCCCGGAGCGCACGGCGTCCCGCAGGCGCGACATCGCGAAGTATGCGGTCGATTCGAGCACGAGCACCTGGGCCTCGTCCTCGGGTCGTGTCCCGCATCGACGAGCGTCGCGCGCAACTTCGAGCGACTGCGTGAACGAACCGCCGAGGCACAGGTTCTGAGACAGGCGGCAGAGCAGATCGAAACGGTTCGTGCCGTCGATGTCGGCGAACTTGAGCCCATCGGGGGCGAGCTCCAACACGTGTCGGAGGTGACTCGCCGCCACCAGATAGGCGGTGGTTCGCTGAGCTCGGGTCGCAGCGCGAACGTTGAGCCTTGCGAGCCACTCGCGCTCTTGTGGGTCGTCACCATGTTTGCAGGCGCCGTTGAGGTGCTTGAGCGCCTCGAACAAGGTCGCATCCGCTTGGGTGAGCTCCCACTCGGTCGCGAGACGCCGCCCGAGCAGGCGATGCACGTGCATGCGATCGGACTCTGAGAGCGTCGCATGCGCGGTCTCACGCACCCGCTCGTGCACGAAGGCGTAGGTGCCGTGGGCGATCCGAATCACACCAGACTCGCATGCATGGCGAAGGGCGACCTTGAGCTCTGGCTCCGCGCGATTGCACAAGCTCGCGAGCGGAGCGAGCCCAAACTCGCGACCGAGCGTCGCGGCGTACCCGAGCAGGTGTTGGGTCTCTCCGGTCAGGCGGGCGAGCTTGTTGGCCAGGAGCTCACCCATGTTGTCGGTCGAGGGTTCGCGCTCCACCGCATCGAGAGAACTTCGCCACGTCGCGGAGGCGCGGTCGAACGACAGCAGGCCGTTCTCGTGCAACGAGGACAAGAACTGCCGCACGAAGAACGGGTTGCCGCCCGTTTTGAGTCCGACGATCTTGGAGAGAGCGCGCTCGTGGTCGCCACGGCCGTGGACCGTGTCACACAGAAGCGCGAAGACGTCATCCTCGCGGAGTGCACCCAACTGTACCCGACGTACGGGCACATGCTGCTCGACGGCGCGAATCCACGATCCATACGCAGAGGAGGTATTGTCCTCGCGCCCGGCCGTGACGAGCAGGAGCGGGCCCGATCGAAAGGTCGAGACCAGCGAACCCAAGAGCTGCAGACTCGCCGAGTCGGCCCACTGCAACTCGTCGAGACAGAGGACGAGTGGATGCTCGGGTGCACTCAACGCGCCGACGAAGTCTCCGAGAGCGAGCTTGATGCGGCTCAGCGCCTCGAAACCCCCGAGCTCGGGCACGGGAGGTTGGGCACCGATCACGAGCTCGACCTCGGGGATCAAGTCGATGATGAGCTGAGCTTGTCGCCCGAGCGCGCTTTGGATGCGGTCGCGGTGGCGACGCAAGCGGTCGTCCGAGGCCTGCAGCAGGCGCTTCATCAGGCTCCCGAACGCGGTCGCCAAGGTGCGGTAGGGGAGGTCTTTCGTCCCCGGATCGCAGGTGCTCGCCGCGAGACATCCGCCCCGCTCGAGGACGAGACGGCTGAGTTCGTCGAGCAGTGTGGTCTTGCCGATGCCGGCGTCCCCGGATACGGCGAACGCCTGGACACCGGCGCGCGCGAGGCCCCCGTACGCTTGGAGCAACACCTGCAGCTCGGATGAGCGACCGTAGACTTTCGTCGGCAGGTCCAGCCTGCCGTGGACCTCGTGCCGTCCCAAGGGGAACGGTTCGAGATGGGACCCGGCGAGCAGACGTGCAAGGCAGACTTGCAGATCCTCGCGAACCCCAATCGCGCTCTGATAGCGTTCCTCGGGCGCCTTGCGGAGCAGCTTGCCCACGATGCCCGAGATCACTTCCGGGAGCCGCGGATCGAGCTCGTGGAGTGGGATCGGTTCCACGGCCAAGTGGGCGTGGATGAGCGCCATGGGATCGCTGCCGGCGTGGGGCAGTCGGCCGCCGAAGACCTCGTAGAGCGTGACGCCCAGCGCGTAGAGATCCGAGCGCTCGTCGACGCGACGGTTGAGACGTCCCGTCTGTTCCGGAGAGACGTGGGTCAGGGCGCCTTCCACCACGCTGGGTCCGTGTGCGGGTGAGGCCGCGGCGTCGCGCGAGGTCGCGAGGCCAAAGTCGATCAGGCGACACGCGCCCGTCGAGTCTTCGAGCACGACGTTGTGCGCGTTGACATTGCGGTGCACGATCCCTCGGGCATGGACGTGCGACAGCGCGTCCGCGACCCCAACGGCGATCCGGAGCGCGTCCAACAGTGGGACCTCACCCTGCGCGAGGCGCTGGGCGAGCGTGGTGCGTCCGCGTTCCGCCGCTTCGACGAGCTCGAATTCGCCGGTGCGGCTCATATCGCACGCTCTCCTTCTCGCCGCGTTTCCTGGTGCCACTTGGTGCAGAGCACGTCCGCGATCCGCTGCACTTGCGGCGCGCCAAAGGGTTTGCGGAGCAAGTGGAGCCGCGAGGTGTTTTCACCCAGACGCGCGAGGACGTCGGCCCACGAGAAGTCCGAATAGGCGGTGCAGATGACGACATGGATCGCCGGATCGATCGCCCACAGGCCACGTGTCGTCTCCACACCATCGGGCCCCGAAGGCATGCGCATATCCACGAAGGCCAGAGCGAACCGAGTGCCAGCGCTTCGGGCTTCACGCGCAGCTTGGATGCCCGCATTCCCATGGTGTGCAAACACGAGCTCGTACGACGGGCCACGCGGTACCGCAGGCGTCGTCGCGAACAGTCCCGCGCTGAATGCCGCGGCCTTCGAGTCGGGTGTGGACTCCGTGAGCACGCGGCGGAAATCGGTGTGGATCTCCGCGTTGTCGTCGACGATGAGAATGTGTTTCGACGGGGCAGGGCCCGGCGCGTTCTGCGATCTCCAAGCCATCTTGAGTCCGGACGGGGACGGTATCGGTGACAATCCCTTGTTCTTGAGTGTAGCGCTGCGTCATGATCGTCAGCTTCGTCCACAGACCCAATGTGCCCGTCGTGCGGCGCACGAAGGTTCGGGATGCGTTCAGACGAACCTCGCGGCGGCCCTCCACGAACCTACGCGTGCAACGGTGGCTTGGGGAGCGCCGTCATCGACCCACACTAGGGCGGATCCGTCGCCGTGGCGAACAGGTCGGCGAAGCGTTGCATCACCAAATCCGCATGGGCCAGGCGAGCCGAGCGATCCGGGGCGAGCTCGCCAAGTTTCCCGTCGATGAGGAGCGTGGCGAGTCCATGGACGAGCGACCACTGGAGGGAAGCACGGACCTCCGTGCTGCCCACACCACCGACGCGATCGACGAGGCGTAGTAGCGCCGAGAAGGCCCGTTCTCCTGCGACCGCGACCTCTGGAAAGCGCTCGTGCTCCACGAGTTCTCGCCGGAACATGATGCGGAACACCCCAGGGCGATCCAGCGCGAACCGAACGTAGGCCTGCCCCATCGCGAGCATGGCGTGCCCGCGGTCGCCTCCGACCGAGGCATCGAGCGCCTGCTGCAGACGCCCGGTGAGATCCTCGAATCCCTCGGCCACCACCGCGGCAAGGATCGCCTCGCGATCTTGGAAATGGTGATAGGGCGCCTGGTGGGTCACCCCCGCGCGGCGGGCGACCTCACGCATGCTGAGCCCCGCGAGCCCGTCCTCCTCGATGAGCCCGATGCTCGCGGCCACGATCCGCGAACGAAGGTCTTGCGGGGGCGCCGCGACCTTTTTCGGTCGTCGCATGACCGCAGTCTATGGGCTCGACTTGACAGTGTCCAGTCGACGTACTAGACACTGTCAAGTCAACCGAACGAGGGAGAGACCGATGATGGCAGACACGGCGGAAGTCTATGTGGTGACTGGCGCGAGCACGGGGATCGGCTTGGAGATCGCCCGGATCCTGGCCGCGCGCGGGATTCATTTGGTGCTCGTGAGCCGGAGCGCAGACAAGCTGGAGGTGCTCGCCAAGGAGCTCCACAGGCGGCACGGAATCACCGCGCACGTTTGCCCGGTCGACCTCTCGGTCCCCGGCAGTGCCAAGGACGTGGCCCGCTTCACGAGGGAGCGGGGGATCGTCGTCGATGGCCTCGTCAACAATGCGGGCGTGGGGCTCTACGGCGAGCACACGGACCTCGATCCCGAGGCCCTCGCGAGCATGCTGCATCTCAACGTGCTCTCGCTTTGCGAGCTTTGCCAGCGCTACGGGCTCGACTTCAAGCGACGCAAACGTGGACGCATCCTCAATGTGGCCTCGACGGCCGCGTATCAGCCCGCGCCGTACTTCGCCGCGTACGGGGCCTCCAAGACCTTCGTCTTGAACTTCTCCGAGGCCCTGGCCATGGAGCTCGAGGGCGACGGCGTCACCGTGAGTTGCTTGTCCCCTGGCCCAACCGATACACCCTTCTTCCGCGACGTCGACAAGCAGAGCTCGCGCACACCGCACTTCGACCGCTCCGCCCGCGACGACGCACGGACAGTCGCGCGCATCGGCGTCGACCTCATGATGTCGGGTGGACTCTCCGGCGTCGTCGGGGCGACGAATAGACTCCGCATTTGGTCGATGCGCTTCGCACCACGGAAGCTGGTCGCCCGTGTCGCCAAGCGCCTGCTGGCGCCGACCCACCTCTCGCGGCTCGCCCCCGCACCCCCCGAGGCCCACTGAGGACCCGCCGTGCTTGCGCAATCGGCGGCGGACGCTCGTGAACCGGATGCGTTGAAATCATTTGAATAATCCGCCGAGGAGATTTTTTTCGCGTTCGTGTCGATCGGGCCCGCGCTCGTTCGTCGCCTTGACGAACCGCACCTGGGAAGGCAACCCCAGGTCATCCAATCAAGCAAGAACGAACTCGAGGAGAAACCGTCATGCGCGTCCTGGTCATTGTCAAAGCGAGTCGAGCGAGCGAAGCGGGTGTCATGCCGACCGAGGCCCAGCTCACCGAGATGGGGAACTACAACGAAGAGCTGGTCAAGGCTGGCATCATGCTCGACGGTCAAGGCTTGCACGCCTCGTCCAAAGGCAAGCGCGTCCGCTTCTCGGGCAAGCAACGCACCGTCATCGACGGACCCTTCGCCGAGACGAAGGAGCTGATCGCGGGCTACTGGCTGTGGCAAGTCCGCTCCATGGACGAGGCCATCGAGTGGCTCAAGCGGGCGCCGTTCGAAGAGGGCGACGAGGTCGAGGTCCGCCCGATCATGGAGCTCGAGGACTTCGGCGCCGAGCTCACCCCCGAGCTGCGCGCGCAAGAGCAGCGCCTGGCTGCCGAAGTCGCGAGCCGCAAGGGCGGTTGATGGGTGACACACCCACCCGCGAAGCGATCGCGACCGTGTGGCGCATCGAGTCCGCGCGCCTGATCGGCGGGCTCGTGCGCCTCGTCCAAGACGTGGACACGGCCGAGGAACTCGCCCAAGAGGCCTTGCTGCGTGCGCTCGAGGCTTGGCCTGAATCCGGCGTTCCGCACAATCCCGGTGCATGGCTCATGGCCACCGCCAAGCACCGCGCCCTCGATCTCCTGCGGCGGCGCGGCATGCTGGATCGCAAGCACGCCGAGATCGAGCGCGGCCCCCAAGGGGTGCCGGCCGATCTCGACGCCGTGCTCGACGACGCCGTCGGGGACGACGTGCTGCGCCTGATGCTGGTGGCCTGCCATCCGGTGCTGTCCCGGGATGCCCGGGTGGCCCTCACGCTACGCCTCCTTGGCGGTTTGGCCACCGCCGAGATCGCGCGGGCATTCTTGCAACCGGAGACCACGGTGGCGCAACGCATCGTCCGGGCCAAGCGAACCCTGGCGGAGGCCCACGTTCCCTTCGACGTGCCCCAAGGCGAGGCGCTCCACGGCCGCATCGAGTCCATCCTCGAGGTGATCTATCTCGTCTTCAACGAGGGCTACACCGCCACGGCGGGGACCGATTGGATGCGTCCTGCGCTCTGCGACGAGGCGCTGAGGCTCGGTCGCATCCTCGCTGGGCTGGCACCGCACGACCCCGAGGTTCACGGTCTCGTTGCGCTGATGGAGCTTCAAGCTTCGCGTCAGCGCGCGCGCACGGGACCCACGGGCGAGCCCATCACCCTCGCCGATCAGAACCGCGCGCGCTGGGACCCCGTCCTCATCCGTCGTGGCCTCGCCGCGCTCGCCCGCGCGGACCAGCTCGCGGCACCGCGCGGGCCCTATGCGCTCCAGGCTGCGATCGCGGCCTGCCACGCCCGCGCAGCGACGATCGATGCGACCGATTGGCCGCGTATCGTCGCGATCTACGATGCCCTGGTGGAAGTGACGCAGTCCCCGATCGTCGAGCTCAATCGAGCCGTCGCGGTGGGTATGGCGTTTGGACCCGAGGAGGGCCTTGAGCTCTGCGAAAAGCTCGCCGAGGAGCCTGCCCTGCGGAACTATCCCCACCTCGAGAGCGTACGCGGCGATCTTCTGTACAAGCTTCGACGTTTCGAGGCCGCCCGGATCGCCTTCGAGCGCGCTGCGGAGCTCACCGAGAACCTCCGCGAGCGCGACCTCTGGCTCGGCCGTGCGCGCAACTGCGAGCCCCAGAACTGAAACGGAACGGAGCTACTCTGCGGGCACGTCCGCGCTGGGAGCATGGTCCAGTTTTGCGGACGTCATGAACCGTTTCCGGTCCGCGTCCCCCGTTTCTCCTTGAGGTGTCACCGCAGCGATGACCACCAGCTTTCCGTCTTGATAGTACATCTCCGCCGTTCCACCCATGGACACCTTGCCGTCTTCGCCGGGGACCTCGAACGTCAGCACCCGCCCTGTATGTCCCGCCCGCGTCTTACGTGCCCACCCTGTGCGCTTGGCATAGAACCGCTTGAGGATCTCTCCCTGCGTATTCTCGTAGACCTTCTGTTCGCCCACGAAGTTCGTCACGAACGCCGGCAGGAACGAGACCGACACCGAATAGATCGAATCACCATCTTTCGCGACCAGGTTCGTGACCCTCACGTCGCCGACCACCGTGCTCTGCGTGCCATCCTCCAAGTGCGGCGTGCCGGGCATGCTGATCGAGAACCGGGTGTCGGGTGCGTGTACGGACGACCACGTATCCGCCCACGCCGTGGGCTGCAGTTGCAGCAAGACCGCCAGCGTGCAGGCGGCCGTCAGAGCTGTGCGACGAATACGCGTCGCCAGGGGGAGAGATCGTTCGGAGACCGTGCTTTCGTTCATGCCCGGGCCTCAGTGTACGAGTAGAGTCCGCTCGCGTGCAGATGCCGCGCGGGCGGCTCGTCATGGCGGTGGAACCCCGTTTCAGGAACGTCGCTCGTCGGAGGTCAACGGCCGGTGTGTAGCGTCCCTGACTCGGGCGCGGTGATTCGGTGCGCCGCCGCGGAGGTGTCCATCCGGGTGAGTGCCCTTGAAAGTGAGGCGCGGCGGAGGGAGGCGGGTGTGAGCCTGTTGGGGTGAAACACACGAAGGAACAAAAGGGTTTAGACGCGCTCCGCGACCGGAGGTGGGGCG
>Ga0315910_10000154_pt1 | contig 82870 bp, 60 predicted proteins | sample EdamamesoilMG_FD_204470 | JGI IMG/M metagenome (GOLD analysis project Ga0315910, IMG submission 204470) | Garden soil microbial communities collected in Santa Monica, California, United States - Edamame soil | ecosystem: Environmental > Terrestrial > Soil > Garden | place: USA: California...
TGGCTCCGCCACCGCAGCGAGGGGGCTTTCCGAAAGCCCCCTCTAAAACCACCCGAGCGTTTGGGGTGAAGCGAAGGTGGCTCCGCCACCGCAGCGAGGGGGCTTTCCGAAAGCCCCCTCTACAAAAACCGTAGCGGAAAAACGAGAGGGTCGAGCGAGGTCGTAAGCCGGGTTCTGTCCCCGGGGCGATTGCTCGCATCCGGGTGGCGATCATTCCTCTGTGCGGCACTACCCGAGGCGGGGCGGGCCGCCCCTATCGCGTGCGTACACGCGATCGCCTCTGTTCGGCCTTGCTCCGGATGGGGTTTACCATGCGCTCTCCGTCGCCGGACAGCCGGTGCGCTCTTACCGCACCCTTTCACCCTTACCCGCCTTCGTGAAAAGGCGGGCGGTTTGCTTTCTGTGGCACTTTCCTTCAGGTCACCCTGACTGGCCTGCGCCAGCACCCTGCCCTATGGAGCCCGGACTTTCCTCGACACCCAAGCGCCCGTGAGGGCGGGGCGCCGCGATCACCTTTTCCTCCTCGGCCCTCTCGTCTTTCCTGGGCCGCTCTAGCATCGAACGTCCGATATGTAAAACGGCCGCGCCCAACGGGCTCGAGGAGGACCTCGGGTGGAGCGCGCAAGGCCCGCGCGTGCTCGGGAGCGAGGATCCGGCGCTACCGCAAGACGCCGCAATCGGGTTGGAGCAGCTGCGGATGATCGCTCTCGCCAAGGCGCTGACGCAAGTTCACCTCGATCATGCGCGAGAGCGCCGCGAGCGGGAGGTCGTTGTCATCGATGCCGAACGGATTCTCGATCTCGTCTCCGATCGCGTCGAGCCCGTAGAAGGCGTACCCGATGAGCAGCACCACGACGGGCGTGAACACCCCGACTTGATCCACGATCCCAAAAGGCAGCGTGAACGCGTAGACCGCCACGATCCGATGGATGAGCACGGTGTAGGAGGTCGGGATCGGCGTGTTCTTGATGCGCTCGCATCCGCCTTGGATCCCCGTCAACTCGGTGAGGCTGGCCTCCAGCATGGGAAGGTGGTGGCTGTGGATCCAACCGCGCATCCACGCAAGACGCAGGCGATCCCCGAGACCCTGCAGCACCGCGACGGGGCGGTTGACCTCGCGCGCCAACGCATCGATCTCCCGCCGAGGAAGCAAGCCCTCCACCTCCAGGCGCTCGTCACTGTCGCGCAGATGATGGCGAAACGCATGGACGTAGGCGATCAGGCGGTACACGAGCTCGCGATGGAGCGCCTCGAGCTCCGCGCGCTCGTGGTCCGAGAACGGCGCGCCGGGGAGCGGCCCGACGAAGCATAGGAGCTGGCGAGTCAGCGAGCGCGATGCGTTGACGAGACGCCCCCAGAGCTTCCGCCCTTCCCAGTATCGATCGTAAGAGGCATTGTTGCGAAAGCCCAAGAAGATGCCGAGCGGCAGTCCCACCAGCACGAACGGCAGCGTCGTGAGCGAGACGTCGAACCAGTGGCCGGTCTGGTACATCGCCGTCAGCACACACGCCACGACGACGGTGAGGAGGAGTCGCGGCCAGATCCGCAGCAGCGCCGTGCCACGGATCGCGACGAGATGCTGCAGCCAGGTCCTCGGGACGACGATCATGCCGAAACACTCTACCCTGGCCCCTGGGGGCAGCAGAAGGAAGGACTCATGGACGAGCGCGCCTCTCGGCCTCTAGCCTTGGAGGGTCTACGGGTGTTGGAGCTAGGCCAGTTCCTCGCCGCTCCGTTTTGCGGCTACATGCTCGCAGGCTTCGGAGCGGAGGTGATCAAGGTCGAGCCTCCCGACGGGGGCGACCCGCTGCGGCGCTGGCGAAAGCTGCTCGACGGGACGTCGCTGTGGTGGCGGTCGCTCGCGCGGGACAAGCGTTGCATCACATGCGACCTTCGTCACCCCGAAGGCCAAGCCCTCGTGCGCAAGCTCGTCGCTTCGGGGATCGATCTCGTCATCGAGAACTTCCGCCCCGGGCGTATGGAAGCCTGGGGACTCGACTACGCCACGCTACGCGCGCTCAATCCGCGCGTGATCGTGGTCCGGATCTCTGGGTACGGGCAAGATGGACCGCTCGCCTCGCGCCCCGGGTTTGCCAACATCGCCGAGGCCTTTGGTGGCCTACGCTATGTCACCGGCACTCCGGACGGTCCGCCGATGCGCTGCGGGGTCAGCCTGGCCGACTCGCTGGCGGGACTGCATGCGGCCTATGGCGCGCTCGCGGCCGTGTACGAGCGCGACCATGGCTCGGGGCAAGGGCAGGTCGTGGATGTCGCCCTCTACGAATCGGTGCTCAACATGATGGAGAGCCTGATCCCCGAGGTCGACGCCCTCGGTTTCGTGCGGCAGCCGAGCGGCAGCGCGATTCCAGGGGTCGTCCCGAGCAACAGCTACCGGTGCCGTGACGGGGCCTACGTGGCCATCGGGGCGCATAGTCCACGGCTATGGCAGGCGCTCATGCATCGCGTGGGCCGCCCCGACCTGGCCGATGATCCCGTGCTACGGGACAACGACGCCCGCGTGGCACGAAGCGACGAGATCGACGCTGCCATCCAACAGTGGACCGGGCAACACGAGGTCGCAGAGGTCGTCCGCATGCTCGACGCCTCGGACGTCCCGAACTCTGCGATTCTCGACGCGCGCGCGGTGCTCGAGCACCCTCACATCCAGGCGCGCGGCATGACGCCAACGTTGCGCCTTCCGAACGGAACGACCGTGCGCGTGCCGGGCATCACCCCCAAGCTCACGCGCACACCCACCGCGACGCAACGCGTGGGACCCGATCTGGGAGCGGACAACGAGGACGTGTATGGCGGCCTCCTGGGTCTCCCGCGCGTCGAGATCGAACGCCTGCGGGCCGCGGGCATCCTCTGATCGACCCAATCACTCGGGGCACGCACTCGGGCGAATGTGCCCGGACACCCCACGCGGAGGTCGGAAGCGACGGGCGGTGTCCCGCCTCGAATCGTGCGCTGGACGCTTCTGCACTCGCTGGTTAGACTCAGCGCGAGTGCGGCCTGGGCCGCGCGATGATCCGCGCAGGAACAAGGTTTTGCTGCTCGACGCCCTCAAGCCCCGGTCCCCTTCCCTCCGTCTCGCCCGCGCCAGCTCCGGTGCCTGGTCCGGGCCATTGCACGCTCGCCCGCCGCGGCGAGCCACGTCCCCCAGGTGGGACTGCGGCTGACGAAGGAAGTTTTCGGCAAGCAGATGGCGCTTGACCCCCAGACCACGTTCAACTCGGGTATACGCGAGCCGAGCCCCTCCGCCGAGCCTCCCATGGACAGCAGCAATCAGCTTCGCGAGCTGGCCGAACGATACGGCCTTCAGGTCAGTTACACCGACACCCACGGCAATGTTCGCACGGCAGGTCCCGAACGCCTGGTGGCGATGCTGCGGATTCTCGGAGCCCCGCTCTCGGATCTGCAACACGTCGACGATGCGCTGCGCCAAGCCGAGTTCGAGCGCTGGTCGTTCTTGCTCTCCCCCGTCGTCGTCGCATGGGACGGAGACGGCCACACGTTCGTGCACTTGCCGAGCCACGCCGCCGACTCCGGCTATCGTCTGCGCGTCCACACGGAGTGCGGTCAGACGTTCCAGCGCGAGGGCAGCATGTACGACGTCAGCCTCGTCGGGGAGACACGGTTCGACGGCCAGCGCTACGTACGTCGCCGGCTCGCGCTGCCTGGGTCCCTCCCGCATGGCTACCATCGCCTCGAGCTCGAGGTGAATGGGTATGGCGCCGCCGATGCGCTCGTCATCTCGGCCCCCGCGGAGGCCTACTCGGCTCCCGAAGGCAAGGCGCACAGCTGGGGTTTGTTCGCGCCTCTCTACGCCCTGCACACGTCGCGCAGTCTCTGCACCGGCGACCTGCGCGACCTCTACGACGTGTCCGATTGGGTCGCCGAGCGCGGCGGAGGCGTCGTGGGGACGCTCCCCATGCTGGCGACGTTCCTGGGCGGGCGCGCCGACGGCAGCCATCACGAACCCTTCGAGCCGAGCCCCTACGCCCCCGCGAGCCGGCTCGCGTGGAACGAGCTCTACCTCGATCTCGAGTCGATCCCGGAGCTGCAATCCTGCGAGGCCGCGCACACGCTTTGGGTGAGCAGCCAAGTTCGCGCCGAGATCGCCAGGCTCCGCGCGCTCCCACGGGTGGACTACCGCGCGCAAATGCTGCTGATGCGGCGAATCCTCGATCCGATGTCCGTGGCCGCCTGGGCGACTTCGGAGCGTATTGCCGAGCTCGAGGCCTTCGCGGCCGTGCGCCCCGAGATCGCGGACTACGCCAAGTTCCGGGCGGTCACCCACGCGCAGGGCAAGGCGTGGCACGCCTGGCCCGATGAGCTCAAGCATGGCCACCACCTGCGCGTGGGGAGCTACCGCGAAGAGGACTACCGCTATCACCTCTACGTGCAGTGGAACATGCACCTGCAGCTCGAGCGACTGTCTGCGCGCGCTCGGCAAGCCGGGCGCGGCCTCTATCTCGACCTGCCCGTCGGCGTGCACCCGGATGGCTACGACATCTGGAAGTACCGCAGCTGCTACGCGAACGGCCTCGCAACGGGCGCTCCCCCCGATGCGCTGTTCGCCGGCGGGCAGAACTGGGCGTTTCCGCCGCCCCACCCCCGCGGCATCCGGGAAGACCGGTATCAGCACTTCATCGCGGTGGTTCGCAACCACCTGAGATACGCAGGTGTGTTGCGCATCGACCACGTGATGGGGTTGCACCGGCTCTACACGATCCCCGACCGAACCCCGGCGACCGAGGGGATGTACCTGCGCTACGAGGCCGAGGAGCAGTACGCGATCTTCTCGCTCGAGTCGCATCGCAGTCAGACGCTGCTCATCGGCGAGAACCTCGGCACGGTCCCCGACGAGGTCACGCAATCCATGCTCGCGCACGGGATCAAGGGCATGCACGTCGTGCAATACGAGGCGCGGCCCCAGGCCGACACCGCGTTGCCGCCACCCACGGCGGGCGAGGTCGCCTCGCTCAACACGCACGACATGCCCCCCTTCCGCGCGTTCTGGGAGGGCTTGGACGCGGAGCTCCGCAACGAGCTCGGCTTCACCGACGCCGACACGATGACCTGGGAGAAGGCGGACCGCGAGCGCCTCAAGCGTGCCGTGGCGCGCTACCTCAGCCGGGTCAGACCGCTTCCAGAGAACCCGAGCTGGCGCGATGCGTTCACGGCCCTGGCCGCGCACCTCGCCCGCAGCGACACCCCTTTGGTTCTGCTCAACCTGGAAGACCTCTGGGGCGAGATTCGTTCGCAGAACGTCCCCGGAACGTTCCGCGAGTACCCCAACTGGCAACATCGCGTGAGCTACCCCTTCGAGGAGTGGCGCACCAACCCGGAGCTACTCCACGTGCTCGATGAAATCGAACGACTGCGCCGTCAAGCAGAACGGCGCGGGCAAGTCCGCCACGACGTCAGCCTCATCAGCGACGACGACATCCACTATTTCAACGAGGGCACGCACCAGCGCATCGGCCAGTGCCTGGGCTCGCATCCGATGGACGTCGATGGCGTCGGCGGCACGTACTTCGCCCTGTGGGCACCTTCCGCGGACTACGTCTCCGTCATCGGCGACTTCAACCACTGGGACCGCGGTCAGGCCCCGCTCCGCCCGCGCGCGGGCTCGGGCATCTGGGAGGGCTTCATCGCAGGGCTCGGCCCCGGCGATCTCTACAAGTATCACGTCGCCGGTCCGCACACGGCGACGGACAAGATCGACCCGCTGGCGAACCGCTTCGAGACCCCGCCCCGGACGGCTTCCATCATCACGAAGACGGAGTATTCGTGGCGCGACCGGAAATGGCTCGACCGCAGGGCGGCCGCTCAGGCGCTGCACGAGCCCATGGCGATCTACGAGATGCACCTCGGATCGTGGATGCGGATCCCCGAGGACGAGCACCGGTTCCTGTCCTACCGCGAACTCGCGCCGCGGCTCGTCGAGTACCTGCAGAAGATGGGGTTCACACACGTGGAGTTCCTCCCCATCATGGAGCACCCGTTCTACCCGTCGTGGGGCTACCAGACGACCGGCTACTTCGCGCCGACCTCCCGCTACGGCGATCCGTCGGACCTCATGTACCTCGTCGACGAGCTGCACAACGCAGGCTTCGGCGTGCTCCTCGACTGGGTCCCATCGCACTTCCCGAGCGATGACCATGCGCTTGCCCGCTTCGACGGGACCCACCTCTACGAACACGCCGATCCAAAACAGGGGTACCACCCCGATTGGCGCAGCTCCATCTTCAACTACGGCCGCTACGAGGTTCAGAGCTTCCTCGTCAGCAGCGCACGATACTGGCTCGAGCACTTCCACGCCGACGGCCTCCGCGTGGACGCCGTGGCCTCCATGCTCTACCTCGACTACTCGCGTGAGGACGGCGAGTGGATCCCCAACCGGTACGGAGGCCGCGAGAACATCGAGGCCATCGAATTCCTGCGCAAGCTCAACGGCTCGGTCTACGGCGCCTGTCCGGGCATCCAATCGATCGCGGAGGAGTCCACCGCGTGGGGCATGGTTTCACGCCCGGCCTACGTGGGCGGCCTCGGCTTCGGGTTCAAGTGGGACATGGGGTGGATGCACGACACCCTCAAGTACTTCTCGCGCGACCCGGTCCACCGCCAGTTCCACCACAACGAGCTCACGTTCCGCATGATCTATGCGTTCAACGAGAACTTCGTGCTGCCCTTGTCCCATGACGAGGTCGTGCACGGAAAAGGCTCGTTGCTCGCCAAGATGCCCGGTGACCGCTGGCAGCGCTTCGCGAACCTGCGCGCGCTCTATGGCTACATGTACGGGCAGCCCGGGAAGAAGCTGCTGTTCCAAGGTTGCGAGTTCGCGCAGGAGCGCGAATGGGCTCACAACGAATCGCTCGACTGGCACCTCCTGCAAGACCCCATGCACGCCGGGATCCAGCGCTGGGTCGCCGATCTCAACCGTCTCTACCGCAGCGAGGCGGCGCTGCACGAGCTCGACTGCGACCCCGAGGGGTTCGAATGGATCGACTTCAGCGACGGGGTCAACAGCGTCTACAACTTCTTGCGCAAGGGCAAATCCGCGAAAGCTCGGCCCGTGCTCGTCTCGTGCAACCTCACGCCCGTACCACGCCGTGACTATCGCGTCGGCGTCCCTCGGGGCGGGAAGTGGTACGAGCTCGGCAACAGCGATGGCCTCGCGTACGGTGGGAGCGGCGTCGGCAACCAGGGGCCGATCCTCGCGGAGGAGGTCCCCTCCCATGGTCGGCCGTACTCCATCCGTTTGACCCTGCCTCCCCTCGGCGTCATCTTCCTTGCGCCGGAGCCGGCCTCGTGAAGCGGCAGATCTGCATTCACGGTCACTTCTACCAGCCGCCTCGTGAAAATCCCTGGCTCGAGACCGTCGAGCACCAAGAGTCCGCGTATCCGTTCCACGACTGGAACGAGCGGATCACCGCTGAATGCTACGGACCCAACGCCGCGTCGCGCATCCTCGACGACCGCGGCTACATCCAGCGGATCATCAGCAACTACTCGCGAATCAGCTTCAACTTCGGTCCCACGCTGCTCGCTTGGCTAGAGCGCGCCAAGCCCGCGGTCTACGAGGCGATCCTCGAGGCCGACGTTTCGAGTCGCACGCGGTTCTCCGGTCACGGCTCTGCGCTCGCCCAGGCCTACAACCACTCCATCCTCCCGCTGTGCACGCGTCGCGACAAAGTCACGCAGGTGCGCTGGGGGATCCGCGACTTCGAGAGTCGCTTCGGACGGCAGCCCGAGGGGATCTGGCTGCCGGAGACCGCGGTCGACATCGAAACGCTCGAGGTCCTCGCGGACGAGGGGCTCCGCTTCACCCTGCTCGCCCCCCATCAGGCCGCCGGGGTGCACTCCCCCAAAGCCCCGGGCGTCTGGCGTGAGGTCTACGGCTCTCGCATCGACCCCAAACGCCCCTACATCGTCTCGCTGCCCTCGGGAAAGACGATCAACGTGTTCTTCTACGACGGCCCCGTGTCTCAGGCGGTCGCGTTCGAGCGCCTGCTCCACAACGGGGACCGCTTCGCGGACCGGCTGCTGAGCGCCTTCGATGGGCGCGAAGGCACCCAGCTCGTGCACATCGCTACGGACGGTGAAACCTACGGACACCACCACCGGCACGGCGACATGGCGCTCGCGTATGCGCTCAACCGGATCGAGACCGATCCCACGCTCACGCTGACCAACTACGGCGAGTTCCTCGAGCGCTTCCCCCCGCAGGACGAGGTCAAAGTCGCCGAGCGGACGTCCTGGAGCTGCGCCCATGGTGTAGAGCGCTGGCGCTCGGATTGCGGTTGCAGCTCCGGCATGCACCCCTCCTGGCACCAGGCGTGGCGGGGACCGCTGCGGGCGGCCCTCGACTGGCTCGCGGCCGAGCTCGCCCGGATCTTCGAGGCGCGGGCGCGCCCCCTGCTGCCCTCCCCGTGGCGAGCACGCGATGCCTATATCGACGTGATCCTCGACCGCAGCGACGAGTCGGTCCAACGCTTCTTCCACCGGTACGCCGCCCGTACGCTCACGGACGAGCAAGTCACAGAGGCGCTCAAGCTCCTGGAGATGCAGCGCCACGCCCTCCTCATGTACACGAGCTGCGGTTGGTTCTTCGACGAGATCTCGGGCATCGAGACCACGCAGATCATCCGCTACGCGTCACGTGCGATTCAACTCGCCGAGGAGGTCGCCGACGCGCGCCTCGAGAGCATGTTCCTCGAACGCCTCGCGGGCGCCCCGAGCAACGTGATCGATCACGGCAACGGCGCTCGAATCTACGAGCGGTTCGCGCAGCCGCTACGCGTCGACCTCCCCAAGCTCGTCGCTCACTACGCCGTGAGCTCGTTGTTCACGGACTATCAGTCCCAGGCCACCGTCTACGCCTACTCGATCCGCCGCCTCGATCACTTCGCGTCCTCGCTCGGACGGAATCGACTCACGGTGGGCAAGCTTCGCGCCGTCTCGGAGATCACGCGGGAATCGGCCATCCTGAGCTACGGGTTCGTTCACCTCGGGGACCACAACATGAGCGGTGGAGTGCGCGCGTTTCAAGGCGACCGCGAGTACCAAACCATGCGCGACGACGTGGTCAGCGCGTTTGCCCGCGCGGATGTCCCCGAGGCGCTCCGGTTGCTCGACAAGCACTTTGGCGAGCTCACGTACTCCATGCGGTCGCTGTTTCGCGACGAGCAACGCCGGGTGCTCGACGTGGTCGTGGGGAGCGCGATGAGCGACGCCGAGTCGCTCTCCACCCAGCTCTACGAACGCAACTCTCCGCTCCTGCGCTACCTGGCCTCGCTCGATCTGCCGCTTCCCAAACCCCTGCGAGGCCTCGCCGACTTCGTCCTCAACACGTCGCTGACCACGGAGCTGCAGCGGCACGAGCTGGACCACGAGCGCATCCATCACCTCCTGCGCGAGGCCCACGCGCTCGGAACGGAGCTCGATCGCGTCGGCATGGTGTTCGCGCTGCAGAGCAAGATCGAGGAATCCACGCAGCGCTGGGCCGACGCGCCCGATCGCCTCGGCCGCCTGCGCAGGCTGCGAAATGCCATCGAGCTCGCGCGCGCGCTCCCGTTCGACGTCGACCTCTCGACCGCGCAGACCGAGTTCTACGCGTTCATGGAGTCGGCGTTGCCACGGTTCGAACAGCAGGCGCAACAGGGCGACAAAGTCGCGGCCGAGTGGGTCACCCACTTTGCGGCCCTCGGCGAGGCGCTACGGATCCGCGTCCGACGTGCGGTCGCGGCCAAGTAGCGTGGCCGAGGCCGGTGAACGTCAGAACAAGAAGGCCCGGCGGAACTCCTCGTTCACCGTAAACGCGATGATGAGGGAGATGAGCAGCCCGATGCTCACGTAGACGAGGTCCCGCGTCAGGAGGCCAACCGCCTGCTGCCAGGTTCGCGTGGAGGTCCCGCGCCAGGCCATCGCGAGCTCGCGTCCGCCGAGCAAACCGATGAACACCCAAGTCGTGCTCATGGGGATGTTGTTGATGAATTGGAAGTAGTAGAGGATGACCGCGTAGACGAGGTCGATGACCGTCGCAGCGCGCACGTCGACGACGTGCGACTTCTCGTCCACCACCTCCTGAACGCGCTCTCCGCCCATCCAGAACAGGATGCCGAGCCCCAGGAAGATGACGATCGAGAACGCCGCGAACTCGATCACGGACAGACTTCGCGGCAGGTAGACGGCGATGTTCGCCGCATCCTGCATCAGCCAAACCGACCACAGCAGCCCGCTCGTGATCCACTGCCCGATGCGCCAACCGGGATGCGGAATGCTCTGCGTCCACCGCTGCATGGGGTGCGCGATCGCGGCGTAGAGCACGATGGAAGATACGAACGCCACCCCGTAGCCCGCGAGGCTCTTGGTCAGGACCTGCGCGACACCGTTGGTCGAAGTCGCGAAGCTCGAGAGCAGCAAGAACGTGGTGGACACCGGCATCCGAAGGCGCGTGAGCACCATGAGGAAGAGCGGCGCGGCGATCTGCAGGAACGAGAAGGAGGTCGGGGACTGATCGAACCCCTTGGACATCAGGCGCCGGTAGCTCACGTCACCATCGAACGCGGCCCAGCTGTACCCGACCGTGAGCAGGAAGATCCCACCGATGAACAACCAGAGGACCCACCAGCGCTGGTTACGGTTGGAGGCGATGAACGTGCCGATCGTCTGGATGCTGTCGTTGGCGACCGCCGAATAGCCTGCGAACGCAAAGCCCACCCAAGCCGCGAGCGCCGGCTTGTCGTACGACACCCCCGCGACGAAGAACATGAAGAGGAGGAGGATCAAGAAGGGGCGTTCGCGAACACCGATGTCGACGAACAGGCTCGAGACGCGCGAAAGCCCGCTGGGCACGGCGGTCTCGGGTGCATTGGCATCATTCACGGGGCGGAGCATCTCCGTTTGGGTCCGCCCCCTCTGCGTCATTCTCGTCACAGTTGTGAAACGAAGAAGTGTCTCGCGAAGGGGGTGATCGGCGCGGATGCTACGCGAAGCCCACTGGACCCGGCAACGGCAAAGCCCGCGCTTCGTGAGGATTTGCGACGGCCTGCGTTCCCGGACCCCATGCTCCTCGCCCAGCACGCCGGAATGCGCCGCCATCGCAGTGCTACCGCGGCGAAACGATTGACGCGATCGTGCTCCAGACACGCTCCGTGTGGCTCCGATCGCGGGTGCTATTGCTGTGCAAGGCCATGGAACTCCGCGGAACCCTTGCACACCTCTCGGATCTGCATTTTGGCCTGGGCCCGCGGACACACGCGGCCTCGGTGAGGCTGGTCACCGAACTCCTACGGCGCGGCGTGGGACACGTCGTCGTCACGGGCGACATCACGCATCGGGGACGTACGGCCGAATACGCCGCGTTCCTCGAGACTTTTGCCCCCCTCCTTCGATCGGGCCAGCTCACCGTGATTCCGGGCAACCATGACTGCCCGAGCGACAACGTGGCCGCCGAGATCATGCCCGGCGCGCGGGTGCAGGTGGAGCAGCGCCCCGGGATCTACTTCGTGAAGGTCAACTCGACGGGCCCTCACAACCGCGTGCTCTGGCAAGGACATGGCCTCGTGGGCCAAGGCGATCTGGAGCAGCTCCGTGCGGCGCTCGACGACGCACCCCCGCGCGCCCTGGTGGTCGTGCTGATGCACCATCACCCGTACCCCTTGCCGGAAGAGGGCACCCTGGAGTTGCTCTCGTCATGGGCCGGCCTGCCGTTCGCCGCCGAGCTCGCGAGCGGCGCCGCGCTCCTCGACGTGATCCGCGGACGCGCCGATCTCCTCCTGCACGGGCACCGCCATGTGCCGTCCGAGCACTGCGTCGCGCCGCGAAATCGCGACGAACGACCGCTGTGGATCTACAACGCCGGCAGCTCACCGGAGCTCGGGCGATTTCGGGTCTTCCGATTTCGCGGCGGAAGATTGCACCAACGGTGGTGGCAACACGTTCGCGCCGAACCCGTCAAAGCACCGCGCGCCTGGTGGATCGAGCGCTGGGTCGGCGCGTGAGGCTCAGCGCGTGAGGCTCAGCGCACCTTCTCGAGCATCGCCCGCGTGACCAACGTGATCCCGCGCTCGGTCCGATAGAAGCGCTTCGCGTCTTCCCCCGGGTCCTCGCCGATGACGAGCCCTTCTGGAATTCGGCAATCGGGCGCGATGATGACCTTCTTGAGGCGGCACCGTCGTGCAACGTCCACGCGCGGGAGCAAGATCGAGTCGTCGACCGAGCTGAAGGAGTTGACCCGGCAGTCCGTGAACAGCAGCGAGCGAGACACGGCACCACCGGACACGATGCATCCCGCAGAGACGAGCGAGTCCACCGCGTAGCCGCGGCGATCGTCGTCGTCGAACACGAACTTCGCGGAGGGCCGTTGTTCCTGGTAGGTCCAGATGGGCCAGCGGTTGTCGTAGAGGTCGAGCGAGGGCGTCACGTGGGTGAGGTCCATGTTCGCTTCCCAAAAACCGTCCACGGTACCGACGTCACGCCAATAGGGCTCCGTGGCGCCCTGGCTCATCACGCAGCTGCTCGAAAAATCGTGCGCGAACACGCGTTGGCTGGACACCAACCCCGGGACGATGTCGTGCCCGAAGTCATGGGAAGAACCTTCCACGCGCGCGTCTTTCTCCAGCGCCTCGATCAGGTAGTCCGTATCGAAGATGTAGATCCCCATGCTCGCGTAGGAGCGATCCGGACGCCCGGGGATCGAGGGAGGATTGGGCACCTTCTCCAGGAACTGGGTGATGAGGCCATCCTCGTTGGCATCCACGACGCCGAACGCGCTCGCCTGGCTGCGCGGGACATCCACGCACGAGACGGTGACCCGCGCGCCGGTCTCGATGTGCTGCTTGAGCAGCCACCCGTAGTCTTGGCGATAGACATGGTCACCGGCGAGGATGAGCACGTACTTCGGTTGGTGCTCCGCGATCACGCGCAGGTTCTGGTACACCGCGTCTGCGGTCCCGAGATACCAAGACTCCTTGTCGGTCTGCTGCTGCGCCGGCCACAGCTCCACGAACTCGTTGAGCTCACCGCGCAGGAAGTTCCAACCGCGCTGGATGTGCCTGATGAGGGTGTGCGCCCGGTACTGAGTCACCACCGCGACGCGCCGGATCCCGGAGTTGATGCAGTTCGAGAGCGGGAAATCGACCACGAGGAACTTCCCACCGAACGGCATGCTGGGCTTGGCCTGATCGTCGGTGAGGGCCTTGAGGCGGCTCCCACGACCCCCCGCGAGCACGATGGCCAGGGTGTTCCGCAGCGCAAACTGGATGTCTCGCACGTGCATCGCCCTCGTTTGTGCCACGAAGTGGAGCCAGGCCGCACGGGGGGGCACCCGCTTTTTTTGGAACTTCCCGCACGCAAAACGTGCAAACCACGCGGACGTATGAAACAACCTCGACACGTGCACCCTCGCTGCGACCGCGGGTGGAGGCGCGCAACCCGGACGATGACACGGTAGGCTCAGGTTCGATGCGCGTGCTCCAGGTCACCTCGGAGGCCTTTCCCCTCGTCAAGACCGGCGGTCTCGCCGACGTGGCAACGGCCCTCTCTCGAGCCCTCGTGGCGGATGGCGACGACGTTCGGGTGTTGATGCCCGCGTATCGCGGTTGCGCCGAACAAGCCGGTGCCACTGCGTTCTGCGACCTCGGTGATCCACTCGGGGTCGGGCACACGCGTATCTTGACCGGGACGCTGCCCGATACCAGCGTAGGCGTGTGGCTCGTCGATTGTCCTGCCCTCTTCGATCGCGACGGCGGTCCTTACCTCGACGCCGAAGGCGGGGACTGGAACGACAATCACCTCCGCTTTGGCCTGCTGTGCCGCGCGGCCGCGATGCTCGGCACCTGCGGGGCCATGCTCGGTTGGGCGCCGGACATCATCCACGGCCATGATTGGCAAGCAGGGCTCGTCCCCGCATACCTGCGTTTTTGGGGTACGCGACGGCCCGCGACGCTGTTCACGATCCACAACCTCCACTTCCACGGGCGATTTGACGCTCGTCATGTGGCTGCGTTGGGCTTGCCGAGCGTCGCCTACGATCGCGACGGCCTCGAGTTCTATGGCTCGGGGTCGTTCCTCAAAGCAGGACTCTACTACGCCGACCGCTTGACCACGGTGAGCCCGACCTACGCCACCGAGATCCAAACCGTCGCCGACGGCCAAGGCCTGCACGGGTTGCTCCGCTCACGCGCGCCACATCTCACGGGGATCCTCAACGGCATCGACGAGCAGGTCTGGGATCCCCGCACGGATCGCGAAGTTCGCTGGAAATACGGACCGGAGTCCTTGCACGACAAGCGCCACAACAAGGATGCGTTCCAAGAAGAGCTCGGTCTCTGGCGCGACAACCACGCGCCGCTGCTCGGATGGGTTGGCCGCTTGACCCACCAGAAGGGGATCGATCTGGTGCTCCAGCAGCTCCCGTTCTTACTCTCGCGCAACGCTCAGCTCGCCGTGATCGGCAGCGGCGAGAGCCCGCTCGAACATGCGGTCGAGCACGCGGCCAAGAACTTCCCTGGGCGCGTGGCCTTCTACCGCGGCTACAACGAGACGCTTTCGCATCGCCTCATGGCCGGCGCGGACATGCTGCTCGTCCCCTCGCGGTTCGAACCGTGTGGGCTGACGCAGATGTACGCGATGCGCTACGGAACGATCCCCATCGTTCGCGAGACCGGAGGCCTTTGCGACACGGTCATCGATGCGCACGCGCCCGAGGGCACGGGATACACGTTCCTGCGGGCAACGCCGGAAGCGCTGGGGGCCGCACTCGCGCGCGCCCTCGAGGCCTACTACGACCGCCCCCACGATTGGCGAGGCTTGCAACACCGCGGCATGCATCGCTCGATGGGGTGGAGTCAATCGGCCGCGGCCTACCGCGCCCTGTACCGCGCCGCCCTCGGGCACGACGACGACGACCGCTAGGGTCAGCGACGTCACGAGGGTCAGCGACGTCACGAGGCGAAGCGGAGCGCGACGATCCAGAGCCCGAGCAACGCCAGCACTGCCGCGCCCCAACGCACGGCCCGCGCCGGACGCAGCCGTCCGCGATCATCGATCGCGCGCACGAAGAAGCCCACCATGGCCGCGAGCCAACCCACGAACGCGAGCGCTGCGAGCCAAGCCCGCCACGCGATGGGGCCCGGGACTTCCTCGAGCAACCCCAGATGGTGGCTGTAGGGATCGGCCATCCCGCCCACGTCCGTGCCGAAGCGCTCCTCCTGCGCGGCCATCAACGTCGCGACGCGCTCGTTGGCCTGGTGGAAGCGCTCGGCCTGGGGCACCCAGAACCCTCGCGTGCCCAACAGCGCCCCTCGCACCTCGCGATAGGCAGCGAGAGCTCGTTGCGCCCCGGCCTCGCCCGTGGCCTCGGCCTCGGCACCGAGCGCCATGAGGCGATCGACCGCGCGCTCATCGTGCCGCGCGAGGGGAAGTCGCCAGCGCGCCGCCCTTCCCAGGTGCTCGACCTCGGCATCGAAGTCGTCCACCTCCGCAGCCTCATCCGCGAGCGCGAGCTCCCTGCGCCCCTCCCAGATCGCACGGCCGACCACGGGCAGCAGCACGCCCGCCGCCAAGCCCAAGCCGTAGAGCGCGCTCGAGACGGGCGTCCGCCGCGGGGTGGACACGGCAGACTCGGCCTCGCTCATGTGAAGTCTCGCCGGGCGAAGAGCAGCATCGCGATCACGAGACACGCGACCGAATACGCCACGGCGTACGCGGACGCTTGCACGATATACACCCAACTGACGAAGGACTCGTGCACCGTCACGCTGGCGCCCGACACGTAGAACAGATGAAAGTCGGGGACGATCCAGGTCACGGCCCGCAGCAGCGCAGAAAGTGGCGTGCCCTCGAACTTGTCCGCGAACGTGCGCAGCTCCAGCGTGTTGCGGCCGATGACCCACAAGCTGCCCGTGAACATCGCAGAGAGGTAGGGGCTCGAAAACGCGGAAAACAGCAGCGCCACGGCGGTGAGCAACCATAGCTCGAGCAAGATCAGCATCTCGGCCCGAACCATCGCGAGCCCAGGTCGCCCGCCTTGTCCGATCACGAACAAGCCGAGGATCACCGCCATGGTGACCACGAGGATCGCGAGCGTCCCCGCGATCCCGGCGTACTTGCCGAGCAGGAACTCCCAGCGGTGCAGTGGCTTGGGGATCACGAAATAGACCGTCTTGCGGTCGAGCTCCTTGCTCAGCAGGTTCACGCCCAAGAACAACGCGATGAGGATCCCGACCGCGCTGATCCCTGCGAGGCCGATGTCCTTGATCACCCGGACTTCCTCGTGCAGCGACAGCTCCCCGAGCACCAAGGAGAACGCCATCAACCCGACGGCGAACAGGAGCAGCACCATGAGTACGCGGTTGCGAAGCGCCTCGCGGAACGTGTTGAGCGCGACCGCCCAGATGCGACGCATCATGTCGTGCCTCCGCCGCGCTCCGCCTCGCTCACGAACAGCTCCTCGAGGCTCTGGCGGTGCCGATGCAGCTGCAGCACCTCGCCACCCGCGGTGACGACCTCCCGCACGAACGCCTGCGCGAGCGCGGGATCGGGCGTCCGGAACACCTCCCCTTCCGAGGTCCGTTCATGAGCACCCGCGTGTTCGCGCAGCCGGACCCGCTCGTCCTCGGCCGCGGACCACACCACCTCTACGCTTTGGATCGCCGGATTGAGCAGCTCTCCGAGCGGCCCTATGCCTCGCAGACGCCCGCCGACGATGATGCCCACGCGATCGCAGAGCATCGTGGCGTCGCTCAAGATGTGCGTGGAGAAGAACACCGTGGTTCCTGCGGCGCGGAGCTCGAAGATGAGGTCGCGCACCTCCTTGCGCCCCAGTGGATCGAGCCCGCTCATGGGTTCGTCCAAGACGACGAGGTCGGGACGTCCCATCAGCGCTTGCGCGAGGCCTGCCCGTTGCAGCATCCCCTTGGAGAAGGAGCGCAGCGGCCGATTCGCCGCGGATCCGAGCCCCACGCGCTCGATGAGCTCGCCCGCGTGCCGCCTTCGCTCGGCGCTCGACTGGCCATGGAGACGGCCGACCATGTCGAGCAGCTCGCGAACGGTGAGGTAGTCGTAGAAGTACGGGTTCTCGGGCAGGTACCCGAGGCGCTGCTTGGCCTCGCGGTGACCCGCTGGAGCGCCGAGCACCCTCGCGACCCCAGAGGACGCGAACACGAGGCCCATCAAGATCTTGATGGTCGTGGTCTTGCCGGCGCCGTTGGGGCCGAGGAACCCGAACACCTCGCCCGCCCCCACCGCCAGGCTGATCCCATGCAACGCCACCGTGCGGATACGCCAGAATCCGCGGAGATACGTCTTGCGCAGCTCGGAGACCTCGATGACGGGCATGATGCGGAGAAGCTGGATCCGGGTCGAAGGCCCAGACAGAATACGAGGATGCACGGGCAGATGCGACCCCTCCCGACCCGCCGCCGCTGGCTTGGCGGGTTTGGGGGGCTGGGTTTGAGCCTCGGGCTCGGGAGTGGACCCACTGAGGCCGCGCCGATCCTCGCGGGTTCGAATGAGGACACGGGAACCCTGCGACTCGACCTTCCGCAGCTGCGCTACCCCGGGCACTGGGCCCCGCGCTCCGCCGCGATGAGGGTGCTCGCACGGGAGTTGCGGCTCCGCACACGGCTCGAGCCCGTCGCCGAGCCCACGACGGTCGAGGCCACCTCGGGTGCGCTGTTCGAGAGTCCCCTGCTCTACGTCGCGGGCGAAGGGTCGATGCCGCAGCTCTCCGATGCCGCGGAGTCGCACCTCCGACGCTTCCTCGATCTCGGCGGCCTCATCATCTTCGACGCCGCGGACGGAGGCATCGATTCGGGGTTCGCTCGCGACGTACAACAGCTGCTTTCGCGCATTGCCCCCGCCTCGACCCTGGCTCCTGTCGGCAGCGATCACGTGGTGTTTCGCAGCTTCTATCTCGTCGACTTCCCGTGGGGACGCACGACGACCCACGACACCATCCTCGGCATCCAAGAAGAGGGGCGCCTCCAGGCGGTGCTCTTGCGCAACGACCTCGGAGGGGCCCTCGCCGAGACGCCGATGGGGCTTTCGGCCTACCCTTGCATCCCCGGCGGCGTGGAGCAGCGCGAGTGGGCGATCCGCTTCGGCGTCAACCTCCTCCTCTACGCAACCTGCACGGACTACAAGGCCGATCGCGCGCACGTGGAAACGCTGCTGCGGTCGCGAAGGTGGCGGTAGAGGACCATGGAGCACTGGAGCATCACACCTGGCTTCGTGCCGCCACCTTGGGCCATGGCGCTCATCGTGGCCGCCGTCATCCTCGCGCTCCTCGAGACGTGGGCCACGTTCCTGCGCCCGCGCCAACCAGTGCCGTCACGGGTGGCCTGGGCGCTCGTCCTGCTGCGCATGGTGGCCATCGCGGCGCTGCTCGCCGTCGCGTTCGAGCTCACGATCCGTGTCGATCAAACGGCCGCTTTGGGCTCACGCGTGGTCGTCCTCGTCGATCGTTCGGCGAGCATGGCCATCCCCGACGGGCAAGCCCGGGTGTCCCGCTCCGCGCGAGGGGCCGGCCTATGGGAGCGCTCGGCCGCAGCGCTCGAGCATTGGCGTGGGCAGGGTCTCACGGTTGCGCTCCGAGCGTTCGAGCAAGGGAGTCGCGCGTGGGACCGCAGCGAGCTCGAGATCTGGGATGGTCCCAAAGGTACCGCGTCCGACCTCACGCGCGCGTTGCAGGAGCTCGAGAGTCCGGATCGCGTCCCGCTGCGCGGCGTCGTGGTGGTGTCCGATGGCCTCGTCGCCCGCGATGCGGCCCAGCGAGCCGAGCTCCAGGACACGGCCTCCGCGCTGGGCGTTCCCGTCACGACCGTGAGCCTCGGCGCGACCCCCATCCGCGATCTCTCGGTCGCGGACGTGCGCGCCGGAGAGTTCGCGTTCGTCGAGAACGTCGCAGAGATCGATGCCACGTTGCTCGCTCACGGATTCGAAGGCGAACGCATCGAGGTCGAGCTTCGCCGTGACGGCCAAGTCGTCCATCGGCAAGCGGTCACCCTCGCCGGCGATGGAAAACCCACGCCCGTGCACTTCGAAGTCGCACCCGATCGCATCGGGCAGTTCGTCTACGAGGTGGCGGTCCCGCATGCGCCCGACGAAGCCACCACCGAAAACAACGTCCAGGCGTTCATCGTCAAGGTCCTGCGCGACAAAGTCCGCGTGCTCCACGTCGCAGGCCGCCCCGATTGGGACGTCCGGGCCTTGCGTACACTCCTGCGGCGCGACCCCAACGTCGAGCTGCTGAGCTACTACATCCTTCGCGGCACCGATGACATCGACCGCGAGGACAGGAGCGCCCCCCTTTCCCTGATCGCGTTCCCCACCGAAGAGCTGTTCAGCACGGAGCTTGGATCGTTCGACCTCGTCATCCTCCACAACTTCGACGCCGTGCCCCACCACGTGGCGCAATACGTCGACAACATCACGGAGTACGTGCTCCAGGGTGGCGCCTTGGTCTTGATAGGCGGCGACCTCTCGTTCTCCGACCAGGGCTATGGCTCGCCCGCGATGGCCGCGATCATGCCGGTCGACACGCGCCCGCAGGTGCCCTCCCAGCGTGGAGACTTCCGCCCGGTCTTGACCGCCGCGGGCCGCAGGCACCCGATCACCGCATGGCTCAGCCTCGCCCACGACGGTTGGAGCCGGCTCCCCGAGCTCGACGCCTTCAACCCACTGCGCATGGCGGCGCACCAGGGTTCGATTGGCGCCGCGGCGTTGATGGAGCATCCGCACGCGGCCGATCGCGCCGGAGAACGCCGGCCGCTGCTCGCGATCGCGGAGCCGGGTCGCGGTCGCGTCATGGTGCTCGCGACGGGGTCGACGTGGCGCATGGGCTTTGCGCCCGACCTTCCGCTCATCGACGGTGCGCGGCCGTACGATCTCCTGTGGCTGAGCGCCATTCGATGGCTTTTGCGCGACGACAGTTCGGGACGGCTCCAACTCGAGACCGACCGCCCCCGCTACGCGATTGGCGAGACGGTGGAGCTCCGTGCCACCACGCTCAGCCCTGCGTACGCACCCGAACCGGACGTCGAGATCGCGTGGGAGCTCGTTCCTTTCGCTGGCGCCACGCGAGCGGGGAGCTGGCGTTCCGATGCTTCCGGGCGCGTGCGGGCCTCGTTCGAAGATCTGCCTGCCGGCGCGTACACGGCGGTCGCGCGGCGGGACGTCGGGGCGGAGACCCCGAGCGAGGTCCGGCGGGTGTTCATCGTCGACACGCCGACGCGCGAGTTGGCGGAGGTCGCGGCGGATCCTGGAATCGAACGACTGCGGGACCTGGCGAACGCGACGGGTGGGGCCTTCGTTTCCGGAGACGACGCCCGGTTGCCACACGACCTTCCCCTCTCCAAGCTCCCGGCCGAGGATCAGCGCGATGTGATTGGTCGGGCAGAGCACGCCGTGTGGCACCACGTCGCCGTGTTGCTGTTGCTCCTCGGGAGCCTCGGTGCGGAATGGATCCTTCGGAGACGTCACTCGGGGGCGTGAACCCGGGGCTTCAATGTTCGGCGTCTAAACTTGCGGAGCTCGGCTTCAGAGACCAGGCAGGGGTTCGACGCTTGCCTTCTTGACCTTCGGGGCTCGGCTGGGTGAAGCGGCGAGGCCCCCGTCGACGCGTTGGGGCTTCGACGCTCACCTTCTGAACTTCGGGGGCCCGGCTGGGCGAAACGGCGAGCGCGCGGCTTTTGGGCAGGGCTGCGGCGAGTCCCTCTACGAGTCTCGTCGATGGCCCCTCAGACTACGCGAGGCACCGTTCGACTTTGATCGCTGTGCCGCTCCTCACTCGCACCCGGGCCCTCGCCGGTCCCTGCCCGCCTCGCGCTCGCCGCTTCACCCAGCCGAACGTCGCCTTTCGGGGCCCTTGGTGGACTGCAAAGAGTGAGGCGCCGGCTACGTCGGGTAGACGTCGGCCCAGCTCAGGTTCGGGGCGGGTCTGTCGTCCGCGGTGTACTCCAAGTGGATCACCCGGCGGCGTCGCGTTGGGTCCATCGATTCCTTGGAGCGGTGAAGTAGCAGCGGGCGCATCAGCAGGATCGAGCCGGCCTCGGCTTCGATCACTCGTTCGGCGTCTGAGTCGGTCGCAACCGCGTGAGAGCCGGGACGAACCCACAGCGCGCCGTTCGTGCGCGTTGCGTCGTCCAGATGGACGCGAATCGAGAGCATCCGAGCGAGCACGCCCTCGCTTGCCTGGACATGCGCTACCCCTGCACGGACCGATGCGCGGAGACCTTCCGCGTTCGCGCCGGACACAGCGACGTTGGTGTCCCGATGCCACGGAAGCGACCACCGCCCGTGCGGCGGTTTGTCGAAATAGAGCGCACGAACCAACCGTGTCGACGCCCCCACGATCTCGCGAAGGAATGCACGACTTTCGACGCGCGACGAAACCTCGCGAAGGCGCGGCCACAAGAGGCCGAGGTTCCGCGCAGCGTAGACATGCCCACCCGCACGGCGAACACCCCTTGCCGCGGACTCCCCGTCGAGTGCCGTGCAGAGGTCCTCCGCAAGGTCGCGCGCCTCGTCGACCGTGAAGACCCTCTCCAAGACGGCGTAGCCGTCGGCTTCCAGTCGAGCCCGCAGATCATCCAAAGTCGGCATGCTGGCAGTCCGCCCACGCGGCGAAGGGGCACGCTCGGCTGGGTGAAGCGGCGAGCGCGAGGCGGGCAAGGACCGGCGAGGGCCCGGGTACGAGTGAGGAGCAGCACCGTGATCAAAGTCGAGCGGACCCGTGCGTAGTCTGAGGGGCCTTCGACGAGACTCGTAGAGGGACTCGCCGCAGCCCGGCCCAAAGCCGCGCGCTCGCCGTTTCACCCAGCCGAGCCCCCGCAGTCAGAAAGCGTTCGTCGAAGCTCTGCCCCGCCCCACGCCATCTCGAGGCCGAGTGCTCGAGGAACCCTCAGGCCTGCGACGCCTCGACGCCCCGCGGCTCGACCACTTGCGCGATCTTGCCGCACGCGCCGCACTCGGGAACTTCGCCCGCTTTGGCGTGCACCGACGAGAGCAGGCAGATCCCGCCGAAGAAGACCACCGGCAGCAGCGGGATGTTCATGGGCCCGAGCAGGGCGATGCCGAGAATCATCGTCGCCATGGTCAGCCAAGCCGGAACGACCGCGAGCTTCCAAAGGACCGACGGAACGATCACCGTTCCTTTGGCACCACAGTGCGGGCATGAAGGATGCGCGATGTGTTCCGTGTTCATTGGCAGCAGCCCGGAGTGCCGCCATGCTAGGGGCGAGCGCCCGGCGTGTCAACGTCGCGAAACCGCGTCCATGGGGCCCGCCGCGCTCGCTGAAAGCCGCGCGCGGACCCGCCAAACCGCTCAATCGAGCGGCTCGGCCTCGCGGATCCGGAACCGGTGCGTGGGCGCGAGCACGTCGTCGAAGGTATCGACCTCGGCGACCGCACGATCGACCCGGGCGTCTTGCGTCATCTCCGTGACGATCACCATCTCGACTGGGGCGCCCGCACCTTGTGCGTCCTGCTTGACGCGTTTGATGCTCACGCCGTGCCGCCCAAGGCAGCTGGCGACGCGCCCGAGCACGCCGGGGACGTTGTTTACGTGGACACAGAGATAGTTCTCGTGCTCGTCGTGCTCGGCGCTCAACGGCTCTACGTCGTCCACGGTCGCAAAAGCCTCGGGCGGGGTGCGGACCGTATCCGAGGTGCTCATCCCGCGGCAGAGCTCGATGATGTCGGAGACGACGGCCATGCCCGTCGGCATCATCCCGGCCCCGCGCCCGTAGTAGAGGCTGCGGCCGAGCGCAGCGGATTCCACGAGGACGGCATTGTAGGAACCACGCACGCCCGCGAGGATGTTGCCCTCGGGCACGAGCGCCGGATAGACCTGCAGCAGCGGGCGGGGACCCACGCGCGTCGCGACCGCGAGCAGCTTGATGGCGTAGCCGAGCTCACGCGCAGCTTCGATATCGAACGCGCGCACCCGGGTAATCCCCTCCGTCGGGATCTTGTTCGGATCGATGCGGGTGCCGAACGCGAGGAGGGTCAGGAGGGCGAGCTTTTGGGCAGCGTCGCCGCCCCCCACGTCGAGGGAGGGATCGGCCTCCGCAAAGCCAGCCGCTTGCGCGCGCGCGAGCGCCTCCTCGTAGGTGGCGCCCGTGCGGCTCATGGCGTCCAGCATGTAGTTGCAGGTCCCGTTGACGATGCCCGTGATCCGCTCGATGCGATCGCTCGCCAGACCCTCCCGTAGGGACCGGAGGATGGGAATGCCGCCGCCCACCGAGGCCTCGAAGTTGATGGCGACGCCGCGGCGTGCGGCTTCGGCAAACAGCTCGCGGCCGTGGGTGGCGACCAGCGCTTTGTTGGCCGTCACGACGTGTTTCCCCCGGCCGAGGGCTTCCATCGTGAAGGTCAGCGCTGGCTCGAGGCCGCCGATGAGCTCCACCACCATCCTTATTTCAGGATCCGCCAGGACATCCTGCGGGTTCGTCGTCAGGAGCTCCGGCGGGATGCCCACGGCGCGCTCCCGGTCGAGATCCCGCACGAGGATCTTTTTCACGACGACTTGCGCACCGAGACGTCGCTCGATGTCCGTGTGATCTTGGAGGATGCGGACGACCCCGCTCCCGACGTTTCCGGCCCCGAGTAGCCCGATGACGATTCGGCGCATCGCGGGCGCACGGTATCCGGCGCCTCGAACAGGCGTCAACTGTTGTTGCATTCGCCCGACCAGGGTACCTTCCCCCCCGCCGGAACTTCCGGAGAGAAGAGGACGACCATGAGCATCATCGTCGACGTTCACGCCCGACAGATCTTGGACTCACGAGGCAACCCGACCGTCGAGGTCGAGGTGATCACGGAACTCGGAAGCATCGGCCGCGCTGCCGTACCGTCGGGCGCGAGCACCGGCGAGTTCGAAGCGATCGAGCTCCGCGATGGCGACAAGAAGACGTATCTCGGCAAAGGCGTCTTGCAAGCCATCAAGAACGTCAACGAGACGCTGAGCGACGTCGTGACGGGCCTCGAAGCCACCGAACAAGTCGCCGTCGACAAAGCACTGCTCGACGCCGACGGCACCCCCAACAAGGCCAAGCTCGGCGCCAACGCGCTGCTCGGAGTCTCGCTCGCCGTCGCACGTGCTGCCGCGGACGACGTGGGTCAACCGCTCTACCGCTATCTCGGCGGCAGCCTGGCCAACACCCTGCCCGTCCCGTTGATGAACGTCATCAACGGTGGAGCCCACGCGGACAACAACATGGACTTCCAAGAGTCCATGCTCGTGCCTCACGGCTTCGATACGTTCCCGGAGGCGCTCCGCGCCGGTGTGGAGACGTTCCACGCCCTCAAGAAGATCCTCAAGGAACAAGGCAAGGTGACCTCGGTCGGCGACGAAGGTGGCTTCGCCCCAGACATGGCGAACAACGCCGAGGCCCTGGAGACGCTCACCAAGGCGATCGAAGCCGCGGGATACAAGCCCGGTGAACAGATCAGCCTCGCGCTCGACGTCGCCGCCTCCGAGTTCTACGACAAGGCCAAGAAGGTCTATCGCCTCGCAGGCGAAGGCGGCCGCGAGCTCGATGCCGCGGGCCTCGTGGATCTCTACGCCGAGCTCGCCGCCAAGTACCCGCTCATCTCCATCGAAGACGGCTTCGACCAAGAGGACTGGGAGGGCTGGAAGCTCGTGACCGTCAAGCTCGGCGCGAAGGTCCAGCTGGTCGGCGACGACTTGTTCGTCACCAACCCCGTCCGCCTCCAGCGCGGCATCGACATGGGGGTCGCGAACGCGTTGCTCGTGAAGGTCAACCAGATCGGCACGCTGACCGAGACGCAGATCGCCATGAAGACCGCTCACCGCGCCGGCTACAAGTGCGTGGTGTCGCATCGCAGCGGCGAAACCGGCGACCACTTCATCTCCGACCTGGCCGTCGGAAGTGAAGCAGGGCAGATTAAGACCGGGAGCGCGTCGCGATCGGACCGCATCGAGAAGTACAACCAGCTGCTGCGGATCAACGAGCTGCTGGGCGCCAACGCGGTGTATCCGGGACGGCGGGCCTTCGGGAAGTGAGCCGCGCCTTCGCGGCGCTGCGACGTGCGGTGTCCACCTGTGCGGTGGGCACCGCGCTTTTGTCTCTGGCCTCGACCGTCCGTGCCGATGGCGGAGAGCCTCCGAGGGCGGATCCACCTTCGCAGCCGGATACCGCTTCGGCCGACGATGGCGAGCCCAAGGCCGGAGTTCCGGCCGAAGCCGCGACACCGCCGACCTCGGCTCCGGCTGCAAGCGCGCCCGAACCTTCAGCGGCGACGCCACACGAGCCCCCGGTGGAGAGCCCACCATCCGCGCTCGAGCTTTCGCCGGCGGTCGCAATCGACACCGTGCTCGCGTGCGGGTTGCGTCTCATCGCGGTGGAAGATCAGTCGCTCCCGGTGGCGGCGATCGTGCTCGCGGTCGAGGTCGGCAGCGTCGACGATCCACCCGAGCTCCCAGGCCTCGTCCACGCGCTCGCGTATCATCTGCTCGAGGGCAACCGGGAGCTCTCGCCGGGCGCGAGCATTCGCATCCTCCACGACGCTGGCGGCTGGGTCTCCCTCGCCACGTCGACGGGGCAAACACGCTACGAAGCCCTCGTGCCGCTGCCGTCGTTGGACGAGGCGCTCCGCATCGAGGCGCTCCGCCTGCGCGCGCCCACGGTCTCGCGCGAGCGCTGGGAGAACGCGCTCGCGTGGGCGAGCCGCGATCACGACACGCCGTCCACGATCCCGCTCGAGGCCCTCGCCGCGGTCCATCGCCAAGCCGCCTTGGCGCACGATCCTCGCGCCGTGCCGCCCGCCCTGTTGACCCTGAGCCCGAGCGCGATCGGCCAGCATCTCGCCCAGCGCTTCCGCTACGAACGCGCGACCCTCGTGGTCGTCGCGCCTCAAAGTCCGCTTGCCACCTTGGCCACGGTGCAAGCGCGGTTCGCCGACCTCCCGCCGAGATCGCGGCCAAACCTCGCCGCACGCACCGAGGCTTCTGCGGGCGCGGGCAAGGTCGGGGGCACCCAGCGCGAAGGCACCGCGTTCGCCTGGCCCATCCAGGGAACGCCAGCCGCCCGTCTGGAGGCTCGCGTATGGTGCCGCACGCTGAACCGTCAGCGTCCTGGCCCCACGGATCCCAAGCGAGCCAAGGTCCACTGCACCCTCGATCCCGATCCGCGGCACCCCACGCTCGTCGTCGCGATCGACGGCAGCGACGCCCCGCTCGCGTTGCTCGACGCTCGGCTCGCGCGGCTGGCCTCCGGCGGCGATCTCCAGCTGCTCGAGCGGCAACGGGAGATCGTGCGCGTCGAGACCGAGATGACCTTGGCGCAGCCCCTTCCGCTCGCGCGCCAACTCGCGATGGCGCCCCCACGCGAGCAGCCTGACGACTCCGTGTTGCGTCCTATCGACGAGTTGACGGGGCTGCTCCGGCTGCGCGATCCCAAGGTCGACCTCTCCGCAATGACGCGCGCGTTCGATCCTCGGCGCGCGGTCGAGCTCGTCCCCACCGTCCCTTCAAAGGAAACCGCAGCCTCACCATGACGGCTCACCGCCGTATCCTGTTCTGCTCGCTCGCGCTCGCGCTCGGGAGCCACAGCTGCAAACGGCAGCAAGCGTCCCAGGCCCCGGCGGTCTGGGACGAGGCCCCAAGCGAACGCGAGAGCACCGAGATCGGCGAGCTCACGCCACCTTGGCCGACCCCCACCAAGACGGCGCTCGGCAACGGCCTGCTCGGCTACTGGCTGTACGAGCCCCAAGCCGGCGCGTGTCACGTCCGTATCTTGCTGCCCTTCGACGCGGGCAGCCCGGCGAGCGAAGTCGTCCAAGTCGTCGCCGAGGCCGCGCGACACGATCTCGAGCGCCGCCTCGCCCGCTATCCGATCGAAGCGATCACCGAGTACGGGCCCGGTCGCGTCGAGCTCGTGGTGCGCGGACCCAACGCAGAGCTTCCGCGGATCATCGCGCAACTTGGACAGACGCTCGGCGCGGCACAACCGGGGACGGGGCTCGTCGCAGCGCAGAAGCGGCTCGCCTCGCAGGCGCTGCCACTCGAGTCGACGCACGTCGCCATCGCCACGCTCGTCTCCACGCTCCTTCCAGACGTGCCGAGCGACCTCGTCAGCCCCGCACGGTTGGCGGAGACGCCCAAGCTCTCGCTCACGCTCGGATGGCACGCGCTCCTCGATCCGCGCCGGGCCGTCCTCGTCATCCACGCCGCAGCTCCGCCCAAGGCCGCGATGCTTGCCCCCCTCGCCGAGCGTTGGACCGGACGCGGTCGCCCCCCGTCGGCGGGGGATTCCGCCGTCGCGCGTCTGCGACCCGCACCCGCGACGACCAAGCCCCCAGCGCAGACAACCGCTCCGGACGAGGCTTCCCCCTGGCGACTCGACGTCGCGCAAGAACCAGCGCTCGGCGGCGCGACGCTCGTGGTCGGTCGCGTCGTCTCGACACCGCGGTGGCAAGATCGAACCTTTGCTCGTCTCGCGCAGCGGATCGCCCAGGAGGAGCTCGATGTTCGGCTCGTGGTCGCCGGCGAACGTGCGATCTGGGTGGTGGTGCTCCCGCTCTCGGGCCCCGATCCGAGCGGCGAGCTCGAGGCCACCCTGGATCGCCTCTCCGAGCTCGCGCAAGCCCGTCAGCCCCGTCAGCGACTGTTTCAAGCCGCGCAACTATGGCTCGGCGGACGCATCGTCCAGGCGAGCCTCGACGGCGAGGACTGGACTGCGTTGTTCTCGGAAGCCGTGGATCTCTCGGACTCGGATCGCGAGATCGAGACGGCACTCGCACGGGATGCCCGCTCGATGCTCGCTGCGGATCCCGAGCAGCTCCAAGCGTGGCAACGAGCGGAACTCGATCCCCGGACCGACCGCTCGCCTTGGCGGCTGGTGCTGGCCGGGGCTCCTCCCCGCGTGCTCAAAGATCTCGACGCGATCACCACGCGCGCAACGATCGAGTAACCCCCAGCGACCGAGTGACGCCCGGAGGCGACGACGAACGCCGGGCCGCGAACGTCAGACCTTGAGGCCGCGCTCGCGCATGTCTTTGATCGCGGCTTCGATCCCGATCTTGTCGATGATGCGCATGCCCTTGGCACTCACGCGCAGGCGAACGAAGCGATTCTCGCTCGGGATCCAATAGCGCTTGTAGTGCAGGTTGGGCAGCAGGCGCCGCTTGGTGCGGACGTGCGAGTGCGAGACGTTCATGCCCACCAAAGGGCCCTTGCCGGTCATCATGCAGATCTGCGCCATGTGCTGGTCTCCGCGGGACGGGGAAAGTGGCGGATCACCGAAACGGTGTCAAGGCCTCGAAACGACTACGGCGTAGCGCGTGGCTCCCGCGCAGGCGGGAGGAATGTGACGCTTGTCCGGTCGTTTTCGGACACGGTCACCGCGCGCAGCGCCAGGTCTCGACCTGGAGCGAGGTCCGCGACACGGGGCTGCAGTTCGGCCCAGAAGTGAGCCGCGAGGTTCTCCGCCGTGGGGTTGCGGGTATCGAACGGCGGGACGTCGTTGAGGAGGCGGTGGTCGAACGCGGCCGCGACTTCGGCCAGCCACACCTCGAGCATGGTGAAGTCGATGGCCATCCCCACCTCGTCCAGGGCGGAAGCCTCGACCTCGAGCTCGACTTTGAAGTTGTGTCCGTGCACGCGATCGCAGGCGCCCGGATAGCCGTGCAACACATGGGCTGCCGAGAACTCCGTGCGCGCACGCACGATGTACCGCGGACCAAGCGGACGCGTCGTCATGGCACTACCAGCGCATCACCGAGGCTGCCCATGTCAGCCCGGTGCCGAACGCCGTCATCGCCAAGAGGTCGCCGTCTTTCAAGCGTCCTGCGTCCACGGCCTCCGACATCGCGACCGGGATCGAGGCGGCGGAGATGTTCCCGTACTTGTGCAGGACGGAGTACACGCGCTCCTCCGGAATCCCGGTGCGCTCGCGTGTGGCCTCCATGATGCGCATGTTGGCCTGGTGCGGGATGAAGACATCCACGTCTTGCGGGCCGATGGAGGCCTCGGTCATGGCGTCCACGAGGCCCTGGCTCATCGCGCGGACCGCATGCTTGAACACCTTGCTCCCCTCCATCTGCACGAAATGGAGCCGCTCATCGACCGTGGCGTGGGAAGCGGGCTGGCGGGTGCCTCCCGCCGGAATATTGAGGATGGACGCCTGGGTCCCGTCGCTGCCCCAGTTGGAGGCGAGCACACCCGAGCCGCCGCGCCCGACCCCGACGATCGCTGCGCCTGCGCCATCACCAAAGAGCACGCAGGTGCGGCGATCCTTGAAGTCGAGGATCTTGCTGAACACCTCCGCACCGCAGACGGCGATCTTCGCCTTGGGGTTGCCCGCGATCCAGTTCGAAGCGATCTCGAGGCCGTAGAGAAAGCTCGAGCATCCTGCCATCACGTCGAACGCCGGCATCCCGCGGATGTCGAGGCGATCTTGGACCCAACACGCCGTCGACGGAAACAACGTGTCCTGCGAGCACGTGCCGACGATGATCCCATCGAGCTCGCCGGGCTGAATCCCGGCCCGCTCACATGCCGCGGCGATCGCTTGGGCGGCGAGCTCAGAAGTGGGGACCGACGGCTCGACGAAGCAGCGTGACTCGATGCCGGTGCGCTCGCGGATCCATTCGTCCGAGGTGTCGACCTCCCGCGCGAGGTCGTCGTTGGTCACGATGTTGCTCGGGATGAACCGGCCCGTGCCGAGGATCTTGACGCTCTTCACCACTTTCACCGTTCTGCCCCGGGGTGCTCGCGCGACGCCCCCACCGGATCGGCTCGTACCAGAGCGGGCGCCAGGCGGTCAACTCGGGGGGCGCTGGCTCCACAGTCTGCGCGGTCGGCTCTTCGCAGGGGTCGCCTCGCGGCGAAAACCCAGGGCGGCGGCCTCAGCGAACCCGATGGCGCCACGTCACAGCCGGGAGGTCGGACCCGCCCGAAACCTCACGTGCAGGCGGATGCACACTCTGCGCAGGGCTCCCGCCGGGTCGGTCCGGCATCGGCCGGGGAACCTGCACTAACGATCGAGCAGCTTGCCGAGGTTGCTGCGCTCCCAGAGCACGGCCTCCGCGTAGCGCTCGAACAACGCCTCCGCGCGCCGAAACTCGGCCGTGTGATAGACGCGGCGCCCGTCGACCACCGGCATGTCGTGAACCTCGTGCAACATCTCGTGATAGACGACCCACTCGAGGAAGTACGTGGGCACGTCGCGCGCGTCCAGGACGGGGTGGATGCGGATGAGCTCGTCCTCGACGGTGTAGCTGCCGAGTTGGATCGAATCCCGAGCGGTTCTGCGCTTGCCTCGGGCGCCCCACGTGACTTGAGCCCGGATACGCCCGCCAAAGTAGCGAGCGTTGAGGCGATCGAAGATCTCCTGCAAATTGTGGAATTTCCCCTCCACGTCCACGGTGATCGGCCGCGCGACGTCGGGCTGCCGGACGCGGTGCTCGTTCGTTTCGATGTACGCGCGCAGGACCTTCCCGGCCGCCGCACGATCTTGGCGCTCCGCGTAGCGACCGAGCGCGCGCAGGACCGCGGCGGGCGCATCGAGGAACATGTGATGCAAGCGAAACGTCGTGACCCCGTCACCACGCTTCACCGAGACCATCCGGTGAGTGTTGTCGGTGAGGATCACCCGGGCGCGCCCGCGTTCGAGGTAGGCCGCGAGTCGGGCCTGCAACTCGAGCCGCTCGGACTCCCGCTCGGACGTCTCCGCGACGTCATCGACCTCTCCGTCGGATCGCGGTGCACCGGCGTCGCATTGCGAGCGGGCCACGCTGGCCACGCCCGCTGAGCCGGCGCTAGCCTCGGATCCTCGGGTTGGTTTGGGGGGAGCAGGCATTCCGACGGCTTGGCCGACAGCATACGCCGCTGTCTGACTACAACGAGCATCGAGCATGGGAGGCATCGAAGGACGAGGGGCGGCGAGGAGCACCGAGTCCGAGCGTGGATCCAATGGATCCAGGCTCGAAGCGCCGGTTCACTGCAACGCGGCGAGACCAGCATAGGATCGAGGTCAGGGAGCGGCGAAATTCCGGCACCGAGTTCCGACTCACGCCGTTCTCGACAATTTCTGGCGCGCCAGCTCCAGATCTGCCGACGCCGATGCATGATGAACTGCGCAAGCGAGCACCCCGGACGACGCCATGAAGCACCAGGTTCTCCTATTCGCCGGTTTGCGAGAGACCGCCCGGCGCGACGTGATCGAGGTCGATCTGCCGCCCGGCGCCCGCGTTCGTGACCTGCTCGCAGCCATCGAGCGCGCACACCCAGGGCTCGCTCCCCAGCTCGCCCACTGCCGCGTCGCCGTGGACCACGAGTTCGTCGCCAACGACGACCTCCTCGCGCCCAAGCTCGAGATCGCGGTGATCCCCCCGGTGAGCGGCGGTCACGATGGTCCCCCCAAGGTCATGCTCGAAACCGGCGCCCTGGACCTCTCGCGCGTGGTTGCAGCCGTCGACCACCCCGATGCGGGCGGGATCGCCACGTTCACAGGCAACGTACGTCGCCATAGCCGCGGGATCGAGGTGGATCACTTGGAGTACGAGGCGTACGGCCCCATGGCCTGTCGCGCGATGGAGCAGATCGTCGCGCGCCTCGAGGGCGAGATCTCCGGCGTCCGGGTGGCCATCCATCATCGGATCGGGCGCCTCTCGGTCGGTGAAACCGCGGTGGTCATCGCCGCCAGCGCCCCGCACCGCGCGGAAGCCTTCGAAGCCTGTCGCGCGGCCATCGAGGCGCTCAAGCGCGAGGTCCCGATCTGGAAGAAAGAGGTGGGCCGCGACGGCTCGGCGTGGATCGGGCAGGGTCCTTAGTCCCCTGGAACCCGTGGTCCCGCCCGTAGGTAACACCGCCCCCCGGCGCCCCTGGAGTCCACCATCCCGGCGTCGCTCATCGGTCTCGTATCTAGCCCTCACGGCCGCTTCACGGGGCGTCCGCGCCTGAGAACCGGCGGGCGAGCGTCTGGATGAAGCGGGCGATCCAAGGATCGAGCGCGGCCAGCGACTCCTCCATCCACGCGCGGTCGACCACGGCGACGGTCGTGGGCTCGAGCGCGACGACCGTCGCCGTCCGCAGCGTCCCCGCAAAGATGGCGGTCTCTCCGAACACGTCCCCTGCCTGCATCTCCCGCAACACACCCTCGCGCTCGTTCGAGACGAGGCAACGACCGGACACGATCGCGTAGGCTTCGTGTCCAGGATCGCCCTGCGCGATGATCGTTGCGCCCGCGGGATAGTGGCGCTCGGGGAACGCCCAGGTTCCTCGCGTGAAGGCCACCAGCTCGTCGCGCAACGCCGCGACATTGACGTGCCGCTCGCCGGGCGCGTACGCCATCGCCTTGGCGATGAGCCGCGCCAGCGGCCGTGGAACCCAGGGCGCCCTCGCGTCGACGGCCTCGAACCGGCCTTCGCTCGCGGCGATCATCGTCTGCGGCAGGTTCCCTGACGCGTACGGAGGCTCGCGGCAGACGATCTCGTACAGCATCGTCCCCACGCCGAAGACGTCCGTCGCGGGGCCCACATGATCGAAACGCCCGAGCGCTTGCTCGGGGGACATGTACGCCGGAGTTCCCACGATCGCGTCTTCCTCGGGTGCGCGGATCGTGTACCCGAGGCTGAGCACCGAGCTCGGATCGACGCGCGTCCGGTGGGCGAGCCCCCAATCCAACAGGTACACGCGCCCATGCGTCCCGATCATGACGTTCGCAGGCTTCACGTCGCGGTGGAGGATGCCCTGCTCGTGCGCTGCCGCGAGGGCCTCGCAGACCTTGATGACGACCTCCACGAGCGCGAGCAGCCGAACACGATCGAGCGGCCCCGGAGGGAGCGCTCGGATCCGTTGATGAAGCGTCTCTCCGTAGACGTACTTCATCGTGATGAACACTCGGCCATCCGATTGGCGCCCCATCGCGTGCACGGGCACCACGTACGGATGCTCGAGCTGGCTCGTGATCTGGGCCTCGCGCAAGAAATTGCGCAGGACCGAAGGCTCGGACGCCAACTCGGAACGGATCACCTTCTTTGCCGCCCGCCGCCCGAGTTGGCGATCCATGACCAACTCGACCTCCGCCATCCCGCCGCTCCCGAGCGCATGGATCCGCTCGTAGTGGTCGATGTCGGTCGCATCGAGCAAGCTCAGGATGGGCTCGAGTTCGTCGACCTCCTGGGTGCGCTGCACGGCGCGCTGGGGTCCATTGGGGGGAAAATGCAGGGAGCGGGTGCGAAACACGGACCCGTAGATGGCGCTCGCATCGGCACGCGCCGAAAACGAGGCCGCCGCAGTCGTCCGCGCACCGCGACGGCGCAAGGATGCGGCACGAACGAGGGAAAACCGGCTGCTCTTCGTCGGGTCCGCCACCTGGCAGCGTTCACGGTAGGGCAACGCGCGACTCGGCACAACCTGCCGCGCGGCATTGTCCGTCGGGGCGGAATCATGCGTCCGATCTTTGATGCAAAAGAGATCTCCCCCGGGTCGACCCATCTCCCGTGGCATCCGTCGATCAAACCTCGCGGCACCCAGCCGCTGCATCAGAGCGCAGCAACGTCGTTCACCTCGCGCTGCCCAGCGGTCGCACGATCCCGGTCGGTCACGACCAGACGTTGATCGTCGGCAGCGACCCTCGGGCCGACCTCCCGCTCTCCGACTGCTACGTCAGTTTTCGCCACGCGGCGATCCGGCGCGAAGGCTTGGGCTTCCACATCGAGGACCTGCGCTCGACGAATGGAACCTACGTCGATGGCGTCCGCGTCGAACAAGCCTGGGCCGGCGCAGGTGCGCGCATCCGGATTGGGAACCATCGGCTCGAGGTCACCACGGAGGGCCCGAGCGGTCCGGACGCCCTGATGATCGGCCAAGCGCCGCGGTTTCGGAGCATCAAGCGCTACCTGAGGATCATCGCCAAGGTGCGGCCTCCCGTGCTGATCTGCGGCGAGACCGGGACCGGCAAGGAGCTCGCGGCCCAGGCCCTCCACGAATGGGGTCCACGGCGCTCCGGCCCGTTCGTCGCGATCAACTGCGCCGCGCTCACGGAGACGCTGCTCGAGAGCACGTTGTTCGGGCACGTGCGCGGGGCCTTCACGGGAGCGCACCGCGACCGCGCGGGCGCCTTCGTCGACGCCGACGGCGGTACGCTGTTCCTGGACGAGGTCGGCGAGCTCCTCCCTTACCAGCAAGCCAAACTCCTGCGCGTGCTGGAGCTCGGTCACGTTGCGCCGGTCGGAACCACTCAAGCCCGGCCGGTCGACGTGCGCGTCGTCTCGGCGACGCATCGCAACCTGGCAGCCATGGTCGCGCGCGGGACCTTCCGGGAGGACCTGTTCCATCGCTTGAGCGTGCTGCAGCTCAACCTGCCCGCCTTGCGAGACCGCCGCGAAGACATCCCCTTGCTCCTGCAGCACTTTGCACATGCCGCTTCCGAGGAACTCGGGCGGCGCATCGTCCTCTCGCAAGCCGCAGTCGAGGCCGCGAAGTGCCATCCATGGCCCGGCAACATTCGGGCGCTGCGCAACGCCGTCGTCCGTGCCGCGACCCTCGCGGACGGGCCCATCGGGCCAGCCGAGCTGACGTGCGCGGCGGACCCATCGGCTCGTGCGGGCGACGCCGGACATTCGTCCGCCCTGGACGGTGAGGGAGGACCCACCGTCCCGAGCCCACGGCCGCGGGGCTCGGTGCAGGTCCGCCACAGCGACTACAAGACCATGCGACGCGAGATGCTGGCGCAGATCGTCGAGGAGCACGGCAGCATCCGCAAGGCCGCGACCCTCCTCAGGATCCCGCGCAGCACCCTCGGTGCCTGGCTCCGCGACTAAGGACCCCGGTCAACATAAACTTGCCGTCTGACACCGCACTGCCCCGCGATGGCCGCGTTGCTCATCGGTTACGTAGGCCAGCCAGCTACGCGCCACTCTTCGCGCCTTGCCCTCGCGGCGCAGCTCGGCGCCAGACGGCAAGTTTATTTTGACCGGGGTCCTAACCTCCGAGCGCCTGCGTCCAAGGCCCGGGCCTGGGCGGACGCCGGAGGGCCGAGCGCAACCGCGTGAGGAACTCATCGAGTTCGAGCTCGCGCGCCCCGAACTTGACGAGGTGCGCGGTCACGACCTGACAATCGATCATCTCGAACCCCCACGCGTGGAGGTGCTCCACCAAGGTCGCAAACGCGACCTTCGAGGCGTCCGGCTGCCACGCGAACATGCTTTCACCAAAGAACATCCCCCCGAGCGCAAGTCCATACAGACCCCCGGCGAGCTGCCCATCGGCATCCCACGCCTCGATGGAGTGCGCGATGCCGCGATCGTGGAGCTCGATGTAGGCCGCGCGCATCTCTTCCGTGATCCACGTGCCGTCCTGGTCGGGCCGTGGGACCTCGGCGCAGCTGTCGATCACCCCGGCAAAATCGACGTCTGCCGTGATCTTGTACGGCCCGCGCCGCATCACCTTGCGCAGCGTCCGATTGACCCGCAGCTCGGAGGGAAACAGCACCAGCCGCGGCGATGGGCACCACCACAGGATCGGGCGCCCTTCGCTGTACCAGGGGAAGATCCCCTGGCTGTAAGCGAGCAGGATGCGCTCGGGGCGGAGGTCCCCCCCCACGGCGAGCAGGCCTCCTGCCGTCGCCAGGGACGGATGGGGGAAGCTGAGGTCGTCGGTCAGCTTGTAGACGGGCACGGCAAAAGGACCCGGAACCTTACCACGCCGGCGCGCGTGATCGGTGCCGCGGGCGGCGGCCGCAGCCGGTCGACCTGCCGGGCCTCGCTCGGCACTCCCCCCCACGATCAAGTATAGTCCCGCGTTCAACGCTGGGGGTGGCGGCAACGCCTGAGATAGACCCCTCGAACCTGATCCGGATCATGCCGGCGGAGGAAAGCGTCCATGAGCGAAACTACACGACACGAACCAAAGCGTCGGGATCGGCTCCACGTGGCCGAACCCTCCACCGAAAACGTCCGCACCCTCCCCCCGCTGGAGGAGTGTTATCCCGCGAGTGAAAAGGTCTTCGTGGGCGACCTCGGGGTGCCCTTCCGCGAGATCCAGCTCTCGAACGACGAGCCCTCCCTGCGGGTCTACGACACCACGGGTCCTCAGGGCCACGACCCCAGGAACGGGCTGCCGCACCTGCGGGCGCCGTGGATCACCGCTCGCCTGGCGACCTCGGATGGCAACAACTCGCAGATGCACTACGCGCGCCAGGGCGTGGTGACGGAGGAGATGCGGTTCGTCGCGGTACGCGAGCAGGTCGAGCCCGAGTTCGTCCGCTCGGAGGTCGCATCGGGGCGCGCCATCATCCCGGCGAACATTCGCCACCCCGAGTGCGAACCCATGGTCATCGGCCGCAACTTTCTCGTGAAGGTGAACGCCAACATTGGGAACTCCGCCGTTTCGTCCTCCATCGAGGAGGAGGTGGAGAAGCTGCAGTGGTCCACCCGCTGGGGCGCCGATACGGTCATGGACCTCTCCACCGGCGCCAAGATCCATGAGACGCGCGAGTGGATCCTCCGCAATTCCGCGGTCCCCATCGGCACGGTGCCGATCTATCAGGCGCTCGAGAAGGTCCACGGCAAGGTCGAGCGTCTCAACATCGACATCTTCATGGAGACCCTGCGCGAGCAGGCCGAGCAAGGCGTGGACTACTTCACGATCCACGCCGGCGTTCGCCTGCCCTTCGTTCCGCTCACCAAGAATCGCATCACGGGGATCGTCTCGCGCGGCGGCTCCATCATGGCGAAGTGGTGTCTCCACCACCACAAAGAGAACTTCCTCTATACGCATTTCGAGGCGATCTGCGAGCTCATGCGCGAGTACGACGTCTCGTTCTCGCTCGGGGACGGGCTGCGCCCGGGCTGCATCGCCGATGCGAACGACGCGGCGCAGTTCGCCGAGCTCCGCACGCTCGGGGAGCTCACCCAGATCGCTTGGAAGCACGATGTCCAGGTGATGATCGAAGGGCCTGGCCACGTCCCGATCCACAAGATCAAAGAGAACATGGACGAGCAGTTGCACCACTGCTTCGAGGCGCCCTTCTATACGCTCGGCCCTCTGACCACCGACATCGCGCCGGGCTACGATCACATCACCTCGGCCATCGGCGCCGCCATCATCGGCTCGCTCGGATGCGCCATGCTCTGCTACGTGACGCCCAAAGAGCACCTGGGTCTGCCCAACAAGAAGGACGTCAAGGACGGGGTCATCGCGTACAAGATCGCGGCCCACGCCGCGGACCTCGCCAAGGGGCACCCCGGCGCGCAGCAACGCGACGACGCGCTCTCCAAGGCGAGGTTCGAGTTCCGCTGGCGCGACCAGTTCAACCTCTCGCTCGATCCCGTCACCGCGCAGGAATTCCACGACGAGACGCTGCCCGCCGAGCCAGCCAAGGACGCCCACTTCTGTTCGATGTGCGGCCCCCACTTCTGCTCCATGAAGCTGACGCAAGACGTCCGTGACATGGACGAAGCCGCCTTCGCCAGCGAGATGGAAGCCAAGGCCGCGGAGTTTCGCGCGGCCGGCGGGGAGCTCTACCTCCCGCGCCAGGAAGTCCAAGAACCCCCGGCGGAGTGAAGCTCGCCCACGTGCACGACCGCGGTGGTCGTGCACGTCGCCCCATATTCACTAGCCCGGCGCGGCCGAGCCCATCGTGAAGGTCAGGTACGCCTTCGCGGACTCGGGCCCCGCTTCGCCGGCGATGACTTTGAGCGTGAGGACGCGCTTGGCCCGAGCCTGCGGTGAGCGCTCCGCGGCCACCCACGCCTGCACCGCATCGAGCCGCGCCGGCTTGGCGAGCTTGGCTTCGCGCAGCATCGCGAGGGTCTCCTGCAGGCGCGGGCACGCGGCGTACGGGGCTTGGAACGTGTGGTACTTCGCGACCCGCTTCTGCAGGCCGTCGGAGGCGACGTCGAGATCGAGGCTGACACGGCTCTTCGCGGTGCCGAGCAGCTTGTTCATCGCCTGTTGGGGAATCGGCCACCCGACGCGATCGAAGTAGGGACGGACGTCCTGGCGCCGCAACGAGACGACGAGGCGCGCGGCTTCGGATTGCGCGGACAAGCGGTACCCGAGCGAACCGACGCCGGTCACGAAGCCTCCCGGGGGCAAGGCCTCGACCGCGGCTGCGACGCGCTCGAGCACCCCCTTGCTGACCTTGGGATCCGCGTACGCCGCGAGCACCGAGCCTGCGACCGCCGGGTTCGCGACGGGGACCGTCGCCGCACCGTGGGTCCGCAGCGCCTCGATCTCCTCCGCCGAGCGGTCGTAGTACGCCTCGATCCCAGGCCCGAGGAACGGCTCGTGCACCGCATCGGTATCGAGGTCGTTCTCGAGGTCCACCCAGGGCACGTGCGCGAACCCGGCACGCGGATCCCCCCACTGACGCAGGAACCCCGCCGTTCGCTCGAGCGCCTTGCCCGGTTTGGGCTGGTCGAGGAACGCGTCGCGGTCCCCGGGCATCAGCCGGAGGATGAGGTCCACGCGCGATTGATCCGGCAAGAGGTGGCACTCGAACGAGACATCACCGTGCGAGATCTCGGGCCCGGCATCCGCGGCTTTCATGATCCGCCCCCACGCATCTTCGGGCACGAGCGCCGCGGGAATCTCGGGTCGCAGCGAGGAGAGCACACGCTCCGACCAACGGACGGACCTCCCGGCCTCGAGCCGATACGCCTGCCCGAGCCACGCCGAACGCTCCGTGAACGTCGAGTTTCCGCGCGACGGCAGGATGACGTAGGCATCGTACCAACCCGGCTTGTTGTCGGTGAGGTCACCCGTGAACCGCAGCTGCGACTGCGACGCGCACCGAATGTCCCGCGTCTCGATCACCTCGGTCGGCCGCGAGAGGCTCCCGCCTTCGAGTACGAGAAACACCTGAGCACCCACCTCGAACCCATCACCTTCGGCGACGAACGTCGTGGCGTGTTTGGGCCCCCCTTGAGCCTGCAGCGATCGGATTCGGACCGCCGGATACTCCCACGTCATTGCTGATTCTCCTTGAAGAAGACCGGGACGTCGCCCGGATCATAGTCCGCGAGAATGATGTCGAGAGAAGTCGAGATTTCGTAGGTCACTTCCACGCGGCTGCTGGCGGTGAGCGGCTGCCGCATCCCGATCCAGTTGGTTCCCGGCACCACCAACGGCGAAACGGGCTCCCCATCCACGCGAACCTCGAGCACGCGCTCGACGAGCGGGGCTTCCAAGGTCAGGACCATGGCCCCCTCGGGGATCGGACGTTCCACGCCACCAAACCGCTCTTCGCGCACCTCGATGCCGCGCCGATCGAGATCGGCGAGCGCCAACCCGTGCGCGCGAAACTTCGCGTCGCCGAGCGGCTGCAAGGTGGGCGAGAAGGTGTCCCCCGCTCCGCAATACGCTCCGATGGGTCCTGGATCGGGGGTCTTCCCGGGCGGCCGCCAAAACGACGCGATCACGTCGCTGCGGCGATCGGCGTCGAGATCGGCCACCCGCACGTTCACGGGCATCAGATCGCCGACGTCTCCCTCCCACACCTCGCGGCACGCTCCGAGCGGCTGCGCGAACACGCGGTCCCTGCAATACACGCCGTCGCAGAAGTGCGTGTTCGCAGCGACGACGAACAGCGGATCGCGACCTCGCATGAGCACGTCGAACTGGAGGTTGAACGCGCGATTGGGCTCCCCCGCGCATTGGAGGTACGCGGGGTCGTGGAAATCCCCGTGGCGATACACGACGCCCCACGTTTGCCCGGGCTGCGAAAGCGGGAGATCGAGGCGACCATCACCATCGAGATCGAGGAAGCGACTCGCGAGCGGACTCACTCCGGGCGGCGAGACCACGGGTTCCTGGTAGAAGGGCGGACTCCCCGTGTTGCGGTAGAGCTCCTGCTGCGCGGTGAGCGGAATCTCGGTTCCCGCGAAGTCGATGGCCCCCACGAAGAGATCGAGCCAACCATCGCGATCCACGTCTCCGAGCGCCACCGCGGCGCTCCTGGCATTCCACGGCGCGAACGAGGAAGCCTGCCAAACCCCGGCACCGCCGCTGAGGAACACCCGGGCGGAGTCGGTTTGTTTGGGCTTCATCGTGATGACGGAGGCCGCGATGTCGAGGATACCGTCGCGGTTGATGTCGCCGAGCGAGAGCGCGGCGTAGTAGTCCTTCTCTTCGGACACCCACGCCCGCACGGGGGCGCTCGCCTGCCCGAGCGGCCCGAACAACACGAAGATCTGGCCGGGATGATCGTCTCCACCCGTCGTGAGCACGAGATCGGGCCATTCGTCGCCATCCATGTATGCAGGCACGACGTTGAGCTTGGCGCCCGCCCGCAGCGCGGCGGGCCCAGGAATGCGGCTCGGTGCCGTGGGGTAGCGCGCGAGGCAGTTCGAAGCGGGCTCGGGCGAAACGGGAGGCTCGGAGGACGGCGACGTCGCAGGATTCGTCCCGGCAGTCGCGTCCTCGCACGCGGGTGCGTTCTCGACGACGGTCCCGGTGGTCGCCGCCTTGGAAGCGCACCCGAGGGCCAGCGAGAGCGCCGCGGTCAACCCGAGCGCCACTAGCCCGTGGTGAAAGTCCCGCGCACGGGCTGCGAGGTCGCAAGAGCGACGCGCGTCACGACGAGGGGTGTTGCTCCGGACCGGAGCTGACGCGGTCGCGGAAAGCTTGCGCGGCTCCATGACGGGTTGCGTGCTCATCGGTCCTCTTGGAAGCGAAGTATTCCGCGAAGCTGAGGTGGAAGAACCGGTAGCCGTCTGGGCGCTTGTCGAGCAATCCCACGTGCGCCGCAGCGTCCAACAACGATGGGTCGGCGACGTAAGCACGCTCCTTGCGGAGCAGAAGGCGAAGGAAGCGGTGATAGATCCAACCGACCCCACCGAACCACAATCCAATGGTGATCGCAATGGGGAGTGCCGCATCAACACCATAGGCGACTCCATACGTCGGCGCGAACACGGCAAATACCAGCGCGAACGCCAGGAGTCCCGCTCGGATCGCTCGCCTTCCCATGCGCCCGATCGAGCTGCGCCCCCCATCCTCCGCCGCCGTGGGCACGCGCCGGATCCCGGCCAGCGCCACGCCCACGCCGATTCCGACGAGGGCATGCAAGGCGCCCTCGAACACCGACTCCCTGGCACCGGTGAACAAACCAACCGCCAGAGACCCACCGAAGATCCACGGGGCTCGTTTTCGCAGCATCTGGGTCGACCAGCGAACCTCGTCGACCAGGGTGATGTCATCTCGTTCGAGCTCCGCGCCCAAGCGCAGGCACAGGACCGCCGAGCTGAATCCACAGGCCGAGAGGGCCATCAGCGGTGCATGTGTGGTCCACGCGCCAATGAGGGCCGCGCTCATGGCTGTGGACCCCGCGAAGGCGACGATCCACCGCAGCCACGGGCTTGGGGTGTGCAGCGATCCGGAGCGTGCGAACATGAGCACCGCCACGAGCGCGTGGGCGCCAAACAAACCCAGCGCGACCGAGAGGCCAAACCGCAACCCGAAGCCCAGGCTCGTCTCCAAACCGTTGTTGTCGAGCGGGGTCTGCCCGATCGCGAGGATGTAGCTCGCGCCCAACAGAAACGAAACGAGCGCCCGCGATCCCGCGACGTAGGCCCACTGGCTCATCGTACGGCCGAGCCATGCGGGCGCGATCACCTCGTCACGATAGGTGTTCGCACCGAATCGCAGCATGTCTTCGGCGAGCTGGGTCACCGCCCGCAGAACCGGGCGGATCTCGAGGCTCTGCCGCCGACGACGGAGCAGCTGCTCCGTGTAGACATCGTACACGCCGCCCATCTCGTGGGGATGGGCTTGCTGCAGCTGAGCGATCCCATCCTCGGACGTGGCCACCGACGCCGTCACACAAAACCCAAGCGGCGTGCGCACGAGGTCCAGAAGAGACGGGCTCTGCTGCAGCACCGCGACGAGCGGCTGCCATTTGGGTCCGTGCTCGGCGAGCGTCTGCGCGATTCGGGCGACGTCGAGTTCGTGGAGCTCGATCGCGGCGTGGACCTGCAGCCGCTTGGACAGTCCGCGGTACGTCTGGCTGCGGCACGTCACGACGATGCCCGGAGGATCGTCTTGAAGCAGGAACGTGTTGATCGCCTCCACCGCGGCAGCGCGTTGCTCGTGCGGCAAACGGTCGAGCCCCTCGAGCAGCGGCACGACCTTGCCCTTGGCGAGCCAGGCACGCGCCGTCGCAGCGGGGATCCGGTGCTCGCGGTGCATCTGCGTCGCGAGGAAACGGCGCAGTGGGACCTCGTCAGGTAGCCAGCTCGCGAGGTCGAACAACAGCGGTACGGCAGCGGGGTTCTGTACGGAAGACGCACGGGCATGCAGCGCGGCCGCGATCTCGAGCAGACTGTGGGTCTTGCCGCTGCCGGCACCTCCCAAGATCAGCACGCGTCCCCCCGCATCGCGATAGATGTTCGTGACCGGCGCATCCGCGGGAAGCACGGCATGCGCGGCGTTCTCTACCCCAGCGACCCTCCGAGGCCAGAAGCTGTCGACGTCGGCGGGCTCGAGCGTCCGGTGCTGGCGCAACCTGACTTCCTCGAGCCCCGTCGCTGGCCCGTGCCCATGCAGCCATGAGTTCGCGGCGTTCTCGAGCACGATGCGCAGGTCGGCGCTCGCGTCATCGATGCGCTCGGACGAGTCGTCCAGCGTCGGATCACCCCCGGCCGCACGCGGCTCCGCCGGAGTGCTCCCGGGGACCTCGGCCGAGGCCGCACGCGTGCCCGAACTCGGGCCTGCACACACGATGCCTTCGTCCTCGACTTGCTCGAGGGCCTCGGCAAACGCCCGCGCGCTCGCGAACCGGCGGTCCGGGTTCTTGTGCAACGCCCGGAGGATGAGGGCCTCCAGCGCCTGCGGGATGCGAACGTTTGGATTGGCATCCTGGGGACGCGCCGGCTCCGTGTAGACGTGCCGCCACATCACGTCCAGAAATCCGGCCCCCGCGAAGGGCAGCACGCCGGTGACCATCTCGTAGAGCAGGACGCCGACCGAATAGAGATCGGCACGCCCATCGACATGGCCTCCGCGCGCCTGCTCCGGTGCCATGTAGAGGACCGTCCCGAGGATCGCCCCGGAGACCGTGAGCGCGCTGCTCTGCTCGCACTTGGAGACCCCGAAGTCGAGCAGCTTGATCGTGGGCTTCACCTCGCGCTCGTCGAAATCGACGCAGAAACAGTTGCTCGGCTTGATGTCGCGATGAACGATGCCGCGCTCGTGGGCAACCTCGAGCGCGCGCAGGATCTGCAGCGCGGCATCGCGGATCCACGGCCACTGTTTGACCACTTGGCTGCGCTCCGCTTCCTTGAGGGTCCGCCCATGGAGGTACTCCATCACCAGGAAGTCGGCTCCGGGCCCGGCGCGCACGAAATCGAGGACCTGCACGATGTTGGGGTGCTGCAGCGAGGACAGGATCCGCGCTTCACGAGCCAGCCGTTGCCGCGCCTGCGACCCGTTGCCCGCGTATGGCAGCACCTTGACCGCCACGGTGCGCCCAAGCGTCAGGTGCTCGGCCTCGAACACCGTCGCCGTCGCCCCAAAACCGATCGCTCGCTTGAGGCGATAGCGTTGATCGAGGGTGCGACCCGCCCACGCCGCCAGTCCTTCGACATCCGTGTCTTCTTCGGAGCGTTCGCGAGAACGGTGGGGCACGGACACGAGATCGAAGCGCGGGGGACCGCCTTCCACGGTCGCCGTGCGATCGGAATCCCCTTCCGACCACTCGTCCTCGACAACGCGCTCCTCCACGTGTTGTCCATACCACCATCCGCCGCGACGCGGAGGGAATCGGACCCAACGTTCGCCCTCGCGAAATTGCCCGCAGAACACCGTCCACGGGCATCGGAGACGCAGCGTCCGCGGTCGGGTCATGGCGCATCGACCGCGACGGAGGAGCGTGTCATGGACTCCGCGACAAGCGTCCCGAACGTCTCACTCGGGCGCTGTCCGAAACTGAACACGTCGCGGTTTCGCAGCGATCACTCGCCGTCGACCGTGCGACCCCGAAACTGTCGCCTTGCGCCGCTCTTGGGCGCCGAGGCACCCGGGACACGCGATCGCCACCACGAGCTGCTCGCGGACGGCGTGGGCAACCCAGAACCAGACTGCGCCGCCACGTCTTCTCTTCGCAGCGCTGCGGAGGATCCGAGCGCCGACGCCGACATGCTCGCGGAGCCGTCTTTGAGCGCGTCGGCCACCCGTCGGCAAACCAGGGTCGCACCCATCCGCAGCGCCGCGAGGTTGCAGTGGATCGGCGCGAGCACACAAAGGAGCACCCCGGCGCCGGGCTGCAACCACAAGCGATGGCTCGCGAACCGCAGCGTGCACTGCTGCAGCGCCTCATCCTTGAGCGCCAGGGCTTCCGAGAGCCGCCGCAATCGCGGAGCCGCCAAGGCCAGGGCGGCGGCATCGAAGAATGCCGGAAGATCGGCGGCCACCACGTTCGCTTGGTCATCGACGACGAAGCTGCCCACGACGCCGTCCACGTCGCGCAGCGTCGCCAGGGTCGACGCCAAGGTCGAGGACAGCGGGTTCACGGCTCGCTCCATGGCACGCCGTTCGATGATCCGCGTTGCCCCATCGCGATGCCCCAAGCTCCGGGCATGCGACGCACCGCACAATCCTCGTTCCCAATGCGCGCGTCGAGTCCTTGGAACCCTTCGAGCCCGAGCGCCTCCCCCACCAGGTCAGCGAGCATCGCGGCATAGCACGCGATCCCCGCGAGCTCCTCTTGTTCTGCACCCTTCCCCATGACGATCGTCCCGTCGTGATCGACGATCACCGCATCCGAATACGCGTCCCCTCGAGTGGCGCTGGCAAAGTCCATGGGTGACTCGTCCTCGGGCTCCACGGCATCGAGACTCGACAACGGGTCGTCCTCGCGGCGATGGATGTCGATGGGGATCAACTCCCCTGCCGTTCCGCGCGCAGCTTCATCTTCGCGATACGCCGCTTGCAGGAGCAGATACTGCGGAGAGCAGCAGAACGTCGTCTCCCGCGGCCAAGGACCCGACCAGGACTCGATGGACCCCTGCTTCCACCGCAGGATCTCGAACGCCGCTTCTTGGCCCGCTTGCAGGTGCGTCCGCGCGTGCACGACCTGACCTTGGTCGAAATAGAGGTACCCCGCACGGCCTTCCGAGAGCACGCGATAGATCAGCCGCTTGCCCAGCGTCGCGCCCATCTGGATGAACTCCGGCAAGCTCGCGCCGTGCACCGAGGCCTGGAAACCCAACGATGAAGGAGGAGGCGGTGGTGGTGGTGGGGCATCGGCGCGCATCGTCTTGCAACTCCTCATTACGGCGAGTTCGAGGCCCATTCCGCGGGATAGGCATCCGCACCGTGGCACGCAAGGTCGAGCCCCTCTTCCTCCTCGGTCGCCGAGACGCGGATCCCCACCATGGTCTCCAAGAGGCGGAACAGCAGGAACGACGCACCGAACGCCCACACGAACGCCGTTGCCACCCCGACGAGTTGCGTGACCAGCTGCGCAAACGAGAAACCGCCATGGTGGAACAACGCCGCGGCGATCGTGCCCCACGCCCCGCAAACCCCATGCACGCTCACCGCTCCGACCGGGTCGTCGACGCCCTGCGACTCGAAGAAGAAGATGGCCGCCACCACCAGCATCCCCGCCGCCGCGCCGATCAAGATCGCCGCGAACGGAGACACTGTCGCGCACGAGGCCGTGATCCCGACCAGGCCTCCTAGGGCGCCGTTGATCGTCAGGCCCACGTCCGGTTTGCCGACGCCAAACCAGCTCACCGCCACCGCGGACACGGCCCCAGCGCTCGCGGCGAGATTCGTGTTGAACGCGATCAGGGCGAACGCCTTGCCGGCGCCCCCGTAGATCTCGAGGTCACCGCCCGTGACGCCCGTCGTGCTCCCGGCGTTGAAGCCAAACCAGCCCATCCAAAGGATGAAGAGGCCGAGGACCGAGAGCGGCATGTTGTGACCCGGCAACGCGCGTGGGACACCCGAAGGCGAAAACTTGCCGAGTCTGGGACCCAGCACGAGGGCTCCCGCCAGCGCCGCCCAGCCACCGACGCTGTGCACGACCGTCGACCCCGCGAAATCGATGAACCCCGGCAGTCCCAGGTTCGCAAGCACGCCCCCCGCCGGAGCCTCGAGCCAACCGCCGCCCTCGAACAGGCCGCCCCATGCCCAGCTTCCGAACACCGGGTAGACGAACGCCGTGATGATCGCGGTGTAGACGAGGTATCCCCCGAAGCGGGCCCGCTCGGCGATCGCCCCCGAGACGATCGTCGCCGACGTTGCCGCGAAGACGGTCTGGAACAAAGCGAACGCATACGTCCACGGCACGTCATCGTAGCCCTGGAGCGCGAACGCCGTGGTGCCGAACAGGCCGTTGGAACGGCCGAACATCAGTCCAAACCCGACCGCGAAGAACACCAAGGACCCTACGGCGAGGTCCATCACGTTCTTCATGAGGATGTTCACCACGTTCTTCGCGCGAACGAACCCCGCTTCGAGCAGACCGAACCCGGCTTGCATGAAGAAGACGAGGATTGCCGCGACCACCGTCCAGAGGAAGTCGACGGGCAAGCCTCCACCTGCGGTCGAAAGGGGTGCCTCGCTGAGCGAGCGAGCGGCGAGATCCGCCGGGGAACCGAGCTGTGCGAACGCAACGACGTTCATCGCCGTGGCAAGGCACTGCACTCCGCGTTCCAACTCGTTTTATCCAGGCCGGGCGCGAGCTGTCGCAGATCGACCTACGAAGTTCTACGCACGGGGAGGTTTTCGAAGAAAACGGATTCGCCGAGGTTGGATCCAAGCCGACGGCACGGGAAGCAGGGATGGGGCGGCATCCCGCAACGGGTGGGGGTGTCGAGCCTCGTTTCGTGCGGACACGGCGGTAGGATCGGCGGTGCGTGCTTCCGGCAAAGTTCGCGGGGCGGAGCCGATCGTAGGATCGAAGCGAGACACGGGCCGAACCGGTCTCACCCCTCCACGCGGTAGGATGTGACGCACCGTCGCAAGCCGCCGCTCATGACTTCCCATACCTACCGAACGACCAGATGCCTCGCCCTCTTGAGTCTCTGGGCAAGCGGGTGCTTCAACCCGACACCGCACAAGCTCCCGGCCTCCACCACCGGTGGCTCGGATTCTGAAACATCGAGCTTGGGCGAGGAATCCGACGCCTCCAACACGAGCGCCGATCCCACCTCCCAACAAGGCACGGCCGAAGACGAAGCGGCCGACGGCGCGGATGCGACGGGAGGCGGACTCTCGGGGACCGCGGCGGAAACGAGCGGCGCCACGGCAGAGGGCCCAAGCAGCACCAGTACGAACGGCGGGAACACCCTGGAGGAGGACGGCACCGGCACCGAAGGTCCTGTCTCGGAAGGTGCGGAACCGGGGGGCGGGGAGTCCGAGGGAGAAAGCGGGAGTAGCCTCGACGGCGGCTACCCAGAGAACACCGGGGCGGACTGTGTCGTGTCGGCGGGTTCCTTGGCGCGCAACGAGAACCTACCGGATCCCTTCGCGATGAACGACGACACCCGCATCCAATCCTTGGACGATTGGAGCTGCCGCAGAAACGAGATCAAGCGCGATTTGGAAGAATATGAAATCGGCCCCAAGCCAGAGCCGCCAACGATATCGAGCGCCAGCATGTACGAGGACACGTTCAGCGTCGTCGTGACGACCGACGCCGGTTCGATCACGTTGTCCACCACGGTGACCTTGGCACCTGGCGCCGGTCCCCACTGTGTGGCCATCGGAATGGGCCGAGTTTCCAACCTGATCAGCGGCTGCACCCAGGTGCCGTTCATGCACGATCAGGTGGTGACGTACGACACCACCGGGGACCAGTATCCGTCCGATCCATTCTACACGGTGCACCCAGAGCTTTGGGGGCAAGTCGGCAACTATGCCGCGTGGGCGTGGGGCGTCAGCCGACTGATCGATGGTTTGGCACTCATGGAGGAGCAGCTGGACATCGACATGGCGAGGATCGGCGTGCACGGTTGCTCGTACGCGGGGAAGATGGCCCTGTTCAGCGGTGCACTCGACGAGCGCGTCGCGCTCTCCATCGTGCAAGAGTCCGGGGGCGGTGGAATCAACGCCTGGCGGACCTCGGACACGTTCACCGCGCGCACCGGCATCGAGATCGAGAAGATCGACAACACGAACTATGCGTGGTTCAAACCTGCGATGGGAGATCTAGATCCATACAGTCTACCCCACGATCACCACGAGCTCATCGCCATGATCGCCCCTCGCGCAGTGATTGCGTTGGGCAACACGACCTACGACTGGCTGGGCGACGAATCGGGCTACAAGTCGACCATGGCCGCGCGCGAGGTTTGGGTGGCCATGGGACAGGGCGATCGCATGGGCTTCGACTTCGCTGGAGAGCACGCGCATTGCTCCGCGAGCGTGGGCCAGACGACGGCCGTCAATGCCTTCGTCGACCGTTTCCTGAAGGGGCAAGATGTCGATACGAACTTCACGTCACCGCCGTCGCACGAGGCCTTCGAGCTCGACTACGCCGCCGTGATCGATTGGACCACCCCGACACTGCAGTAGCCCGCAGGCGCGGCTTGGCGCGATCGAGCATGCCTCGACGGAAGCATCCTTGCGGACGCTTGCTCGCGGACGCTCAGGGGTCGGCGACGTTCCCCGACCGTGACACCGATTCGCGAATCACCTGGCAAAAGGAGCACCGCAGAAGCGGAATCGCTCGAGGTTCTGCGCGAGCTCGCCCGCGCTCCCGAGCTCTGGTGAGCCCGTCCGCGAGGTATTCCGATCATGCGCAGGGTACACTCGCCCAATGCGTTGCTGGACATCCGTAGGCATTCTGCTCGTCGCTTGCACCGCCAACGGTGATGAGCCGGCCAACTCCGGCTCGGCCGAGTCCCTCGAAGCGTCGGCCGCCACGTCCGTAGAAGGCACCGAATCTGGAGATGACGACGCGATGGAGTCGTCCACCGGATCGTCCTCGACGGGCTCGGAGTCCGCCTCGGGAACCTCAGCCCCGGAGTCTTCCTCGGCCGAAGCTTCGGAGACCTCCGACGAGACCAAGTTCGACCTCGGGATCCCGGACGTCTGGGTCGTCCAAAGTTCGTGCAAAGTCGGCACGGGTCTGAACGCGATCGGCGACTGCGGTGAACGAGCCCCTCCGGGGAGCTTCGAACCCGTCGTCCAGTGGAAGTTCTCACCCGAGGGCGATCCGGACAGTATCGTCACCCCGCTCGTCATCAACCTGACGGACGACAACGACGACGGGGCCATCGACCTGTGCGACACGCCCGACGTGGTCCTCGTCGCGGGGCTCCTTCCGGGCTCGGTAGGCGCCGAAGGGAGGTTGTACGTCATCGACGGGGCGACCGGAATCGTGCACTTCACGATCGAGCACACCGTCAGCGGCAACGTCACGCCCGCGGTCGGCGACATCGATGGGGACGGCCTGCCCGAGATCGTCACGCTGGACGCCACGCAGGCCTTCGTGGTGTTCGAACACGACGGAACCCTCAAATGGCGCACGCCTTCCTCGTGGAATGCCATGCACACCATCGTGGGGCAGCCGTTCAGCTACTCGACCTCGGTCGCGCTCGCGGACGTGGACAACGACGCGGACGTGGAGATCATCGTCAGCAACCAAATCATCGATCACGAGGGCAACCTCCCGCTCGTCTTGGGCGATGACCCGGGCGAATGGTCGTCCACCGTCCCCGTCGACCTCGACGGCGATCAGGACCTCGAAATCGTGCTCGGGCGCTCGGCCTTCCATCACGACGGCACCCCCCACTTCATGACGGACCTCTACCCTGGCTATCCGCAGATCGCCGACGTGGATGACGACGGCGATCCCGAGATCCTCCTGACCAATTTCAACGGGATCTCGATGCTCGAAGCCGACGGGGCCATCCGCTACTCCGATCTTCGTCCGACGGGAGCCGACGCCATCGGGACCACCTGGTTGCGCCCAGCGACCTTTCACGACTTTGACGGCGACGGAGCGCCAGAGTTCGCGCTCAGCTCGGCCAACCAGTATTCCGTCTACGAAGCCGACGCCACGATCGTTTGGACGGCGCCTGTCCTGGACGCGAGCGGAATCGCGGGGAGCACGGCATTCGACTTCCTCGGCCAGGGCGCGGCACAGGCGATGTACGCCGACGAGCAAGCGCTCTTCGTATTCGACGAGTTTGGCGGCGTGCTGCTCGACTTTCCGCGCTCGAGCCTCACCCTGACCGAGTATCCCGTGGTCGCCGACATCGACAACGACGGCTCGGCCGAGATCTTGGTGGTCTCTAACTCGGGTGGAGCCACCATCCAGGCGATCGCGGACATCGAAGACCGATGGATCCAGGCCCGCCGGATCTGGAATCAACACGCGTATCACGTGACGAACGTCCGCGAGGACGGGACGATCCCGCAGTTCGAGACGCCCCACTGGACCGAGCTCAACACCTTCCGCACGAACGCGCAGATCGAAGGTGGAAACATCTGCGTGCCGGTCCCGGAAGGCTGAGCGGCCGTTCGCCGTGGTGGGACCGGCGACGTCGGAAGGCTTGCGCACCGCACCGCGCCGGGAAGCGGGCGCGTAAACGTGGCGTCGCGCTCACGCGTGAGTCGGAAGAACCGTCACCTCGGCGTCCTCGATTGTTACGAAACCACGTCTTCGTCACCAAAACTCAACCTTTGTCGCGAACTCGATCCCTGATCGTGCGCAACAGTAACGCCGTTTCGCGTGGTCTCGCTCTATGACGGGGCGCGCGGCGGTGCACGAGAGGCGCGGACCGCAGAGGGATTGCTTCAATGAAACGACTTGAATCGCAGATGGTTCGCCGGACTGGAACGGTAGCCGGCCTCCTGGGCCTCCTTGCGCTGGCGGGTTGCGGAGACGATCAGCCCGCAGACGATGACGCAGGCTCGGATACCGGGAGCACGGGAACGGGTGCGACCTCGAGTGGGAGTTCGACCTCGAGCGGGAGCTCGACCTCGAGCGGGAGCTCGACCTCGACCGCCACGTCGACGACCGGGTCGTCGAGCAGCTCGACTACGTCCGCGAGCACTTCCACCTCGAGCTCGACCACCGAAACGGGGGACGAGACGGCCACCGATACCGCAACGGGCGAGAGCTCCGGAACCGAAGGCGTTCCTGAAGAGGGCCTCTACTTCGAACCCGTGAGCGTTCCCGTGACCCACGAGGAGAAGCAGACCCTGCGTGCGTCCGCGCGCGTGTGGATCGACGGGGAAGAGCATGCGATCGGCTACAACACCATCTTGCGCTCGGGCCAAGAGGTAGACGGCAGCACGTTCGCCGTGCTCGTGGATCAAGAGGGCGCTCCGCTCCTGGCCGAGGACGGCAGCGCCGCGGTTGCGGACTCGATCGACTTCGCCTCACTGATTCCGGTTGGCGATGCGCTCTACATGGTGTCTCACCTGGAATCGACACCCGGGGCAATGTATCTGACCGAACTTTCGCAGGACGAAAACGGCCAGCTCTCGCCAGTATCCACCGCTCCCATCGACTTCTCCGGAGTGCACGGTCTATGGATCCCCTGCGCAGGGAGTGTTACCCCGTGGGGTACGCACCTGGGGAGCGAGGAGTATCCGCCCGACGCCCGCTCGTACGCGGAAGCCGAGGCCGTCGGAGACCTTCCCGGGGGTGATCGAGGGATGTACCGCTACTACGGCCTCGACATCACGGAGGAATCCGCATTGGAAGACGTACTCGAGGTATTCAACCCGTATTGGGTCGGGTTCCCCGTCGAGGTCACGATCGCAGAAGGTGGAACCCCCAGCGTGGCGAAACACTACGCCATGGGTCGCGTTGCGCTGGAGCTCGCGTACGTCATGCCCGATCGTCAAACCGCCTACGTGACGGACGACGGAACCAACGGTGGCTTCTACATGTTCATCGCCGATGCAGCCGGCGACTTGTCCTCGGGCACGCTATATGCGATGCGCTGGGAACAAACCAGCGCCGACGGCGAGGGCGGTGGGTCCGCGACGGCCGCGTGGGTGCAACTCGGACCCGCGGCGACGGACGCTGAGGTCTCCGCCCTCTTGGAGGGCGAGGATGCGGTCACGTTCAGCGACATCTTCGAGGTCGGTGATCCGGAGAACTGCCCGGAGGACTTCACCAGCGTCAACACCACGGCTGGCCACGAGTGCCTGAATCTGATCGACGGGATGGAGCTGGCAGCTTCGCGGTTGGAGACCCGGCGCTACGCGGCGTACCTTGGCGCTACGACTGAGTTCCGCAAGGAGGAGGGCATGACGTTCGATCCGGACGCCGGCGTGCTCTACGTCGCCATGAGCGCGATCGGCAACGGCATGCTCGATGCCTCCAGCAATGACACGGGCGGCCCAAACCACATCCGCGTCGAGGAAAACCTGTGCGGTGCGGTCTACGCCTTGACGGTGGGCGCCGACGCCACGCTCGGCAGCGACTACGTCGTGCAAGATTGGAGTGCGCTGGTCCTGGGCATTCCCGGCGAGCCCGATGCGACCCTGGCGGAGGCGAACGACTGCAGCACCGAAGCGATCGCCAACCCGGACAATGTCACCTTCCTCGAGGATTGGGGCATTCTCGTCATCGGTGAGGACGCTGGCGTCGAACACCAAAACGACTACATCTGGTCGTACGACGTCGCCGCGGACGAGCTGACACGCATCGAGACCACCCCCTACGGCGCCGAAACCACCTCGCCCTATTGGTACCGGAACATCAACGGCTTCGGCTATTTGATGAGCGTCGTTCAGCACCCCTACGGGGAGAGCGACAAGGTCACCGACGCCGACGACATGTCGACGTTGTGGGAAGACCCCTCCAACGCCCGCGCGTACGCCGGGTACGTGGGACCCTTCCCCGCCCTCGATTAATCTTATCTTCCCGAAAGTCGCAAGGCTGGGGGGTGGTGTCTCACCCCCCAGCCTCTCTCGTGGTTTCACAGAGATTTCTCAGGTTCCCTCATGATCCCCAAGACGTTCGTCCTCGTCGGTATCGGCGCGCTCGCGAGTGCAAGCGTGATCCTCGTGCGTCCGAGGCTGCCCGAGTCCCCCCTCCCGCCTGCGACCCCCCCGAGCGCCAAGACAGCGTCGCCCGAGACGACGAGCGCGGTGGAGAACCCGCCAGCGCTCGACCTCGCCGACACGACGCTCGACAACCGGCACGCGTACATCCCACCGCAGTGCTACGTGGACACTCGCGGCCCCTCCGGCAAAGTGCACAACTCCTGCTACACATGCCATACGGATTCGCAGCCGCCCAACTACCTCGAGGACGCGGATCTCCAGCAGATGTACGACTTCCCGGGACCGGCGCGGACCAATCGCTGGGCCAACCTGTTCGTGGACCGGAGCGCCGCGGTCGCCCAGATCTCGGACGAGACCATCGCGCGCTACGTCCGGGAGAACAACTACGCCGACGAAGGCGGCGTCCCGCGTTTGGTCCAGCGTCTATCGCCGCCGCCCGAGGCCTGGGACCTCGATCGCGACGGGAAATGGGACGGGTACCTCCCCGACATCCACTTCGCGTTCGATGACGAGGGATTCGACCGCAGCCCAGCGGGTGAGCTCACCGGGTGGCGCGCGTACGCCTACTTCCCGCTCCCAGGCGCGTTCATGCCCACCAACGGCTCCATGGGCGATGCCATGATCCGCTTGCCCCCGCCGTTCCGGAACGACGACGCCGGTCAACCGGACATGGTCGTGTACCGCACCAATCTCGCGATCGTGGAGGCGCTCATCTCCGCTCGTGACATCCCGATCGACGCGACCGACGAGCGCGCGCTCGGTGTCGATCTCGACAAGGACGGCGCGCTCGCGATGGCATCGATCGTCAAGTTCGACTGGGCTCCCCTCGAAGGACGCGACATGAGCTTCGTGGGCCAGGCCCGAGTCGAGCAACGCGAAGGCCGTGTGCACCTCGCACGTGGGCTATTCCCAGAGGGGACCGAGTTCGTGCACAGCGTGCGCTACCTCGATGTCGTCGATCACCAGGTCGCCATGGCGCCGCGCATGAAGGAGCTGCGCTACATGCAGAAGATCCGTTGGGTGAACTACTCGCAGCTTCAAGCGGCCGCGGCCGAAGAGCTCAAGGAAGGCCACGATTTTCCCGACCGCCTGCGCACGGTCATGGGCGATGCGGAGCGCGGTGCGTTCAACGGTCAAGGCTGGCGCATCCTCGGGTTCATCGAAGACAGCCACGGCGACCTCCGACCGCAGACCTTCGAGGAGACCGCGTTCTGCGTCGGCTGCCACAGCGGCGTGGGGGCGACCACGGACGCCGTGTTCTCGTTTGGACGCAAGCTCGGCGACGATTCGCCTTCCCGCGGGTGGCGCCACGGCTACGCGCTCCGTGGGGTGCCCGAGCCGAAAATGGCGGACGGTCGGTACGAATATTCGACCTACCTCGAACAGAATGGGGCCGGGGACGACGCGCGCACCAACACCGAGGTCCAGGCGCGGTTCTTCGCTCCGGATGGGAGCTTGCGCCAAGACGCCGTCCTTGAACTGCACCAAGACATCGGTGCGCTCTTGCTCCCGTCGCCCGCACGGGCGGTTGCGCTCAACAAGGCGTATCGCGTCCTGGTGGCCGAGCAGAGTTTCACGCGAGGCCGCGACGTCACGCTCACGCCCTCTGCGGCCATGCTTCGCACGGTGGACGAGGGGCGCATGACGGGAGTCGACGCGCCGCTTTGAGAGGTCTCGAGCGGCTTCATGCCCGGATCGGGCGATGCATGACTGCCGCCCGTCGCGTACCCGCTCGGCGCCCCGAGTCCACGCCGTGGCCGAATGCCGCAGCACGGCCCCGCCCAAAGAGGCCCTTCACGCCGCCGCCCGTCGGCGCAGGTACCACTTCTCGAGCATGATCGCGGGCAAGATCGTCGCCGCCGCACCGGTCGCGACGAGGAGCTCGCGGATATCGAGCGGTGCGCTGCCGAACAAGCGTTGCATCCACGGCAGGTAGACGAACCCCGCCTGCAGCAGCAGGAGCACGAAGATCCCGGCGAACACCCAGCGGTTGCTGAAGATCCCGATGCGCAAGATCGAGTCGCGTAGGGACCGGCAGTTGAGCAGATAGAAGATCTGGAACAGGACGACGGTCGTGAGGGCGAGGGTCTGCCCTTCCGCCAACGCGAACGCCTCCGTGGCTCCGAGGTCGATGTGCCGCGCGTATTCGCGGTCGAACAAGACGACGGCGCCGACGGTCATGAGGAGCGCGACGAGGATCGTGCGTCGCACGACGAAGAGTGAGAGGACGGGCGCCTGGGGGCTCCGGGGCGGCCGTTGCATGAGATCGGGCTCCTTGGCCTCGAACGCGAGCGGTAGCGCCAACGCGATGGTCGCGACGAGGTTGATCCAGAGGATCTGCGTCGGCTGGATCGGCAGCATCAGGGTCTGCGTCTGCGCATCGAACGGCAGGAACAGCACCCCGTAGATCAAGATGAACGCGAGCGCGAGGTTGGTGGGCAAGACGAACGCGAGGCTCTTGACGAGATTGTCGTAGACGCGGCGACCTTCCTCGACGGCGGAGACGATGGTCGCGAAGTTGTCGTCGAGCAACACGACGTCCGCGGACTCCTTGGATACCGAGGTCCCGGTGATCCCCATGGCAACGCCGATATTCGCCTGCTTGAGCGCAGGCGCATCGTTCACGCCGTCGCCGGTCATCGCCACGACATGCCCCGTGGATTGCAGCGCGCGGACGAGCTCGAGCTTGTGCTCGGGGGCGACCCGGGCAAAGACCGAGCTCGTCTCGGCCACCTCGCGCAGCCCTGCATCGTCCAGCTTCGCGAGGGCAGTTCCGGTCTGAGCCTCACCGGCGCTGCGGAGTCCAAGCTGCTCTCCGATCGCGCGCGCCGTGCCGTGATGATCGCCGGTGATCATCTTCACGTGGATCCCCGCGGCCTGACAGGCCGAGATGGCCGCAACGGCTTCTTTCCGGGGCGGATCGATCATCGCAACCAGACCGAGCAGGCGCAGTCCCGTGCCCAAGCCTTCCGGAGTCATCGCTCGCTCTCCGGGAGCTTCCGCGATCGCCAGCACGCGCTGCCCTTCCGCGGTCATGCGCCCAAGGACGTCGTGCACGTCTTGCGGCACGTCGTCGCAGCGCTCGACGATGACCTCCGGCGCACCCTTGATCCACACACGGACGCCATCCGGTCCTTCGTTTTGCGTGGCCATGAATTGCGTCTCGGATTCGAACGGCAACACATCCCGACGCGGATGGCTTTCTCGGAGCGAAGTGACGCGAAGGCCGGCCTTCTCCGCGGCGACGACGAGCGCCCCCTCCGTCGGATCGCCGCTCAACTTCCAGAGGTCCCCTTGCTGTTCCAGCGTCGCGTCGTTGCACAGCGACGCTGCTGTCAGCAAGCCCAGGACGTCGTCGTCCACGGACCTCGGCGCACCTTCGGCATCGACGAACGCCCCTTCGGGGGCATATCCGATCCCCTCGATGCGAAGGCTCCCCGAGCCTGGGAGCCAGATCTGCGTCGCCGTCATCTCGTTGCGCGTGAGGGTCCCCGTCTTGTCGGAACAGATCACCGTGGTGGACCCGAGCGTCTCCACGGCGGGCAGCTTGCGGATCACGGCCCGACGCGCGGCCATCCGCCGCACACCGATCGCCAGGGTGATCGTTACGATCGCGGGGAGTCCTTCTGGGATCGCGCCCACGGCCAGCGCCACGCCGAAGATCAGCGTGCTCTGGAGCGCCGAGCCGAGTTCGACGCCAGCCGCGAGCGCGCGCCAAAGCCCGACCGCCAGCACGACGGCGGCCACGGCCAGGATGGCGATCGTAATCATGCGCCCAATGCTCGCCAACGCGCGCGTAAGGGGCGTCTCGAGCTCGGTCGCGCCACGGATCAGCGCCGAGATCCGCCCGAGCTCCGTGCGACGTCCGGTCTCGACCACGACGCCCGTGGCCGTCCCGTAGGTCACGAGCGTCCCTCCGAAGGCCATCGAACTACGGTCCCCGAGGGGAGCATCCTCTGCGACGGGAGCCGGGGTCTTCTCGGCGGGCAGCGACTCGCCCGTCAGCGCGGCCTCCTCGATGCGCAGCCCCTTGGTCTCGACGAGTCGCAAATCGGCGGGCACCTTGTCGCCCGAAGCGAGCATCACGACGTCGCCTGGCACGAGCTTGGCCGCGGGGATCGTGGTTTGGGTCCCTCCCCGTTTCACGGTCACCTCTTGTGGGACCATCTGTCGCAGCGCCTCGATCTCCTGGCTCGCGCGATACTCTTGGGCGAATCCGACGATGCAGTTGAGAACCACGACGGCCAGGACCACGAGCCCGTCCGTGACCTCCACGAGCGCGATGGCGATCGCCGCGGAAGCGAGCAGCACCCAAATGAGTGGGCTATTGATCTGACGCCACAAGATGACGAGCGGGCCGTCACCTCGATGTTGTTCGAGGACGTTGTCGCCCCAACGCGAAAGGCGCTCCTCCACCTCGCCGTCCGTCAGGCCCTCCCCTCGAGTTTCGAGCGCCGCAAAGACCCGATCGCTAGGGAGGGCGTGCCAATGATTGGGGTTTGCCTCGTCTTGTCCGCGATCGGGCATGACCACTCTCCCCCCAGGATCTAGCAACCCGGGGAGAAAGTCGAACAGGGCCCACACCCATCATCGTTGACGGACGCTGGGATCCGCGCTCTGATGGTCTCGACGTCCGTACGTCGCGGTCGTCCGCCGCGTCCATCGTAGGGATCCTTCGTACGTAGGTATGGAACGGACCGAAACGCGCTCTCCGCCGACGTCGAGTTGCAGCCGACACCGCATGCACCGCAAGGCATCACGCGCCATGGAACTCGGAGGTTGGCTGGCGCTCGCCCTCGGAATCTCCGTACCCGTGACGCAGGCAGCCTACGGCGCTCCGCCAGACGTGGATTTGCGCACCCGCGAGTACCGCAGAACTTGGCGGGTTCCGGTGACGCTCGGGATCTACACCCGAGGGATCCAGGTCGCGAAACCCAGCACGGTCCTACATCCCGGCGTGTTCCTGAGCTTCGACCTTCCGCGCTGGACATGGCGCAGGGTCAGGCTCTCACTCGCCTGGAAGACGTCGTTCGAGCACCACGGCGGCCTTCAGCAAATTCTCCTGGCCTCGGCTCAGCCCACGTTCGCGGCGCGATTGACCCGGGTGTTGGACCTCGAGCTCAGCTTGGCGGTAGGCGGCGGATACCTGCGATCGCTCTGGGCCCCTTACAAGTTCGAGAACGGTGCCTGGACGCCCGGCGTGAGCGAGGCCCAAGGCACGATGGTCGCCGATTTCCAGATCGGACCCTGGGTGCGACCCACGGCCGACGTCTCCGTGGGCTTCCTGTACGGCATCGGCATCCTGTATCCATTTGCGACTCGCAACGGCGTCCCGGCGCTGCCGCTGACGAGCCTCGTTCTTGCGATTCGGTGGCGGTATGACGCCTGAGAATCCCATCGAAGCGAGCTCGCTGTCGGGGACCCTGCCCCGCCGTGCACGCGTCCACGGATCGGAGCCGCGGTTCTCACGCGGACTCGCCCTCGCGTTCGTCTTGGCGTGCGGCGGCTGCCAAGAGGGTGCGCCGCGTCGGGTCCGCGACTGCACGCCGGGTTTCGCCGAGCAAGAAGCCACCCACCCCCGCGCGGCGATGCTGGATCAGCTCCTTGCGTCGTCGGTCGCAGAGGGCCTCCCGGGCGTGCTCATGGCGGTCGATGGTCCGGAAGGTTGGTGGTACGGCGCCGCGGGCCTGCCAGACCTCGACCACCCGAGTGAACCGTTCAAGACCTGCCACCTCCTCCCCGTCGCGAGCGTCACGAAGACCTTCACGGCGGTGCCGATCCTGCAGGCGACCCGGGCAGGCACGCTCAGCTTGTCCAACACCCTCACCGAGGTCCTCCCAGGCGACGTCCTCGACGGTCTCCCCTCGCCCTCGGAGATCACCGTGGAGCAGCTGCTCAATCACACCTCGGGGATCCGGCACTATCCGGAGCAGATCGAGTATGCGGCGGACTATCTCAACGATGTGAAGACCCCCCAAACGGTGGAGCAAGCGCTCGATGCGGTTCGCGGAAAGTCCGCCTATTTCCCGCCCGGAACCGGATTCCACTACTCGAATACCAACTACCTGCTGCTTCAAAAGATCCTCGAGGCGAACCGCCAAGCTTCGTTGGAAACGACGCTGCAGGCCACGATCTTCGGTCCGCTTGCGCTTGAGGACACGGAGTTCCACCAAGACCAACCGCTCTCGGACCACGTCGCACCGGGGTACATGGATGTCTTCACGAACGGGGACGCGCACCGGGTCGACCACCTCGACAACGTGGCGTCGGCTGCCGGTGGGGCAGAGAGCACGACGCGCGACCTCGTCGTCTTCAGCCAGGCGTTGTTCGAGACCGACGAGCTGCTCGATCCCGTCGGGCGATCGCGAATGATGACCTCGACCCCCGTCTCGGATCCCGCGTACGACTATTCGGGCTACGGGTTGGGGCTCGTCCAATGGGAAACGCCGGTGGGGACGGCCTTTGGACACACCGGCGAGGGCCTGGGCTACAAAGTGTATTGGCACTACTTCCCCGACACGGGCGTCACGTGGGTCATGATGCTCAACTCGAACTACGGTGTTTTCAGGGACCGCACGGAGCGCCTACGCGAGCAGGCCCTGGCGATCGCGGTCGGGCCATGAGACTGCGATCGCCCGATACCATGCGCCTGTGCGGTTTCAGAACCGAGCGCGCCAGGCGATCCCGTACGCCCCCTGCCCCGCCATCCCCGTGAACGTGTGGGCGAGCCCTTGGCGCTGCCGCAAATCCGCGATCGCGCGTTTCCTGCCCACGATGACGAGGGCGAGCCCGACCGCCAGCGAGACGCCCGCCGTGACGCCCACACCAATAGCGACCCCACGCGCGGCGTCGCGGCGATCCACCTGCTCCTGGTGCTCTTCTTCCTCACCGGGCTCGGTGAGGTAGCCTGCGCTCGTGTCCGCATAGTGTGCGATTCCCAGCGAGACCCCCATCGCGACATAGGACGCAACGCCGAGCCCGAGCAATCCGACCCCCGTGAGGACCATCTTGTGTCCGCGCAGCTCGCTCTTGGGAATCGCGGGCGGCTCGTCGTCGTCGAGCGAAGATGCGGCGCCTGGCTGTGCAGACTCAGGCGGGGCCGCGGGGGCGGACGCCGGCGCGGGCTCACTGGCTACGGCCGCAGCGGCGGCAGGGCCCTCTGCGCCCGCTCCCGTCTCGCTGCCGACCGCTCCCGCCTCGGGGCTCTTCGCTTCCGTGCCGACCGGCGCCCCTGCCTCGGGGCTCTTCGCTTCCGTGCCGACCGGCGCCCCTGCCTCGGGGCTCTTCGCTTCCGTGCCGACCGGCGCCCCTGCCTCGGGGATCTTCGCTTCCGTCGCCGCCGCGCCGCCGACGGGCGCCGCAGACACGGGCGTCGTGGGGGCCTCCGCGGGAGTGTCTACACCGTGCGCAGAGGCGCGAACCGGCAGCGCGTTGGGCAGGGCGAGGACGAACGCGAGGAACAGGCAAGAACCCTGCATCCGCCGCATCATAGCCGACAAACCTCGCGCGACCGCGCGAGCCTCCTCATGGCGGGCCGGCGGCGATGCCGATGGCGAGCCGGGCTACGAGGGCGACGGCGGCGGTCTCGACCCGAAGAATGCGAGGCCCGAGGCCGAAGCATTCGGCGCCGGCGAGGGCGAGGCGCTCGAGCTCGAACGGGATGAAGCCTCCCTCGGGCCCAACGACGAGCGTCGCGGGCTGCCGCACGTCGCACGGACAAAGCGAGGCGCCGCTGGGATCCGCGACGAGCAGCCGCCCGCCGCCGACGAGCTCCGGGAGGCGATCCTCCACGAATGGACGAAACCGCGGCGCGAACTCGATGCTGGGAGGCTCGGTATCGACGGCCTGCTCGAGCGCGAGATCGATCTGATCGGCGATCGCCCGAGGATCGAGCGCCGGGGAGCTCCAGTAGCTCTTTTCCACGCGCTTCGTATGGAGCAGCACGAGCCGCGCGACCCCGAGTGTGGTCAGGTGAGACAGGACGCGCTTGAACACGGGCGGCCGCGGGAGCGCGAGCACGACGCACAGCGGGACCTTTGGCGGAGGCGCGCGATCGATCGCGACGCGAACCCACCACGCCCCGTCCACGTCTTCGATGATCCCCGTGCCCAAACCCCCGTGGCGCAGCCCGACGCGGAGCGCGTCTCCGGGCCCCTTGCCGATCACCTTGCGCACGTGCTCGAGACGATGGCCGTCGAGACGACAACGCCCCTCCGGCGTCAACTCTTCCGCGGCGAAGAGGAGGATGTTCATGTCAGAACGATGCGCCGGTGGTGATCATGAAGATGAGGACCGCCAGCACAGCCGCTGGACACACGTATTTCACGAGCACCACGAAGACGCGCTGCGCTGGGAAGCCCTGCAGTTGCTTCAGGGCGGACTGTGCCCCCCAGACCCATCCCACGAACACGCAGATGAGCAGCGCGCCGATCGTGAGCGAATAGTTTCCAAACAGCTTGCTCTGCAGGTCGAGGAAACCACCCCCGCCAAACGCAGTCAGCCCCGCGTGCGCCCCTTGGGAGAGCGCAGACGGGATCGCCAACAGCAAACACGCCGAGACGATCGTCCAGACCGCCCGTTCGCGAGGCCAGCCGCGTTCGTCGACGAAGTATGCGGCGACCACCTCGAGCAGACTCATCGTGGAGGTCAACGCCGCGATTGCCAAAAGGGCGTAGAAGGCGACGGCAAAGAACGTCCCTGCGGGCAACGTGTGGAAGATCGTCGGGAGCACCACGAAGACGAGGCCTGGGCCGGCGGCCGGATCGGCCCCCGCCGAGAACAGCGCAGGAAAGATCATGAACCCTGCGAGCACGGCCACGAACGTATCGGACAACGCGACCGCGACCGCGGCCACACCGAGGTTCTCCTCGTCTCGGAGATAGGACCCGTAGGTGATCATCGCGCCCATGCCCAAGCTCAAGCTGAAGAGCGCCTGGCCGAGCGCGTAAAGGAAGGTCTCCGGCCGCACCGCGGCGAAGTTGGGTTGCAACAAAAAGGCGATCCCACGCTCTGCGCCGGGCAAGGTGAGCGATCGTCCGGCGAGCACGATCAAGATCAGGAACAGCGCGGGCATCAGAATCTTGGAAGCGCGCTCGATGCCTTGCGCAATGCCGCCGCGGACCACCAACGCGGTCATGCCCAAGAACACGGCGGTCATGCCGATCGTCTCGGTGGGTGAGGCAATGATCGAGGTGAACAAGGCTTCGCTCTCCGCCGCCCCTACGGAATGCGAGAACCCCCCGCCGAGCGCCCGGACGAGGTACGAGAGCGTCCACCCGGCGACGACACAATAGAACGCGAGGATCCCAAATCCAGTCAGCACGCCGAGACCGCCCACGGCCCACCACGCCCCTCGTGGCGCCAGCTTCCGGAAGGCGCCCACGGGGTTCGCCCGCGCGGCGCGGCCAAGGGTGAACTCTGCGAGCATCACGGGGACGCCGATCAGGATCACGAACCCGAGGTAGATGACGACGAAGGCGCCTCCGCCGTGCTCCGCCGCCATGTAGGGGAACCGCCAAATGTTTCCCAGACCAACGGCCGAACCAGCGGCGGCGAGGATGAAGCCCAGGCGGGAACCAAAGCCCCCCCGGGCAGGCGCGTCCTTGGTGCTCTGGCTCATGGACGGATCCCTTGTATCGCATGCGAGCCGCCGCGGCGACGCCACAGGCCCAGGGCAAGGCCAACGAGGGCCACGAACGTGCACAGCGGCCCGTAGAGCCACCCAGCACGCGCGAAGAACGTGCGACGAACGTCGGTTCCGGCGATGATGGGGACATCGACGAGCAGATGCTGCGCGGGGATCATCATGGCTTCGCTCGGATCCGTGACCGGCAGTGCCCCCGCGATTCGCCCTTGGATATCGACATAGGAGGAGGGGCCCGCCGCGACGGCGCGCACCATGGGGATCCGATGTTCGACCGAACGAAACTGCGCGAGCGCCAAGTGCTCCCAAGGTGCCGCCGTGTCGCCAAACCATGTATCGATGGTGAGGTTGGCAAACAGGTCCACCCCCCCGGGTTGCGCGGCGACGCTGCGGGTATACGACCAAAAAATGTCCTCGTAGCAGATGAGGGGCGCGATGCGCAGGGGCGGCTCACCGTCGCGAACGGGGAGCTCGAAGCGTCCGGGCCCCGTCCCAGCCAAGTTGTGCGCCATCGCGGGCACGAAGCTCCGCGCCCACTCCGGATCCACCCACGGGATCTCCTCGCCAAAGGGCACGAGAATGTTCTTGTCGTAGACACCGAGCACGCGGCCGTCGCGATCGAGCGCAGCGGCGGAGTTGTATTCGTAGAGGTCCTCGGGCGCGCGCGTCGGAATCCCCAGCACCGTCGGAAGGCGATGAGAGACGAGGACACGCCGGCGGCCAGGCAAGTCGAACTCGTAGGGTCTCATCACGAGATACGGATAGGCGCCGGCCTCCGGCCAGAGCACCCACTGCGCGCCGCCGCGCTGCGCCGCGGCCGACTCGTCGTGGAGGCGCTTCATCTTGGCTTCGCTTTGGCCCCACGCGAGCGGGACGTTGGGCTGCACGATCCCAACCCGGACCACGCGCGCCGAAGCGGCTTGCGCTTCGAGTGCCGCGATGCGGAGGGTCCCGAAGATCCATGTCAGCGCCACGAGCAGGGCAGCCGCGCCGAAGTACGAAGCTCGGCCCCGAACGTCACGCGCGCGCACCCCGTCCGCAATCCAAGCCCCCGAAAGGATCGCCAGGGTTTCGATGCCGGCGACGCCCAGCAGCTCGGCCCCTTGGATCCACACGGGCGCCTGCGCGAGACCGATGACGGGCGTATACGGAAACAACGCCGGCCACAGCGTGGACACGCCGATCCAAAGGCACGCCATCCAAGCGTACGCCACGACCCCGCGCTGCGGCCCCCGTGCCACCCCCAAGGTCCAGATCCCGTAGGGAACCGCGGTCCATGCTGCAAAGAGGAACAGGCCCGCGTACGCGAGCGCGCTCGGGAGCTCGGCAAAGCGCTCGAGCGTGAAGGCGATCCACGGGAACCCTACGAGCCCCGTACACAGACCACCGACCCAACCGATGCCGAACGCGCGCCACGGGGAATGCGGGCGCACGGCGAGGCTGCGGGCCGCATAGACGAGCGGCGCAAACCCGACCCACACCAGCGCCGGGCGACCGTGCGGTGGGATCGCCAGCGCCAGCAAGAGCGTGCCGCAGAATGCGATGGCGGCGAGCCGGAGATCCGATGGGGAGCGAGATGCGGTCATCGCCCGAGTCCACGCACGTGTTCCACCAAGGCTTGCAGCACGCGGGGCTTGTCCTCGAGGTCGGCGTTCGCCGGCATCGCGCGCTGCAATCCCACGGCAGGACCACCGCCCACGATCACGGCGGCGATGCGCTCGTCACTGACGTTTGCCTGCCACGCAGAATCCGACAGGACGCGCGGCGAGACCTCGAGGATGAGCGCCCCCGGTCCATCCCCCCCACCCGTCGCGCCGTGACAGGGCGTACAACGGCTCGTCCAGATCTCGCGTGCGGCGGCACGATCATCGGCAGAAACGACGACCGCTGCGCGCTGGCACGAAACGCACGACACCACCGTGAGCAGCAAGAGGCCCCTCATTTGGGCCCCCCGCGCAGCTCTTCGAGCTCTTCCATGGTTTTGGGCCAGTCTTTGCCGAGCAAGCGGGAGAGGGCGCGATCGGCCAGCGGTCGCCCCTGCGTCTGACACGGGGCGCAGTAGTTCGTCTCGCGATCGGCGTAGACGATGCGTTGCACCGGCGATCCGCAGCGCGGGCAAGGTTTCTGGTAGCGCCCGTGGACCGCCATGTCCTCGCGGAACGCGGTGACCTGCTCGGGAAACCCGGAGCCGCACTCTTCGCGCAGGCGCGCGATCCAATGGTGCAGGCTGCGTTGCACCGCGCCGTGCAGGCGCGCCAGTTCCTCGTCCGAGATCTTCTGGGTCAGCTGCACGGGGGAGAGCCGGGCCTCCCACAGGATCTCGTCCGAATAAGCATTCCCGATTCCACTCAAGATCCGCGGATCGCAGAGCGCACGTTTGAGCGTGTGGTTGCGCGCCCGCATCGTGTTGGAAAACGTTGCCGCGTCCGACGAGAGCACATCGATGCCACCGGCGTCCAGCGCCAGGGTGTCGCTTTCCCGCGCGAACACGTGCAACGCAGCACGCTTCTTGGGCCCCATCTCCACCAAGTGCAGCGTACCCGAGCCGAACTCGAACGTGGCCAGCAACACCTTCCCCGCCGCGTTCTTGGCGTTTTTCCCCGGATCCGCCCAGCGAAATCGGCCGAGGCGCATCAGGTGGATCACGAAGTAGAGCTCGGGCTCGAATCGTACGACGATCCGCTTCCCGAGCCGCCGCACCCCGGCGACGACGCGGCCCTCCCCTGCACGCACGGGCGGCTCGACGGTCCGGAGCACGAACGGGGAGCGTAGGGTGACGCGCTGTAGCGGATGCCCCACGAGCCGCCGCTCCAGCGCTTCGACATACACCGTGACGTCGGGCAGCTCCGGCATGATCGGAGCACTCGCCTAGCGCGGCTCCGATTCGTTGCGACGCCGCGCCGAGAGCTCACCGCGGATCTTGTTGGAGACGGATTCCGCGACCGCGAAGGCGCCACCTCCGACCACGTCCACCAACTGATCGACGGCGAGTTGGGCCTTCTGCCTCCGCGTATCCCGGAGCGCCTGCTGACGCCGGCGTTCGAGTCGGCGTTCCGCCCGCTCTCGATCGCGCTCCGGATCCGGCATCACCACGGTCTTCGCCTGCAACGCGAGCCCAAGGCCCCACCCGAGCAACGGCCAGAAGAACCACCACGGCCCTCCCGTCAGGACGTTGATGCCGAACAGCATCAGGTTCACCAACGCGAACGTGACTGCGTGGCTGCGCAACCGCCGGATCCGGCGGCTCTGCAAGCGGACGAGCTCCCCCTCCACGCCCGCCCGGGCGTCTCGCGCGACGATGGCGGTTTCCACCTGCGCCTCGGTGACGCCGAGCTCTCGCGCCGCCGCGACGAGCTCATTGCGCGTCATGCCCTCGCTGCCGCGCGACTGCTGCTCGATCGCGAGCTCGAGCACCTCGCGGACTTCTTGGGGGCTGAAGGTCTTATCGCTCATCCCGCGACTCACTCGGAAGGAGTGTACATCGTCACGAACTCTTCCGCCGACGTCGGGTGGATCCCGACGGTCGCGTCAAAGTCCTTCTTTTTGGCGCCACTGCGGAGCGCCACCGCGAAGCCCTGGATGATCTCGGGTGCGTCGGCGCCGACCATGTGCACCCCGAGCACGCGATCCGTCTGCGCGTCCACCACCAGCTTCATGAAGACGCGCTCGTTGCGGTTCGGGAGCACGTATTTCATGGGCCGGAAGCGGGCGTGATAGCAAACGATGCGCCCTACGCCGAGGTCCCGTGCCTGCTCTTCGGAGAGGCCGACCGTGCCGACGGGCGGCTGCGAAAACACAGCTGAGGGAATGGAGGCGTGGTCGACCGGGGTGGGATTGTCGTGGAACTCGGTCTCCACGAAGGCGCGACCATCCGCGATCGCCACCGGGGTCAGCGCCAGGCGGTGGGTCACGTCGCCCACGGCCCAAATGCTTGGGACCGACGTCCGCGACCATTCGTCCACGATGATCTGGCGCGCCTCGTTGCAGCGCACCCCGACCTCCTCGAGGCCGAGGTCGCGACTGTGGGGATGGCGACCGGTCGCGAACAAGGCGGCGCCGACATCGAGGTGCTCCCCGCGATCGAGCCTCAAGCGCAACCCCTCGCCCTTCTTCTCGATGGCGTGGACGCGATTGCCGGTGACGAGGCGGATCCCGCGACCCACCATCGCCTCGGACAACGCGGCGCGGACGTCTTGATCGAACCCGCGGAGCGGAGCCGTGTCCCGCACGATCTGGGTGACCCGAACGCCGGCGCCGTTCCAGATCCCCGCGAACTCCACCCCCACGTAGCCGCCCCCCACGATCGCGATGTGCTCCGGGAGGGCCGCGAGATCGAGCGCCTCGTTGGACGTCAGCGCCAACTCGATCCCGGGGATCTCCGGCAACGTGGGCCACCCGCCCGTCGCCACCAAGATCCGCGCTGCCGTCACGCGGCGTCCCTCGATCTCGACCGTGTGAGGATCGACGACCCGCCCACGCCCTTCGTGGATCTGCACCCCGTTCTTGCGCAACAGCTCGCGGTACACACCTTCGAGCCGCGCGAGCTCGCGATCTTTGGCGGCGACGAGTTTCGCCCAATCCACCTTGGGCTCGCCGATCTCCCAACCGTATCCGGCCGCGTCCACCAGCTCGTCGTGGAGATGGGAGGCGTAGTAGAGCAGCTTCTTGGGCACGCACCCGCGCAGCACACAGGTGCCTCCCACACGGCGCTCCTCGCAGATGCCCACTTTGGCGCCGTAGCCCCCGGCGCGCCGGCTCGCCGCCACGCCGCCCGAGCCCGCCCCGATCGTGAAAAGGTCGTAGTCGTACTGTTGCATGTCAGCCCAAACCTCCGACGAGGACCGAAGTCACCAAAATCCCCGCGATGAGAACGAAGACCCCACGCCAGACCCCGTGATCCAGCTGATGGCGATACCGGCTGAGGCCGTAGTCGGTGGCCGCGTCCGGGGCCAACCCCGCGCGGCGAAGGTCGCGGTACTCGAGCGCGAGCACGGTGACCGGCGGCAGCATCATCCAGACACTGCAGTAGCGCGGCGCCAACACGGGTAGCAACCCCCAAACGATGAGCGCCGCAACGACCAGCCCCTCGATCGCCTGACGCACCGCCGCGACGCCGAAGCGCTCCACGAACGACCCGCGTTGGCCCACCAGTCCCGCGGCCATCGCCGTCGCGAGGGCCAGCAACGCAAACGACGGCAAGACGACCAGACCCCGAGGCATCGCCACGCCGCTCTGACAATAGGCCTGCCACCAAGGCACGGCGAAACCCGCCGCGACCATCTCATACATCTCCACGCCGAGCCGCGCCCGCCACCCCGGAGCGAGGAAGAGCCCCAGCGTCGCGGCCATGCCGAGCGTCAAGCCAGGGCGCCCCCCGAGCACCTCGATGCTCGCGCTGAGGGCCAAAGCGATCGCGGCCATGCCCCACCCCGCGCGACGTACGGACCGCGCGTCGATCGGGCTCTTGCCGAGCGGAGGGTCCAGCAACACCACCGCGGCCGTCAGGCAGACGAGCGTCACCGCCCCCGCGACGAGGAGCGCTGGTTCCACACGCCCTTCCACGGCGATCCCGAGCGCGAGGCCGAGGCCCCCCGCCGAAAACCACCGGACCCACGTGGGGCGCCGCAGAGCGAACAGCCACCGTTCGCGAGGGGTCAAGCCGGAGGGAGCCACGGGATCTCGAGATAGCACAGGGCGCCCCGCCCGCGAGCTACGGCGGCCAAGATCCGTTCCGACCCGTCGGGGCGGGCCAAGCTGGTCCTGACCGGGGGGCGCATCGCGATGGATCGGGCCACCCTTCAGCGGGAACCTGGTGGATTCCGGGGGGCGTGGGCGAGCAACGCCGCGAGGTCCTCGCATGCCAGCGCGAGCGCATCGAGTCCGATCTGTGCCTCGCCGTATTCGCGGCGGTTCGCGTGATCCTCGAGCGCGTGGGCAAGCGCGGCCGTGTCGCGACCTCCGACGAGCAAGCAGTTTCCGGCGATTCGATGCGCGAGACGACCGGCCTCGTCCCCGAGCTTGCGGACGAGGGCGGTCTCGAGTTCGTCGAGCAAACGGCGGTTGTCCTCGATGACGCGGCCGGAGATCCGATCGAACATGGATCCGCCATCCGCCGTGCGCGTGGCCTGGAGGTCGTGGACCACCGCCCGGTCGAGCCCCTTGCCGATCCGTGCCCCCTCGGGAGCCGGCTTGGGCGTCGTGGAGACGGCCCAGTCGAGGAGGTCGAACAAGGCGCGGCGGGAGAGCGGCTTGCGGAGGAACGCATCGACATCCCCCTCGGCGATGCCGCTGCGTGTGCCCGCATCGGCGGTGAGAATGACCACCTTGGGCCGCTTCTCCCCTGCGTACGCGCGGATGAGGTGCGCCGCGGCGAGGCCATCCTGGCTCGGCATGTGCCGATCCATGAGCACCAGATCGAAGCTTTGGTTCGCACACGCCCGGACGGCCGCCAAGCCATCCGCCACCCCCGTGACCCGGCAGCCGTTCGCGGCCACCGCCGCCTCGGTGACCTCGCGCGAAGCTGGGGAGTCGTCGACGACGAGCACGTCGAGATCGAAGCTCGCCTCGCGCTCCGAGCCCGCTTCGCCCACGGGGATCGTGACGTCGAACCGCGTGCCCGCGCCTGGGGTCGCCTCCACGGCGAGCTGGAGATCGAGCGCCTCCGCGAGTTGGTAGGCGATCGGCAGACCCAGCCCCATGCGCCCGCGCGACGCAGGATCGTCGCCTTGTTGGAATGGCGCACGCAGGCGCTCGAGCGTCGCCATGTCGAAGCCAGGCCCCGTGTCTTCGATCGAGATCCGCACGCGCTCCGGATCGACCGCGCACACGTCCACACGAATCGATCCCTGGCGCGTGACCCGAGCCGCGTTGTCGAGCAGATTGCGCAAGATCTGGGCCAGCCTCCGCCCATCGGTGTGCACGTGACTCGGGGCCCTGGGCGCCACGGACAGCGACAGCTCGACCTCGCTCGCCAACGCCGGGCGGATCGCTTCCACGACACCCTCGACGAGATCGGCCAGCGCCGTAGGGTGGCGTTCTACGCGAACGCCACCGAGTTCGGACCCGGAGACGTCGAGGAGATCGTCGACGAGGGACCCGAGGAGGCCCGCCTGCTGGACGATGATCGTGAGGCGCTTCCGCGCGTGCGCGTCTGCCCCGGCAAGCAGGAGCTCTGCGTGCCCGAGGATCGAGTGGAGGGGTGTCCGCAACTCGTGGCCCACGCGCGCCAGGAAGTGGGTCCGCGCCCGCATGGCCTCCTCCGCGCGGCGCTTGGCAGCCCGCAAGCGCTGCTCGAACCCTTTGCGATCGTCGATGTCTCGCACGCTCGTGCGAAACCCCAATCGCTCGCCATCCGGTCCCAGGAGCGACTGCCAACTCATCGCGCCCCATCGCGTATGTCCATCTTTGTGCCGGATGCGAAACTCGAGATCGTTCCCGGGTACGCCCTCCGCGGCGGCGGCATAGGCCGCCCCGATCCGACCGTGGTCCTCGGGAAACACGAGCGGCAGCGGATAGTCCGGCATCGCGAGGCACTCGGAGACCGAGTATCCGGTCATGCGTTCGACGGCGGCGTTCACCCAGCGGGTGCGTCCATCCGGAGTCACCCAACTCTCCCAATCGTAGGTGTACTCGGCGATCTCGCGAAATGGAGGGTCTTTCGGCAGCATCATGCGACGTCGATGAGCCCTTGCTCGATGGCGAAGCGAGTCAACCCGGCAATGTCATGGATGTCGAGTTTCTCGGCCAAGCGCGCGCGGTGGTTCGATACGGTCTTGGGCCGCAGACCCAGCGTGCTCGCGATCTCCTTGGTCCCGAGTCCCGAGGCGACGAGGCGCAAGACCTCGCGCTCGCGCTTGGAGAGCTCGACCGGCTTCGGAGCGAGACCCGCTCCAATCGCGTGCAGCACAGCTTTGGTCTCCTGGCAGTAGTAGATCCCCCCGCGGCTCACCTCGTCGACGCACGTGCGCAGCTGTGAAAGCGGCGCAGACTTCACGACGATCCCTTGTACGCCGGCTTCGAACGCACGCTGCACCACCGCGGCGCGGCCATGCGCCGTGACCACGACGACGCGCGGCGCGGGCCGCATCTCGCGGAGCGCCTGTGCGACTTCGATCCCTTCGATGTCCGGAAGCACGACGTCCACGATCGCCAGCTGCGGCCGAAGTGTTGCGGCCCCCGCGATCGCTTCGCGACCCGCCGTGAAGCGACCCACCACGCGATAGCGGCGGTCGCCCTCGAGGATCTCGACCAGCATGTCACGGAAGATCGTCTGGTCGTCGACGACGATGACATCGAGCACGGTCATTTTCCCTGCCCGGATTGGGTACTTCTACCCATAGGCGTCCGCCTTGGCGTATCCACACTCCAAGTATGTACCAACCCACGAAGACGACGACGATCGTGGCGCTCGCGGGCGTTCTCGGCCTTTTCGCGGCCGGCTGCGCGACGACGCACACACCGCAGACGAGCGCCTCCGCCCCCACCGACGCGTGCGCGGGCCTGGACTCCGCCGCCCGCACGGAGAGCGTCCTGAACGGATCGACGGTGGTGGACGTCTCCCATGCCCACGCCGACGTGGGCAAGCAGCTCGTTCGCGTGCCGCGAGGTGCAGACCTGGCCATTCGCGTCGAGCCCGACACCAACCCGGCCTATCTCGAGCGGCGGGCCAACTGCGAGATCGCCCAGAACACCGCGCTCGGTGAACACTCGCCGACGTACTCGGACGACAACCCGCTCGCCGTCGACGACGTGCAAGTACACGTTGCCCGCCGCGGCGCCACGTATGTGTTCGAGCTGCGCTCCAACTCGCCGAGCGACGCGCGGAGCATCCAAGAGCGTGCGGCTGCGCTCGACGACAGCACCCAAGTCGTGAAGTTGGGCTCGCCCAACCGCGGCTAGAACGTCCTCCCCCGTACTTGTGGGGAAGCCGGGTAGACCACACGCTCCGTGGCCACACTCGTTGTGGCCGCGTGACCACGGACGCTGCGTCCTCGACGTACGATCGCCCACGAGCACGGCGCGCCTACGCGATTCGTCGCGTGATTCCTTGCACCCGAGCGTTGGCTTCGATCCCGTTCGCGATACGCTCGGAGCATGGGGCGTTGGCGGTTGCTCGCAGCATGGCTCGTGCCGTTCGGTTGCTACGTGGGCACGGGCGAGGAGCACCTCGATTCGGGGCCGGCACGCGCGGATGGAGAGTCTGGCGGACCGCAGGCGTCCGTCGGAGATGAAACCCAGGGCCCCGCCACCGCTTCGGGGGCGACGATCGCCGAGACCACGGAAGCCGGAGACGGAGCCTCGACAGAGGACGAGGGTGGAAGCGATGCCCCGTGTGCGAGCATGCCTCCGGGCCACGTCGGCTTGCAGCGCCTGACGACCACACAACTCCGCTACACCTTGGAGGACCTGCTCGGGATCCCCGTCACGCTCCCCGGAACCTACCCACGCGACGATCGCACCGGCGGCTACACGAGCGTTCCGGAGGCGCAACTCGTCAGCCAGGCGTTGGTCGAGCAACACCTCGAGTGGACGATTCGCGTCGCTGGCGAGGCCGTCGCGGCGGCGAGCCCTACCCTCATGGTGTGTGACCTCGGCGAAGACGCTTGCGTCGAGGAGATCCTCGAGCGTCTCGCCTTCCGTGCGTTTCGCCGGCCCCTGCTCGAGGAAGAGCGCGAACACTTGCTGGGGCTCCACGCGTCTGCGGAAGGCGAAGCCTCAGACAAGCTCGAGTTCGCGATCGCGGCGGTCCTCAACGCCCCGCAGTTCCTGTTTCGGGAGCGCCAGACGCACGACCCCACCGAGCCCTCGCTGCTCACGAGCCACGACCTCGCGACGCGGCTCTCCTACTTCGTGTGGGACACGATGCCCGACGACGCGCTCTTCGCTGCCGCCGCGACGAACGAACTCGAAGATCCCGCGGGGCTCGAACAGCAGGTGCGCCGCATGCTCGCCGATCCCAGGAGCGAACGCCTCGCCCACGCGATGGCGAGCCAGTGGCTGGGCCTGGGTGCCCTGTGGGACCAAGGTCCGAGCGCCGCGGCGTTTCCAGAGCTCGACGACGAACTCAAGGCGGCCATGTTCGAGGAGACGAAGCTGTTTCTGCAGCGCGCCCTCCATGAAGAGCGCCCCCTCGCGGAGCTCCTCACGGCGACCGAATCCTTCGTCAATGCTCACCTCGCGGAGCTCTACGGGATCCCTGGGTCGTTCACCGAAGAGTTCGTATTGACCGACCTCACCATGGCCACAGGAGGGCCGCGCCCCGGTTTGCTGGGCCAACTCGCACCCATGACGATGACCTCGAGCGGCGAGACCACCTCCATCATCCGGCGCGGCAAATGGGTGAGCACCGCGCTGCTCTGCGTGGAGATCCCTCCCCCGCCTCCCGTCCTCGATACCGAACTGCCCGAGGACCTCCCCGAGGACGCGACGCCGCGAGAAATCGTCGAGATCCACCGGGCGAATCCGGCGTGCACGACCTGCCATAGCCACCTCGATCCGCCGGGCGTCCTGCTCGAGGTCTACGATCCCATAGGACGCGTCCGGACCAGATATCCCGCGCCGCTCGATCGACCGATCGACACCAGCACCGTCCTCGTCGATGGCACGGAGGTTGCCAACGTCGCGGAGTTCGCCGCGATCGTCGGCGCCGATGAACGTCTCGTCGAATGCGTGGCCGACCGCGTGTTCCCGCTCGCCGTGGGACGCATGCTCGGCCGCACCGACGACGACCTGCTCGCCACCATTGCGCAGGGTTCCGATCCTGCCGAAGTCACCCTCACGGACGTGCTCGTGAACATCGTGCGCAGCGACGGCTTTCGCTGCGCAGAAGGGGAGGAAACGCCATGAGCCGCTGGCGCATGAACCGTCGCAGCTTCGTCCTTGGAGCCGGGAACACCGCGATCGCCCTGCCCTTGCTCGAGGCGATGTTTCACAGTGATCGCGCGCTCGCGAGCGCCGACGCCCGCCCACTCCGTTTCACGTTCGGCTTCTATCCCAATGGATGCGTCGAATACGAAATGTCCCCCACCTCCCTCGATACGCTCGAGGGGATCCTCGAGCCGTTCGCCGCGCACCGCGGACAGTTTCTCAGCGTCAACGGCCTCAACAACCGCGACAACAACACCTGGGAGCGCAACAACGTCGACCTCGGCTCGGGCACGCCGCACGAGATCAACGCCCCTACGTTCTTGACGTGCCAGCGCCTCGGCAGCTTGGGAGACCTTCTGCTGAGCCCGTCCATCGACCAGCTCATCGGTGCACACCTTCAAGCCGAGCACGGCACACGACTGGCCTCCATCGTCATCGGCGACGGAGACACGCGGTCTGGCATTGGTCAGGGCGATGTCAATCGAGCGTACCAGCACCTCCTCTCCTGGAAGTCGGAGACCCAATACGTCGTCCCGATCTCTCGCACGACCGAGCTCTTTGCGGAGATCTACGCGGGAATCTCGAGCGAAGACGGCGTGCCCGACCCCGCGTTCACGGCCTTGCTCGCCAAGAAACGCAGCATTCTCGATTCGACCTCCGATCAGTTCACCGCCATGAAGACCCGCCTCGGCGCAGACGATCGCGCCCGGATCGATCTGTATCTACAGACGCTCCGCGACATCGAGCTCAAACTCGACGCGTCCCCTGTCCCCCTCTCCTGCCCATCCCACGAGGAACCGCCCGACCTCGACCCGCGCAACATCGACGAATTCTCGGCCTACCTCGACACGATGTCCGACCTCATCGTCCTCGCGCTACAGTGCAGCGTCGCCCCCGTCGCCGTCTTCCAGCTCAGCGCCGGCAACGACGGCGTCCGCTCTGGCGTTGGAGGCGTATCCGCGGACCAACACGGCGTCTCCCACCACCGCACCACCGGCAACGCCGACGACCTCCGCCTCATCAACCGCTTCTACAACGAGCGCGCCGTCTATCTCTGGCAGCGCCTCGCCCAGACCGACGACCTCGGGCAACCGCTCCTCGCCTCCACGGTCGCCCTCTACGGCAGCGGCATTGCCGACGCGGACAGCCACGACGGTGCCAACTGCCCGATCCTCATCGCCGGCGGCACGGCCTACGGCGTGCAAACCGACCGCGTGCTGGACTTCGAGCTGCGCAGCAAGGCCTACGGGGACGGTACGCCCCTGGCGAACCTCCACCTCGGCCTCGCCGAGCTCGCGGGGCTCGACCTCGAGAGTTTTGGCAACGCTACGGGAAGCATCGATCTCACGGCGTAGTGGGCGTTGACGCGTGTTCGGAAGCGCATCGATGGCCGAGCGGGCACCGATCCGGCTCATGGGCCGGCGGCTCGTTGTTGGCTGGAAAGGTGTCTTCCGCGTCCTTGCGACCGCCAACCGCGCCAAGTACCATGCCGCCATGGATCGAACCATCGCGTGTGGACGTGGGCGGAAAACGGCGGCACCCGCATGGCACGTGGTCGCAGGACTCCTCCTTTCTGGGTGCTTCACTCCCGAAACCGCGATGGACGACTCCGGCGGAAGCACGACGAACGGCTCGGTCACGTCGACGTACGGCACAACCGCCACAGGCATGACGAGTTCGGGCACCGACGCGCAGACCAACGGAGGCACGACGGACGAGACGACCCCGCCAACGTGCGGCGACGGAATCGTAGACCCCGGGGAGGTATGCGACGATGGCGATCAAAACTCCAACAACGGAGCGTGTCTGCTCAACTGCCGCCGGGCGACCTGCAACGACGGCCACGTTTGGTTCGAGTGGGAGTTGTGCGACGATGCGAACGGCGACCAAACCGATGACTGCGTCAGCTGCAAGTTCCCCTTTTGCGGCGACGGTCACGTTTGGGCGGGCGAGGAAGACTGCGACGACGGCAACCAGGAGGACGGGGATGATTGCCCGCGGAACTGCCATTTTGTCACCACTTCAAGCCTGTTTGAGACAGGCTCCTCAAGCGAAGATGGGGCGACGGGATCGGCAACTGGCACGTCAGAGTATGACGCGGGGGAGTCGTCCTCGGCGGCGACGGACGGAGTCGAGTGCAACGGTGACGACCCGAGCGCGTGCGAGGGGGCCTGTGACCTCGCGACCAACACCTGTAGGAGCTGCACCGCACACGACGAGTGCCCCGCGCCTGCCTCCGCCTGCCACCGAGTGCCAGGTGAGCGCCAAGGAAGCTGCTTCCCCTTCGATGCCGTCTTGAACGTCGGACCCGAGGAGACGTACCGAAGCATTGCCGCGGCGCTCGAAACCGTGGACGAAGGTGATGAAGCGGTTGTCGTCCTGCACGGATCGCAAGATCACGACGAAGCCGTCACGCTGACGGGCAACCGGGTTGTCTTGTTCCGCCCCGCGGCGGCCACGGAGCTGCGATGGGTTCGAACGAGCGGCGATTCCGCGATCCTTTCGGCGCTGAGCGGTGCAACGGCATACGTGAATGGGCTCACGCTTTGGGGAGGGCCATACGCCGTGAGGGTCGAGAACGCCTCGGTATGGGTGGAGGACAGCACACTCCAAGGCGGCGTCGCGAACACCTACGGGATTGATGCCTCCGGAGCCGACGTATGGGTAGAGCGCTGCACCGTCACTGAGAACCGCTTCGCGATTCTTGCAAGTGAAGGTTCCCTGAGGTTGATGAACAGTGTTTTTTCAAGCAACGGGAGCGGCTTCGCAGCCAGCGTCGATGCCTCCGACACGGAGGTCCAGGTAGAGAATACCAACATTTCCGGATCTTACGTAGGGCTCACGATCCGCGGCGGCTCACTCCTCTTTGACAGCAGCTCCGTAGCAACCGAGCAAGGCGTCATTGCAACCGAAAATGCAGACGTCTTCATCTACAACTCTTTTGTGAAGGGGAACGGCGGTGGCAGCTCGGCGATAGACACGACCGATTCTTCCGCAGAGATCATTTACAGCACGATAGGAGGAAGCGGCGGAGCGCCTGCACTCCAATGCTCGGCTGGCGGAACAGTAACGGTACGCAATAGCATCCTCGCGGCGAGCAGCCTCACGGCGGTCGAATGCGACGTCAACTCTGTGTCCGACTCTTCCATCGTCGATCAGGACAATCTCGGGTTCGATGGCGGATGGTTTGAGAACTATGAGCAGGGAGATTTTCGACTTCGCTCGGGTCATCCCTTCGGGGGCATCGCGGTCTGGCGAGAAGGAGACCCGCGCACGGACATTGATGGTGCGGCTCGTCCGAACGCAGAAGGAGCGCGCGACGTCGCGGGCGCTCATCTCCCGACTGCTGGATAGCTCGCCTTTGGGGCGAGGAGACGGGGGAAGATGCGCAACGCAGACCTGATCGGGCCACCCTTTTCTGATATCTGCGATGAGCAGCTCGCCCTGAGGGGGCCATCCAGGGGTGCGCGCGCTACGGCGGAGGTCTTCATCGGTCTTCATCGGTCTACCCTTCACGGCGAACGCGACGCCCCCGAACGTGGGCGGTAGTACCGCAACTTCTCTGGCGAGCCGAGCGTTCGCAAGGCGGCGCGAGATCTGCCCCCCGAACCCGCCGCCCGACTCCCTTCGCGACCTTGCCCAACACGGGCTCAAGCACGTCCTTCTGGTGGTCTCGGCGCGTCGGCGCGTCTCCGGTGATTTGGTGCGCCATTGGCCGTACCGAGATCCAATTGGTAAGCTCATTGTTGTCCATCGCTCGTGTGGTGCGCGGCGGTCGACGGCCTGCTCGTCATCGCTCGCGTGGATGCGCGATCTCGCGAGCCAGACACACGCAACGCCGACAGATCTGAGTTCTGGACGCCACAGCGTTGTGATAGGGAACACGAAGGATCGCCCATGCTTGCACCCCTCGCCTCGTCGCGTGTCTCTTCGGCCCCGTGGATCTCGGCCTTCTGTCTCCTCCTGGGCAGCCCCGTCTCGCTTGCGTCTTGTTCGGTCACGACCACCACCTCTGAAGGTGCAGGCGATGACGCGACGAGCGACGAGGCGGACGAGGGGACCCAGGACAGCAGCGGTAGCGAGACCGAGGAAACCTCTGGTCGCGACTCGACCTCCGAAGCGGGAGCAGCGAGCTCGAGCGAAGTGAGCTCGGGCGAAGTCGACGCCACGACCGACGACGACAACACGAGCTCGACAAGCACCACCTCTGCCGATGCCACTTCGACCTCCACGGATTCGACCACTGCTGCGGAAACCGAGAGTGCCGAAGAGGAGAGCACAGGGACTCAGCCGGCGTGTGATGCCAGCGCCGCACCCGCGATCACGCAGCTTGGACTCGAGACGGTGGTGCAGAGCGACGAGCTGACGATCCTCGTCTACGCCGCGCAACCTCCTGGGTCGGAGGATTGGTACCTTGTCGACGCCCTGGGATACGTCTATGTGTATTCGGGCGGACAGTTTCAGACGACACCGTTCTTGGACCTCACCAGCCTGGTCCAAGACTCCACGTTCAGCGGCAACGATGCACCTTCCGGCGGCGCGTCGAACTATGACGAGCGCGGTCTCTTGAGCATCGCGTTTCCTCCCGACTACGAGGAGAGTGGGAAGTTCTACGTCACCATCATCCCCACGACGACGAGCAGCGCCGACGTGGACCACGACCTCGTCCTCGAATACACCCGTTCGGCCGAGAACCCACTCGTCGCCGACACGAGCACTCGTCGAGCGATCGTCGACCTCGAACCAGGCGGCCAAGGGTATAGCCCAGGCCCCGGCGTCAATTTGGCCAAATACCACAATGGCAGCACAGTCTTGTTTGGCCCCGACGGAATGCTTTATTTCGGGCTCGGCGATGGCGGTGGTGAATGCAACTCCGCACGCGCCGGCGTACCGCAGGACACGACCTCACCGTACGGAAAGATCCTCCGTCTGGATCCCAATGCCGAGCCGCCGTACGCCGCTGCGGGCAACCCCTTCGCCGCCGACGGCGATCCCCGCGTGCTCCACTGGGGTCTTCGCAATCCGTTCCGATTCTCGTTCGATTCCTTCACGGGCGATCTGTACATCGGCGACGTGGGACAATGGAACAATGAGGAGATCTCGTTCGCGCCCGCGGGCGCCCAAGGGCTGAACTTCGGTTGGCCCGATTTCGAAAGCGTCAATGGTAGCTCTTGCACGACGCCGAACGTCCCGCTCGCACCTGGAGCCACCCACACCCCCCCGATTTTCGATCTGCCGCACGTGAACGGCGGTGCGCAGAGCCTCCTCACGACGATCGTCGGCGGCAGCGTGTATCGCGGCAGTGCAATCCCGGATCTCCGCGGTGCCTACATTTTTGCCGAGTTCTATCCCAATGGCGCAATGCGCGCTCTCTACCAGTGCGGAGATCAAACGTCCGAGGTGACGGAGATCAAGAAGCGATGCGACCCCAATCAACCCAACGCGGCGTGCTTCCAATCGCTCGACGGCGACAACGATCTCGTACAGGTGGGTGCCATCGTGCAGGGCAATGACGGTGAGCTCTACATTGCGGCCAACGGCAATGCGCTCCTCAAGATCGTACCTGCCCCATGAGAACGACCTCATCGTCCAAGAGCACCTTCACGACACTCGGACGCGGTCGAGTCCTGACGGTGTTGGCCCTCGCGGGGGTCGGTTGTCAGGCGCCGGCCCCTCCCGCAACGGACACCGGCACGGACGACAGCACAGGCTCTGCAGGGACCTCGAGCGAAGACGGCCAGAGCACGGAAAGCGGATCCGCCTCGGAAGCCGACGCCTCCGAGACGGCAAGCACGGAGTCCGGTTCCAGTTCGACGCCCGAGAGCGAAGCCAGCACCGACGCGGCGAACACCTCGGAAACCACCTCCGTGGACGAAAGCTCGACCGAGGCAGAATCGGGTTCCGGCAGCTCGGAGCGCGGGGAGAGTGGCGGGTCGTGGGAGGGCTGCGGAGAGTTCGTATTGCCCGCTGACTGCACCGTTCCCGACGGCGCGGTGCTCCCGGCGGAACTCCGTTGCACGGGTCTCTACGCCGACTGGGACCAGCGCGAGCTTCGCTGCGGCGTTCAGCCCTACGCGCCAGCCTATGAGCTCTGGTCCGACGGCGCCGGCAAGGAGCGCTACGTCTGGCTGCCCCCTGGAGAGACCATCGACGTCAGCGACCCCGACGGGTTCGACTACCCTGTCGGCACCCGATTCTGGAAGGAGTTTCACGTCGGAGAGCCGGGCAATCAACGCCTGGGAGAGACGCGCTACCTGCTCAAGTCGGCCGCCGGCTGGCTCTACACCACTTACGTCTGGAACGACGACGACAACGCCATCCAAGAGAACGACGGTGTCGAGGACCTCTTTGGTTCCGGCCACACCGTTCCCACGCGCGACGACTGCAACACCTGCCACGATGGGCGCAGCGACTTCGTCATGGGCTGGGACGCCATCATGCTCGGCACCGGGGCCACCGGCGCGACGCTTGCGACCCTCGCCGAGGACGGTTGGCTAAGCGGCCTCGACGAGAACTGGCTCACCTTGGCGATCCCCGGCGACGAAATCGAACGCGCCGCCCTCGGCTATCTGCACGCGAACTGCGGGGTCAGCTGCCACAACCCCACGACCTTCGCGGAAGCAACCTCGATCGGTCTCTATCTCCGGCTAAACGCAGGCGAGCTCGAGTCCCCACACACGACCGCCGCGACCCTCACAGGGATCAACCGAGATCCCAGCCCACACGCCGAGTACGGCGATCTGCCGGAGCCCGATCTCGTTTACTACGACTTCCGTCCTCTCGACCCGGCGCGAAGCCTCGCCCTTGCGCGCATGGATTTCCGGGGCTCCGCTGCTGCGATGCCCCCGATTGCCTCACACGTCGTCGACCCCGCGGGTATCGAGATTGTCACGGCGTGGATCGAGTCGATGACCGAGGAACGTGGGTATCCGGCGCCAGCGCCGTAGCAGGGCATGGGTGAAGACAGGCCGTCTTCGCGCACGGGACCATGCGGATCCGGTGAGCGATAACATCCGCCAGCGTCCGGCAAACATGCGCCTCCGACAACGACTCCACTGTAGTGGGGGTCAGCCACTTGTGCTCGGGAGAATCAACTAAGGCAATCTGTCTCTGCGAAACCACCACCATGAGATGGACTCCGGTAGTACCTGAGCCCGCTCCGCGAGTAGCGACTCAGCCGCCCGCAGGGTGTTTTTGACCCACCTCAACGCGCGAAGGTCAGCTACCGCAGTGGTGGTAATGTCTGCAGCACGTTCGGCAACGACACCTCTGGCGCACCTCGCACTCTCCAACTCACGTTTGATCATGTCAAACAGAGTGTTCTGATCGCGCACGCTACCAGGGGACGGTCCAAACCCTCGGATCAGCCCTGCACGTAGAACCACCTCGGAAAGCCTCGCGCCGGGACGGAGGCTAGCATTCTGTGCAACCGCCATCTCGAAGGAGTGGACGGCAAGATCTCCAAGAACGTCTCGCTTTTCCACGTCCATATCACCACGCACAGCGGATAGCGACGCGGCTTCCGCCATGGCAAGCCAATTGAAGCTTGGCGGTGTCGGGTTCGAGTGCAACCAGGTTTTTATCGCATCCGAGGTCCAGTCGAGTATCTCATCGGGTGTAGGCATCAAAACTTTGACTCCAACCGAGGGCGCGCACTGCGACAAGCGTCTTCATCGGGCGGATTATCAGTAGATAGAGAAGCGCTGGTGCTAGCCGGCGGCCTCCTCGAGTCTTTCGTCCAGATCCACGTCATGCTCGCGCTTCAACTCATCACGCAATTGGGCCAAGTAGTGTCGCCCTGCGGCGACCACGTCAACAGATGCAATCGAGCCGACATCCGCCTCCGACCAGACTGACTCCAAGCGAAATCTATCTAATCTGGAGTCGTAGCAAAACGCGAGAACAGGCTCCTCCTCGAAATCCATGGACGCGTAGTAAAAGTCGGTCGGGGAGAAAACCGCCCTTCGAAGCCACTTATCGAGCACAATCGCGAACTCCACAAGCAGAATCCCACTCACGTCTAGAAATACGGAGCTCCCCACACGGACGCGGAGCACCCCCTCCGTGAATGAGGCAAGTTTGTAACCATCGGTCTCATTGGGGAACGTGGTGATTTCGTATTCGAGTTTCATACTACCTGACATGAACCGGAAATGCGTTGATAACTTTTCCATCCAGACCAAGTATCACCCGGACAGAGGTCTGCCCCTTGGTACCAACCGCTCTTCCTAGGTCGGTTGTCACTCGAAACGTACCTGGAATATTAGGATTTGGTAGGAACTGCGCGTTGGGCGAGCGCAGCGCGTCCTGGACGATACCGCGGACTTCGTCAAAGTCGCTCGTCGCGAATCTCGCCTTTGACTGGGACCCGCCACCGACCAGGTGTTTGTTCTTGGGAACCCAAGACGCGACGTCGTCGGCGGCCATAAAGGCGGCCTCTGAAGCCTCACGTAGGATTCCTGGAGCTCCGGAAACGGCGCCCCTTGCCCCCGCACTCCCCACTGAACCTCCGAGAGGCTTGATACCCGCAACGAATCCGATGACGCCAGCGACATCGGCTCCGAAGCGCTGCTCGTCCTCGGGTGTTGAAGTTCCGTCCCATACGCGGCGAGCACCCGCGATGGAGTTCGACAACGCACCGGTCGCAATCGCGACGCCGACACCGAGGACGGCTAGACCGACCAGGAGCGGCAAAACGGGTATCCCAAGTCCGACGGCAACGCCGCCGAAAAACTGCGCTGCGGCCGTTCCAATGACATAGCCGCTTAGCCCTCCCCAGGCTGCCCCGCCCGCGATGTTCAGGAGCCGATTGCCCCGACTTCGCTGTGGCGCGGCCTCGACAGGTGGGAGAATGTCGCTGGTGAGGGGGTGAGAAGGGGAATACTCGAGCGGAATCCGGCGGTTTCTTCCGAGGACCTCGCTGATCCCTGGCATCGAGAAGGTTGTTGTTTGAGTCCTACGAATCGGACCTTCGGGTCCAGGAACAACGACTTCAATGGACTCCGTGAGGGTAAATCCGCCGTCGAAAAACGTCTCTCTGGTTTCAATGAGGTAGGAGCAATCTTGCTCCGGAGGTTGTGCTTTGGTCCCCGTCCGATCGCGATAGCCTAGGGGGTCATTTGCGGCATATCGATAGCGATTTACGCCATCGCCAAGGCCGATCGGGTCGGGTGAGATCCACCGCCCGAGCCATGGTGCATAGTAGCGCGCTCCGTGCTGCGCGAGGCCGGTCTCCTCGTCGCGCTCCATGCCGGTGTAACGGTAGCGGTTCGGAGACACCTCGATGCTACTAGCATCGCACGCACGGAAGGAGGTCGTTCCGAACGGGTGGTACTCCTCGAACGAGATCACCCGCCCGCCCTCGTCGACCTCGAGCGCGACGGAGCCGAGGT
>Ga0315910_10000155_pt1 | contig 82203 bp, 72 predicted proteins | sample EdamamesoilMG_FD_204470 | JGI IMG/M metagenome (GOLD analysis project Ga0315910, IMG submission 204470) | Garden soil microbial communities collected in Santa Monica, California, United States - Edamame soil | ecosystem: Environmental > Terrestrial > Soil > Garden | place: USA: California...
AATCAGGCACGGCAACAGGATTTCTGATTGTCACACATGACAGCGGTATCCCGTGCGGTAGCTGCCTGCGGTTTCAGATCTGGAATTTCCGTTGTTCTGCCAAATCTGGAAAAGGTGCCAAAATGCACATACGTTTCCATATATCGGGCGGGCGGGCGGAACGGGCAAGCCCCCCTCTCATACTCTCCCCAGTAGTTATTCACTTATCCGGGACGGAACACCTTGAAGTTATACTCACCCGAAAGGCGGAACCCTGCGGAGCTTGAAACCATGCCCGAACCAAAACAAGGCCGAAGGGATTAGCGTTCAGGAATAGTGGCCCAAATTTCTTCCCATCGTTTAACCAAGGCATCTGGGTCCAGAGATTGCAAGGGGGTTCCATCCGATTTGCAATGCGGAGAAAGAACCGCAGGCGGTTGCGATACGCAAACCGCTTCTTTTGGTTCCTTCTTCTCTCTTTCTTCATTCATTCTTTTAGTATCCGCTTTCGGATAGGTTTCCTGTCCGCTTTCGGATAGCTGGCTATCCGTTTTCGGATAGGGGTCTATCCGCTTTCGGATAGGTCTTGCTGACTGGTTTTTTGCCCATGCGTCAAATGCTTTCGCATCAAAGACGTATTGGAATGATTGCTTTGGCTCCGTCGTTAATCCGTTGCCGCAACGCCTGCGTTGCGGGGTGCCGAATGGGACTTTGCTAAAACCCATTTCCCGCCCGCACATGCGGTCAAGTGCGTCCGTTATGGTTTCAATCCTCTTGACGGGCGTTTTTTCCTGAATGGGTTTCATGCGGCAGGTCCAACGGCGGTCTTTCTGCGTGTTGGATTTCCAATACACGAAATCCACAATGCACCATTCGTGCGGGGAGTTGAACAAACCTGCGGTCTGAATTAGCAGGCGATGATTTGCTTTTTTCGTTTCCGTTTTCATAGCTTCAATTCCCTTCGCTTTGTTGTGCCGCTTTGAATTCAACCATGAGCCGACATTTCAACGCCGTGACTTTGGTTGCTATTTCCTCTGGCAACTGCCAGCCGACAAATTTCCATCCTTCCCGCTTGCGGCGGGTGACGTAGTTTTTTCGCCATTGCCGTTTTTGTTCATCCGTGGGGGTCCACATAAATTTCCTTTTGGTTGTGTGCGGACGTGATTGCACGCACCCCAATAAGTATTTTTTGGAACCTGAAAAATCTCATTGGAGCGTTTTTTTATTCTGGGGCGAGGAACCCCGTTAGAAAAAGTCCCCGCAAGTTTCCCTGCGGGGACGTGGACCGGAACGGAAACGATGAGCTTAAATATCAGGGAGCGGGGGCAGGATGATATTTATCTCCATGAGCAACCAAGACCCCATTTCAAAGCCAATCGTCGGGCGGAAGCGTTGCGGCAATCCAGAGTGCCCGAACGAAATCCTTTTTTACAATGACGTGAGCTTTCAACACTCGTTGAAGTATCGGCCAAAAAGTTTGTGCCCCCGATGCAAGGGGCTTCAAGCGGTCAAGACCCGCAGGGAAAGGCAATCGGCACCCGTGCGGGAATTCAAGTTGTCGCCCGTGACGGATTCAACCTGCGGTTGAAACCGCCGTTACGCTGCGGGCAAGTGTGCTTCAAGTGATTTCCGCAGTTCTTCGTTTGCGATGCGAGACAAGGCACGGCGGATTTTCCGAAGGGCTGCTTTTTCAATCAGGGAGATGTAACCCCGATGACAGCCACATGCGATGCTAATATCTGTATGGCTCAACGGCTCGCCCCGCTTGCAGACCAACGGAAGCAACAGCAAGCCAGCGTCTATTGACCCGTCAGGGGGGAAGCCCTTCGGGATTTTTGCCTTCCTCAATAGTCGTTTTTCTCGCTTTGCCACAAAGGGATTTTATCGCACTTGGAAGATTGGTCAATTTCGCCCTTATTTTTTCCGTGATCTCGGCCCCCCTCGCCCCATACGCTTGTGTGAAATGAAATCAGACGGGACAACTGGGCCAGAGTTAATAAAAAAACTCGATGCGGCACTGGTGCAAGAGGTAAAGAAAATACCGACACCAGAGGCTAAGGAAATTGCAGCGGTTGTTCCCGAAGCGAAGATAAACTTTTTTCAACGCCTTGGCATCACGGCAGACGAGTTTAGTCAAGTGGCGGACGAAAACCCATCAATCCGTGGCGTGATTGTTGGCTACGTTGCCGAAAGAAAGTTGAAGGAGTTCTTTGCCAAGGACAAGCGGGCTTCCAACCTTTACAAAGACGACGACCACGACCGTAAGAAAAAGGGGGATTTGAACGTCACGCATAACGGGCGGACCTTCAAGATTGAGAGCAAATCGTTGCAGACGAATTCGATTAAACGCTCTGGCGAAAATTGGAGCGGAACTTTTCAGTGCGATGCAAGCGACTGTCGGCCCATCACGCTCCCAAACGGTCACAGGGTAACAACTACGTGCCTGATGGTTGGCGAGTTTGATATTCTGGCGATTAACCTTTTTGGGTTTGGCGGAACTTGGAGATTTGCGTTTGCGTTAAACAACGACCTTCCACGGACAACGAGCAAGAAATACTCGGATGAGGATAAACCGTATCTCCTTAAAAGTTTGCCAAGCATCACACTGCCGCTTGCATGGCCATACGTTGACGACCCGTTTATCCTGATGGATTTGCTTATTGCTGGTCAAAAATCGCTACCGAAGCCAACTTCGACTTCGTTGCCCCTTTTTGGAAAATGAGGAAATAGGAGTGATTTTTTCTGGCGTGTAGTTGTTTGATTTGCCGCACAACTCCGGGCTTGTTCAATCGGGTGACGACGAACAAATCTTTGCAGTAAAAACCAAGCCGCAGGTAGTTCATTATGATTTCAACGTGTGTGAGCCGTTGAATTCCTGCACTAACTTCGTCCTGACATTTTACAATCAGGATACCTTTCGGCTTCAAAACCCGATTGGCTTCCTTCGCCGCTTGGACATAAAGTTCTAAAACCGCATCGTGCCATTTCTTTTCAAGTTTTGCGGGTCTGACTCCGTTGCTGTAACTATCCCGAAAGGCATCATGTGTGCCGACTCCTGCAATCGTGTCATCCTCACGAAATAATCCTTCCATGTATGGCGGGTCCAGCACCACTGCGTCAATTGAAGCATCTTCGTGCGGCAAGTGTCGGCAATCCACGCCCGATTTCAGGTCGCTTGGTTTCAGCACGTAATCCGCCTCTGGAATTTTTCTCCAAAATACGCCCTTGCCCCATGTCACGTCGGCAACGATTGAACCTTTCGGGACATGCAAATGCAGGATGTGCGGAAAGATTTCTGCGTTGTCACCGCTGTAAGATGAAAACACAAGGTCCGTTGTGGCCACTCCGCAGGGGGATTTTCGTTTTAGTTTGCCGTTTGCTTTCATCACGGGCGGCATTTCAAGCGGTAGCAAGTCAATCTCTCGTTCTCTCAAAAGCGTGTGTCGCATATCCACGCAAAGCCTGAGAGTCAGGGGTGAGATCGTCAAGCGTGATCGGTCCACAATGGACTTGCCGCCGCAAAATTGTTCTCCTTGCTCGCATGAAATGCCTGATTGCTCTGGCCTTTGCCCTTGTTCACTTCGCCGCAACTGCGGCAACGAACATTCAGGTTTATTTCAGTCCAAACGGGGGAGCAACGGCGGCAATCACAAACGAACTGGCGAAAGCCAAGAAAACGGTTTTGGTTCAAGCATACTCGTTCACGTCGGCACCGATTGCGGGAGCGTTGCGGGATGCACACCGCAGGGGCGTCAAAATCACCGTGATTTTGGACAAGTCGCAGCGGTCGGAAAAATACTCGTCTGCCGACTTCCTACACAATGCGGGCGTGGCAACTTTCATTGATGCCAAGCACGCCATTGCCCATAATAAAATCATGATCTTGGACGGGCAAACCGTTGTCACGGGGTCTTTCAACTTCACGAAAAATGCCGAAGAAAATAACGCAGAGAATTTGCTGATAATCCAAGACGCAGAACTTGCGAGCCGATACGCCCGCAACTGGGGCGAGCATTTGAAACACTCTGAGCAATACACGGGCAAGACCGCCAAGCGTTAGCAGAATATCAGGCTTGAAAAATTGCCCTGCGGATTTTTTTTGGAACCGCACGGGCGGGGGAGTAAAATATCGGGGCAGAAAACGGGGCATCCATCTTGAACGGCTGCCCCCTCTGGGGCCAAAGCCCCTCCCCCGTTCAATTCAGACCGCAGACGCTTGACCCGCCCCCATTCGCTTGACCCGATAAATCGTAACAACGAACGAGTCCCCGCCATCGGTCACAAGATTGCATTGCTCTGGGTTTTCTTCCTGAGTCTCGCTGAGAAGCCGCTTCCGTTCCGATTGCGGTAACGGTTTCCACGTCGGGGCGTTCAACTCGGCTTTCAAAAAGTCCCGTTCAATCAGGTTTTTCAGTTTGATGCTCATATCGGTTTTTGTTGTGGTTTATGCCGCCATTTCAAATCCATCGTGCAAAGCCGCTTCCCGTTTCTGCTTCTCGGCAACGAAATCCTGATACCACGCAAGCACGGGCTGAATTTCGTTTGCCATCCGTTCGGGGTCTGGCGTGCCGTGTAGCAATTCCCAAAGTTCATGGGCAAATTTCTTCGCCTTGGTGAATTCGTTCGGTTCGGGGCGTTCGGGATTTTTGACAATCCCCGCCGCAATGTATGCCTGTCGCAGAGTTGGGGCTTGGCTCAAATCGGCAACTTGTTCCCGTTCTGCGTTCGCAAGTCGCATATAGTTTGTTGCGGTCTTGGCCGAAACCCCTTTGCAGTTGTCAGCCAGCCAGCCCCGCCATTGCCCGTGTTCCATCATCTTCTTTGCCTCAATCAGTTTTTGACCGCAGGCTATGGCAACTTTGATTGCGTGCCGCTTTTGATCTTTGGCGTTTTTGTCGCAGGCGAGAACTGCGGCGTGTGTTTCCCGTATCTCTGCGGCGTATTGTTCAAGGTTTGCTTGCATGTTGCGTTTCGTGTTTTGTTGTTTCAACCGTCACGAAAGATTTTATCGGGAAACGCTCTGTTTTCTGCCGAATTGAGTAAATATCGTGAACATTTTTGAATGTGCCCTGTGTTTGCTGGCGATTTGAAAGGCGGGCGATTGCAATTATGACAACCCGTGTAATAATTTGCGGGCGATGAAAGGCAAAATCTTTTACGAGGGGAAAGAGTTTCATTTTCCGAACCTGCGGAGTCTCACGATTCAGGCGGGGGGCAAGTCATGGGTCTTTGAAGGCTTCACAGAATCACAACTGAGGTTCAAGCCCGCCGCAATGGGCGGATATGGGGGAACTGGAAATTGGCTGAAAGCATGGCGAAAACGGAATAAGCAGACTCAGACTGAGGCGGCAAAAATCTTTGGCGTGTCGCAATCGCTAATCGCCAAAATTGAAAAGAACGAAAGGGCCATGCCCGAAAAAATCTTTCGGGGAATTCAGGCGAACGTTCGCACCTACGGGCGGGAGTAAGCCCGCCCCGCAATCAGGCCGTTTTGAAAAGACCCAATAAAACCAAGGGGTTAAATTGCTTTGACAATGACGATGATGGTTTCACCCCAGCCCGCATTGACTTCGACCTCGACCGGAAAGGCCTCGATGCCATTGACCGCTGCGGAACACACCTTGGAGAGCACACCACGAATGGTGTTGAAACCGGATAGGCGGCGCAATGCTGTTTTGCGCCCTCAATTCCGAGCGCGCACCCGCAGCCCAAAAGGCTCTGGCGCGCTGGCAAATGACAGAATCCCTTTCTCGGCCGTCGCGCCAACGAACGGATCATTCGAGGTCAGGATGTTTCCATCCAGATCCAGGTAGTCACAAAGCTCGGCGAGATGCGCGCCGGCGCTGATGAGCACGCTCGTCTCGATCATACAGCCGAGCATCGTCTTGAGCCCGCGTTTGCGCGCCGCGGACAACGCGTCAAAGCCTGCGCTCACGCCACCGGTCTTCACCAGCTTCACGTTCACGCCGTGAAAGCATTCCGCGCAATGCTCGACGTCCTCGGCGGTGTGATAAGATTCATCCGCAAACAACATCAACGGCGAACGTTCCTTCAACCACGCCCAATCCTTAGCCGGCACGGTGCTCGGCATCGGCTGTTCGACGTATTGGATGTGACCGTCGCGCGCGAGCCATTCAAGCCGCTTGAGCGCGATCTCCTTGGTCAACCAGCCTTCGTTGGCATCCACGCGCACCGGTTTCGCCGGCGATACTTCGCGCAGCGCGGCGAGCATGGCTTCGTCATTCTCCACGCCGACCTTGAGCTTCAACACAGGAAAATTCTCGGCGGCCTTGACCTTCTCACGAATTTTTTCGGGTGAATCAATGCCGATACTGAATGACGAGACGTGCTGCTGCTCGCGAAAGCCCAGCCCGAGGAAATCGTAGATCGGTTTCCGCGCAAGCCTGGCCGCGCCATCCAGCAAAGCGATGTTCACCGCGCATTTGGCGGACATGTCGCCGGACGCAACACCGTCCACGTAATTCATGCTGCCCGCGATGTCGGTGAAGGAAAGCCGTTGCGGGTCGAGTTGCCGGAGAAATTTTTCCACCGTTTCCACCGATTCGCCATACCGACTGATGGGCGAGGATTCACCCAGGCCGGTGACACCGTCTTTGGACGTGAGGCGGAGCAGGACGACAGGACAATCATTGGTACTGCCACGAGCGATGGTCCACGTGTGGACAAGGCGGAGGTTAGCCCGCCAGAGTTCTAACTGCATGCGCCCAACAAAGCGGAAAAAAAGGCGCGAGGCAATTCCTTAATGGCGGAAGCAGGAGTCGAAAACAAAGCGCGGCGGCCAAATGCTCTTGTCGCTTCCTTGAATCCTGGCGACACAATCGCCAAATCGGGAAAGCATTATTCGTCTAATGCGTGACCGGGAATGGAGCAGGTGGGCAGCTTGCCGATGCTGTTGATTTGGTAGTCACCGTGCGCGGGGCAGGTGGGCATCCCCTCTTCCAGATACGTCTTCAGATCTTCAGCCCCCGGTTGCTCGGTTGGCTGGCGGGGCTTTTCCAACTCCCACTGTCGCTTGGCGCTGTCTATCTGTCGCAGTTGATTGATGCAGGCATTCTGGAGCGCGATTTTCCGGGCTTTGGCGAAATTGGGGATGATGATGGCCAGCATCACCGGAATCATGACAAAGGCCAGCGCGATCCCCAGATACCCGGTTATCAGGCCGGCGATCGCCATACCTTGCCCTCCAAGTGCACCACCGGATCTTTTGATCCGCGACAAAGCCTTGTGGCCGCAGATGACGCCCGGGATACCGGTAAAGATGGTAAAGCAAACCAGGCTCAGGATGCCCAGCACCAGACTCCAGATCGCAAGCGCGGACGTTTTTGGCAGGGACGTGGAGAAAGGCGGTTGGTTCATGCTTTGTCCGGATCTACGGACAGATGGTCTTAATGCTTGTCGGTCGCGAAGCGATGTCAACTTTCAATTTGGTTTGTCCTTGGCGGAAGTGGCTTGCAGTTCTGATTGGTGAGCCGGTGCGCAAATGCGATGATCAAACTGCACTGCCGGATTTCTCTTTTGCCCGATTTCATCCGGGCGCTTAGCCTACACCGATGACCGAGGCTCAACGCACCGCCCGCACATATCACTACGAGCGCTGGCGCGCGATCGCCTCCGGGATGTTGGAGACCGCGGGCATCACTTTCCTGCTGCTCATCGCGTTACGGTATTTCCACGCCGGCGCGTTCGCCAAAGCCATCGTCGCTGGCAGCGGGAGCGTGGGTTTGATACTGGCGCCGCTGGTTGTGTCACAAGTCGAACGCCTGCGCTGGCCGGTGAATGTCGCCGCCTCGCGGCTCGCCTTGATCGGGGCCGGCAGTTTTTTGCTGATGGCGCTATTTCCGGTGTTGCCGGTTTTCGTCCCAGGCACACTCATCGCGCTCGCCGCCAACAGCGCCGCGATCCCACTGATGACGCAGATCTTTCAGGAGAACTATCCCGAGCGCGAGCGCGGCACACTTTTTTCACGCACGGTCATGATCCGCATCGCCACGGCCGCCATCTTCAGTGAAATCGCGGGCCGCGCGTTGTCCGGTCATCTCGAGATGTTTCGCTGGTTGCTGGTGGTGTTTGCGGTTGCGTTCGCGCTCGCGGCATTCTGCATGTCACGAGTTCCATCAAAGCCCTTGTCAGCTACAGCGGGTTCGCATCCGTTCAAGGCGCTGCGGTTCGTGAAGGAGGACAAACTGTTCCGCCTCACACTGATCATGTGGATGTTGATGGGCTTCGGCAATCTGATGATGATCCCGTTGCGCGTGGAGTATCTGGCGAATCCGAAACACGGCATCACGCTCGATGGCATGGCATTGACCGCAGCCAAGGTGGCGCTGTTCACGGGCGTGATCCCGAACATCGCCCGGCTGGTCATGAGTCCGATCTGGGGCTGGCTGTTCGATCGTATGAACTTCTTCACGCTGCGCATGACGATCAATCTCGGTTTCGCCATCGGCATCTTTTCCTTCTTCGGCAGCAACTCGATGTTGGGCCTGGGCATCGCCGCGGTGGTCTTCGGCATCTCGAACGCGGGCGGTGACGTGGCCTGGAGCTTGTGGGTGACCAAGTTTGCAGCGCCAGAACGCGTGGCGGATTACATGAGCGTGCACACGTTCTTCACCGGTGTGCGTGGCGTGGTCGCGCCATTCGTAGGCTTTTATCTAGCCGCGCACTGGACCATCGCGCAGATCAGCTGGCTGAGCGTCGCTCTGATTGTGGCCTCGATTGCGATGTTGATTCCGGAAATCAAATCTGGCCGTCGCCCGCGACGTGGCGGCCCGTTGGTCGAAGAAGTATCGGAGTAACCAGCTAGTTACTGATTGATGTGGATCACCTTCGCCGGCGGGAAGCCGTTGAAGTAGGTCGCCGAGGCACTGCCGTAGGCGCCGATGTTCTCGGCAAAAACCAGATCATCAATTTGCAGGTTCGGAAGTAGTTCAGATTGGGAGAGACAGTCCAGCCCGTCGCACGTCTGGCCGAACACCGCGCAGATCTCCTTCTTGCCGGCCTTGAACGCCTTCAGCGGATACTGGCAGTGATCGAAGATGATGCCGCTGAACGTGTGATAGACGCTGTCATCAATGTAGTAACACTGTTTGCCACCACGCACCGCCTTGCCGATGACGCGCGCGACTGAATGGGCTGCCGTCGCGACCAGAAAGCGCCCGGGTTCAGCGAGGATCTGGATGTCTTGGTCGAATAACCGATCGATCTCGGCGTTGATCACCTTGGCGAGCTCGGCAAACGGTTTGACGTGCTTGTTGTAGGGCGCCGGAAAGCCGCCGCCGATGTCGAGAATCTTGAGTTCGTGCCCGCGCTCGCGCGCTTCCTTCATCACGGCCGCGGCAGCGTTGAGCGCCTGAACGTAGTTCTCGAAATTCGTGCACTGGCTGCCGACGTGAAAGCTCAGGCCCTCCACCACCAGCCCGAGCTTGAAGGCCGCCAGGATCAAATCCACCGCCTCGCCCGGATCGCAGCCGAACTTGTTGCTGAGCTCACATTGCGAACCGGTGTTGGCCACGGCCAGCCGCAACACCACGCCAGCGTGTGGCGCATATTTTTTGATCTTCACCAACTCGGTCTCGTTGTCATAGGTGACGAGCGGCTTGTATTTGTCGAGCGCGAGCAGTGTTTCCTTGGGCTTGGTCGGATTCGCGTAAATGATCTTGTGCCAGATGAAGTCCTGCTGCGCCCTGGCCGGCAGCTTTTTGATGTTCTCATAGACCATCAGGAACTCCGGCATGGAAGCGACGTCGAAGCTCGCGCCGGCTTTGTAAAGCGTGCGCACGATGGCGGGCTCGGCGTTGGCCTTGACGGCGAAGTAGCATTGCACGCGCGGCAGGTGTTTGCGAAATGCTGCGTAGTTGCGGCGGATTTCATCGTGGTCAACGATCACGAGCGGCGTGCCGTGTTTCTTCGCGAGCGACTGAAGTTCTTTCTTCGTCATGACAAATCAAAATAGCAGACGCGGCTTTACGGGGTTCGCGCGCGCGGCACAAGGAAAAACCATCGATAGCTTGAGGTGAACTAACTCAATCCCAGTTGCTGGAGCGCCGGGAAGCTTTCTTCCGCGAACGGCGCGCCTTGTTGGCGAGCATGACTTCCTTGGCCACGCCACTGCGCTTTCGTTTCTGTCGGCGAAGTTTTTCCACTTGCTGGCGCGCGGCCACAGCGCGCGCTTTGCGATCGGATTCAATCTTGTCGAGCAACAATTTCCGGGCGAGAAAACGATTCATCCCTTGTTGGCGGGTCGCCTGACATTTCACCTGCGTGCCCGTGGGCCGATGCAACAGCATGACGCAGGTGGCAACCTTGTTGACATTCTGCCCGCCGTGCCCGCCGGAACGGACGAAGGATTCCTCGATATCGGTCTCAAACACGCCCAGCGCTGCCATGCGCTTGGCGAGTTGGGTCTCCCTATCCTGACTGACCACCGAGTTGTTCATGACCCAAGCATAACTGGCTTGGCCGCCTTCAGGAAAGATTGATGAAGCCAAGTTTGCCGGACAACAAAACTCCCCTTCCACGTCGGCAGGAAGGGGAGCGCTTGGAACAACCGATCGGTTAAATCTTCTTCAATAATTCCTTCCAACGCTTCCACGCGTCTTCGCGGGCCTTCTTGTTGGCTTCAAACATCTCGGCCGAACCACCGCCTTTGTCTGGTGCTTCGCCCGCACGCATGAACCCGTGGCCCGCGCCCTCATAGGTGACCGGCTCGTAGGTTTTCTTGGCCGCTTTCATCAGTTCGGTGGATTTCGGGAGGGTTGCGTTGATGCGGTTGTCATTGGCGGCGTAGAAGCCATAGACCGGACATTCGATGCGGGCGATATCCGCCGCATCCTCCGGCCCGCTGCCATAGAACGGAAATGCGGCTTTGATCTTCTTGCTGTTCGTCGCGTACCGGAACGATTGCGTGCCGCCCCAGCAGAATCCGCCCACCACCACCTTACCGTTGCACGCGGGCAACTTGGTGACGTAATCCGCCACGGCATCAAGGTCGGCGGTGATCTGCTCGGGCTTCAATCCTTGGATCGCCTTGCGCACGGCATCGCCACCGCCGAGTTCCGCCGTGCCGCCGCCGTTGGTGGCCGTGCCCGAAAGCAGATCCGGTGCGATGGCGATGTAGCCGGCCTCAGCCAGTTGATCCGCCACTCCGCGCACCCAATCCGTGAGGCCGAAGATCTCGTGGATGACGATGACCGCAGTGGCTTTATCCTTCACCTCGGGGTAAACGATGGTGCAATTCACTTCGCGACTGCCGTGTTTCACCTTCACCCACTCGATGTGCCGGGGAGATTTCTCCAACCGGGCTTTGGCCCAGTCTTGTGCGGTGGCAGTGGCAAGCGTGAGAACAGCAACGGAGAAGAAGGCGAACAATGCTTTCATGGATTGTCCTATGGTTGATGCGGCAAGCGATTCATACAGGCACGGATTCGGAGCGATGGACGATGTCCGTCGCCGAATCATTCAGGCGTAATGATTCACGCCGCCGGCGTGTAACCCATCACGATGTCGAACTTCGCCGCCAGTTCGCCGGCTTTCGAACCCTTGATGGGCGAAAACGGAACAATCACTGACTGACGGGCCTTGGCGTCGTTGATGCCTCGTAACACGCCGTCCTTCTCATTCTGTGGCTCACCTTTGATGTAACATTGCGTGGTGAACTTCTCGTGGCCCTTCATCTTCACCGCGTAATGGATGTGCGGTGTGCGCCCGGGATAAGCAACGGGCTTGATGGTGCGGAACAGATACTCGCCAGTCGAACCGGTGACGAACCGGCCGAAGCCCTGGAAATTCTTGTCGCGTTTGGTGGCGTTACCGGTGCCGGTATGCAGATAGGCGCCGTTGGCATCGCACTGCCAGATCTCCACCGTGGCATTGCGGATGGGGTCGCCCTTCAGATCAAGAATCCGTCCGCTGACCCACGTGATCTCGCCAACCGCCGGTGTCAGTCCGTCGTTGATCACGATGAGATCGTTGTCGGTGTCCAGGGGCAGGTGATCAGGATAGAACGGCCCTTCGGTCTGCCGTGGTGTTTGGATCAGCGCCTCGGCAAATGCGCCAGGCACGGCAAAAAAGACCGAGGCCATACCAAGTTGAGTCAGAAACCGACGGCGATCTGCCAGGCCAAAGGAATGTGCGGGAGAAAAGGAAGGGGCTTTCATGACCCAACCATTTCACAGCCCTTCCGGCGAGGCGAGCACGAAATGGAAGGGCATACCCGGGCAGATTCGGCTTTTGCAACCCCGCGGGCGTTGGCAGATTGCGGGCGTGGGCATTTCGTTGTCGCAATTCAAGCAGATGAGCGAGCGCGTGAGCGGCCGCCGCGCTCCTGTGGCGGCGCCGGTGCTGGCGCCGGTCCGCGGCCGCGCCGGCGCGGAGATCATCCTTGGCATCGATCCTTCGCTGCGCGGCACCGGCTACGGCGTGATCCGGGTGAGCAAGCCACAGACAGTCGCGCTTGCGCACGGGACGATCGCGTGTCCTGCCAGCTGGCCGCTCTCGCGTTGCCTCGCGCACATCTCGCAGACGGTGCGCGACGTGTTGAAGAAACATCAGCCGCAGGTGTGCGCGGTGGAAGGTCTGTTCTTCGCGCAGAACTTGCGGACCGCGATCGTCATGGGCGAAGCCCGCGGCGCGGCGCTCGCGGCCATCGCTGAGACCGGGATGGAAATCTACGAACTGGCGCCGCGCAAGGTGAAGCAGGCCATCGTCGGCTATGGTGCTGCCCAGAAACTGGCCGTGGCGAAGATGGTGCAGCGGATGTTGCAGCTGGCCGAGCCGCCGGCGCCCGATGCGGCCGATGCGCTTGCGCTGGCACTGGCGTTTGCCCACGAGCAAAGCCGTTACAGCCTCACGGCACCAAAGCAGATATGAACCACCTGCTTTTCTATATCATCACCGCGGGCGCCATGCTGACCCTGGTCGTTGGCTCAATCCTCTGGTGGCTGCGACGGCGCGGGTATCGCATTCAAAGAACCAAGGAAGAGCTGGAAACCGAGGATGTCTTGCGGAAGGCGTTCGGGAAAGACATGAAATGGGGATATCCCGGCTCCGCGCAAGACGATGTCGACAGTTATCACCGCCATGCAGATTCAGATGGTGGTGGCGCCGATGCTTCCGACTGAAATCAATTTACGCACCACTCCATGATCGCTTTTCTCCACGGCAAACTCGTCGAAGCGCTGCCCACGCAAGTGATCGTGGATGTCGGCGGCGTGGGTTATGAGGCTTTGATACCCTTGTCGTCCTTCGACAAATTGCCGTCGCCGGGCAACAACGTGAAGCTGCTCACGCAACTCATCGTGCGCGAAGATGCGCACACACTCTACGGTTTCATGACCCCGGACGAACGCGATCTGTTCCGCTTGCTGATCAACACGGTGAGCGGCATCGGCCCGAAGACCGCGCTGAATGTATTGAGCGGGATGAATCCGGTGGCATTCCGCGGCGCGGTGGCGGGCGGCGACGTGAAGGCGCTTTCCCAGATCTCCGGCGTGGGCAAGAAGACCGCTGAACGCATCGTCGTGGAACTGCGCGACAAAGTCGGTGCAGCGGGGGCATGGGAAGCTTCGAGCGCCAAACACGGTCTGTCTGCCGCGGACCAGAAGGTGAACGACGCCGTCCTGGCGCTCATGGCGCTCGGGTTCAAGCAGGTGGATGCGCATGACAACGTCCGCGCCGCCCAGGCCATGCTCGGCGCGAATGCCACCGTCGAAGATCTGGTCCGGGCATGTTTGAAAAAGGGAGCGTGATGGACGGAGCCGAGTCCCAGCCCAAACGGCCACCGCGCAAAAGCGGCATCGTTGTTCCCAATCAACCCCGGTGGCATCAACGCCTGGTTGCGTTTTTGATCTTTCTCATCGAGTTCCTGATCACCTGCACCTTACGCGTCCGATTTGATGACCGGGCGGGGATCGCGGCGGGGCAGGTGCGCGGGCCGGTGATCTACTGTCTCTGGCACAACCGCCTCGCGCTTTGCATGTTCATCTGGCGGAGGTATTGCGGGCGGCATCTCCGCTGCAATGGCCTCGCCGCGCTCATCAGCGCCAGCAAAGATGGCGCATTGCTGGCCGCGACCCTGGAACAGTTCGGCGTGCAGCCCGTGCGCGGCTCCAGCAGCCGGCGCGGCGCGCAAGCACTGGTCGAACTAAGCTCAGCCTTGGAACGTGGCGTCAACGTGGCCATCACACCGGACGGTCCGCGCGGACCGATGTATCGCGTGCAACCTGGGGTCGCCGCACTCGCGCAACTCACCGGGGCGACGATCATACCGGCAGCAAGTCACATCAGTCGCAAGGTCACCCTCAAGAGCTGGGACCGTTTCCAGATTCCGCTGCCGTTTGCGCTGTGTGAGATCACCTTCGGCACTCCGCTTACCTGTCCGCGAGATGCCACCGAAGAACAGCGCGAAACCTTCCGCACCCAACTTGAAGCGACACTGAAAGCGATCACGCGGGATTAAGTCGCTTCCTGACTGGCCAGTCCGGCGTTTGCCTTGGCTCGCGAAAGCTGCTTTACTCTGGGGGATGAATTTCTTCGTCCAACGCAGCGAGTTGCGCGATCTCTACGACAAGGTCGCCGACGGCGAACGCATTTCTGAAGCCGATGCACTGCGGTTGTTTGAATCCAAGGACCTCAACGCGCTCGGCGCCATCGCCGATCTGGCGCGGCAGAAGAAAGTCGGCAATCGCGCCAGCTACATCGTCAATCGGTACATCAACTACTCGAACTACTGCATCCTGAGCTGCCAGTTTTGCTCGTTCGCGCGCAAGAAACGTGATGCGGACGGCTTCGAGTTGACGATTCCGCAGATGGTCGAGAAGGCGCGTGAGGCGTTGAAGCTCGGCATCACGGAACTGCACATTGTCGGCGGGCTGCATCCCTCGCTGCCGTTCAGTTACTACGTGGACATGTTGAAGGCGTTGAGTGCGTTGAATGATGAGGTAGGGTCGTCGCGCTGCGACGACCGGACGGCGCAGCGCGCCGTCCCTACCCAACGCCTCCAACTCAAATGCTTCACCGCCATTGAAATCCTCCACCTCGCCTGGCTCGCGAAGAAAACAGTTGAGCAGACCTTGATTGAATTAAAAGCCGCAGGGCTCGAATCACTCACGGGCGGCGGGGCGGAAATTTTCCGGAAGGAAGTCCGCAGCGCCATCGCCAAGGGCAAGGAATCTGCCGAGGAATATCTCGACGTCCACCGCACGTGGCACAAGCTCGGCGGACGCAGCACCTGCACGATGTTGTTCGGCCACGTCGAATCGCTTGCCGACCGCGTGGATCATCTGCGGCAATTGCGCGCGTTGCAGGACGAGACGCGCGGCTTCGTCGGTTTCGTGCCGTTGCCGTATCAGCCGGAGAACAACGACATCCCAGTGAAGACGCCGCCCACTGGCTTCGACGCGTTGCGCACGATCGCCGTGAGCCGCATCTACCTCGACAACTTCGATCACATCACGGCCTACTGGGTGGGTCTGGGCCTGAAGCTGGCGCAAGTGGCGTTGAGCTACGGCGCGGACGACCTGCACGGGACGATCATCGAGGAACACATCTTCCACATGGCCGGCGCGACCTCGCCGCAATTGCAGACGGAAATGGAGATGGTGAAAGCCATTCGCGAAACCCGGCGCACGCCAGTGCAACGGAACACGTTTTACGAACCGATCAAAGTCTGGGACACCGCGCCGACGGCGACTGAAGCTGAACCGCCGTCGAACAAATCCAAAGTGTTGGAAGATAATCTGGCGACGGCGTGATAGGTTTTTCGCCCATGCAAAACGTGCTGAAACGAGTGCTCAAGGCGTGTCTGCTGCTTGTGCTGGCGGTGCAGCCAATCGCTCTGCGGGCACAGTTCACTTTCACAACCAACAACGGAGCTATCACAATAACGCGCTACGCTGGACCGGGCGGTGCCGTGGTGATCCCGGGCGAGACGAACGGCTTGCCGGTCACGAGTATTGACACATACGCCTTCCTGAACGGTGTCAATGTGACGAGCGTTTCCATTCCTGAAGGCGTCACGAATATCGGCTTCGGCGCATTTGATTATTGCAGCAGTCTCACTAGCATAACGATCCCCAACACCGTCACGACGATCGGGGAGCAAGCCTTCATAAACTGCTGGAGCCTGACAAATGTGACCGTCCCAAGCAGCGTTAAAAATATAGAAGCGGGTGCGTTTTTTTACTGCTCAAGTCTTGTCAGCGTCACTATCCCAAATGGTGTTACCAATATCAGTGAAAGTGCATTCGCTTATTGCGAGAGTTTGGCGAACATCGCGATTCCGGATAGTGTTCAGACGATAGGATGGAATGCGCTAGCCTCCTGCTCCAGCCTCACCAACATTTCGATTCCCGGTTCTGTAACCCAGATCGCGGGCAACGCTTTCTACGATTGTTCAAACCTCCAGGCATTCACCGTCGACTCCCTGAACCCATCTTACACCGACTTGGGCGGTGTTCTTTTCAGCAAAGATTTGAGCTTGCTGGCAGCTTGCCCTAGCGGCAAATCAGGGAGCTATGCGATTCCGAATGGCGTCAAGGACATCGGCGATTTTGCTTTCGCCGTCTGCAGAAACTTAACAAATATTTATTTGTCCAGCACCGTCACCAATATTGGCTTTTGGGCGTTTTCTCAATGTGAAAGCATCCTCACCATCACCATCCCCAAAAGCGTCGGATTCATAGATGACTTGGCGTTCCAAGATTGTCCTTTGTTGTGGGGAGTCTTTTTTCAAGGAAATGCCCCCGGTGTTTCGGGTTTTGGTTCGCGGGCATTTGATCACGGCAATTTGTATTACCTTCCCGGGACGACGGGCTGGAATGATTTTTTTTCTTTCCTCAATCTCCCTGGAATCTTGTGGAATCCTCAGATGCAAACAAGCGATGGCAGTTTTGGAGTGCGAACGAATCGCTTCGGTTTCAGTATCATTGGAACACCTGACATTCCCGTCGTTGTAGAAGCTACGACAAACTTAACGGGCTCGAGCTGGGTATCGTTACAAACAGGCTCACTCACAAACGGCCTAGTTTATTTCTGTGACCCAAGCTGGACAAATCTTTCCACGCGCTACTACCGAATCCGTTCACCATGATTCGGCGAGTTGACGCCGTTTCCTGAATCTCAACGCCGCGCCGACGGCGACGGAAGCTGAACCGCCGTCGGGCAAATCCAAAGTGTTGGAAGACAATCTGGCGACGGCGTGAGAAAGTTTTTTACCCTATCGCTTCAACCGATAATACTTCTCAGCCTCAGTCGCCGTATTCGTCCAAAAGTTATTTCCACCCACCACCGTGGGACTTCCCGCGACCATGCTCCAGGAATTTACGTTCGCGCTATTTGTCGTCGCTTCCAGTTGGAAGTTCAAAGCGGAAGTCGGCCATTTCAAAACAGCTCCGCCTCCTGAGGGGAGAATCTGGAGGGTCGGGAAGGTCTGGTTCAGCAATACGCTGATCTCTCCGGTAGCCACGTCTGGCAAACTGTCACGGTTGAAATCACCTATCCCGATCGAACCCGTACCGCCCCCCGGGAAATTCACTCGTGGCCCAAAAGTCCTGTTTCCGTTTCCGACCATCACATAAACCACTCCTCCATAGCCCAGCACGAGATCGGGTATCTGGTCGCGATTTAGATCCGAAATCGCCACGGTTTCCAGGCTGATGCCAAGGTTGTAATTTGTCTTCGTTGGAAAACCTCCGCTCCCGTTGCCCCACAGAACGGTAAGACTGTTGGTCGTCGATTGTTGCGCCACTGCCAGATCCACATTGCCATCCTTGTCCAAGTCACCCGCCACCACCACCCCGGATACCGTTGTAGCCGGATTTGATGGCACGCTGAAATTTGTGGCCGTCCCGAACGTGCCATCCCCGTTCCCCAACATCACCGCCACCACCTTGCTCGACGAAATGGGTTCCGCCAGATCGAGCTTGCCGTCATTGTTGAAATCCGCCGTCTCGATATTCTTGTCCGCTACGATAATCCTCGGTACCGCATTCGAGAATCCTCCCGCGCCATTGCCGAGACTGATCGTGAAACCGTTGTTCAATGCCGCGACAAAATCCTGTTTTCCATCGTTGTTGAAATCCCGCATCAATACCGCACCTCCTGCGGCAGAGGTGTTGAACGGCTGAAGTGTCGGCGATGCGAATGTCCCGTTGCCCAATCCTTTGAGAATGATCGCCGCACTGCCAAACACGCGCGTTGCGATCAAATCGGGAAAGCTGTCATTATCAAAATCCCCCGCCGCTATCCCCTGTGGGACAGTGCCGATCTGGATGTTCGTCTTCAGTGTGAAACCACCCGCTCCGTCACCTAGGGCGATACTCAAATCTTCCGCACCCGAGTTGGCGGTGGCGATATCCAGAAAGCCATCCTGGTTGAAATCCGACACAGCCATCGCCGAAGCACCGGACCCGATGGGAAAGTTCGTCGCCACGCTCAATTGCACGGGCACCGGGATGGGCGTCTCACTTGGCAGATCAACCCGGATCGCAGCATACGCAAAGCCCGAATTGTCTCCCGGCCCGGTTGTGAGCAATCGAATGCGGACCGAATGACTCCCCGGTCCAAGCGGGAACGATCCATGACTCCAGAGTGTGCTCGCGAACGATGAATCTGGGTTATCAATGCTCACTCCCCGGCGAGCCGGCACAGAGTTCGTGCCGATTGGCGACCCGGAATTGAGAACATAGTAACGTTCATAATCCAGGTACAAGTCGGTGATCTTCACAATCACATTGGTTGTCGTCGTGAACGTGAACGGCCCAAGAAAATCCTGTGCGCCCACGGTTTCATTCATGAACGTCGTGTGCCATCCATCTCCCACGTTGATGGCGGTGGTCGCGTATCCCTGAGTGTTACCCAAAACTCCCCCAAGCATGATCAAGGTGAGGCGGCAACCGTTCTGCAGTTGTTTCATAACTACATTCTCCCACAAGATTTTCCGTCTGATTTCTGAACGTCTCCTGCTTACTTTGTCCGGCACCCAACGTCGAGAGATAATTTCAACCGCTTCCTTCTTCGCTACGCTACAGAGCAACACGTCAGCGTCTGTTGCAGCGACGGTTTATGACAACAGTTTTGGAACGCGTCCCGCCGGCGAACAAATCGAAAGTGTTGGAGGATAACCTGGCGACGGCGTGAACCAAGTCGCGCTCGGTCATTTGCGCAGGCGATAGGAGCGCGTGGCGCTGCTGGCGGTGTTGGTCACCACGTTATTTGTGCCGCTGACGGAGGGTGCGGGCGAGACGGTGCTCCAGCCGGCGGTGTTCAGGTTGGTGTTGGCCTCCAGCGTGAAGCCGGGGAAGTTCGTTGCCCACGAGAGCACGACATTCGCGGGCGCGCTGCGCTGGATGTCCAGGCGCGGCAGCGGCGCGAGAAACACATTGCGCACGGATTCCGTGAGGCTTTCCGAACCACTGCAATAACCGCTGCGATAATAACCGCGCGCGCGAATCCAGAGGTTCGTGCCCGTCGGCAGGTTCAAGCCGGCGAGCGTCCAGTTGCCGTCAGATTGTGTACCGTTGCCCAACGCGAGGTAGTTCGTATTGCTGGTGGAATACTCAAAGGTCGTGCGCGTGAGTTGCGGGCCGGCGCCGACGTGGGTCCACGTCACGGCCGTGTGGGTCACCGCCAGGTTTTGTTGGGCGGTCGTGTCATTGCTCAAACGCGCAATCCGGGAACGCGATTGCCCGTTGATGGAGATAAAATTTCCGCCCACCAGGATTTTGCCGTCCGGCTGGATCGCGAGGCCATAGACAACGCCGTTGGTCACGTTCGCTGTGAATGAATCCGCTGCTCCCGTCACCGGATCAAGCCGGGCGAGGCGATGGCGCACCTGCCCGCTGACGTTGGTGAAGCTGCCGCCGACCAGGATCTTGCCGTCCGTCTGCAACGTGATGGCAAAGACATCGGCATCGGCGCTCGGATTGAAGGCCAGGTCCAGCGTGCCATCAGGATTCAGCCGGGCGAGGCGATGGCGAGGCGTGCCTTGGATGCTGGTAAACGCCCCGCCGAGCAGAATCTTCCCATCCGGCTGGACGGCGACGGTATAAACACCGTTGTTCGCATTCGGATCGAACGGATCCGCCAGCCCGGTCGTGGCATCAAGGCGGGCGATGCCATTACGCGACTGTCCGCCAATGCTGGTGAACCCATTGAATTCTCCCGCCGCCAGAATCCTGTCGTCCGGTTGCGCGGCGATCGAATAAACATCCCCGTTTGCATTGGGATTGAACGAATCCACCACACCGTTCGTGGAGTTGAGTCGGGCGATGCGATTGCGCGGTATCCCGTAGATGTTTGTGAAGCTGCCGCCCACCAGGATCCGGCCGTCGCCATGGGTTGCTAGCGCGGAGACAGAACCAAAGGAAAAGACGGCATTGCCGAATGAAGTGTCCGGAACTCCCGTGGCGCCGAACACCCGCCCAAGATGGAAACGTGTCGTGACCGCGAGCGCGGAAAATGCGCCACCGAGAAGAATCTTGCTGTCCGGCAGCACGGCGATGGCCAGCACAGAGTTATTCGCGTCGGGACCAAACACCGTATCGAGCGTGCCATCCGTGTTCAATCGGGCGATGCAGCTGCGCGGGACTCCATTCACAGCGGAAAAGCCGCCGCCCACGAGGATCTCGCCGTCGGGTTGAACGGCGATGGCGGAGACAAAGGTAGGAGAGACGTTAGCAAAGAGCGTCCGGTCCAGCCTGCCATCAGCCTCCAGGCGGGCGATATTGCTGCGCGTCATTGATGTTCCTCCATTCGGCGCCAGATTGGTAAAGGCGCCGCCCACCACAACCTTTCCGTCCGACTGCACCGCGATGGAGTCGATGTTGCTGGCCCCGGCATTCGCCGACGGGTTGAACGAATCCGCCAGCCCGGTGATTGGATCCAGCCGCGCGATCCGGCTGCGCGCCTGGCCCCCGATGTTGTCGAAAAATCCACCCGCCAAGATCTTGCCATCGGGCTGCAAACGTGTGGCAAAGACAATGTTGTTCGCGTTTGGGTTGAACGCATCGGCCAAGGCAGTCGTTGGATCAAGCCGGGCGATGCGATTGCGCACCTGTCCCCCGATGCCGGTGAACAGGCCGCCGGCCACAATCTTGCCGTCCGGCTGCACCGCGATGGTGAACACCGAGTTGCTTGCGTTGGCATTGAACGAATCCGCCAGGCCGGTCGTGGGGTCGAGTCGGGCCAGGTAATTGCGGGTTTGCCCGCCGATACAGTTGACGCCGCTGAAGACGCCGCCGGCCAAAATCTTGCCGTCCGGCTGCACCGCCACCGCTATAACAACCTGATTGGCGTTGGGGTCGAACGCATCAGCCAATCCGGTCAATGGATCAAGCCGGGCAATATGATTGCGTGTCTGCCCGCCGATGCTGTTGGCGCCATTGAAAGAGCCGGCCACGAGGATCTTGCCGTCCGGCTGTACCGCGATTGCTGCGACGTCGTTGTTCGCGTTCGGATCGAACGTATCCGCCAATCCAGTCACGGGATCAAGCCGGGCGATGTGATTGCGGGCCTGGCCGCCGATGCTGTTCGGCCCCTCGAACAGTCCTCCCACCAGGATCTTGCCGTCCGCCTGCAACGCAAGGCCGTAGATCATGTCATTGGCGTTCGGGTTGAAAGCCAGGTCGAGCGAACCATCGTGATTCAGCCGGGCGATGCGATTGCGCGCCACGCCCAGCACATTGGTAAAACGGCCACCCAGAAGAATCTTGCCGTCGGGTTGGGCCACGACGATATGAACTTCGCCGTTGGCGGTCGCATCGAACCCATCGAGCACGGATTGCCCACGCACCGTTGCACGGCTGGCCAGTAGCGATGTGAGCAACAGGGCGATGAGAGTGCAGTGCGACCCAGGCAGGCGAAACGTCGAGGTCATAAAATTGGGAAGGACTGATTGCAGCCATTATCACGCGCGGGTATCGAATGTCAAACCCGCCCCAGCGCGGATCATGCCCGACGGATTGATTCTCCTCGGGGCGCGGCGTTCACGTGCCTGCCGGGCCTTATTTTGTGCTTCATGCAATTCATTGGCGCGGGGTAAATACATGTCATCTCACGAACGGATTCGCATGACGCGAAACCCGGCGCACGCCGGTGCAACGGAACACGTTTTACGAACCGATCAAAGTCTGGGACGCCGCGCCGACAGCGACGGAAGCCGAACCGCCATCGAACAAATCCAAAGTGTTGGAAGATAATCTGGCGACGGCGTGAGCGCGGGTAAAGCAAAGCCGAAACGATGTGTTTTGCCATTCGCTCGTTGATCCCAGCGCTCAGTCGTCAGAAAAGATTGGGCCAAGGATCGCGGCGGATCTTGGGCGCGAGGCCGGTGGCGTCATCCGGGAAACTCCACATGCAGTGACATCTTTCGCAGTACCACTGATGATCAATCAGACGCAAGAGGATGCCCGCATGCAGCAGGATGGTCGGCAGAATGAATTTGCGCGTCATCTGCGGGTAGGAGACTTGCAGCGAGCCGCAATCGGGGCAATGCATCGCCTCGCGCAAGCTATCCGTAGGCCCAGTGTGCAGGAGATCGTGGGCGCGCTCGAAGTCACCGGCGTGCACCTGCAACCGAAAGGTCACGCGCGGCGGACGCAGGAACAAAAGGCGGCGCACAAGCTTGTCATCGTAAATCCGCGCTGGAAGCCCTTGGTTGGTCAATAGGGTTGCGACGGTTCGGCTGGTGTTCAGATCCTCGAACACCGCGACATCCGTCCACGGGAGATGTTTTGCCGGAGAGTTCATGCTATAACGACTCGCCCCTATTTTCCCCGGCGTCAACCGTCATTTATAAATAGGCCAAACAGCCAACCGACCGGGGCTGCGAGTCAGGCCACGAGTAAAAATCCCGACCGCTGCATATTATTTTCCACCCCTTGATTTCAATGCCGAGTCGGGCAACTTATCACGCGCCCTGGCAACTGACATGCTGGCCAGGAAAGCGCACAAGTGAGCGCGACTTTGAACATCTTACACGTCGAGGACAACGCGGGTGACGCCGAACTGGTGCGGTCGGAACTGGCGTCCGCGGGCCTGGCGGTGGAGATAAAACTGGTCACTTCCCGCGCCAGTTTCTTGAAGGCGCTGAACGCGGAGCGATACGACGTGGTGCTTTCCGACAATCGCGTGGCCGGGTTGCCCGGGGCCGCTGCCCTGCAATTGGTCCGCGCCAAATGGCCGGAGGTTCCGTTCTTCTTTGTCTCGGGCAGCGCCGCGAGCGGGCGCGAGCCATTCACCAATCCCGGCGTGACCGGCTGCATCGACAAATCCCAGCTCCCGCAGCTGCCGGCGGCCATTTTGCAGGCGACCACGCGGGCCATGCCCCAAGCTGGCGCGCCTCCGTCCGATTGGTATGTGCGTTCAGTCGAGCAGCTCGTGGAAACCGTGCAGCAATTGTCGCTGGCCCGGGATCTCAATCGCATCATGGAAATCGTCCGGCACGCCGCCCGCCAGTTGACGGGGGCGGACGGCGCGACATTTGTGCTGCGGGACGGCGAGCTGTGTCATTACGCTGAGGAAGACGCCATTGCGCCGCTCTGGAAAGGGAAGCGGTTTCCCCTGAGCGCCTGCATCAGCGGTTGGGTGATGTTGCACCGCCAGCCGGCGGTGATCGAGGATATCTATGCGGATCCACGGATCCCGGCGGAGGCGTATCGGCCGACGTTCGTGAAAAGCCTGGCGATGGTACCGATCCGTTCAGCCAGCCCGGTGGGCGCCATCGGCAACTACTGGGCCACGAAGCAGCAACCGCGACCGGAGCAGGTGAAGCTGTTGCAGGCGCTGGCGGACAGCACATCTGTGGCGATGGAGAACGCCCAACTTTACGCCGGGCTGGAGCAGAAGGTGGCGGATCGCACGGCTCAACTTCAGATGCTTAATGGCGAACTGGAAGCTTTTTCCTATTCGGTGTCACACGACCTGCGGGCGCCCGTGCGACACATCAGCGGCTTCGCCAAGTTGCTGGAGGAGGAAGCCGGGGAGAAATTGAGCCCCCAGGGCCGGCACTACCTGGAGCGCGTGAGCAACGCCGCGCTCCGCATGGGGCTGTTGATCGATGATCTGCTCGCGTTCTCCCGCATGAGCCGGTCAGAAATGATCCTGGGCCGGGCGGACATGACCGCACTCATCGATACTGTCCGACGCGAACTGGTCTCCGACATCGCCGATCGGGTCATCCATTGGCACGTGGGAAAAATACCCGGCGTCCAGGGCGATGCCGCCATGCTCAAACAGGTGTGGGCCAATCTGCTGGCGAACGCGGTCAAGTTCACCCGCCACCGGAATCCGGCGGAGATCCACATCAATGCCGTGGACCGGGAAACGGAAGTCGAATTCTCCGTGGCAGACAATGGCGCCGGGTTTGACATGCGCACCGCAAAAAAACTTTTCGGCGTTTTCGAGCGCCTGCATCGGGCAGACCAGTTTGAAGGTACCGGCATCGGCCTGGCCAACGTGCGTCGCATCATTTCCCGGCATGGCGGCCGGACGTGGGCTCACGGCGAGGAAGACCGGGGCGCGACTTTCTATTTCACATTGCCCGCCAAATCGAAGCGCTGATCAGCAGCAACGCCCTGGATTTCAGCCCGAATCATTTCAATCGCAATTGCACGCGCAACAGCCGGTTGGTTGAACTCGCATCACCGGTCACGAGAAACATGCGCGGCGCTTCCACCTTGCCCTGCTCGCCCAAGTAATCCTGTACGCGCTTGCCGCGTTCTGTAGCCAGCGCCTGCAGCTCAGGCACGGTGACAGAGATGGTGCTCATCAATTGTCGTTCCATCTGCGACAGCGTCACGCCGCCTTCGCTGATGGTGGTGGATTTCACCAACGCTTGCGCGCCTTTCACCGGAGCCGCCCGGCTGGCGGGAGATATTTCCGTGTCAGCAACAGGTTGATTCGTGACCAGTGTACCAGCCGAGAGCGCCGAGGCGTAAGCCGCCCGAACGTAGCCGGCGTATTCGTCCGAAGTGAGCGCAACCCGGTCCACCGAGGTCTGTTCCTGAGCGGCTTTGCGTAGCGATTGCCATTTCAATTCCCGGAAGCGCTTGACGAGCTTCTGCCGGCGCAAGGCATCGCCGTCGCGGGCGGGATCGAAACCGCCTTCGATGTCGAGTTCGAGCCCGGGCCTTTCGTAAAGCGCCTCGGCCAAGGTGACGAGCTTCGTAGCAGCGTTCGTGGAAAGCTCCGGGCTACCCGGCGCAAAGTCCACGTAGCTCATCTCCTCCGCTTTTCCGCCCAGCAACGAACCAAGCGCAGCGAACGGCGAAGCGACGGCCTTGGTGATGATGTTGCCGATGACGCGGAAGATCACCTTGCGCAAACGGAACTCGGGATCGCCGAGATCGCCTTCGATCGGCACGTTGAGTTCGATGCGGCCGTTGCGATCCTTCAACAGCGCAAGGCCGAGTTTGATCGGCAGTTTCACCGCGTCCGGGCTGTCCACCTGGTTGCCCAGCGTGAACTGGTCGAGCACGATCACGTTGCCGCCTTTAAGCTGGCGACCAGTTAAATCATACTTCACATCCACTTCCAAACTACCGCGATTGAGCTGGTAGCCGAGAAACTTGCCTGCGTATGGACTACCGGGGGTGAGATTCATGGCAGTGACAGTCATCGCGACATGCGTGGGCACTTCCGGGTTCAACGGATTGAGCGTGCCCGTGAGCTTGAACTGTCCGGCGCGATCAATCTTACCGGCCAGTTCGATCTCACCTCGACGCAGATCCTCAGTGGAAAGTCCGCTGATCCGCCCGTTGACCTCATGGATGGAGGCGCTTACCAGCGAAGCGAGCGAATGATCAGCCAGGCGGATCGCCGCATTGGAAATGACAATGGCGTTCACTGATACCTTGGGCAACATACTGTCCGCGCTCATATTGGTGCTCGTCGCGGATTCAGCGAGCGAACCGAAGAACTGCCGCTTCATGTCCACGAAGGAAGCTTTTGGTGCGGATGTCGACGGCGCGGCTGATTCGGCTGGCGCGCTGGTCGTCGAGGGGCGCAAGACGGAGACCACGTTGATCAGCTGATTTGTTTCGACAGCGAGCCGGGCTTTGAGGTCATGAACTGTGATCTGTCCGATGATGACTTCCGGCGGGTTGAGTTGCGCCGCGATGTCTTGCACGCGCACCGATTCCCACTGCAACAGATCGTTCGTCAGCACGCCATCGACGGCATTGAAGCCATCAAGCCGGACACTCCCATTGAAGGTGACGTTCGGTAGCTCACTTGTCGTTGCGGATAGTTTGGCCGTGGCATCCACACTCAACCGGCTGCCCAGCACGAAGAGGTTCACCCAGCCGGCGAGATACGGGTCAAGCGATGCAAGTTCGAGGTCACTTAACGCCAGTTGGACCTCCGCCGCGAGTGGTGAGATCGAGGCGGTGACTGTGGTTTTGATCGCGCCATTGGTGTTCCAGCGCAACGAGACTTTTGCGGTCAGATTTGAGCCGGGGAGATTGGAAAGATGCCGCGCGCTCAAGGCGATGTCGTCAAGTCGCAGATGGACGGGACGCGGCAAGGAGCGGTCGTCCAGTGTGAAAGCGCAGTTGGTAACGTCCATGGCATGAACCGTGGCCGCCCAGAGATTGGTGCTGGCGAACAGCTCCGCGAACGCGTTCGTCACCGCCTGCATCACCAGCAGCACGGAACCGGGTGCGTTAGTCGCCTGCCCGGATGGTTTCGCCAGTTCAATGAAATTGAAGGCGGCATTGGAATCACGGTGCAGCCAAAGCGAAGCGCCGGCGGCATAAACGGAAGCCACTTCGGCGCGGCGCGCGACGAGATCAACGCTGGCGTTGGTGACTGCCGCCTCGCCGAGTTGGACCACGTTCACGTCCGCGCCTGGCTCAGCGACTTGAAGCGATCGTAATCGGAACATCGCGTTTGTGACCGCCATCACCCGGTTCCTGGCGCTCATCTCGATCTGATACCTGGCCGCGAGGTCCATGACGCCATCACGCAGTTCAAATCGCACCAGGTCCTGATATAACGGTGCAAACTTGGGCAATGCGATGCCGCCGACCTTCAATTCACCGGCGGAACGGATCGGATCGAGGAAGAAGTGGCCGCTCCAGGCAAAGGTCTCGCCGGCATCGGTGCCCCCGGCAAAGGCGTAGGGATTCTTGTTGTCTGGATCGGTATGGAAATTCTCCAGGTTCAACTTCACCGGCCCGATCACGCGGGTGAAGGGCTGGCGCAGCGTCCGGTCGGTGACACTGGCCCGGGCGCCTTCAACGCGCAGCGAGTGCACGCGCAACGCCGGCGGCCTGGGGGGAGACTTCGGGACGGATGCCGGGGCGGCATTGGTCGAGAAGCGTTCAATGATGTCAGAAAAGTTCAGCGTGAAATCGGGATTCAGCTGGATGCGTACGTAGGGATTGGTCGTGGTGATCTCCTTGAAGACCCACGGATGCCCGAAGAATGAACTGAGCTGGAAGTTCGCGTAGGCTTCATCCCACGAAACAAACGGTTCGCCATCCAGGTCCTTGATAAGGAATCCGCGTACCGAGCCGGAGAAGGCAAAAGGATTGAGCCGCACTTTCTCGATCGCCACCTCGCGGCCCAGCAACTGGCTCAGTTGTTTGACCGCCACCCAACGCACGATGACCGGCGCGATCAAGAACCCGATCACCGTATAAGCCAGAAGCAATCCGACCGCCCATCGCAACCAGCGGCGGCGACGGGGGGTCGGGTTTTTTAATGATGAATCAAGCTTGCTCACCATCGTGATTCGCATGCCCGGGCGCGGAAGTCATTTCCGCCGAGCGCCGAAAAAGAAACCGACGGCGGCGATCATCGCGGAAGGCAGATAACCAGACAGCAGCTTCTTCCAACCCTCCGCTTCGCCCCGCAACCAATCGAAACTGTGCGCAAGATTCTGCTGGATGGAATCCCAGTTCAAGTCCAGCCAGCCGGTCAGCTTCATCAGGGCGATGCCGCCGAAGATGATGGCCGCGATGATGAACAAGGCCTTGAGGCCGCGCCGGAAGGCCCAGCCCAGCAGGTAACCGCCGAGATAACTCGCGCCGAAACGAAACAACGCCGAAACCTGGGCGGGATCGGCGCTGATCTTGCCCCGGTCCTTGAGCCAGAACAGCAGGCCGATCAACGTGAGCGCCGCGGCGAAGCCCACCGAGGGCGAACGCCACGGGGGATTCTCGCCAAAGAACGCCCGGATCCGGGCGACCGTCCCCGGCTGATTTGATCCGGCGTTGCTCATGTCATTCAAGATTCAATTCTCTGGCCACGGGGCCGAGAAAAAAACGCGCATCGGTCACCCGATGCGCGCTTACTTTTGATCACGGCGTCACTTGGCGGCTGGCGGTGCCGGCGCCACGGCGGACATCGCCACCCCGACCGATTTGAAATCCGCAGCGAGTTTTCCGAGCGCTTGTTTCAACGCCACGGAACTCTGCGTCGCCTTGGTCACGGAGCTGTTGATCGCCGACAACCCGCCCTTCGTCAGGTCCACTGAGAGGAACTTCTGCACATCGCGCAGTTCGGACATGAACGGCTTGAACGCGACTTCGGCCTCGGCGTAGCTGCGTTTGATGGTCTGCAACTTCTCGAAGACTTCGGCTTTGCGGCTCTGGCTGCGGGCCTTGATGTCTTCGTTGTTGATCTGGGCGATCTGCTCGTCCCATTTCGCGAAGAACTCCTTGCCCTCACTGCCCATCGACATGCGGGCCTTCTCCAGGGACTTCGCATCGCTCTCGAGCGATTTCAAACTGCTATCGAATGTCTTGAACTGCGGCCGGAGGTCCGGTTTGGGATTGTTCACCAGGTCGTTCAAGGCGGTGAGCGTGGAATCGACGTTCGCGGTCAAGGCGCCGATTTGATCGGCCGCCTTCTGGACATTGCCAGCGGTCTTGTTGCCTTTTTCATAGCCCGACGTGGCACAGCCTGCTGCCAACGTCGCAGCCACAGCGACGGTGAGGAATAGTTTGATGGTTTTCATGGGTTTTCTAACTCCGTTCGGTTTGGTGATGTGAACGAGTAATCTCGTCTGGGATAAATTCAAAGCTGGCCCATGTCAAGTGCCATACCGGTCGATTTGATCTCCGGGCCGGCGCCCGGTTCTGCCGCCATGCTTGTTTGCCGGCCATGGGCGCGCTAATCTCAACCAGTGATCTACGACGCGTCACTCGACGACCTGCTCCAGAAAGTCTGGGACGGACATCGCATCAACCAGACCGAGGCGTTACGGCTATACTCGCTGCCACTCGAAGAACTCGGCGCGCTCGCCGACCGCCGCCGGCAGCTTGCCAGGGCCAAGGCCTACAATGGTCGGGGCAACGAGATCGTCACCTACAACGTCGATCGCAACGTCAATTACACGAACGTCTGCAACGTCTATTGCAAGTTCTGCGCGTTCTATCGCACCGAGAAGGATGACGATTCCTACGTCATCACGTTCGACGAGATGGATAAGAAGATTGAGGAGACGATCGCACTGGGCGGCAACCAGATGTTGATGCAAGGCGGGCATCATCCGAAGCTGACGAAGCAGTGGTATCTGGATTTGCTCTCGCACGTCAAAGGCAAGTTTCCCAATTTCAACATCCATGGTTTCAGCCCGAGCGAGTTCATCCACTTCCGTGAAGTGTTCAACGAGCCGCTGGAGAAAATCATTTCCGATTTCAAGGCAGCCGGGCTCGGCTCGATCCCCGGCGGCGGTGGCGAAATCCTCGTGGACCGCGTGCGGCAACGCATCGCCCCGCTCAAGGCGATGAGCAATGACTGGCTCGAGGTGATGGACGTAGCGCATCGGCTTGGTTTGTATTCAAGCGCGACAATGATGTTCGGTCACGTCGAGACGCCGGAGGACCGTATCGAACATCTGGAGCGCTTGCGCGCGCAGCAGGAAAAGTCTTTGAGTTATGCGAACGCGCCCCTCACCCCATCGAATGGGGAGAGGGTGACCGAAGGTCGGGTGAGGGGAAATCCAACCGGCCATTTCACGGCATTCATCTGCTGGACGTTCCAAGCTGAGCACACCAAGCTCAAAGCGCCGACCGTCGGGGCGCATGAATATCTGCGCACCCAGGCGTTGGGCCGCATCTACCTCGACAACTTCGAGAACATCCAAAGCTCGTGGGTCACGCAGGGATTGGAGATCGGGCAGGTGGCGCTCAAGTTCGGCGCGAACGACCTCGGCAGCATCATGATCGAGGAAAATGTCGTCTCACAGGCTGGCACAACCTTCCGCATGACCGTGCCCGACATGCACCGGCTCATCAAAGACCTCGGCTACGAACCCCATCAGCGCAATAACTGGTATCAGCTGGTGAATTGAGAGAGGCGGTTACGGCTTGGCGCCAAACACACTCTCCAGAATCACTTCCTTCGTCTTCCACAGCAACGCCATGGTCATCGCCAGCGGGAGGATCAACAACGGCACCAGCGCGAAGATGCTGAAACGGCCGATCAGATCGTGCAGCAGGATCAGCCAAAGCGGGATCTTGGCGAGCTGCGGCACCAGGTAATACACCGTTGAGAGCGCAGCCATCACGATAAGCAGGCCGCGATTCAACGCGGTGAATTGCTTCGCTTCGTGCCGCAGCGTTTCATCCGGCAGCATGGCAGAGAGCCGGAGCAGTACGAAGTTCAGGTTGTAGAGGAACAGGATGCCGCTCACGGCCATCAGCGCCACGGACCAGAAGAACAGGGGTTGCTCCGGCAGGCGGTTGCGCCAGTAGAGGAACGGGCAGAGGCCGAGGTTGACGAGCGCGAGGAGCTTGGCGCGGTCCAGCGCGAGCCGCCACGGGCGTTCCTGTCGCTGGAAATCGCCCATGAGCATGAGCCCGTAGAGCAGCAGGCCGAGCGCGAAACAGGCGGGTGCCAGGCTGGTGACGCGGGTCAATTCCCAGCGCACGCCCGCGGAAAAACACAGGATCAGCGCCACCGGCAATCCCCAGAACACCGCCGAAAGCCCGCGCGCCAGCTTGCCGAGCGAGCGCAACAGTTCGGGATTGGATGGAGTTTCAGCCATTAGCAATACGAGGATGGCTGATGGTCGATGGAAGATGGAGCAAATTTTTGAAACGGAGACCAGCCGGCCGCGTTCAGAAGCTCAGGTAGGTGTATGCCTTCAATCCGCGTTCGTAGTCATCCAGCAGCCGCATCGCTTCGCTGGGTTTCATGCGGTCGGATTTGATGGCGTCGTCCATCTGCGCCTTCATCTGGCGCTTCAATTCGTGCTCGTCGTATTGCACCGCGCCGAGACATTGCATGATGGTCGAACCTTCGATGATCTCCTCGATGTAATAGCCCGTAGCTTCGTCGGGATCGAGGAAGACGTGCACCTCGTTCACCCGGCCAAAGAGATTGTGCAGGTCGCCCATGATGTCCTGATACGCGCCCATCAGGAAGAACCCGATGTGATAAGGCTCGACCAATCCGCTGCCGTTCTTGCGGACGAGCGGATGCACCGGCAGCGTATCGCGGACGTCGCGCAGGTCGATGAACTTGTTGATCTGGCCGTCGGAATCGCAGGTGATGTCCACCAGCGTGGCCTCGCGTGTGGGCCGTTCCTCGAGGCGATTGATGGGCATGATCGGAAAGAGATGGCCCAGCGCCCAGTGATCGAGCAGGGATTGGAAGACCGAAAAATTGCAGAGGTATTGATCGCCGAGGCTGTCTTCGAGTTTGCGGATCTCCTCCGGGATGTAGGCCTGCCCCTTGAAACTCCCGACCACTTCCTGGCTGATCTCCCAGTAGAGATTCTCGATCTTCGCCTTGTCCGGCAAATCCATCAGGCCCAGCGTGAACATGTGCTGCGCATCGTCGCGCCGCTCACTGGCGTCGTGATAAGCCTCCAGCTTGTTGAGTTTGCCGAGGTTCTTTTTAATGTCAGACAGCTCGCGGACGATCGGATGTTCGGTTTCGCCGTAGGTGAATTGCGAGTCCGGGTGGATCTTGCCGATGGCCCCGAACACTTCGACGACCAGCACGCTGTGATGGGCCACAATCGCCCGGCCGCTTTCGCTGACGATGTCCGGGTGCGGCACTTTCTCGGCGTTGCAGACATCAGCCACATAATAAACGATGTCGTTGGTGTACTCCTGCAGCGTGTAATTCGTCGAGCTGTCGAACGCCGACCGGCTGCCGTCGTAATCCACGCCGAGTCCGCCGCCCACGTCCATGTACTCGATGGCGTAGCCCATCTTGTAGATCTTGGCGTAGAACCGAGCCGCTTCCTGCACGGCCTTCTTTACCGTGAGAATATCGGGCACCTGCGAGCCGATGTGGAAGTGAAGCAGCTTGAGGCAATGGCCGAGATTCTCCGCCTTGAGCATGTCGAGGGCCGCCAGGATCTCAGCGGTGCTGAGTCCGAACTTCGCATTCTCGCCGCCGCTCTCAGCCCAACGCCCCGCGCCCTTGGCGAGCAACCGCGCGCGGATGCCCACCATCGGTTCCACCCCCAGTTGTTTTGACACGATGATGATCTGCCGCAGCTCTTCAAGCTTCTCGACCACCATGATGACTTTCTTGCCGAGCTTGATGCCCAGCAATGCCATCTTGATGAACTCTGCGTCCTTGTAACCGTTGCAGATGATCAGGCTGCCGACGTCCTTCTGCAGCGCAAGCCCGGCAAACAGTTCCGGCTTGCTCCCGACCTCGAGGCCGAAGTCGAACGGTTTACCCGCATCAAGGATCTCTTCCACCACTTCGCGCAGCTGGTTCACCTTGATCGGGAACACGCCCCGATACTTGCCTTGATAGTTGAACTCCGTGATGGAACTGCGGAACGCCATGTTGATGGACTCGACGCGATGGCGCAGAATATCCTGAAACCGGATCAGCAGCGGAAACTTGAGTCCGCGTCCTTTGGCTTCCTCGACGACGTCCGTGATGTCCACGGCGATGCCGTTCTCCTGCAGCGGGGTGGCGACGACATGACCGGCGTCATTGATGTCGAAGTATTTCGCGCCCCAGCGGTGGACGTTATAGAGATTGCGCGCAGCCTGGATGTCCCAGACGGGCGATGCGTCGGAAGGATTGCTCATTTAGTCTTCTGCAAACGCGGGCACTATAGAAACAACCGCCGGGAATTCAATACACAGGTGCAAATCTTTTTCACAGGTTATGAACAACCACACTGCACTTCTGCCTTTGCAGGTGCGGCCATTCTTGTTTTCATCCGCGCATGCCGCCCGCCGCACTCGCCGCCATCGTCAAACACTGCGACGCCACTCTCCGCACTCGCGAGGTCGGCGACTACGACGGGGCGGTGAATGGATTGCAGGTGGAGAACTCCGGTCGCGTCACCCGCATCGCGGCCGCGGTGGACGCCAGTATTGCGACGGTAAAACTCGCGATCGCGGCGAAGGCGGATTTGCTGATCGTGCATCACGGTTTGTTCTGGTCGCGCTCGCACCCGTGGACGGGGAAAAAATACGAACTCCTCCGCCTGCTGCTGGACAATGATCTGGCGGTTTACAGCTCCCACCTGCCGCTGGATCTGCATCCAAAACTCGGCAACAACGTGCAACTCTGCACCGCGCTTGGATTGAAGCCCGGGCGGCCGTTCTTCGAAAGCCGCGGCCAGTGCGTTGGCTTGACGACCATCGCCTCGCTCACCCGCGCCCAATTGGATCGTCAGCTTGCGCGGGTGCTCGGCGCGAAGCCGAAGCTGATTCCCGGTGGGCCGAACCCATGCCAGCGCATCGGCATCATCACCGGCGGCGCTGGCAACGAACTCGCTCACGTCGCCCGGGCGGGTCTGGACACTTTCATCACCGGTGAAGGCGCCCACTGGACTTATGCGATGGCGGAGGAACTCGGGTTGAATGTTTTCTATGGCGGGCATTATGCGACGGAGACCTTCGGCGTGAAAGCGCTCGCATCTCATCTTTCCAAAAAATTCCGCGTGCCGTGGAAATTTCTGGATTATCCGACGGGACTGTAAGTTCAGCCTGCGACTTCTAGCGCCGGCTGAAATCCAAACTTCTTTACCAGCGCCAACGACGTGCTTAAGGGTTTCACGCCCGCAGTGCAGGTAGGGTCAGAAAGCGAAGCCGCTGCGATGCACACGCCGGTGTGCAGACAGCGCGACAATTCCCAGCCTTCGTGCAATCCCAGCAACACTCCGGCGCAAAACGCATCGCCCGCGCCCGCCGTGCCGGCGATGTGTTTGGCGGGAACTTTGAGCGCGCGTTGCCAGGTGTCGTCGCCCCGCCGCGTGCGGGCGAAGGCGCCTTCGGGAAAATGGATCACCACCAACTCCCGCACGCCCCGTTGCAAAAGCGCACCGGCGGCGTGACGCACCGTGACAGTATTCAACTTTCCAGCCTCATCACGCAGATGAAAGCCCGTGGTCTCGCCGGCTTCGAACTCGTTGAGGATGCAGTAGTCCACGTATCTCAACACCGGCGCGACGAGCGTGGTGAAGCGCCCGCGATTCTCACTGACGACATCCACACTGGTTTTCATGCCAACGGTCTGCGCCGCGGCAAGCAGTTTGCCGGCCTTGGTGCCGAAAGTAGCATCGGGTTCGTCCAGGCAATCGAGCAACAACAGATAGCCCAGATGGAAGATGCGGGCCTTGATGCGCGAGAAGTTCAGGTCGGTGCCGTCCCACAACGTGTTGGCCCCGCGCAGATGGAAGAATGTGCGCCGGCCGGTCGCCCGCTCGGTCATGACATCGGTGTAAGAAGTGGGGGCTTTATTCGTCATCGCGAGATGCGCGACGTCGATCTTGTGCTTCCGACAATCGGCGATGATCTGGGCCCCGAGTTCGTCCTTGCCGACCAGCCCCGCGGCGAACAAGGGAAATTTCACGCCAGATTTGGCGAGATCCACCAGGAGGTTGTAAGGGCTGCCGCCCGTGCCCTGATACTGACCGTGGATGTAGCTGACGTGCTCGGGGTGAGGGTAGGCGTCGATCGTTTTGACCTGATCAATGATCCAGTTGCCGCCGGCCAGGAGGCCGCGTCGCGTGGGGGCGCTGCGGGATTTCATGCGCGTGCTGCGGATGTTGGTTCAAAGTGAACGCGATGCCATGCAGGTGGACAAGGGATTTTTCATCGCCATCAGCCGACGGATGAAGCGCTCGCCTTCGGCCGGGTGCGCCATCAAGCCACCTTTCGCAGTGTGGCAAGGTCACGCGTCTTGTGATACCACGAAAACAGCAGCATCGTGGCGACCGAGGCCAGCCCAGCCGCCAACCCCACCCACATTCCGGTCACGCCAAACTTCAGCCAGAAGCACAAGGCCACGCCCAAGGCGATGCCGATGGGGAAATGCCCGATGAGATTGGCGATGAACGCCGCGCGGGTGTTGCCGATGCCGCGCAACGCCCCGGTGGTGCTCACCTGAATACCATCAGCGACCTGGAACAACGCGACGAGAAAAAGGATGCCAAGCCCGGATTCAATCACGGCGGAATCACTAGTGAACAGCTGTAAAAGCTGTCGTGGCAACAGCAAGTAACCCAACGCAAAGCACGCCATCACGACGATCGCCAGCCAGATGCAGATCCAGCCCGCCAGGCGGGCGCGCGCCGGTTCGCCGGCGCCGACGAAATTACCCACGCGCACCGCCGCGGCCGACGAGAGACCCAGCGGGAACATGAATGTCGTGGCTGCCATCATCAAACAGACGTGATGCGCAGCCAGAGGAACAGGGCCCAACGCCGCCACGAGAAAGGTCGCGAACCCAAACGCGCCAACTTCGAGCGCGACGTGGCCGGTGGCAGGCAGGCCAAGTTTCCAGAACTGCTTCTGAGTTGCACGATCGTAGGGTTCGAGCTTTGGTGGCTGGCGGTTGAATCGCCACCAGGTGTAACCTGCCGCTGCCAGCACCATCGCACTGCGGCCGATCACGGTGCTGAGCGCGAGTCCCTGGACTTCCATACGCGGAAACCCCCACCAGCCGAGGCCGAGGGCGAGATTGCCGACGAGATTCAGCACGTTCGCACCTATGATAATGACCGTGAACGCGACCGCTCGATGTTGGGCCTGCCAATAACGTTGCAGAACGAAGAATAAGAACACACACGGCAAGCTCCACGCCACCGAGAAGACGTAACTGCTGAACGCCGCCCGTGTCGGGCTCGGTCCGGTGAAGGCCAGATACAGCCCGCTGCCACCCACCACGAGAATCAAACCCAACACCGTGACCACGCCACACAGCCAGAAGGATTGCGTGAAGTAACGGGCCAGCGACTTCTCATCGCGCGCACCGACGGCTTGGGAAAAAAAGGTGTCGAGACTGAAGAAGCAACCGATGCAGATGCTGGTGAACGTCCAGAAGAAATTCGCCGCGAAGCCCAGTCCGGCCAACGCTTCCGTGCTGATGCGGCCCGCGACCAACGTATCCACCAACCCCATGGACACGTTGCCCACCTGACTCAACACGATGGGCCACGCGAGCTTTATGGTGTCGCGCAGTTCGGTGCGCAAGGAAACCGGCTGGTTCATGGGCCGGGCAGTGTGAAAGGCCCGATTACGGAACGGAAGCCGCAAATCCCGGCAAATTGGCCGCGCGTGGAAAGATTGCCAAACGAGTGGTTTCCGGCTACAGGTGTGCCTCAGCCGCATCACACAGCATCAAACCAAGGTTCATCATGAAACGACAATTCCATTTCTATCTAGCCGGCGTGGCGCTGGCTCTGGCACTCACGACCAGCCATTTGGCCGCTCAAAGCAACAATACACCCATCGCTCCGTCCGGCGCCGACACCGCGTGGCGGGAACTGCAAGGCGCCTTCCAGCAGCCGCCAGTGCCCAGCGAATGGCGCGGCAAACAGCCCACGCCCGAGCAGCGTGAAGCCTACCTCGCTGAACAGGGCCGGCTGGCAGTCATCGCGGCGGACAAAGCGAAGGCTTTCATCGCGCAGTATCCCGACTCTGACAAGATCACGGAAGCGAAACGGCAATACGCCCGGATGCTGCAAACCTCGGTCGCTCTCGGCAACCAGGAGCGCGCGGCCGAACTGGAAGCGTTGCAAGCGGAACGGCTGAAGGATCCCAGCACGCCGGAGCAGGAGCGCTTCAACATCCGCGCCCAGGCCTTGATGAAGGAACTGCAAAACAACACCAAGGAGGAGGACCAGCTGGTCGCCTACGAGAAAGTCGCGCGGCAATTGATGAAGGAGTTCCCCAAGCGGTCAGAGCCTTATCAGATGCTGCTCTCCATCGCCGGCAGCGTGGATGAAAAGCACGCGCAGGAATTGTTGAAGGAAATCGCCGGGGCCGATATCTCCGCCGAGCTGAAGGAACAGGCCAAGGCCCTCGCGGGCCGGTATGAGCGCGTGGGCCAGCCTTTGGCGATCAAGTTCAAGGCCACCAATGACCAGGAAGTGGATCTGCAAGACATGAAGGGCAAGGTGGTGCTCGTGGATTTCTGGGCGACCTGGTGCGGCCCGTGTGTGCGGGAGATCCCCAATGTCCGCGCCACCTACGAGAAACTTCACGCCAAGGGTTTCGAGATCGTCGGCATCAGCTTTGATTCGGACCGCAAGAAACTGGACGACTTCGTCGCCAAAGAAAAGATGCCGTGGGTGCAGTATTTCGACGGCAAAGGCTGGGGTAATGAGATCGGCAAGAAATATGGCATCAACAGCATTCCGGCGATGTGGCTCGTGGACAAGAAGGGCGTGCTGCGCGAACTGAACGCGCGGGATGATCTGGAGGCAAAAGTGGAAAAGCTTCTGGCAGAGAAATAAGAATCTGACGGCGGTTGAAAATTGAAGGCGCGCGGATCACCGCGCGCCTTTTTATTTTGAGCCAACCTCGGCGAAAGCCGGTTATTTCTTCGGCGCTGCACCCGGCGCTGGAGCCGCTGTTGTCGCTGGCTTCGGTACGGCGCCAGGATTAGAGGCGGGTGCCGTCGGCAGCTGGTATTTGTTGATGATGGGCAGGATGTCCGGATGCGTGCGCGAGTAATCCACCAGTTGCGTGATGAACTGGTTCACGGGGGCATCCGTGCGTTTGGCCGCTTCGATGATCTGGCTGGCTTGAGGTTTGACGGTGTTCAGTTCCCCGCGCGCCCGCCAAAAATTGATGAAGATATACATGCCCACGATCCAGGTGAGCACAATCACGGCAGACTGCATCTTGATCATCAGCGAGCGCAAGGCCTGCACCTCTTGTTTGAGGTCTGGCGGTGTGACAGGAACTTCCGGCGCGGGGGTGGTTGAAGGAGAAGATGATTCGCTCATGAGATTATTTGCTTGCGGGCTTGGCGGGGGCGGGAGCGGGCTTGCCTTGTTTGGCTCCGATGTTGATCAGCAACGGGTCGATGGCGGGATTCTTTTCACTATAGGCCATCACTTCGCCCAACAGCTGTTTGAGCACGAGCTCACGCTGCTGGTAGTAATTGACCTGGCTCTGCAGACTCCGCAGTTCTCGGGTTTTGAAATAATACTGGGCGCAAAAGATCGCCACCGCCACCAAGCTGACGACCAGCACCAGATTGTATCGGGAAATACTGTTGTTCATCGGTAGCCGGGACTCTAACGACTCTGCGTAGGTTGTCCAAGTGGATTTTGGCCTGCGCCTCGCAGTTCGCCGCTCTTCCTGCGGCCATCAATTTGCGTTTCCAAGCCCGGGTACCCACGCTAGGTTGCAGCCATGTCGTTCGTGCGCATCCTGGTTGATGGCTACAGCCTGCTGCACAACTGGCCGGCCATCGCGCCGGGCCGGGCTCGTCACTCTGCGGCCGCCCGGGACGAACTCGTGCACGTGCTGACGCGTTATCAGGACGCCGCCGGCACACCCATCAGCGTCTTTTTTGATGGCAGCGGCGCCCCGCCAAATGTTACCAAGCACGAATCGCAGGGCCCGGTGGAAGTGTTGTTCTCCGGGCCGGGTCAGACGGCGGATGACATGATCGAGCGGGCGGCGCACCGCTTTCAGCCTTACGGCCAGATCATGGCGGTCACCGATGACAACGCGGAGCGGGACATCGTCATCGGGCTTGGTGGCCACGCTTGCAGTTGCGAGAATTTTATCCGCATGATCGAAAGTGAAATGACCGACTTTCAAGACGCCTTGAAGCGTTACAATCGCACTGAACAAAACCGGTATCGCGACGCGCGGTAAAGCGGTAAAGATATGAATCATCCCACCGTTCCCCCAATCCACATGCCCGAGGGCATGCGATCAATGGCTTTTTCCCCTGCCGGCACCGCGCTCGTGACTCTAGTCGCGTTGTGCATCGTGCTGGCGCCGGCGCGACTCGCCGCCCAGACCAATACCGTTTCGGAATCCCGTTATCTGCTTATCTTCGATACATCTTTGGCCATGAAGCGACGCTTGGACAATATCCAACGGGTGGCGGGCGATCTCATCAGTTCAGGCATGAACGGCCAGATGCGCGCCGGCGACACACTGGGCGTGTGGACCTTCAATGAAACCCTGCACGCCGGCAATCTGCCGCTGATGCGTTGGACTCCCGATCGGCGGATCGCGTTGGCGTCCCGCGTGACCGAATTCGTGCGCACCCAGAAATTTGAACGGGTATCGAGCCTGGTATCAGTGATGCCTTCGGTCGAACGCGTGGTCACCAATTCCTCGAAGCTGACGGTGCTGATCTTCTCCGATGGTGTCGGAAAACTGTCCGGCACGCCGTACGACGTCGAAATCAATGCCGCCTACGAACCATTCCGGGAAAATCAGAAACAGGAGCGGATGCCTTTTGTCACGGTGTTACGGGTCAAGGACCGTGCCTATCTGGGTTATGCCGTCACGCCGTCGCCGTGGGCGGTAGAGTTTCCCAAGTTCCCGCCTGACCCGGTGGTCGTCGCGCCCAAGGTTGAACCCAAGCCTCAACCCAAGCCCGTGGTGCCTCCTCTCATCGTCATCGGCAAAAAAGACACCAACACGGCGCCAGCAGCCCAACTGCCTCAACCCGGCACCGAAACCAGACCCGAGCCGCCGCCCGGCTTGACCGAAGCGGAGAAAGCTTTTGCGAAACTTGCCGCTGAACAAGGCGTCGCACTGCCAGCTGGTTTCGGTGAGAAATCAGTCGCAGCGGCAACCAATCCACCACCCAACCAACCCGCTGGAGGGCCGACAGAACAAATCAAACCGCTACCCGCAGTTGAAACTCAAAAGCCCGCGCCGTCTCCAAGCGCCACCACTAACGCGGCGGCCAAATCCGAGGCGACGCCCGCTCCCGCTTCAACCTCCATCCGCGTGGAAGCGAAGACAAACGATTCACCGCTTTCCGCGTCGACAACGTCACCTGAAGTCCAGGCGGTGGTAGTGCCCGTGGACAAACACTCCAGTCGGATGTTACTGATCGCCGGCGGGGTGAGCTTGCTGGCCGTCGCGCTGGGAGTGGTTTACGCATTGATGCGCCGGCGCCATCGAGCGCATGTCAGCTTGATCACCAGTTCCATGGATCGTCGCAACCGGTAGATAGTCCAACGCATCCAGTCATGCAGGAACTGCCCCACACGCATTCATGCTTCGTCTGCGGGGAAATCAATCCGCTCGGACTCAAACTGCGTTTCCACACCGATGGCCGAGTGGTGACGACACGATTCACCCCGCGCACCGAACACATCGGTTTCAAGGGCGTGGTTCACGGCGGCCTCATCGCCACGGTGCTGGATGAGATCATGGTCTGGGCTTGCGCTGTCCAGACGAAGCGTTTTGCGTTCTGTGCCGAACTCAACGTGCGTTTTGTCAATCCACTTTCCCCCGGGGAAGAAGTATTGGTGACGAGCGAACTGGTGGAAAACCGCCGGAACCGGATTTTTGAAACCAAAGGGACCGTGCAGACCGTCGCTGGCAGGTTGCTTGCCGAAGGCGCGGGTAAATATGTCCCGATCAAGCCGGATCAACTCCCGCCGATGTTCGCTGAACTGATCGGCGGCGGAGAATGGCTGGCAGACTTTCCGCGCTGACAACCGCTCGAGCGGTCACTTCTTTTTCTGAACCGGATCGACTTCGAGTCCCAAGCGCTTGAGTGTGCTGGCTTCGGCTAGGCTGAGTTGGGCGAGGTTGCGGTTGTATTCCGTGAGCGCGCGAATCTCTTCTGAACGCGCAGCAGTGAGATCGCGTTGCAGGCGCAGCACTTCGAAGCTCGTGCTCTTGCCGCTTTCAAGTTTCTTCTGTTCGGCTTCCAGCGCGGCCTCGGAGTATTCGCGGGACTCGCGCGTGGCCTTGATGCGTTCATAACTGGCCTTGGCCAGTTTGATGGCATCATCGATCTGCACCAGGATGCTTTGCTCCAGACCTTTCACGGCCAGGACCAGCTGCTCCATGGTCGCCTTGCTGGAGCGGTAATTGTTGCGCGCCGTACGGAGGGTCAGCGGGATCGAAAACTGCCCGCCGACCGACCAGAACGGCCGATCGCGATCCTGCACTTCCTCAATCGAAGAATTGAATTCGTTGCCGCTGCCGTTGTAACCGTAGGTGCCGAACACGTCGAGCTGCGGCCAGATCTGGTTGCGATCGTATTTCAACCGGATGCCCTGTGCTTCCACGTCCAACCGCGCCTGCAACAGGTCGGGCCGTTGGTCGAGGCCCCGGCCCCAGCTGTTCTGCAGATCGAACACCTGCAGGTCCGCTTTCAACGATTCAGCCGGCTCGAGTTCCGTCTCGGCCCAACTGGCAAAATCGGCGGTGAGCTTGCGCTTGAGTTCGTTCTCGGCGGCCGCGAGCAGGCGTTGGGCCTGCAACAGATCCGCACGGCTGGAAGCCGCCTGGGATTCCGCCTGCTTCTCGTCCAACGGGGCCATCGCGCCAACCTCGACGCGCCGCTTGTTTTCCGCCACCAGCCGTTCAGCCAGTTCCACGGCTTTTTCCTGCACCTTCACCGATTCGCGGGCGAGAAAGAGATTGTAATACGCCAGCTCCACGTCGGTGACCGTGTTCATGATCGCCCGGCGCAAGCCAAGGTCGGATTGTTGCACGCCGATCTTGGCGCTGCGGATGCTGAGGCGCGTGCTATCGATCAAAAAATTCTTGAGCAGCGGCTGCGTCACGGCGATCTGCGCGGAACTTTGTGAGTCAGAAAATGGCGACGACACGATGTTGGTGCCGACCAGGAAGAAGCTGTCCCCGGATGATTCGCTGGCCCGGGCGGAAAGGTCGTACGTCATGCCCCAAGGCGTCAATCCGCCAAGGCCACCATTGAAGGAATCTGTCTCGGTCTTCGCTCCGGGCACGGAAAAGCCGCCGCCGAGCAGTTGCGAACCAGATTCGGTGTCGCTGTGCGAACCACCCAGGCGCAACTCCGGATCGTAACCGCCCTGCGCGGCGCTCAGGTTGTAACGCGCGAGCATGGGATTGTAGCGCTCGATCTGGAGATCCAGATTGTTGGAGAGCGCGAGCGAAATGCATTCCGCGAGCGTGAGGGTGCGCGGCGCGGCAGCAGCGAACAAAAATGTCGGGGCGAGCAACAAGCCCAAGAGGAGCAACCGGATGTTTCTCATGACGCGCGCAGGTTGGGGTAACTTGAATGATTCGTCAATCAGCAGAAGCTCGTTTCAACCGGTCCGCCAGCGCCCGCCACTCCGGGGTTTCCGGCAGCGCCTCGACCACGATCAACTCCGCGCCGGCTTCGTCGCACCGATGCAGCTCAGCGTAGATCGCCCGGGCGAATGCATCGGCGTCGTGCGGAATCACACTCACGGCAGCGAAACCTTCGCCCGCCGGAATGTGTGTGTGCGTAATAATGTGAGTCCGGGATGTATTTTCCTCCGCAATCTGGGAACGCAGCCCGGCGTCCGACTGCCAGTTGAGCATCCTCAGCCTGGCCTTAGGCGCGTAGTGCTTCTTCAACTGGCCCGGGCTTTTCAGCGCCTCGCCGAGCTTCTTGGTCTGCGCGCTTACCAGATCACCGGTGACAGCGATCAGCGATTCGTCGTGGATCATCCCGGGCCGTAAGACCGCGGGCGGCTCGCAGGTCAGGTCGATCACCGTGCTCTCGATGCCGACCTGCGATTGTCCGCCATCCACGATGAGCGGAATCTTGCCGGACAATTGTCTGGCAACGTGTGCAGCATTCGTGGGCGAGAGTGAGTTGGAAAGATTGGCGCTCGGCGCCGCCAATGGAAACCCGCACTCGCGGATCACGGCTTGGATCAGGGGATGACTCGGCCAGCGCACGCCCACGGTGTTGCCGCCGGCGGTGACGATGTCAGGAATCTCGGCTGAACGCGGCAGCACCATCGTCAGCGGCCCAGGCCAGAACGCCTTGGCGAGTTGCGTGGCAACTTCGGGCCAAACCGCCGCGCAATGCTGCGCCAGTTCCATACCGGCGACATGCACGATAATTGGGTTGTACGCCGGTCGGCCCTTGGATTCGTAAATCTTCGCCACGGCGCTGGCGCTGAACGCATTTGCTGCCAGCCCGTAAACCGTTTCCGTCGGCAGCGCGACGACTTCTCCCGCGCGAAGCAATTCCACTGCGTGCTTTACGGCGACATCAAAAAGCGCGCGGGTGTGGGTAGAGAGTATGGCCGTGTCCATTCGCGGCCCTATTCATACCGAAGCGCTTGAATCGGGTCGAGTCGCGCGGCTTTGAAGGCAGGAAACAAGCCGGCAAAAATTCCCACCGCTGCGCTGAAACCCACGGCTACCAGCGTCGCCATGGGCGTGATGACTGGTGCATTGGCCGTGGGTGTGATCGATTCCAAAACCTGCACGAACGCGAATGAAGCCGACACGCCCAGCACCGCGCCGAGCAACGAAATGACCACGCTCTCGATGAGCACCTGCGCGAAGATCGCAAAGCCCGTCGCGCCCACGGCCTTGCAGATGCCGATCTGGCGGATGCGTTCGTTGATGCTCGCGAGCATGATGTTCATGATGCCAATGCCGCCCACGAGCAAGCTGATGGCCGCGATGAACCCGCCGCTCATGCGGGCGTTGCGGATCTGCTGATTGATGCTGTCCAACTGGTTTTCCTGCGTGCGGAAGCCGAAATCCTCAATACCGCGGTGGGTCAGCATCAGTACATTGCGGGCTTGTTGCAATGCGGGCTCAAGCTGATCGAACTCGGCGACCTTCACATCGATATCCGAGAGGCGCGGGTCGGGGATGCCATCCTTTTCCGCCGAAGCACGGAAACGCAGCCATGCGGTGTTGAGTGGCATGTAGATCGTCAAATTCTTGCGCACGAACGCCCAGTTGGCACCGCCGCGGCCACCAAACCCACGCAAGCGCGCCGGACCGGCCTGCGCTTCCTGCGGCTGCTTCTTCGCCAGTTCGCGCAGCTTTTTCTCCTGTTCGCCTTCGTAGTGCTCGAACATGCCGACAATCGTGAATGGTTGTTCGTTGATATAAATGGTCTCGCCCAGCGGCACGATCTCGCGACCCACGCGCTCGGGCGAGCCGAACAGTTCATCGCGGATCGCCGTGCCGATGACGCAGACGGCGCTGAAATTTTCCTCGTCCAGTTCGGTGAAGAACCGGCCGTGCGCGAGCGTGTGCAGGTTCACCTCCAACACCGCCGGCGTCACACCGACGCATTCGGAGGGGATGCTGGAGCGATCGGCCCGCGTGAGGACGGCGTTGTTGATCTGCATCTCCGGCGAGACGAGCGAGATCAGCGGTGCGGTTTCGCGCAACGCCTGCACGTCGGCCATGGTCCGGCCCGGCGCTTGATCAGCAAGGTGTTCCTGTTCGGTCGGCACGTCCTGATCCTCAAGCAACACCTTGTCCGCGCCGCCCATCGCGATCATCGTCTCCTTCATGCCATTTTCCATGCCCTTGATGATGGCGGCCATGCCGACGAGGCTCGCCACGCCGAGGATGATGCCGAGCATCGTCAGGAGCGATCGAAACTTGTGCGCCCAGACTTCCTTCAAGCCGCTGGCGATGGTGGTGAAGAGGCTCATCACTCGTATCGCAACGCCTGGATGGGATTCAGCCGCGCCGCTTTCACCGCCGGGAACAGCCCGGCGAGAATACCCACCACCACACTCGCGCTAAACGCCAGCAGCATGACCGTCGGCGTGATGATCGGTGCGTTGTCCGTGGGCGCAAACGATTGCAGCAACTGTACGAGCCCGAATGACGCCACCAACCCAGCCAAGCCACCAAGGACAGCGATCACCACGGACTCGACGAGGATCTGGATGAACACGTCGCCGGTCGATGCACCCACTGACTTGCGGATGCCGATCTCACGCACACGTTCGGAAATGCTGGCGAGCATGATGTTCATGATGCCGATACCGCCGACGATCAGACTGATGGCGGCAATCAATCCACCGCTCAACCGCGCGTTGCGGATGAACACGTTGATCTGTTCGGCCCATTCCTCCTGCGTGCGAAAACCAAAGTCCTCGATGCCGCGGTGCGTTTGCATGAGCACGTTGCGCATCTGTTGCAACGCCTCGGGCAACAGATCCAGGCTGGCGATTTTCACCTCCAAGGTTGAGAGCCGCGGGTCGCCGGCAAATTCGGAGGGCGTGCCGCCAAATCCTCTACCTCCCCCGCCACCACCTCCCGGGCCTCTCCCGCCACCGCCACCGCTGGTTGTTGTAGTGGTGGTTGCGCCCACCCCGGCCGAGGTAAGACCCGTTGCACTCGTACCGCTGCGGAATTTCATCCACACAGTGTTCAACGGGAGATAGATCGTGTTGTTCTTCATGCGAAACGCGAAGCCGCCGCGCCGTCCGCCCCGACCTCCACCACCGCGACCGCGATCCCGCGCCACGGCGTCCGCCGGCTGAGGTTGGGCCGCCTCGAGCGCCGCGAGTTCGCGCGCCTTGCGTTCCTGCTCACTCTCGTAATGTTGAAACATGCCGACGATCGTAAACGGGACGCCATTGAGATAAATGGTCTCGCCGATGGGAATGATTTCGCGGCCGATGCGGGCGGGCTCGCCCCATAACTCATCACGGGTGCCGGTGCCGATGACGCAGACATTCCGCGCCAGCTCGTCGTCAACTTCGTTGAGCATCCGGCCATGGGCGATGACGTGCTCGCTCATCTCCGCCGCCACCGGCCAGACGCCGAGGCAGTTCCAGGGACGAAACGTCTTGCCGTTGGCGGAAGCCGTGGCGAACAAACGCATCTCGGGCGAAAGCTTGGTCACCAGTGGCGCACTGCCTTGCAGAGCGTGAACGTCGTTGAGCGTGATACCGGCGGCCTGGTCGGCAAGATGCCGCTGCTCGATGGGCAGCTCCGAAGGTTCGATGCGCACCTTCTCGATGCCACCGATGGCGACGAGCGCTTCTTTCGCACCTTTCTCCATGCCGGTGACCAGCGCGGACATGGAGACGAGACTGGAGACGCCGAGAATGATGCCGAGCATCGTGAGCAGCGAACGGAACTTGTGTGCCCAGATCTCGCGGAACCCTGCCATCACGGTCGGCCCCATCTGCATCGAAGTCGCATGCAGGGTCTCCGGAGGGTTGGTCACAGCCGCATTCATCGCTTGGCGAGTCCGGCAAGGGTCAGGTCGATCTTCTCCGCGATCTTGCCGTCGCGAATCTCTATGCGGCGCGGGGTGACCGCGGCGATTTCAGGATCATGTGTGACCAGCACGATTGTGCGGCCCTCGGTGCTGAGTTTGCGGAACAGGCCAAGGATTGCCTCGCCAGTGTGTGAGTCCAGATTACCCGTAGGTTCGTCGGCGAAAACGATGCGCGGGTTGTTGACCAGCGCCCGGGCAATCGCGGCACGTTGTTGCTGACCGCCGGAAAGCTGACTGGGCCGGTGTTTGGCGCGATTCGCCATGCCGACCGCTTCGAGTGAGGCCATGGCGCGTTCGCGTCGCTCACGGCCGCCGATACCGCTGTAAATCATCGGCAGCTCTACGTTCTGCAGCACCGTGAGCTTGGGCAATAAGTTGAAGAACTGGAACACGAAGCCGATCTTCCGATTGCGAATTGCAGCCAACTGACGTGCCGTGGCGTCCTGGATCATCATGCCGTCGAGCTTGATCGTCCCTTTCGATGGCGAATCCAGGCAGCCGAGGATGTGCATCAACGTGGATTTGCCGCTGCCGGACGGACCGATGATGGAGATGAATTCACCGGGCTCAATATCCAGCGACACGTCGTCCAGCGCGCGGATCTCTTCGCCGCCCAGCTGGTAGATCTTGCTGACGTTGCGGAGTTCGACGAGCGCCATGGTGGTCTTTGGGTTGCGCGCTGCAGGTCAACGAGTGCCACCACCACCGGGTGCGCCGGGGCCGCGACGTTCACCACCACCACCACCGCCCGGACCGCGGCGTTCACCGCCGCCTTGCGGACGACCGCCTTGACCGCCACCACCGGGCTGCATGCCGCCACCAGCACCACCGCCAGAGGGCTTTTGCTCCATGAGCTGCTTGGCGCGCTTTTCGCGCTCCTCCTTGGGCATTTCAAGCGAAACGATTTCACCCGCCGTCAGGCCTTCCTGAATCTCGGCAAAGAAATAGTCTGAGACGCCGACCTTCACGTTGCGCCGCGCCAACGCGTCATCGGTCTTCACATACACGAAACGTTCGAAGCGACCGGCGTCGGCATTGCGTTCAGTGAACACCGCTGAAAGCGGAACAGCGGTGACGTTGTCAGCAGAGGCGACCGGAATCTTGATGTTCGCCGTCATACCAGGGCGGACACGCGGATCGACATTTTTCAGGGCGATGCGCGTGGCAAAGCCTTTGATGTTGTTCTTGAGGGTCGCTTGCGGCGCGATGCGTTCCACCACGCCAAAAACCCGCAGGCCGGTCACGGCTTCGACGCCGATCTCCACTGTCTGGTTTTCCTTCAACCGCGGGACGTCAGCCTGATTGACGTGCGCGTTGATGATCATCGAAGTCAGGTCCGCGATGGTCAGCACTTCCGTGCCGCCGCTGACGCCGCCCGAACCGGAAACCGCCTGGCCGATGGAGACAGGCCGCGTCAGCACCGTGCAATCGAACGGCGCCCGCACTTCCGTCTTGGTGATACGTTCCTCCGTGATCGCGAGTTCCTTCTGTGAACGATCCAGCGCATTGCGCCCGAGTTCGAAGGCGGTCTTGGTATCGTCGAAGAGTTCCTGAGAAATGAGTTTGTCGTCGAGCAGCTTCTGCGCGCGCTTCAAGTCGCGTTCCGCCTTGGCCAGTTCGAGCTTGGCGCGTTCGATGGCCGTGACACTTGAGGCGCGTTGATTCTGTAACTCTTGATCGTCCAGCTTGAACAGCAGGTCGCTTTTTTTCACGCGATCACCGATGTCCACGGGTAGCTGCTCGATCCGGCCGTTGATCTCAGGCCGGACAGAAACCTGTTCTGCGGGAGTGATTTCGCCCGCGGCGTTCACCGCAAAGCTGATGTTCGTCTGGATGACCGTGGCTGTGGTGGGCCGGGCCGGGCCGCTGGTCGGGTTGCCCAAAAGTGGCGTCTTCGGCCGGAAATAAATCGCCGCGACTCCCACAGCCGCGATCACGATGACGATGATGATGCTTTTCATTCAGATTAACCCAGACGCAAGGCTAGCCATGTTTCCCGACACCCGCAAACGCTAAACCAGTCACTGGCCAATGCGCATTATCCATTGCAACAGATCACTGAATCGCTGGGAACTTTGCGCTGAGCCGAGAATGGACGCTTTCGGACACGATGATATTCGCCGTGGCTGGACTTTGCGCTTTGGAGTATTTGCGCCCATCATTAACATCGCGTCGTGCTGATAACGCTGACCGAACAACTCAACACCCTCAGACCGCTCACTGCCTCGCAGGTGGCGGACGCGGTCAAACATCTCACCGATGAAACCGTGGCGGTCGAGCAGAAGGCTGGATTCCTCACGGCCTTGGCGCAAAAAGGCGAGTCGCCGGAGGAAATCGCCGCGTTCGCGGCGGAACTCCGCGAGCGCTCTGTGGTTCCACCGATTGATGCCGCCACCCGTGCCGGTGAAATCCTTGATGTCTGCGGCACGGGCGGTGATCGCCTCGGCACTTTCAACATCTCCACGACCGTGGCCATCGTGTGCGCGGCCGCCGGGGTGAAGGTCGCCAAACACGGCAACCGCGCCATCACCTCTCAAGCCGGCAGCGCGGATGTGCTGGAGGCGTTGGGCATCCGCATCGACTTGTCTCCTGCCGAAGCGGCGGCGTCTTTGAGCCAACACAACTTCGCCTTCTTCTTTGCGCCGAATTATCATCCCGCGTTCAAGCACATCGCCCCGGCCCGCAAGCTCTGCGCTGAACGCGGCCAACGGACGATATTCAATTTCCTCGGCCCGCTGCTCAATCCCGCCAAACCAACCGCACAACTGCTCGGCGTGCCTCGATCGGAATTGTGCGAGCCGCTTGCTCGCGTCCTGCAATCGCTCGGATTGCGCCGCGGCATGGTGGTGTGCGGCCGGGTGGATCAATCCGCGCTCGACGAGCTTTCCACGCTCGGTCCGAACACCGTTGCCGAGTTCTACCAGGAACGCGGTTTTGCCACTTCGACCCTGGAGGCAAACCAGTTCCCCATCCAACCCGCCATGCTACCGGACCTGCTCGGGAGTGACTGCGCGGCCAACGCCGCCATCGTCCGCCGGATTCTGGACGGGGAGGATCGAGGCCCGAAGCGCGATGCTGTTTTGCTCAATGCCGGGGCGGCACTGTTCGTGGCCAACCGCGTCCGCTCCATCAGCGAGGGCTGGGAACTGGCGGCGGAAACCATTGATTCCGGCGCGGCCTCGGCCAAGCTGACGGCGCTGGCGGGTCATGCCAAGACTTGACGCGGCGCGGGCGGCGGCGCTTACTGGTGCGGCTTTCAGGAGTTCAGAAGCCGGCGGCAAACAATTCAACCCACGCAAACCATGTATAAAATCGTTGGCGCAGACGGCAAGGAATACGGCCCAGTCGCGGTGGATCAGTTGAAGCAGTGGATCACCGAAGGCCGGCTCAATCTGCAATCGAAGGTGTTGCCCGAAGGCAGCACGGAGTGGAAGACCGTGGCGCAAGTGCCCGAACTCGCCGAAGCCGTGCCGATCACCGCCCAGACCACGGCTCCCATAGACCCGCTGGCTGGTGGGGCACAGCAGATCAATCCCCTGGCCATGACCGGGTTCATATTGGGCTTGGTCTCCGTGTCCATCGGGCTTTGCTGTTGCTACGGCCTGCCGTTCAACATCGCCGGCATCATCTTTTCCGCGATCGGCCTGGCTCAGATCAAGAAGTCGCCTCACCGTTACAAAGGGCGGGGGTTCGCTCTGGCCGGCCTGATCACTTCGATCCTGAGCATTTTGCTCGGCGTGGTTCTGCTCGCCCTGGGTTTTGCGTTGTCGTACTCCGACATCATGCGCGAATTGCAGAACCGGTAACCCACACTCCGTCCGATGCCCGGCTGGCAGCAAGATCTTGGCGGTTCACGAGTCCGGGGACTGGCCTGGGGATGTGGGGCTGGCATCGCGCTGCTTGCCTTGGCGCTTTATTTCGCTTTTGATCCAGCGCGTTCGGGATTTTTTCCGGCATGTTATTTTCATGCCGTGACCGGCTTGGATTGCCCCGGCTGCGGCGGACAGCGCGCCGCGCATCAATTGTTGCACGGCAATTTTGCCGTCGCATTCCGAAGCAACGCGCTGTTCGTCTCGCTTCTGCCATTAGCGGTCATCTGCCTCACGCGGCTGCTCTGGGCGAAATTGACGGGAGACGCGGTCCGCTGGCCGTTCCGTCGCGTTGGCTGGGTGTGGCTGCTGGCCGGTCTGGTCGTCGCCTTTGGCATCGTGCGCAACCTGCCGGGTTTCGAATGGCTGCGGCCCTGATGGCCCATGAAGTTTGCCTTCCGCCTGGGTGACGCCCGCCACATCACACGGGCGAATGCCTGGGCATGCGGCAGCACCAATCTCGTCCTGCCCGGCTTTGGTTCACTGATGGGCGGGCGGCGCAGCGGTTATCCCCAAGCCGTGCTATGTGTCGCGGGTTTTTTTCTGACGATGGTCTTCGGCATCAAGTTCATCATCTGGGGCGTTCTGCATTGGTCCGAACTGCGCAATCCGGAGGGCGATCCCGTTGAAACCCTGTCGGCTCTCTGGCAGGCGTGCCGTTGGGCATTGCTCGGGATGGGGCTGTTTGGCGTCGCGTGGCTCTGGGCGCAGTTCACCAGCCTTGTCATCATGAACACCGCACGACGGCTGGAGGATCACAAGAAACCGCCGGTCATTTGAACCAAGTTCGCGCGTGACGCCGGCGGCCGGTCGTGCAAATTTTCCTCATGTCCAAACTCAGGTCAGCCCAGATCAAGTCCGCGTTGCGGCAGGTGCCGGAATGGAAAAAGCGCCGCCGTGAGATCACCCGGACATATCAGTTCAAGGATTTCGTCGCAGCGGTGAAATTCGTGAACCGCGTGGCCAAGCTCGCTGAAAGCGCATGGCATCATCCGGACATTGATATCCGCTGGAACCAGGTGACGCTGGTTCTTTCCACGCATTCCGCTGGCGGATTGACCGCGAAGGATTTCAAACTGGCGAAGCAGATCGACCGCGCAGCCTAGGCGGACCGGGGGTCCGTTGCTTGACGCGTCGCGCCGCCCGCAACACGATTCCGCTGATGCCAGCGTCAGTCTCATCATCGACGAAAGCCAGCGAACCGGTCCTCACGCTCTTCAAGAAGCATTTCGGCTACACGCCTCCGCATGTCGTGAAAGCCCCGGGCCGGCTGGAATTGCTCGGCAATCACACCGATTACAACGAAGGCCTGGTCATGAGCGTGGCGGTAGATCGCTATACGTTCATCGCCTGCGCTCCACGCACCGATGGCAGGATCGAACTGGTTTCCTCGGCATTTCCGGGCGCCGAAAAGTTCTGGCTCACCGAACTTAAATCCAACCCCGCTGGGTGCTGGGCGGATTATGTGAAAGGTGTACTGACCCAACTGCGCAAGCGCGGCGTGCATTTCAGCGGATTCAACGCTGCCATTCACAGCGACATCCCGATGGGCGCGGGCATGAGCAGTTCGGCCGCGCTCGAAGTCGCCACCGCGTTGGCCGTGCGCCAGTTGTATCCGTTCAGCCTCGGCGACAGTGGCGCAACCCTGCCCCCGCGGCGCGACGAGCGCGGGCGCATCCCCCCGCTGGCCGCGGCGGAGCGAATGCACTTCGCCAAGGTCTGTCACGGGGCGGAGAACGAATTCGTCGGCGTGCGCTCCGGGATGCTCGACCAGATCTCATCGCTGTTCGGCAAGGCGTGGCACGCCATCGCGCTCGACTGCCGCTTCAACACGGTGGATCATGCCCCGCTCATCGGTGAGGCGATCATCGTGTGCGAAAGCGGCGTGAAACACGCATTGACCGGCGGGGAATACAATGAGCTGCGGGCCTATTGCGAATCCGCGGCGCGCAAGCTCGGCGCCAAGTCCTTGCGCTCGGTGGAACTCAAGCATCTGCAATCGGAGCAGGCCAATCTCAGTTTGCGCGAGTATGCCTGCGCCTACCATGTCGTCGGCGAGATCGCCCGGGTCGTGGCCGGCGAGCGCGCGTTGCGCGAGGATGACCACCGACAGTTCGGCCAATACATGTATCAGAGCCATGAAAGCTCCCGCGCCTTCCTGCGGAACAGCACGGAAGAATTGGACCTGCTCGTAGCGCTGGCCCGGACGCATCGGGGTTGCTTGGGCGCCCGCCTCACCGGCGGCGGTTTTGGCGGCGCGACGATCAATCTTGTGGTTTATCATGAGGCACAGAATTTCATCGCCGCCATGGCAGAAGGTTACGAGCGCGCCACGGGCATCAAGCTCAAGCCATTGGTTTGTCAGGTGGTGGATGGCGCCGCATAAGTAGGCAGGATTTTTGTTTGCCTCATTGCCCGGCTTGGGCTAAATGCGTCTCAATCCAATGAGACGCATCCCACACCTGTTACTGGTCGGGCTTTGCGTTTTGATGGCCGGTTGTGCGACAGCCACCAGATCGCGCCCGACATTTGACCAACTCATCGCCCGCCCGCGCGTGCCGCTCGCGCCCGCGGCCGAGGAAATTCCGAACACCAACGGGCTGGTCCAGCTAAAATTCTCCTTCGCCACTGAAGCTGGCCAGCGGGTACCGGGCATCCTGCTCAAACAGCCTGACGCGACCGATCGGCGACCTGTCGTGATCGCGTTGCACGGCACCGGCGGCAGCAAGGCCAACATGCTGGCTTTATGCCGCAAGCTGGCGACGAATGGTTTCGTAGCCGTGGCGATTGATGGGCGTTACCACGGCGAACGCATCACCACCGGCAAGGGCACCGAGCAATACTTCGCAGCCATCGCCCGCGCCTGGGAGTCCAGCAAAGAACATCCGCTGTATTACGACACCGTCTGGGACGTACAGCGACTCGTGGATTATCTTCAGACCCGCGATGACGTGGACCCTAAGCGCATTGGACTGTTGGGCATTTCCAAAGGTGGGATCGAAGCGTACCTGACCACAGCCCATGACTCACGGATTGCCGTCACCGTGCCGTTGATCGGCGTGCAGAGCTTTGTCTGGGGATTGGCAAACGACGCGTGGGCGGGGCGCATCAAGACCTTTCAACCGGCATTCGATGAAGTGATGCGAAAGACCGGCCGGACGAATGCCGATGTCGCACTCGTGAAACAGTTCTACGACCGCGTCATTCCCGGCATCTACGATCGGTGCGACGGTCCAGCGATGCTGGCGCGCATTGCCCCACGCCCATTGCTCGTGATCAACAGCGATTCCGATCCCAATACGCCGGTGCCGGGCGTGCTCGAATGCCTGGAGAAAGCCCGCCAGGCTTATCAGGATAAAGATGCGGCGGACCGTTTTGCGTTTCGCATCCAGGTCGCCACCGGCCACCAAGTGAAGCCTGAATCCGAGCGCGCTGCGATCGAGTGGTTCGTAAGATGGTTGAAGCCGTGAGCCCGCCTGCCAGCCTAGGCTTTGGTCGTCGTGGCCTGACTTACGGCGGTGCGAAAATCCTCCAGTGAAAAAGGTTTGCCGAGGCATCGCTTATTCTCTTCTTGCAGGAACTTCTGGGTGCGTTCGTTGATGACGTCGCCTGTGATGAAGATCATCCGCTCGGACATCGCGGGATTGACGGTCTGCAACCGTTCGTAGATCTGCCGGCCGTTCAGCCCGGGCATCTTCCAATCGCAGAGTGTGAGGTCGTAATCAGTCCTGGCCAGCCGCTGGAGCGCCGCTTCGCCATTCGACTCGGTATCGACCGCGTAACCACATTCGCCCAGCGCGTCACTGAGCATCTGTAAGATTGGCTCTTCGTCATCGATCACGAGCACCCGCTTGCCCGCGCCTTCGCGTGACGCGGGTTTCGTGAAGAATGCTTGCGGAGTTTCCTCGGCCGCGCCTTCCGCCGGCGCGGCAATGGGTAGTTCCACGATGAATGTCGCGCCTTCACCTCGCCGGCTGCGTACCTGAATGCTCCCGCCGTGTTCCTTCACGATGCCGTAACACAGGCTCAAGCCCAAACCGGTGCCGGTGCCGACTTCCTTGGTGGTGAAGAACGGATCGAAAACCTTCGAGAGATTCGCCTCGGGAATGCCCGGACCGCTGTCCTGGAAAACGATGCGGACATTGCCGCCGACAGTGTCGCTCGTGACGCGCACCCAACCCTTCGGACAGTGCGCTTCGACCGCCTGACGCCCGTTGTTGAGGATGTTGACGAACACTTGCTGGATCTGATGCTGATCCACCATGGCCTGGGGCAGATGGGGATCGAGCTGTGTCTGCACTTCGATGTTGCTGGTTCGCATCTGATACGCGAGGAATTCGACGGACGCCTCGACCAGCCGGTTGACGCAGACCAGCTTCTTCTCGGGTTGATGCCGCCGCGCGAAACTCAGCAAACTCTGCACGATCTTCTGACAGCGCAGCGCACTCTTATGAACCATCTCGAGGTGACGCTTGTGCTTGGACTCCACCTCCGCATGTTGGAGCAACTCGGAAAAGCCCATCACCGTCGTCAACGGATTGTTCAACTCGTGCGCCACCCCCGCGACGAACTCGCCGATGCCGGAAAGCTTCTCGCTTTGTATCAACTGCGCCTGGGTGGTTTTGAGACTTTCCACCGTGGTTTCAAGCTGCTCGCGCGACTGCTTGAGGTTCTCGGTCATCTGGTTGAACACTTCGGCAAGTTCTCCGCACTCGTCGTTGGACCGCACCTCAATGCGGCGCAAGAAATCACCGCGCCCGACCGCTTCCACGCTGGTGCGCAATTCCTCCAGCGGTCCGGTCACGCGCCGGACGAAGATCCACATCGCCGCGCCCGCGACCAGCAATGCCAGCACACCCACGCCCAGGATCAGTCGCTGGGTGTCGCGTAATTCGCGCAGCGGTTTCTCCAGCGAAGACAGGATCATGTAGGAAAGTCCGCCTTCCCCCGTGCGGGAATTGAGTTGCCCACCAAGGCTGAGAAAGGGCTCATCATGCAACGTGAGTTGCCCGACCTGTCCAACGGAGCGAAGCTTTGCCTTTTGATCGTCCAGCAACCCCCGCAGTTTTACGGCGGGCAACGAAGAAGCAACGGCTTCCCCGTTGAAGAACAGCACCAAGTCGCTTTGGGCGAGCTGGGAAAACTCCTGGACGATGGCGTTTCTCACGCCAAACGTCACTGAACCGACGAGGTCGCGGCTTTCGCCGGTGTGAACCGGCACGGTCACGATGTCATAAAGCTGCTCGCCATTACGCACGATGTCCACGGTCGTCCAGCCCGCGGCCGCCTGTTCAATGGACGTGGCGCAGGCCGCTTCAAGTGATCTGGTGGCGAGCTCCGGATTCCGGGTCACGGTCACACATTTGCCGCGGCTGGTGGCGAGCACGATCGCGTCCGCAAGGTTCTCGCCCAGCAAATCGTCGAGCGTGCCGCGGATCGTTCGTTGGGCTTCGTCCGACAGCTCGCCGTCCGGCGACTCGAGCAGCAAGGCCAGGGCTTTCCAGCGCGGCTCGCTCAAGGCGCTGCGAAACCGGGATTCCAGATGGCGCGCGCGGATCTGCTGTGACGATTTCATCGCGGCCTCGGCGGTGGCGATCTGCTGGGCGGCGGCTTCCTCCGCAAGATGAGTGAAGCGTTGATACACCAGTCCCATCGAGACGGCCATGAGCAGCACCATCACGCCGAGCACCGGCAGGAGCACCTTGGCGCGGAAGCTGAGCAGGATGGCTTGCTTGAGTTTGCCCATGTCAATACTTCGGCAGGTTGTTGACGCCGAGCTTGAAGTCCACTTTCACCTCGCCCGTTTCTGTCACGGTGACGGGCTGCGACTGTGGGGGCAACCGCTCGTGCCACGCCTTCAGCTGGTAGATGCCGGCCGGCACGTTCGTGATCGCATACCGGCCATGGTCGTCCGCCACGGCGAACCAGGGATTCTCCAGCACCACCACCACACAACTCATATTCGCGTGGATAGAACAGAACACATCCACCCGCCCGGCCTTGTCGAATGTGATCCGCTTCACTTCGGGATTCTTGTAAAGCCCGAGATCGAACGGTTTGGCTTCGGACATGGAGAAGACGTTATGATAGATGTTGTCATTGTTCGGCCATTCGACCGTCGTGCCCGCGACCACCGGCAACACGTGCGGCGTGAACATCGCACCCTGTTGATTCACCCGCTTCGTGTCCACGCGCACAGTTTGATTGGTATCCGCCGGCTGGTAACCGGTCGGGCCTTCGATAAAGACCACAAAGTCGCGCAGCTCGGCATAATTGATCCGCTGGGCGAACTTGAGTTTACGGCTGTCGTACTTGCCGCTGTCGGCGGATTCATTGCCACCGGCCTTGCCCTCGGCGGTGATCACCCCACGGATGGTACCAGCCCCGAGCGCGAGCACGGTGGACAGCAGTGCGATCGAGATGGGCAAGGTGGGTTTCATTTTCAAAACTTGAAGGCGGCCTCGGCGCCGAAGAAATTCTCGTGGGCTCGTTTGTCGCCGTTTGTCTCCCTGCCGCCTTCGAAGCTGTATTCTGTTTTCACCACCAAGTTCTCGCTGAAGCGGTAACCGAGGCCGAGACTGAGCCGCCAAAGCTCTTCGGTCATCACTGCACCTGAGAAGAAATCATCCATCGGCCGATAGCCGAGCAGCGGGTAGCCATCCTCTGCGAACATCTGGCTGAACCGCGCCGCCGCATAGAGCTTGCGGGTAAAACGGTGCTCGGCCTCCACGCTGTAATAATAGATGTCGCGCCGATTGTCCGCCGTCGGATCGTCATCGTCATAGCGCGCGTAACCGCCGAACGCTTTCAAGTGACCGTGTGGCAGGCGCACCCTCACATCTGACTGGACGAGATTTGCATGAAACTCGGTTGTCGCCGGCGAGCCGATGGAACGAAACCAGCCGCCGCCAATCCAGAGCTCGGAAAGATAATCATCCGTTGCGTCGATGTCGCCGGTCCGCATGCCGCTCACACTCAGATGCAACCAGGAGTTCGGATCGAACGACAGCCGGGCGGTTAGCGATTTGTCTCCATCGAAATCGGCTGCACCGGGCACGCTGCCGTTCTGCACGGCGAACACATAGCTGACTTTTCCGAACGCGCCATAAAACTCGATGCCCTCGTCAACACCCCACAGGTCAACGACCGACCGCGAGATCAACGGATTGTCAATCGCGTCGCGCGTCACGTATTCCTCGCCGAAGGGAATGTCAAAGCGGCCCGCCCGGATATTGAGCTGACGCTCCGCTCCCCAAAGCTGCGAGACGTCCTCGAAATCCAGGTAGAGTTCGCCGAGGTCCAGCTCCAGGTCGTTGTACTCCCGCGCGGCGATGTTGATCTCACCGAACACAAAAACATCGCCCCAGATCGGCGCTTCGACGAACAGCTTGGCTTCATCAATGCGGAACTCGCTGTTCGGCCATGCGCCTTCACTACCCGTGTGGAAGAAGGCCACGCCGCCCTCGCCGCCGATGTGGACCTGGCCGAAGTTCAATCCCGCGATGCCGCTGGCCGGTGACGGTTCAGGTGGCGCTGGTGACGCTCCACCCGCTTGCTGGATTTCACCGACCTGCTTGGTAAGTTTGTCGAGCGTCTGTTGCTGTTGCTGAAGTTGGCGTTGCAGATCAGCATTCTGCTTTTGCAGTTCCTCGAACTGCCTGCGCAACTCCGCGTTGTCGTCAGCCAACGCCACATTGGATTCCGCCACGACGAACATCGTGGCAGCACATAAAAAACCCGTGAGTCGGCGGAGATACGGCACGCCCGCAATTCAGCAGCCGATATGCCCCAAGGCGGGCGGTAAGCGCATGTTGCCGATATTCAGAACAAAGAATAATTGCTCGGAAATACCTGAGCCGGGCGGCTGCGCAATTTCCTGCCAGGTTTGCCCTGATTCTAGGCAGTCACAGGTTTGGGTGACATTCAGTTACCACGGACGCGATAGAAAGCCGCCGCGCCCGTCATCGGAAAACTCACGCTGGAAACACCGGTCGTCAACACATTGGCCCAACTCGGCGGCAACGTGAGTGTCCGCTGCACGACGAACGGTCCGGCGCCGCCATTCCACATCAGATTCAGATTCGTTCCAGACTTGACGGCATTGGCCGTGATCATCGATGTCACATTGAACACCACTGCGTCATAGGCCACCGCGTGGACATCGTCGCTGGCACTCAACATCAGCGTGTAAGTCCCTGGCGCATTGAAGGTCACCGCTGAATTGGTGAGAGCCACGTTTGCAAATGTAAGATTCGTTGGGCCGGAATAACCATACCAACGAACGACGGGTGGCAAAGTGTTGGTGAAGTTCACGTAGCCCTGTAGTTGCAGCGGCACGCCAACGAACGCGACTTGATCCGATCCGGCATTCGCTATCGGCGCACCTGCTGAGCGCGGACCGGCAGTTGGCCCGGTTGTCTGGATGACTTCAAAATTGGTGATGGCAAGCCCGACACTGGTAAGGTTGTTGAAGGCGCTCCCCCAACGGTCATCGGGCGTGATGGAGATCGAGAAGAAGGAGCTGCTGTTGTCCGAAACCATCGCGCCGTACTTCTTCAAGCCGAGCAGCAGCGCCTTTTCCTCCTTTGTCCAGTTCGCCGGAATCACGTAGCTCGCCTTGAGCCGCAACCGCTGGCCCATCGCGGGATAATTCGTCTGCGAGGCCGATACTGAACCGGCATGATGCGTGGCGGGATAGATATGTTGGTTGCGTGACTTCACCACGACCAGCCGGCACGCGTGCTCGACCATGCCGCGCTGGCATTCGTCCCAGCGCACGAGCGCGGGGAACATCGGGAAGCCCGCCGCGTCACCTGACGTCCAGGTGTCCGGACGCAGCGTGTTTGAATTCATATTGAAGATGGCGCCGTTGGTCGCGTACCAGTTCGCGCCGGTTCGCAACGTGCGCCACGTTTCGAAGATCTTTCCCGTGTCCGGCTGCACCGTGATCGAGTGCCGATCGCCGCCGTCGTCGGTCTGCTGATGTTGCGTCAATGTCAGCCCAGTCCCGGTCGGCCAGCCTTCGATCGGCAGGTTCGTCGCAATCGGGTACAGCCCGTTGGGATCCACACCACCGTTCAAATCCGATTCGTCCGGATAACCGTTCGCGAACGAGATAGTGACGTTCGGCTGGTTGCTGGGCACGAGCAGGAAATTCATTTCCTGAAACAGCCGGAGTTTCCGGTTCGAGGCCAGTGGGACGTCCGCGTTGATCCGCGCGATCATGTCGTCAGAGTTCGGTAGCGTGGGACGATTCGAGATGCACTCGTTCCACGGATTGGTCACTGGGAAAATCTGCAGCGCACTCAGCACGGCGTCGGCGTTCGTGGTGTTGAACAGGATGGCGTTCGTGACCACTGGCAATGGGCCGAGGATGCGCCCTTCCTGATTGATACGCTCCGCAAGACATTGCTGCAACGCGAGGATCAAGATCAAACCTGCCAGACTCCTTTTCATACGGCTCATACAGCTTTCGTTGAAACTACCGGGGAAAAGTCAGCACAAAGAACGCCAGCGTTTCGCCGCCCCGGGGGCATTGGCCATTGAACGAAGCCGGTCTGCCCCGGTCCAACCAGCATGAAAGCTCAAGCCCTGCGTGAAAAACTCACCCGTTGGTGGAAGAAGGAAATCCGCCCCCTGCTCATCCTGGCCCTGGTGCTCTGCGCCGTGCGCTCCTCGCTCGCGGATTGGAACGACGTGCCCAGCGGTTCGATGCGCCCGACTATCATCGAGGGCGACCGCATTTTCGTGAACAAGCTCGCCTATGATCTCAAAGTGCCGTTCACCACCTGGCATATCGCCGAGTGGAGCAACCCGCAGCGCGGCGACATTGTGGTATTCTACTCGCCGCACGACGGCATTCGCCTCGTCAAACGCGTCGTCGGTCTGCCGGGGGATACCATCGAACTCCGCAATAACGCGCTCGTCATCAACGGCCAGCTGGTCGAGTATCAACCCATCGTCGAGGAACTCCTGCGTGATCTGCCGCCGCAGTTTCGTGATGGAAAAGTTTTTGCCACGGAGAAATTGCCGGGCCAGACACACTCCGTGGGTGGCAACCCCGCGACACCTGCAAAGCGCAGCTTCGCGCCCATTCAAGTGCCCGAGGGTCAATACTTCATGCTGGGTGACAACCGCGATGACAGTTTTGACTCACGCTATTGGGGCACGGTCGCCCGCAAACAAATCGTGGGCCGCGCCTCGGCGGTGGTCATTTCACTGAACAAGGAGAATCACTGGCTACCGCGTTGGGGGCGGACGTTCAGCTCGCTCAATCAATCAAGCGGCAATTAGCTCAGCGCCATCTCCACAAATCACCCGCTGGTCCTTCAGTGCTTATCCTGATGGACGTTGTTCCCTTTGCGAATGGTTTGCGCGCTTGCTCAGCCTCTGCGCGTGTTTATACTCGGTGTCTCGAAATTTATGAGCGCTAATCCCATTCGTGTCGCCGTTACCGGTGCTGCCGGTCAGATCGGTTACTCCCTCCTGTTCCGCATCGCGTCCGGCGCGGTGTTCGGTCCGAACCAGCCCGTCATCCTGCATCTCATCGAAGTCGAGCCGGCGTTGCCCGCGCTCGGCGGCGTGGTGATGGAACTCGACGACTGCGCGTTCCCGCTACTCAAAGGCATCGTGCCCACGGCAAATCTTGACGAAGGATTCAAGGACGTGAACTGGTGTTTGCTCGTCGGCGCCGCGCCGCGCAAGGCCGGCATGGAACGCAAGGACCTGCTGGGCGCGAACGGCAAGATCTTCGTGGGCCAGGGCCAGGCGATCCAAAAGAACGCCGCCGCGGATGTCCGTGTGCTCGTCGTCGGCAATCCGTGCAACACGAATGCGCTGATCTGCATGAACAATGCGCCCGGCGTGCCGAAGGAACGGTTCTTCGCCATGACGCGCCTCGACGAGAATCGCGCCAAGGCCCAGCTCGCGCAGAAGGCCAGTGTCGACATCACCGCCGTGACCAATCTCGCCATCTGGGGCAATCACAGCGCGACGATGTATCCCGATTTCTTCAACGCCAAGATCGGCACGCGCCCCGTGCCCGATGTCATCAAGCACACGGAGTGGCTGGAGAAGGATTTCATCGCCACCGTGCAGCAACGTGGTGCGGCGATCATCAAGGCGCGCGGGCTCTCGAGTGCGGCCAGCGCGGCGAACGCAGCGATTGACACCGTGCGCTCGCTGGTGAATCCGACCGCCGCCGGCGATTGGACCAGCGTGGCGGTGTGCAGCGACGGCAGCTACGGCATCGAAAAGGGTTTGATGTTCAGTTATCCGATCCGCACCACGGCCAAGGGCTGGGAAATCGTGAAGGACGTGCCGCTGAATGAATTCAGCCGCGGCAAGATCGCGATCACGGAGAACGAATTGAAGGAAGAAAAGTCGTTGGTGGCGGAGCTGCTGCCGAAGTAAGCGACGAACAACTTTGCACCGCGAGCGCAGTCGCAAGGCTGCGCTCGTTTTGTTTTCAGGCGTGGGCTGCTGGTGAACTGAGGACTTCCAAAGCACGCAGACTCGCCGCAGTGCGCGTCTCCACGCCGAGTGCGCCGAAGATTTCCAGCACATGTTTCTTCACGGTGCCTTCACTGATACCGAGGATAGTGGCGATGTCGGGATTGGTTTTGCCTTGGGCGATCCAGAGCAGTGTTTCCGCTACACGTGGAGTAAGACCAAGTTCGGTTTCAAGCGGTTTGGCAGAGGCGAAGTTCGGTTTGAATTCCGGCGTGGCTTGCTGTGATTGGCGCTCCAATCGTGCGGTGATGGCGTTGAGCAAGTCCGCCTTGGCCGCCGGTTTGGTGAGGTAATCATCAGCGCCAAGATTCATGCCTGCCCGGACGTCTGGCTTCTCACCCTTGGCGGTAAGGAAGATGAACGGGATCGTCACCGTGGCCGGATCTTCGCGCAGGGCCTTGATAACACCATAACCATCCAGTTCCGGCATCATCACGTCACAGAGGATGAGGTCGGGTTTCTCGCGTCTGGCGAGTTCGATGCCTTCGCGTCCGTTCTCCGCACCGATGGCCTGGAACTTCTCGAACTTCAGCACCGTGAGCAGATTGCGCCGCATCTCGGGCGAGTCTTCGATGACGAGGATTTTTTTCATGGAATTCCTTTTTGAAATCTTACTTCTTGGGCGTAGCTCCGGTCTGGAACAACGGCAGCGTCACGGTGACAGTGGTGCCTTCGCCGACTTTGGAGTCGATTCGGATCTTGCCGCCGTGCAGTTCCACGCACCGTTTGACGATGGTCAGGCCGAGGCCCGTACCTGGGCGCTCGCCGACGTTGCGCCCGCGATGAAACGCCTCGAACAACCATTCGCGGTCCGTCTCGGGGATGCCGATGCCCCAATCGCGGACCACACACACCGCGTCGCCACCGACGGCAGCGATCTGGAATTCCACCCGCTCGCCGGGTGGGGAATATTTCACAGCATTGGTCATGAGGTTGATGAAGATGTGGCGCAAGAGCCGGTCGTCCGCGTGGGCGGCTTCCGCGATCGCGTGATCAAATAATTGGATGGGACATTGACGGTCGGTGGCCGATTGCACTTCATCGACGATCCGCTGACAGAACAACCGCAAGTCCACCGGCCCGGGTTTGAAGTCCATCTTGCCGGCCTCAAAACGGCCCAACAGCAACGCTTCCTCCATCAAGCCGGCCATGCGCCGCGAATTTTTTTGGATGGACAGGAGCTGTTCCCGACGTTCCGCTGACGTGAGTTGATCGGCATACTCGTCGAGAATCTCGGCCGACGAAAGAATGATCCCCAAGGGCGTGCGGAATTCGTGCGAGACCATCGAGACGAAATTCGTTTTGAGCTGGCTAAGTTCCTTCTCCCGGGCGAGTGAACGCAGCAATTCCTCCTCGGCGCGCTTGCGCTCGCTGATGTCGTTGACCATGGCCTGGATGACTTGCCGCCCGCCCATCTCAATGCGCGTGAGGATGACTTCCACCTGGATCTCATGTCCGTCAGTGTGTCTGGCCACCCAATCAAAACGCGTGCTACCCGTGTTCAGGCACTGGTTGATATGCTGCCGGGCGAGATCCGCCGTGGGGATGCCGCCGGGCTGCATGGGCGGTGAAGTCACCACCGGACTCAGGCCCACCATGTCCGCCGGATTAGGGTAACCCAGCATCTCGGCGGCAGCAGAATTCACTGCCAGAAACTTTTCCTCATCGTGGATCATCACGCCCGCGCTCGACGCTTCAAAGAACGCCCGGAATTTTTCCTCAGATTCGCGCAACGCCTGTTCGCCGCGCTTGCGCTCGATGGCCAGCGCGATCTGACCGGCGACGAACGTAAGCAGTCGCTTGGCTTCCTCACCGTAGGCTTGCGGGTCACGATAGTTCTGGACCGCCACCACACCGAAGGTCCGCCCGCGGATCGTCAGCGGTGCCCCCAACCAGACCGCCGCATGCGCGCCGATCTCCCGATATCCTTCCTCGCGTCCGCGTGCTGACACTACCGCCCGGCCTTCGCCATCACTGCGCGTATTCTTGCCATCCGAGAGCAACGGCTGACCAGTGCGCAGCACCAGGCCGGTCAATCCCTGGTCAAATCGCATCGGACCGGGCTTGGGGTCCTTTTCATCCACAAAGAACGGAAAACTGAATGTCTGTCCGTCAGGATCCGTGAGGGCGATGTAAAAGTTCTCGGCATCCACGAGCGTCTTGACGATGGCATGGATGTCGGTGTAGAGCGCGTCGAGGTCCTCGGCGGTGTGTGCAGCTTCGGAGATCTGGAAGGTGGCGCGCTGGATGGCCTCGCGGCGTTTGCGTTGGGAGTTGTCGATGACACTGCCGCGGATGAGCAGGCGGCTCTCGCCGGGCAGGCGCACCAACCGCACTTCACAGGGCACCAACCGGCCCGAGGAGTGCATGTGCATCCACTCGAAGACCGGCGTGCCACCATCCACCGCCTGCTTGATCCACGCGCCGGCTGCGTCGAACGAGCGGCGGCCATCCGGCTGGAATTCCGGACTGAGTTCGGCGGGATGCTTTTGCAGCAAGAGCACCCGCGACAGTCCGTAAAGCTTTACCGCGTTCTCATTGCAACTCACGAACCGGCCGGTGTGACCGTCAAACACCACGATGGCCTCGGGCGCATGCTCTACGAGCGTGCGCAACCGCGCTTCGCTCTCGCTCAATTCCCGGGTGCGTTCGATGATGCGCTGCTCCAGCGTTCCGTTCATCTGCTGGATCTTCGCCTCGGCCTGTTTGCGCTCCGTGATGTCGCGGGAAACCACCAACAGCATCGGCTTATCCCCGCTCTCGATTGGGGTGATCGCGACTTCCAGCGGCACAATCTTGCCACCACCCCCCAAACAATCCCACTCGAACCGGATGCCCTTTTCATCGATCGCCCGGGCGATCAGTTCCGCCGCCTTCTCCGAGGAACGCCGGCCGTCCGATTGAAACTCCGGTGAGCTCCCGTCCGGCGACCGGCCGATCAATTCGTCCCGGCTCGTGAGCCCTAACATCCGCACGGCGGCACGATTCACATCCACGAACAGACCCGTACGCGCGTCGAGCAGGGAGAACGCGTCGCTGCTGTGATCGAACATGCGGCGAAAGCGGGCCTCGCTTTCCTGCAACGCGGCTTCGGCGTATTTGCATTCGGTGATGTCGGCGATCGAACCGACGTGATAGAGCACCTCGCCGGTCTCGGGATCACGCACGGTGACTCCGTTGTTCAATCCCCACCAGCGATGGCCGTCGCGCCGGACGTATTCGATCTCGATGTTGCGAAAGCCGTCCTGCTGTTCGAGCAGATCCAGCAACCGGCGGCGATCGCCGGGGTTCGCATAAAGCTTCTCGCGCTGCATCTTCTGCATCTCCGCCAGCGACTCATAACCGGACATGCGCAGGTAGGCGCGGTTGGCGAAGATGAGTTCGTGCTCCGGATTCGTGCGATAGATCGCCTCCGAAATGTTGTCGGCCACCGATGCCAGGAGCTGCTGGCTCTCGCGCAGTTCCGCCTCGGCGCGCTCGCGCTCGCTCAACAACAGATTCATGGATTTATTCTTCACCATCGACAGCCTCCGGGCACTGGACCTTTCGTTCCATTTACCGCCACCCCATTCACGCGTAAAACTGCGCGCATGAATTTTTGACCCGCAAACGACGGCCGCGGCGGATTGATTTGAATTTTCGCGCCGCGCAAATCGTCGTCAAGCGTGGAACTGAATGAAAAGGACCGCCATGAAATTTTTCAGCATGAATGCCAGCCAGCCCGTTGCGGGTGCGTGGAGTCTGCCCGCCCGCGCGCAAGTGAAGAAGTTCCGCCTGCCCGTTCCATCACCTTCACTGCGCGTGCCGGTGACGCGCGCGAACCGCGAACGGCTCCGGGCCTTGCGTGCGGCCGAAGCACAGGCGTGGAATACGCGCCGCGCTGCCGATGTGACAGGAGAACTGTCACTGCCAGAGTGAGCTGCCGGCGGCCCAGCGTTGATTTATTCCTAACCAACCACCAATACGGCGCGCAGACGAAGGTTTGCGCGCCGCTTCTTTTTATTTGGCGCCGCGTGAACTCCAGTTCTCAAGATTCGCCGAAGGTTTTGCGTGACTCAGCGCAGCTGCCTGTCTCTAATCTGCGCCACACAACATGCCCGACGTGCTGACAGCACAGGAACTGGTAAAACAATTCGGCCCGGTGACCGCCGTGGCCGGTGTCAGTTTCAGTGTCGCCGCCGGCGAAGTCGTGGGGCTGCTTGGACCGAATGGCGCCGGTAAAACCACTACGTTAAGGATGCTCGCTGGCATCCTCACGCCGACTTCCGGACAGGTGCTGGTCAACGGCACGAATCTTCATGACCAGAAACTCGCCGCCAAGCAACGCATCGGGTTCCTTTCTGGCGACACGCAGCTCTACCAACGCTTGTCTCCACGCGAAGTGCTGCGTTATTTCGGCCGGCTTTACGGCGTGTCTGAAATCGAGTTGAACCAACGTATCGAACAACAGGTTCAAGAACTGGAAATGGCATCGTTCGCGGATCGCCCCTGTCGCACGCTTTCTTCCGGCCAGAAACAACGCGCCAACATTGCCCGCGCCTTCCTGCACGATCCGGACGTGATGATCCTCGATGAACCCACCGCAGCCCTCGACATCGTGAGCGGGCAATTCATCGTGGACGCCATCCGCCGCAAACGGGCTGCCGGCCGCGCCGTGCTGTTTTCCACGCACATCATGAGCGAGGCCGAATTGCTGTGTGACCGGATCCTGTTCCTCCACGCCGGCCGCATCACCGATAGCGGTACATTGACGGAGTTGCTTGCGCGCACCGGCTGCACGAATCTCACCGACGCGTTCCTGATGCGGGCCCGTGAAACCTCGCCGATTGCTGCCTGACATCATGCGCCTGCATATCATCTGGATCATCTTCCGCAAGGAAATCACCGAGGCGTTGCGCGATCGGTTGACGCTAGCAGCGGTCATCGGCCTGCCGCTACTGCTCTATCCACTGATGATCCTCGGCATGACGAAGGTGCAGAAGGCGCATATCGAGTCCGAGGATGAACGGGTTTCGCAGGTGGCGGTCTGGGGGGATTCGCCTATGGCGTTGTTCACAGCACTGCAAACGACGACCAATTTGAATCTTACAAACTGGGCTGGCGCCGGCGAACCGTTGCAAGCGGATTTTCGAGCCGGCAATTTCCAACCTGCCGCCGAAGAAGTGCTGAAAGCCTCGGCCGCAACCAACCAGAACGTTCTCATCGAAGCCGCCCAGCAGATCGTCTTGAACCGCTCACAAGATGCGGTGCTGATCGTCTGGCCCGGGTTCAACGAGGCCCTGACCACCGAAGCGCTGGGCAAAGTTTCCATCTGCTACGATTCGGTCCGCCCCGCTTCGGAAAAAGCGCGGGAACGGCTGGCCGAGGCCCTGCGCGGTTATCGGACCGAAATCATCGCCCAACGCGAGCGGGCACATGGTCATCAGCCTGGTTTTGCCGCTGGACTCGAAATCCGCTCGCTCAATCTCGCCCCGCCCAAGCGACAGGTCGGCGAGCGCCTTGGCCTGCTACTGCCGTTCATCGTCATCCTGCTTTCTGCGACAGGCGGACTCTACGCCTCGATCGACATCACTGCCGGTGAGAAGGACCGCGCCACGATGCAGACGTTGCTTTGCGCACCGGTGCACAATCTGGAGATCGTCATCGGCAAGTTTCTCACGGTCTGGTGCATCAGCCTGCTGGCGGCGATGGCGAACGTCGCCAGTATCGGGGCCACCATTGCCCGGGCGGCAGCAGGCGCTTCGGAAAGTTTCTTCAACGTGTCGCCGGGGACATTCCTGCTCGCGCTGCTGTTGTTGTTGCCGGCCACCTTCACCATCACGGCGTTCTTTCTCGCGCTGGCCATGACCGCGCGCGACGCCAAGGACGCCGGCAATTTCCTCGGCGCGAGCCTGACCATGCTGCTGATGCCGATGATGATCGTGATGCTGCCCGGTGTGGACCTGAACGCGTGGACCGCCTTCGTGCCATTGGTGAATCTCTCGCTGCTGACCAAGGCCATATTCCTGAACGAGGCGCGCGCTGACACCATCTTCCTGACGCTGGTAGCGTCGCTACTCTACGCTTCGCTGGCCCTCGTGTTTGCCGCCCGCACGTTTGGGCGCGAACAGATTCTACTCGGGGGGCGGACTTCGCTCTTTGCGTTGTTGCTGCCGGAGAAGCGGAAGGACGCCACGCCCACCCCATCGTTGGCGTTTACGATGTTCGCGTTGGTGCTGGTGCTGGGCTATTACGGAAGCCTGTTGCTCACCGATGCCGGCATCGTGACCGCGGTGCTGACGACGCAACTTGGATTCTTTCTCCTGCCCGTCATTGGGATCGCAGTCTGGATGAAATTCTCACCTGTGGATGTGCTGTCTTTCCGGCCACCACCGTGGAAAGGATTGCTGGCGGCCATCCTCATCGGCGCGACGGGCTGGGCGGCGGTAGGCGGATTAGTGATGCGCCTGTTGCCGCCGCCAGATTCACTGGTGAAGGCACTGGAAAAAATCGTGATGCTGGAGGATGCGAATGCCTCGCTCTGGAAGTTGCTGCTCGTAATCGCCGTCACGCCGGCGGTGTGCGAGGAATTGCTGTTCCGCGGCGTGATTCTCTCCGGCTTGCGTCGCTACGGCGCGTGGCCAGCGATCATCGTCTCGGCGCTGCTGTTCGCTTTGGCGCACGCTTCGATCTATCGGCTGCTGCCGACGTTCTGTCTCGGCCTGTTGCTGGGTTACATCGTGGTGAAAACCGGTTCGATCTGGTGCAGCATGTTGATGCACGCGCTGAACAACGGCGTGGCCGTGACCCTGGCCCGCTCGAAAGACTTCGCCAGCCAGTTCGGTTTGGAAGAAGCCACGCAAGTGCCGTGGTCCATCACACTGCCGGCGATCGCGGTCGTGGTGGTTGGCCTGCTCATCCTGCGGACGTACCGGCGTGAATCGGCAGCCAGATGAGTTTTACTTCGCTGCGAGCGATTTGATCGCGCTCAAAACATCTGCCGCCTTCGAGCGGTCGCCGTGTCCCTTGCTCACTTTGGCGAACTGCACCGTCCCTTTTTTATCCACGACGAAGGTGGAGGGATACGCAGTTTCTTGAGGCGCACTCCAGCGCAGACCATACGCATTGACCATTGCATAGTCTGGATCGAGCACGAAGGCGAATTCCTTGGGCCATTGGCGGCCTTTCATTGCCTGAAATTCCTTCGCGTGCGTCTTGAGGTAATCCGCCGGCCCGGGATAGATGAACACCACCTTCGCCTTCGCCGCGTTGAACTCCGCGGCCGCTTTGATGAATTCGTTCACCTGCCGGTCACACACGGGGCATTGGTAACCCGGCCAGCCGCGTAACACCACCAGCACCGCTGGCTGCTTGGAGGTCAGTTCGCTGAGCCGCACCGTCTGGTCGTCGAGCGTCTTGAGCGTGAAGTCCGGCGCTGGGTCGCCGACTTTCGGGGTTTCCGCGGCGGGCGATTGCATTCCTGCCACACTGAAAACGAGGGCGGCGGCCAGGATGAGCAAATTCTTGGTTTTCATGTCTAGGTGGGTCGGTTTCAAACGGTGTGCCTTACAACGTGAGATATGCGTGACGAAAATCAAAGAGGTTTGTCTGAGTCCCGGTAAGCCAATCGCCAGGGAAATGTCGGAACCGGATGGGGAATCCGTTAAACATGTTGGTGGACAGGGCTGTGCTGCGGGTGCATAGTCCGGACACCCCAACGACCTGACCCAGGTCGTCTCAATGTGAACGAGGAGCTGATCCAGTGCAGCTTGGCCGTTCTCCGGTGCGTTTTTTTTGCGCTCACGGACCCATCTGGTTTTGACAAAGAGCAACCATGAAACGCGTCGCGATACTTGGAGCACTGATCATCGCCGTCGTGTCGGTGATCTGGTTGAAGCCGCAGACCAGCTCCCGATCAATCCCGCAGCCACAACCCAGCCAGCCGCAAGCAGCAGCAACGGCAGCCAACCCACCACTTTTGCCGGCTCAAGTCGGGCACCAGAACCGATCAACTGCTCAACCCCGGACGCAAAAGGATTCGGATTCTGCCCCGCCAGAGTTGCGGCCGGCCTTCACCGCCTTTTCGGATTGGGCGGAACGCTATCTTGTGGGTGACGCTTCCGCCGTCCCGGCACAAGGCGAGGCCCTGGCCTGGAAGCGGCGCGAGGCGATGCTGGAGTTGATCCAGAACGATCCAGAACGCGCGCTGGCCTTGGCCGCGCCGTTCGTCTGGCGACAGGATCTACCGGCAAATGTCTCCCGACATTTCGAACAGCAAGTGGATGGGCGGGGCGATTTTGAGCTGGCCATCGCGACACAGTTCGAGAACAACGCAAGCCAGCCGTTTCGCTGGGCGCACATCGGCGGCGAACGTTATGACGTCTTCGTCTATGGCCGGCGGCTCGCGCAACGCACGCGCGCCAACATTCCCCTTCACGGCGTAACGCTGGACGGCAAACTCGCGCTCCACGCCGATCCCATCCGGGTATTGGAACCGGCTGAAGCTGAAGCGCGCCGGGCAGCCAGCGGTGGAACAGCCGATCCGGTCTGTGGCGTTTCCAGCCAGCCGGCGGACTCGCGCGACGAATCGCTGGCGGGCGACATCGGCGGGGAGACCGTGTGGTTTTGCGGCATGGATCATCTCACCCTCGTGCAGCGGCAGTGGCTGCTCGCTGAAAGTGGAGGCGGCAATTCCCTGGATGCGGTCACCGGTAACGGCAGCACCTGGACTCAGGGCCGCAAGGACGTGCTGTACATGCGCGTGAATTTTCCCGATGACCTGACGGAACCGCTCACGGAAGCCAACGCTTACAGCATCATGGACGACGTGAACGAATTTTATGTCACCAGTTCGTACAACACGACCTGGCTGACCACGACGGTGACGCCGCTGCTGACCTTGCCGCATCCCAAAGCCTGGTATACCACCGCTGGTCCAGGGGCTTTGCTGTCGGAGGCACGGGCCCAGGCCCGCAAAGCCGGGTTCGATACCGCGAATTACGAGCGCGACATCGTCAGCCATACCGACGTGCCGACATTCGACTGGGGCGGGCTGGCATTTGTGGGCGGCAAGGGCACGTGGTTGCAAAGTTACGGGGCCGGCGTGACGAGCCATGAACTCGGCCACAACTACGGCCTGTTGCACGCCAATTTCTGGGACACGATCACGGACAGCCTCTATAGCGTCATCGGGCCAGGCACGAACATCGAGTATGGCAACATCTTCGACACGATGGGCCAGGCCTCGGCCGGGAACAACCAGTTCAACGCCTGTTTCAAGAACATCCTCGACTGGCTACCGGATACCGCCGTCCACGGCGTTGCCACCAACGGGGTATATCGCCTTTATCCTTTCGATGACGCGCTGCGCCAGAACGGTCGTTTTTACGCGGCGACAGTGCGGAAGGATTTCCAGCGCGATTATTGGATCGAGTTCCGGCGGCGCTTCACCGGCAATCCGTTCCTGCAGAACGGCGTGTTGTTGAACTGGGCGCCCTGGGACGAAAGCAATGGCGGCTCGCAATTGTTGGACACCACGCCCGAAACGCCTTCACGTGATGACGCTGCCGTCGTGATCGGCCGCACGTTCAGCGATGCCGTGGCGGATGTCCATATCACGCCGATCGCGCGCGGCTCTGCCCCGGAAGATGCCTGGATCGACGTGCAGGTGAATGCCGGACCGTTTCCCGGGAACTGGCCGCCGGTGATGAAGGTGGAGGTGGATCGCACGAATGCGAGTCCGGGCCAGCTTGTCCACCTTCACGCCACGGCGACCGATCTCAACAGCGACACGCTCGCCTATGCCTGGACGTTTGATGACGGGACATTTTCCACGACCAACCAACCGTGGGTGTCGAAGAGCTGGAACACTTCGGGCGAACATGTGGTCCGCTGCGTGGTCAGCGACATGAAAGGCGGTGCCGCCAGCGCCAATGTCCTGGTGCCGGTCGGGGCGCCCACCGGTTTCCGGATCAGCGGCGTGGTGCTGGACGCGAACGATGAGCCCATCCCGAACGTGCGCATCGACACGGGTCTCACGAACGCAAACGCGGTCTGGTGCTACACGGATAGCGATGGCGTGTTCATCCTTCCGGGCTTGACGGGTGACGTGGTCCTGGAGGCAACCCGCTACGGTTACACGTTCACGAACCTGCCCTTCGTCAATCCGATCACGTTGACCTCGAACATTCCCAACGCGAACTTTCTGGCCATCCGGTCGTTGTCCGTGGGCCTCTCGCTCACGACCAACACCGTCGCCGAAGGTAATTCCACAATGCATAACCTGACGCTGACGCGCTTCGGTAGCACCAACGATGATTTGGAAGTGAAGTTGTTCATTTCCGGAACCGGCAGCGCACCGGGTGACGTGAGTTTCAGTCCGGCACTGGTGTCCGGGTCAAACCTGGTGACGATACCCGCCGGAGAAGCTCAGATCATTTTCAATTACTCAGCGGTGAACGACGCGGCGGTCGAGGCGACGGAATCCGTTTACGTCACGATTCTGGAAGAGCCTTCCGCCTATGTGATCGCTCCCCTGGCCGAAGCGCGGATCAGCATACTCGACAATGATCAACCCGCCAAGCCAGGCGTATCTGTTTCCGCGGGTATTTCGCTCGTGCAAGAGAATGGCTCGGACAACGCCCGGTTTGTGTTCACCCGCACCGGCGGCACAAATGCCAGTCTGCCGGTGTTCTATGCGGTCGGCGGTACGGCGGCGGCGGGCACGGATTATCCGACCCCACTGGGCACCGTGATCATTCCGGCCGGACAGGTCAGTGGCACGGTACAGTTTCGTCCGCTCGACGATAAAGACGTGGAAGCAGACGAGACCGTGTCCGTGTCCATTCTGACGGATCCGGCTTATGACATCGGAACCGGTTCAGCGGCGGTCACCATCATCGATGACGATGTGTTGACGGTGACCATTTCACCCACAAGTTCGCCCATGGCGGAGCCATCCACGCCGGGACGCTTCACGGTCAAGCGCGATGGCGACCAGACGGGAGCGTTGGTGGTTTATTACTCCGTAAGCGGCTCCGCTAGCAACGGTGTGGATTTTGTCGCGCCAAGCGGCTCGGTCACGATTCCCGCGGGTGTGACTTCCGCGGACATCGTTGTCGCGCCGATCGACGATGGGCTGACCGAAGGCGATGAAATGCTCACGTTGACGCTGACGAACAATCCGGCGTATGACATTGGGATTCCCGGCAGCGCAACGATAACCGTTCGCGACAATGAGTTTCCGCCGGTCAACATCACAGCATCTGACAACAGCGCTTCGGAACCTGGCTTGGAATTTGGAGCGGTGACCATTTCGCGTTCTGGTGGCACTGCCAGCGATCTGGCCATCTTTCTTACCATCAGCGGCACGGCCGCCAGCGGCATCGACTACGTGCCGCTGGATAATCCGGTGATCATCCCGGCCGGATCAAGTTCGATCAGCCTGGACGTGATTCCTTTCGATGATCTGCACATCGAGCCGGATGAGACCGTTCAAATCCATCTGCTACCCGGCACAAACTATCTGGTCACCGGCAGCGGGCAGGCGAGGGTGACAATCGCCGATGACGACGCGGGTGCCGTACCCGCGGTTGGCTTCTCGCTGACAGCGGCCAGTGCCATTGAAAGCGACGATCCCGCGATCAGTGTTGCACTCAGTTACACTTCAGCTGTTCCAGTCATGGTGAACTATATCGTCATCGGTGGCACGGCTTCGGCGGGTGATTACACGTTGATACCCGGACCGATGACTTTCGCGCCGGGCGAACTGGCCAAACCTCTGCCGCTCACGATCAACAACGACACCACCGTTGAACCCAACGAGACCATCCGCATCGCCCTCTATGATCCCGATCAGGCAACCCACGATGGCATCAAGATCCACACGCTCACCATTGTGGATGACGACACGGCTTCCGTAAGCATCGCCGCCATAGGTGACGCCATCGAATCGGGCCTCGTGCCGGGCAGCTTCCGGATCACCCGCAGCGGCAGCACGAACGCTGCGTTGGTCGTCAATTACCAGATCACCGGTTCGGCCAGCGCCCCGAGTGATTATGCCTCGTTGGGAACGTCCACAATCATTCCCGCCGGCGCCCCGTTCATTGACCTGCCGGTGATTCCGGTCAACGACGGCGTGGTAGAACTCGATGAGACGGTTGACTGCAGGCTGATCAGCGCTCCGGGCGCGAAGCTTGTCTCCCCAAACACCGCCACCATCCTCATTCTGGATGACGATCCCAATGCCCTTCCGGTCGTGACCATCACTTCCACCAACGCACCCTATGCGGTGGAAGGCGGGGGCGGCGGGGCGTTCGCTTTTACCCGCAGCGGTTCGACGACCGGCGCATTGACGCTTTACCTTACCGTTACCGGCTCCGCCAGCAGCGGCGGCGATTACGCGGCGTTGCCTGCGACAGTCACAATTCCGATCGGTCAATCCACCGCGACCCTTCCAGTCACGACGGTGAACGACTTGGCCATTGAAGGGGAGGAAACCGTGATCGCGGCGTTGACGGTACGGGATACCTATCGCGTCGGTTTCTCCGCCATGGCGACGGTCATCATCCAGGACAACGATCAAAACGTGCGCGTGGATGCCAGCGACTTCGATTCCGCGGAACCCGGAACCGATCCGGGTGGGTTCACGTTCACGCGCTTCGGCACTACGAACACACCGTTGCAGGTGTTCTTCACGATCAGCGGCACGGCGGGCAACGGGGTTGATTACGTTACGCTCAGCAATTCATTCATCATTCCTGCCGGAAGCTGGACCGCCACTCTGCCGGTCATTCCGCTGGACGATTCCGTGGTTGAAGGCCCTGAGACCGTGACCCTCACCTTGCAAAACAATCCCGCTTACTTGCTGGCGGCACCGACCGCCGCCACGGTGACCATCAACGATGATGAACCGATGGTCTGCATCTTCGCCAGCAAGCCTGACGTCGTTGAAGGCAGTCCGCAACCCGGCGTGATCACAGTGGTCCGCACGGGCAATCCCGACTACGAATTCACCGCGCGTCTGGCCGTCGGCGGCTCGGCAACCTACGGCGTTGATTATCCGCCGTTCCTGACGAACGTCTTCTTCAGTTGTAGCATCACTTCAATCGACCTGCTGATCTCACCAACAAACGAACTCGTGATCGAAACCTCAGAGACGGTCACGGCCACCCTGGTTCCGAATCCTGCTTACTCGATCTTTTCGCCAAATAGTGCGTTGGTCACCATCAAGGACGCGGGCACGAATCGCGGCCCGCTTGTCAAACTCACCAGCCCGAAGGCCAATACCGTGTTCCTCTTGCGCACCAATGTGAATCTGATCCTCGAATCGGAGATGACATACATCGGCGACACCAACATTCCCATCACGCTGCTATGGACAAACGTCGGCGGCCCGGCACCGGTGGCATTCGGCAACACCGATCAGACCAACAGCACGGTCAGCTTCACCAACGGCGGAGTATACGTCATCCGGCTCCAAGCGGATGATGGCTTCCTCACGAATTACACGGATCTCACCGTGGTCGTGGATGCGATCGATCGCTTCACCACCAATCTGTTGCACTGGACCTTTGATTCGACCAACGGCACCAGCGTCCCGGACATTTCCGGCTACAACCGGCATGGGCTGGTGACTGGCCCCGCCAACTGGGCGACCAATGGCGCATTGAGTGGCGCCCTGAGTTTATCCGGAGCCAATAATTACGTCCGCGAAACCATAAACAGCGGCGGCGGGTTGGAGGGGCTCAAGCAGTTCACGTTGTCGTTGTGGACCAAGGCGGCGAATACCAACATCAGCCGCGGCATCTTCGCCGCTGACACAAACCCCGCCAGTCCGACGCTCTCGCTGACCGCCCGCACTGGCGCGACGTGCGGAGGCGCCACCAATGTCATTGAAGCGACTTTCGCCACCACACGCGGCCAGTCCCGGCGCGTCAGTGCCAGCAACGTGCTCAGCAACGGTTGGCAGCATCTAGCCATCACCTGGAGCAACGGGCTCGCACCGGCTTTGTTCATCAACGGCCAGCAGGATCAACCGTTGAAGAATGCCGTCGCGTTGCGGGGTGTGCTGACCAATTGCCCGCAATTCATCATCGGCCGGGGCGCAGCGGATGTCGCCAATACGTTTGCCGGATTGGTGGATGATGTGCGCGTCTTTCCGCGGGCCTTGGAGGCGGCGGAAGTCGCGGCATTGGTGGCCACGAATTACGGGGCCGTGGTGGATGGCCCCACAAATTTCACCAGTCCGGTGCTCGTCGCCGTGACGTTGCCGGGCAATGTCATTGACGATGGCCGCCCGAACCCGCCCGGTGCGGTGAGCAACTTTTGGCGGCAAGTGGATGGACCGGTCCTCATCACCATCACGAATGCCAGCAGCCTGACCAGTAATTCCGTTTATTTCACGCAGGCCGGCCAGTACCTCTTCCGCCTTACCGCCGATGATGGTCAGGTCAAGACCTACATCGATCTGCCGGTTCAGGTCATCGAGCCGACCCTCGTCAATGTTTTCGCCAGCGACAGCGATGCCACCGAGTTGGGGCCGGACACGGGTGAAATCACTTTCTCCCGGGTAGGCGACACTAATTTCACCTTGGTTGTCTATCTGACCATCAGCGGCACCGCCAGCAACAGCGCGGACTTTCCGTTCATTCCTGTGACTAACACCTTCACCTTCGCCGCGGGCGCTGAGTCTGCGGCTTACGTGCTGACGCCTTACCTCGATCATCGCACCGAGGGTGATGAAACTTACACGCTCACCATCATCAGCAATGTCACCTACACCATCGGCAGCAGCCCGGCGACGGTGGTTATCCATGATTCGCCCTATGGCATGTGGAACATCGCGCATTTCACTCTGGAAGAACTGACGCTCCCGCACGTCACCGGCGAAACGGCTGATTACGAGTTCGACGGGTTTTTCAATTTTGTCGAATACGCCTCCAATCGGGATCCAAAGGCCGGCGAGACGAATGCGCCCGTACAAGTGGCACTTGAAACCGACCCGAACGACGGCTTAAGGCACATCACACTCACTTACACGCGCTGGTTATCGCCCACTGACGTCGGCTACGAACCGGCGCTCTCACACAACTTGCAAACGTGGCAGATCGGCGCCGGTGTTTTTGAAGAGTTCTCGGTCGTTGACGATGGTAACGGGTTGACCGAGACCGTGCGCACGCGCGTGATCGCACCGTGGTCCACCACCACCACCAATTATTTCGTCACCGTCCGCGTCTGGCTGAAATCCACCGGGCCTTGATGGTGTGGCCATCATTTCAAGCCACTTCTTCGCACTGCGACGTCGGGGTTGGTTTGACGCTGCCGCCGCGTAACACGAGCACGACTGCGCCGATGATCAATGCCCCCGCCAACAGGAGGTCCGTCGTGAACGCCTCACGCCCAAGCGTGCAACCCAGCAGCACCGCGATGAGTGGATTCACATACGCGTAGGTCGCCACCCGTGTCGGCGTGCTGGCGTGCAACAACCACACATAGGCCGTGTAAGCGATGAGCGATCCGGCGATGGTCAGATACAACCAGGCACCGAATGACAGGGCGGTCATCCGTTCAACAGAGAATTGCCTTAACTCGCCGCGACCGGTTGCCAGCAGAAGCAGGATGCCGCCACCGGCGATCATCTGCAGGCTGACACCCAGGAATGGTGACGCCGGTTTTTGTGCCGTGCGGCTGAACACCGAACCGAACGCCCAGCAGATCGAAGACATCAGCAATGCCGCCACACCGAGACTGTAATTCGAACCACCGCCGTTAATCTGTTTGCTGGCCAGCAATGCCACGCCGAGGAAGCCGACCGCCAATCCAACAATCACCAACGGGCGCGGGCGCGCACCCGCCGGCCGCAACCAGTCGAATAACACCATCCAGATCGGGACGAGCGCGACGAGCAAGGCGGCCACCCCGGAGGAAATGAATTGTTCGGCCCAGGTCACCCCTCCGTTGCCTACTACCAGCATCAATGCGCCGGCGATGATCGCATCGCGCCACTCGCCCAGCGAAGGTCGCGCAGCACCGCGCAGCCGCGCAAAAGCGAACAACAGGATGCCGGCCGCCAGGTGACGTGTGGCCGCCATGAGAAACGGCGGAATGGATTCCACGGCGTAGCGGATACCAAGATACGTCGAGCCCCAGACCACGTACACAATGGCAAAGGCGGTGATCACCAGTCCGAGCGAAGCGGAGCGAGGCATTGGTTCGGTTTTCATGTTTTGTTTGCGGCTCGGCTGCGGGCAAACAAAAACCCACCGCCGTTTGCCAGCGATGGGTTGACGAAAGCTTCTTGGTTCGACTATCGGTTCAACCTCCCATCGCCATGCGCCATGGCTACCCAGCGCAGCCACGCGGTGCGCTTCGGCATCCAAGATACTCTGGCGGTGGAATGTTTCACGGTATCAAAACTCGGGTGGCACTCTAGCGCACCGTGATGTTGAGTCCAACAATATTTTCCCGGTAAAGCCGGTGCCGTGAAAGATTTTCTGCCGTTGATTCCCTGAATAAAAACTTTGACGCCCGGTGGTGAGTGAGCGAGAAATGGTGCGCCCAGCAAATAAGGACACCCATGGATAATATGAGCACAGCAACCAGCGGATCGAAAAACGTGTTGAACTCCGACGTGGAGATCAAGGGCAACCTCAAGTTTGCCGGCGAATTGACTTTTGATGGCAAGTTGGAAGGCGAAATCAACACCGAGGGCGTTTTGAATCTCGGTGACAGCGCGGTGATCACCGGCAATATCAATGTGCAGTCCGTAATCGTTCGCGGAAAGGTCAACGGCAACATCAACGCCAAGGAAAAGATCGAGATCAAATCCAAGGCGGAATTGTTCGGCGACATCCGGGCGACCAAATTGATCGTCGAAGAAGGCGTGACCTTTGTGGGCCGGACCGAGGTGAATCCGAACAAGGTGACACCCACCGCGCCCCGTCCCGGGGAAGCACCGAAGATTCCCGAAGCCCCCAAGCCGCCGGGTCGTTGACGCCGCTTTCACGCACGCGCTGAATGCCAGCCAGCAAGCAGGACAAGGTCCTGGTGGCCTGCCCGCATTGCGGCCACCAGCAGGCCGAGCCGCCCACAGCCTTCTCGACCGTTTGCAAGAAGTGCCGCGGGCACTTTCATGTCCAGGAAGTCCTCAAGCCCGCCGCGAAGGTCGTCGAGAAGCCGCGCGACGCGCGACGGGTGACCTGTTTCGATTGCGGAACGGAACTGGAAGTGCCGCCAAGCGCCGAATCCACGATGTGCAAGCGCTGTGGCCGTTACGTGGACCTCAAGGACTACAAGATCACCAGCGCCGTCTCGAAGAACTTCAAGACCAAGGGCGCGTTCGTGGTCGAAGCGAAGGGCTATGTGTTCAACACCGAAGCATTCGTCAGTGACGCGGTCATCAAAGGCCGCTTTCTTGGCAAGTTAGTCGCGGACTCGCTGACGATATACTCAACGGCGGAAATCAAAGGCAGCTTCAAGACGGCGCGGCTCATCATCCCGGTGGCGAATCATTTTCGCTGGGCTGAGTCGATCCAGGTCGTTTCGGCCGAGATCGCCGGTGAACTGGCGAATAACTTGCAAGCGGAACAGAGCGTCGTGGTCAAATCCACGGCGCGCTTGTTCGGCGACATCGAAGCCAGCAACCTTGTGGTCCAGGAGGGCGCCGTGGTCGTCGGCACCATGCGCATCGGCCCGCCAAAACCGGCGAAGGCCTGATCGTCTAACGCGTTGCTCCCTTGTCAGCCGCCCGGCTTTGCGCCACCGTTCGGCATGACCGGCACCCAGCGGTTCTATCTGCTCCTCGCCGATGCGACGTTGATCGTCCACTTTGCTTTCGTTGCGTTCGTCGTCGGGGGGCTGTTGATCATCTGGGTCGGGCGGCTGTGCCGCTGGGCATTTGTGCGCAACCTGTGGTTTCGCCTTACGCATCTGGCGGCGATCGGATTTGTGGCCGGCGAGGCTCTGACCGGAGTCGTCTGCCCGTTGACCACTTGGGAAGACAAGCTGCGGTTGCTGGCCGGCGACGAAGGGCTTTATCAAGGTTCGTTCATCAAACATTGGCTGCATAAGCTCATGTTCATCGAAGCGGACCAAAGCATGTTCACGATCGCCTACGCGGCATTTTTTCTGGCCGTGGCGCTCAGCCTTTGGTTCGTACCGCCGAATTGGCGGCGACCGGTCAATTCGAATTGAAAACCTAGTGATCCAAATCTCCTCCCACCAAACTTGCCCATGATCTGGATCGGCACATCCGGTTTTTCTTATCCCGAGTGGAAGGGAAAATTTTATCCGTCCGACCTCTCCGCGAAGAAGATGCTGCCTTATTACGGCAGGCATTTCCCGACGACCGAAAGCAATTACACCTTTCGAACCATCCCGAGCGCGAAGACCATCGCCAACTGGTCAGCCGACACGCCGCCAAACTTCCGGTTCAGCTTGAAAGCGCCGCAGGAAATCACCCATTTCAAAAAACTCCGGGGCTGCGACGAAGTGTTGACTGAGTTCTGGGACGCTGCCACGGCATTGCAGGAGAAGCTCGGGATGATTCTGTTCCAACTCCCGCCATATCTACGCAAGGATCTCTCGTTGCTTGCTGATTTTCTGGCCACCTTGCCTTCTGGAATGCGGAGCGCGTTTGAGTTTCGTCATGAATCCTGGTTCGGGGACGAACTCTTCGCCACCCTGCGCGCGAAGCAGGCGGCGCTCTGCATCGCCGACACCGATGCCCTGACCACGCCGGCGGTCGCACCCGCTGATCACGGTTACTTCCGGCTGCGCGACATCGGCTACACGAAAAAGGACGTCGAGCGTTGGGCGCAGGTGATTTCGGCGCAGACGAAGGCTTCAAAAGATCTCTACGTGTATTTCAAGCATGAAGAAACCGGCATCGGCCCGAAGTTTGCCAGCCAATTGATGGACCTCCTCGGACCGGATGCCGTCAAACCCGACGTTCATGATCCGGCGTGATTACATCCTCCGGATGATCGAGGAGTTCATGCAAGCGCTGGCGCGCCTCCGTTCGCTCAAGCAAGGCCAACGCTGGACTGATGCCGAGAGCGAACTCGATTCCGAATTTCAGAAGCTTATCGGTGAAGATGCAGAATCCATCGCCCGGCTGTCAGAAACCGATCTACTGGCCAGGCTCATGCGGGCAGGCCCGACGCACGCCCTGCGGGACAAGACCTTGATCCTCGCCACATTGTTGACCGAAGCTGGCGATGTCGCAGCCGGCAAGGACCGCTCAGCCGCCGTCTACCAATGCCACCTCAAAGCGTTGCACCTTTTGCTGGATGTCCTCGGGCGCGACGAGGTTTTTGAATGTCCCGGATTTGTGCCCAAGGTCGAGCTGCTCCGGGAACGATTGCGAAACGAGCCGTTGCCTTTGCGCACGCACGCGCTGCTGATGCAACATTACGAACGCACCGGCGAATTCGCCAAGGCCGAGGACGAACTCTTCGCTCTGCGCGACACCGCACCGGACAACGAGAAGATTGTGGACCTCGGTCGTGCGTTCTATCAACGCCTGCTGGCGCAAAGCGATACGGCGTTGACCGCCGGCAACCTACCACGCACGGAAGTGGAGGAAGGATTGAAGGCGCTACAACGCCAACAATGACGATTGACGCTGGTTTTCCGGCTGCCCGGTCATGATTACGAATGCTCAAAGCGGCTCTCTGATCCTCAATTATCGTTCGACAATCGGCGCAATCATCGTAGTTTTGCTCCACTTTGAACCCAAATCTTAAAGTGCGCACACCGCCTTTGCGTGCCCCAGCAGTGGCGCTGGGAATCTGGGCGATTGCGAGTTTCGGCTATCAACTGGTCGCCCAGAATCTCGCTTCGAATCCCGGCTTTGAATCGGGCACCTCGAGCTGGTTTGGTTGGGGTTCAGTTTCACTCACGGCCCCCACGACGCTGCCGCATACCGGCACGCGCTCGGTCTTGGTACAGAACCGCACTGATCCCTGGAACGGCGTCGCCCAATCCGTGATGGGTGTGTTGCAGAATTCCAACACCTACCGGATCAGCGCCTGGGTCCGGCTGGCCAATGCCGCCAGTCAGCCGGTGTTGATCACCATGCACAAGGTGGATGGAAGCGGGACGACCTATACCACCGTGGCGAGCGGCACTGCCACCTCCAACAATTGGACGCAACTCACCGGCGGTTACACGTTGAATGTGTCCGGGACATTGACCGCGCTGAATCTCTACATGGAAGGTCCGGCGGCCGGGATGAACTTTTACGCCGATGATTTCCTGGTGGAGCAATACGACTGGAAGACACAGGCCAACGCCCGGATCGAGCAGATCCGCAAGCGCGATGTCCGGTTGCTGATCGTGGATGCCGCCGGCAATCCGGTGCCGGGTGTGAACATCAACGTGAAGCAGACCCGCAATCACTTCGCCTTCGGTTCGGCCATCAACGGCAATATCTCCAATCCCAACTATGCCGCGTTTT